>Ga0209194_1001079_pt1 | contig 18215 bp, 20 predicted proteins | sample COGITO_mtgs_1004_FD_184787 | JGI IMG/M metagenome (GOLD analysis project Ga0209194, IMG submission 184787) | Pelagic marine microbial communities from North Sea - COGITO_mtgs_100413 (SPAdes) (version 2) | ecosystem: Environmental > Aquatic > Marine > Epipelagic ...
TCTGGACTGTCAACCTATCTTCCAATTGAACGATTTCTAGTTGTGCTCGAATGACATCTTGTTGTCTTGTTTTTCCAATCACATTTGAGTAACTGGCTTTTGCTATCTCCGCCATCTGCTCAAATAGTTCCCAATCGTTCTCGATTAACTTAATGGTTTGTTGCGCTAGAAAAGCGTCTAACCAAAGTTGGGAAACTTCACTTTTCAATTTCGCCTTACGATTTTCGCGTAACAGCGGGTATTTAGTTGATTCGATTTTTAGCTGTTGTCGTTTGAGTTCCAAACTATCTCCTCTAGGAAACATTTGAGAAACTCCAACTTTAAATTGAGTCATACCTTCCTGATCTAAGTTCCATGTATCTGTTGGTAAATTCATCATGCCCACAGACATAATAGGGTCAGGCAATGTTCCAGAAGCTATACTGTTATACTCAACAGCTTGCTGTTTCAACTTGCTGCCGTGCAGCCAAGGGTCATTTTGCTGTGCTAATGCTATCGCCTGATCAAGTGAAATGATCTTTTCTGCTTGGGCATAAAATGCAGAAAATCCGATCATTAAACTAACAGTAATCTTTAACAGACTTGGAATTCCAAATTTCATTAGAATTGCTCCTCATAGGTTTTCACCTCTGCATACACTTCGCTAGTACCATCTTTAAATAGAATCAACACGTTATAAGGCATAAAACGTTCACCTACTTCCATCCCCGGAGAGCCAACAGGCATCGCTGGGACTGACAAACCAATGGCGTTGTTGTGTTTTTCAGCTAAAAATTGTTTTATGAATTTGGCAGGCACATGCCCTTCAAACGCAAAGCCATTTCTAGTAACGGCTGTATGACAAGAGCGATAATTAGGTTTGATACCGTACTTAGTTTTTATATTGGAGATGTTGCGGTAATCTTTGGAGTGCGCAATCACCCCTTCATCTTCAATATGGGTTATCCACTTTTTGCAACATCCACAAGTCGGAGTTTTGTAAACTAATAACTCGATTAGCTTTGCTTCGACATGACTTTCATGATTATGCTCGGTAGCGTGAGTAAACGCTGGTATTAGCAGTATAGCTACCGCTAACTTAAAAAATAATTTGATCATTTTGCCCCCAGACAATGCTGGATAAAATATAGGCGCAATAGCGCTTAATTAATTAACAAGAAAAGTTATTCTGTGCGTAAATTTTGGACGCACTAACCCTGTGTTAGGCAAATATTGGTGGACGGAAAAGGGAAGTAGACATTGACTTTGGGTGTTCAGCGCCTTGGTTCACTATAGCTTCAGTAAAGCCCAAAATATCAGGTGAACCATTGTTTGAATTCAAAAATGTGACTGATGTACATGGACAAATACAGTCTACGTCGCAGCAGTCTTTTGAACTTGAAGCACTAGCCTTCATATCACCATGTTCCATACCTTCATGAGACTTCATTGAAGAGTGTTCCATAGTCATATGAGATTGATGAGAATCTGCCGACATTTCACAAAACATAGATGTATAAGCCAATGCTTGCCCAACAAAGGCAGTAAGCATGGCAACAACAACTAAGACTTTTGAAAGTGGTTTAAACATACAGTCCTCTTAAAACTACCTTATCATGATAATCTAAACTTGTGTTTGTGTAAATGATACTGCAATCACGTAGAGAGTAATTTTCTTCCGTCTATTTACCTGATCTTCATCAATTCCTTTAAGCTCACCGTGTAGACGCCAGCCAAGGGTGGCAGCACTTACCACCTCTATTGTGCTGTCCAATGCCCACCCTATGAGCGCTGAACTATTGGCAGTTATCCCTGCTACTAAGGCGACTATTACTTCAATTGCATCATAGATGACATTTAATATTTGAAGCGTTCTCGCCTTTTTTAAATCCCTTTTTATTGTTGGTTCCATACTTTTTCCTGCAACGTCAAAAAATGAACGACACGACAATATTCTAGTTTCGCCGTTCTGGTTAATTCGAAATAAGGGCTTTCGTCATTAATCAGAAAGCCCTTAACATTAGATCGCAGTTTTGCTGTGAACGAGTCTGTAGAGTACAGGTAGTACAACCAGAGTTAATAAGGTAGAGGATATGATCCCACCAATGACCACCGTTGCCAGAGGTCGCTGCACCTCTGCGCCAGTACCTACGTTAAGCGCCATGGGCACGAAACCAAGACTCGCCACTAACGCGGTCATCAGCACTGGCCGCAAACGTGTCATTGCACCATCAATAATCGAGTTTACTAACTCGCCAGTTTCTTCCATCCTCTGCCTGATAAAAGACAGCATCACCAGACCATTCAATACAGCTATACCAGAGAGCGCGATAAAACCAATCCCTGCGGATATTGAAAGAGGCATATCTCTGATCCAAAGCGCAAAGATGCCGCCAGTTAATGCCAAAGGGACGCCTGTAAAAATTATCAAGGCGTCTTTGACTGAGCCGAATGCAATCACAAGTAATGTAAGGATCAGAAAAAGCGTTGCGGGCACAACCAAACTCAGTCGCTGACTTGCGCTTTCCAATTGCTCAAACGTACCGCCATAACTTATCCAGTAGCCACTTGGCAGTACCACATTGGCTGCGATCTGCTCTTTAGCATCATTCACAAAAGAGCCTAAATCACGATCTCTCACATTTGCTGTGACTACGATACGGCGCTTTGCGTTTTCTCGACTTATTTGACTGGGTATATTGGTATATTCAAGCTCAGCCACCTCGGCGATTGGCACATACTCACCATCATTGGTCATGATGGGTATATTTCCCAGTGCTTCTAAGTTATTGCGAATATCTTCAGAATAACGAACAACAATCTCAAAACGTCTGTCACCTTCAAATACTAAGCCTGCTACTTTGCCGCCAACGGATGCACTTAACCATGTTTGCAAGTCAGTTACGTCTAAGTTGTAACGCGCCAGCGCATAAGGTTTCGGGTTCACCTTGAAGATGGGGATCTCATCTACTTGTTCTACTCGTGCGTCAGCAGCGCCCGGAATACCTTGTAATACGGCTAAGACATCACCAGCTGAATCCCGCAGCTTATCCAGATCATCACCATAAATTTTGATCCCTAAATCTGCTCTAACGCCACTAATCAATTCGTTAAAGCGCATCTGTATGGGTTGCGTAAACTCATAGTTATTGCCGGGCACATTTTGAAGATCCCGTTCTAATTGCTCGACAAACTTCGCTTTCGATAATGCAGGGTTTGGCCATTGATCAATTGGTTTTAACATGACAAAAGTGTCGGTGACATTGGGTGGCATAGCATCAGTAGCCACCTCAGCAGTACCCGTTTTAGCAAACACGGTGCTTACCTGTGGGTATTGCATAATGACCTGTTCAAGCCGTTTTTGCATATCGACAGCCTGCTCAATTCCCGTGCCGGGCACTCTCATTGCATGAAGGGCGATGTCACCCTCATCAAGTTGCGGCACGAATTCAGAGCCTAGACGCATCCCAAACCAAACACTGATGATAACAAGCAATGTCGCAGCACCTACGACTAACCATCGTAATTTTAATGCCCACTCCAATACAGGGCGGTAAACTGATTTAGCCCCTGTTATTATTGGACTCTCTTTTTCACTAACCTTGCCTGACATGAACATAGCAACGGCTGCGGGCACGATGGTGATTGAAAATACCATTGCCGCTAACAATGCCAATATTACGGTAGCCGCCATTGGGTGAAACATCTTCCCTTCGACACCTGTTAAGCTAAAGATAGGAATGTACACAATCGTGATTATCATCACGCCAAAAAGACTTGGGCCTATCACTTCATTCGTTGCCTCAAATACAACTTCCAGCCGTTCTTTAAGAGGCAGTATTGCACCCGTTCGCCGCTGCGATTCACTTAACCGCCTAATACAGTTCTCCACAATAATAACTGCACCATCGACAATCAGTCCAAAGTCTAACGCGCCTAAGCTCATTAGGTTCGCGCTTACGCCCGTTCTTACCATACCTGTTATCGTGGCAAGCATAGCAAGAGGGATGACAGCAGCGGTGATGATGGCAGCTCGTATGTTGCCCAATAGTAAAAATAGGACGACAATAACCAGCAATGCGCCTTCAATAAGGTTTTTTCGTACTGTGTTGATGGCTTTATCTACCAGCGCAGTGCGATCATAAACACTTTGAATAAGCACGCCCTCTGGCAAGCTTGCTTGGATTTCATCCACTTTATCAGCCACGTCTAGCGCAACAGCTCGGCTATTTTCGCCTATTAGCATCATCGCTGTGCCAAGCACAGTCTCTTGTCCTTCAAGTGTTGCAGCGCCCGTTCTAAGCTCCTTACCGATGGCGACCTCTGCAATATCATTTACCGTAACGGGAGATTGGTTTGTAAGCGTTACCACCACGTTACCGATGTCCTCAACGCTTGATAGTCTCGCTTGTGAACGTACTAGTATTTGTTGGCCGTTGCGTTCAATGTACCCAGCGCCCTGATTAGCGTTATTTCGCTCCAATGCCCGCAATAAATCGTCAGTACTAACGCCATAATTAAGCATGAGTTGAGGGTTAGGCTTTACATGATATTGTTTGGTAAAACCGCCAATAGCATTAACCTCTGTTACCCCTTTCACCAAGGCCAGTTGAGGTTTCACCACCCAATCGTGTAACTCACGAAGCGCCATCGCATCAAATTTTCTGCCATCGGCAGTTACTGTGCCGGGCTTCGCGCTAAGCGTGTACATGTAAATTTCACCCAAACCTGTGGCAATCGGCCCCATTTCAGGCTCAATACCATCGGGTAATTGGCTTTTGATAATGCCTAGCCGTTCGTTTATGAGATTTCTGGCAAAAAAGAGATCCGTGCCTTCTTCAAAAACGGCCGTCACTTGTGACAAGCCATAGCGCGATAGTGAACGTGTGTAGTCCAAGTTTGGTAAACCTGCCAAGACGTTTTCTACCAAAAAGGTGATGCGCTGTTCGGTTTCAAGCGGTGAATAGCCTTTTGCTTGTGTGTTGATTTGTACCTGAACATTAGTGATATCGGGTACGGCATCAATAGGCAGCTTTTGATAGCTGAATAGGCCAAAGCCAATTATCAAAAAACAAAGCATAAGAAAAATGCCGCGCTTTTCGATTGCGGTGCGAATAATGGAAGCTAGCATCTTAAGCCTCCCTTAAAACTGCACGCCAATTGACATGGAAACATTTGATTGGGTGAGGCGTTAATGATCATGACCTGCCTCCGACTTTTCCAAATCTGCTTTAATCATGTAACTATTGGAAGCCACGACACGTTCGCCTGTTTCAAGACCACTGATGACCTCGATATAGCGACCATCTGAGACCCCAAGCTCGACCGCTCTGGGCCTATACTCTTCACCCTCAACCACAAACACAACTTGCTTGGCTTCATACTCTTGCACAGCAGATAGAGGAACAGCATGATTGACTGACTTAGTTGATGTCGTAACCTGTGCTTTGACCAGCGTACCGAGTGGCCAATATCCAGTACTATTGTCGATACTTACATTGGCAAGAGAGTGCGGATTGCCATCAGCAGAAGGCGTAATGTAGGCAATTTTGGAGGTTTGATTGAAACCTGCGTGGCTTAGTTCAACTGACTGTCCAACCTTGATGCTGCTAAGCACCTGCGAAAATACAGTCAGTTGTGCCCATACGTTTTTATAATTAGCTAACGAAAAGAGTACTTGTCCGTTTGATAGCTCACCATTATTTGCATGTCGCGCAATCACATTGCCATCAAAAGGTGACGTGATGGGATAACTTGTCAAACTATCATTGGACTCCACAATCGCTAAAATATCGCCTTTATTAACGGGGTCTCCAATGTTGACTTTTACATCCTTAATAACACCGTCAAACCGTACTCTTATATGACTTAATGAGGCGGGGTCTGCACTAATTCGCCCATAAAGTGTAGTTTTTACCGCAATCTCACTAGCGAGCACGGGAGTGGCGGAAATATCGTTCTGAATTGCTATTTCATTGCTCATCCTTACGACTTCACTTGCGTGATTGTCTCTATCGTTGGAATTTGCATCAATTTGTTTATCACCTGCGATTGCGGTGAAGCTATAAAGGCTAAGGGTGAAGATGGAAATAAGTACTTTTTGTAGTGTGAATTTATTCATAATCATGACTTCTTATCGAAATGTTAGATGACTGCTGCAAATTGTCTTGGTGACTTGAGTGCATTGAGTCATCATTGTGTTCAGTCTTCAGCGCGAGACCTGTGAGTGTTTCAATTTCTGTTTTGCTTAAATGAACTTGAGAAGCAGCCTCTATTAATGTCAGGCGGGTTGTCAGAAATTCTTGTCGAGTAGTTACCCATTCCAAGTAGCTGAAACGGCCCTCTAAATATGCGCTCTCTACTAAATCTAACGCTTCCTTTAAGGGGGGAATTACGTTGAGCTGAATAGTTTCAACCTCTAGCAATGCACGTGTATGTTCGCCTAACGCTTGATTAACTGAATGTAATAGACTGCGAAGGTTGCTTTGTTTTTGCAGCTCTATTGCGTCAAGGCGTGCCCTATGCGCTTCGTATTCACCAAGGTTTCGTTCTTTTTGAAACAATGAAACGCTTATTCCGGCAACTAGTGCGGTTTCATCAATACCTTGCATTCTGCGAAGCCCGGCTGACCACTCAATATCAGCGAGGTTATTCGCTTGCGCTAGACGAAGCTGCGCAGCTTGCACACGGCTTTGTTTGGCGAAGAGATTAATATGAGGGCCACTTTGGATTGCGACTGCCAGCGCATCAAACGACGCAATTTTGTTAAAAGCAAAAAGATCGCCTTCCACACGCTTAAAGCTTGGTGTCTGCTCACCCCACATGATGGATAAACTGCGCAGGCCAAATCGAAGGTCTTGTTGAGCGAGACTAACATCGAGCTTTGCTTGGGCAAGCGCAGCTTGGGCGCGTTTTTGTTCTAACAAGGGGGATGCGCCTGCTTCAACGCGTTTCGTTACGGCATTTAATGTATAAAGTGCAAGTGTCTCTGCATCTTTTATTACCTCTAAGCTCGCCTGCAATACGAGTACTTTGATGTATCGACGATTAAGCTCACCGAGGATATCTAAGGTGCGTATTTGCTTTTCAACATCTTGCTGTATTCTCCGTTCAGAGAGTACATTCAACCTAGCTGCTGGCTTATCATTGAGCTGTAATACTGATGATAGTGTCAAGGTAACTTCAAGCTCTTTGATACCCGATACCTCGCCGGTTCCCAAAAGGTTCTCTAGTTCAACCCCGGCACTCAGTGCTGGTTTAAGCGCTGCCGTTTTTGACTCTCCGTCTATAACACGTTGTTTAAATTCAAATTCATACAAACTTGGATTGTTGGCAAGTGTCATTCTAATAGTGTCTTCAAGAGTCAGCGTTTCTCGTATGGGCGCTTGAACACTTTCGTCTACAAATCTGTTAGCTTGCACCGCATGTGCGGTCGGTGGACTGAGTAATAAGCCCAGTATGCAACTGCACACAATGACAGGTGCATGCTCGAAAATAGGAAACATTTTCAATGGAATATCCTAATAATTTATCAATGTTTAGCGTCGCGAGTATTATCAGCGCGGCACTATCGAAAAAAGTACTAGGACGTAATTTTGGGTGGGCGAAGTAATCGGTTAATAGGTGCGTCAATTACCGCATCTAAATAGTTGAAATTGTGGACTGAAACCACTGTTTTCAGACTGTTGATATGACTCTGACTGACCCATTGTGCATGTGTGCCATGGCAGTGGCCGCAATGGTGGCAATCAGCAGGATTGTGGTGCTCTGTACTTACTTTATCACTGGTTTCATTGGCAGACAGCTCAGACTGCTCTTGCTTGTGTTCTGAATGCTTATGCTCGTGTTGCAGGTGCTGAGTGTCTATTGCATGAAAATCTAACGAATTCGCCACAGCAGAAAACGACTGAAAGAGTATCAGCGAGATCACGATGTAACCTAAGCGTTTTAGATTTTTCATGTATGAAAGTCTACCAAGACTAATTCACTTCGTCACGACATTGTTCATTAGCAAACTCCAGCTCAACAGAACGATAGTCGTTTAAAAGATATAGGAGACGCTCAATAACCATGGTCACAGATGCAGACTCCAAAGTGTTCACATCAAAACGCGCTTTCGCCATTTCACGAGCAATCGAATAGAAAATTGCGAGATTCTCATAGTCTCCTCGCCTAGTATTAACGATCACTACGAAGCCGACAGCCTGAACGTATTTGATGCCGTTTGGGCACGCTGCTGCGACCGTCGCATCCATGCTGTCTTCGTCAAACACAATCGCATTCGCGTCTGTCTCACGGTTGGTGCGCATTTCTAACAGCTGGCCTATCGCGGTATCTGTTTGAGCAGAGGGGTCACGATTATCGATCTGCCCGAGCTTCACTCCTTTATCCAGCTTTATCTCAAGACCAATAGTGACGTCATTGTGACCATCGACCTCAATCAACAAGTCACCAGTCTTGTTCCTAGGCAGCACAACTCGGACCGTTGATAGATCGGTAATTTCGTCGTCGGAAAATGCAGAAGCGACTTGGATATCTTTCAATGCCTGAAGGATTTTTTTCTCGGCATCTAAGCCTTTGCTGCTTGTCTCGCGATACCGCATCTCGCGTAGCTCATACAGAGCTTTCAGATTCGCCAATCTCTTGCCAATTTCACCCTCGGTTTCATTAAGAAATTGAGCTATCTCACCTTTTATCTCTGCAAGGATACCGACCCCCAGAGCTTTAATAACTGCTTCCTCCCGTTGAGCTTCGGGCAGACCCGCCAGGTATTCGGCCATCAAGGGGTTCTCTATTTGGATGTTTTTAATTTCCAGAGTGTCCTTTTGGAGCTTAATGGCCATAGATCTGTCTCTTCGTTATTTGGGGTATCTGGATGCGAGGATAGTTACAATTTTCTCAATCTGAGCCGATTCAAGATCAGATTCTGAAATGCAATCCTCTAGCGCGGGACCAGAACACTCTCCAGATTCGACGCTCACCCATACAAAGTGACAAATTTCTTCGGCTGGCCTATGTATGACTGCCCATGCGGTCTTTTCGTGCTCTGGGAAAATAAAGTTTTCGTCTCCAGAACATTTATGGATGTAGACCGCGAAGGATTGTTCGTTGAGATCTTCAATTCCGTCGTCATCTTCTTGATAGCCATCGAAAGCAATTTTGATTTCTGGAATTATGCTGATATTTTCCCCTACCTCTGGTAGGTCATCGACGTTTCTTGAGATGCTTCTAAGCACCCACTCTTCGATGATTTTCTCCATATAGTTTTTCCTTTTTTGCTTTTTTCCGATTCCGACACTTAGTTTGAGGTCAGAATTCTTTCCAAAGATTCGCCCAGCTATCGGAATTTCACCCGAAATTATTGGAATTCAGCGCCGATACGACCGGCGAGTCAGTGACCTAAAGCACATTTTTCATTGAATTAACTTTTCTTTTCACTGCTTTTACCAACAACCAACCTCTTCGGCGTCCCAACAGGAAACCGTTTTTCCTCAACGCCTCTGATATTTTCCTCTGCCTTTGCAACTAACCGACTAGCCTTAACGTTCAAATAATTTTTCTTCGCCGCCCGTTTATCACCGTCCATGAAAAAAACGACTTCTTGGCGCTCATTCGCTTCATCGTCTTCCTCTGGCGTCATTGGATGCTTACGCAAGTAAGCAGCATAGGCCTCGGCGTCATAGGTTTCGCCTCGTTTCCTACCATCACGGAGATACTCCTGCTGTTGCTCAGCACAAAAGCTAAAGTAGGCACCTATGTATACATTGCTATGCCCTTCACTCCTCATCAGATACGCCTGATGTGCAGTGCAGAGACTCTCCGCATCAACCTTGACGTTGAATGGATGATATTTTGCTAGTGCTTCATCTTCGTCGCTCAGTACTAAACGATCTATCAGCTTAGCCAGCCGTCTTTGGAGTGACGCTCGAGTCATTGTTGTGGGCAGTGCTACAAGCTTTACAGCACCACTTTCAATCAGGTCTCTGTGCTCGAGCACTTCCTCTAAAGAGCTGAACTCGTCCAAGCTCTGCATGGGTTTTATCCCAAAGAGCCACTGTCCATGCTCATTCCACCAGCGCCAGAAGCCTTCACCACCCTCGTACTGGAAGATATTCCCAAAGTCATCGAAGAGTTCTCGTCCATATTGCTTGAGCCAGAGTTCATATTCACTCTCGTCGCAGCTTGTTAGCTGCACATCTAATCCGCAAACACGCTGGTACTTGTCACTTAGCTTCAGATACTCAAACCACCAGTAGTAGATGCTCTCACTAAGCTCAACGCCTTTGACTGGCTTTTTCTTACCTTTTTGAAGCTGGTAGTACCTGAACTCACCGGTAGCTTCATTTATCTCCATTTTCCACCTGGCCGTCGGTAACGGAGACAGCGGCTGGGGTTTCGGGAAATACAAGCTAGACATATCAACAACGCCATATTTGGTTTCTGATCATGATACATCGTCAGGTGAAGTTAGGCTATAGGCATGCCTTGGAATTGATTCAACAGAACTGAAATATATCAATTATATCGGCCCTGGTTATTGAAAATGATACTAGTTTCAATTTGAGCATAATGAGAAAAGTCAAAGCGGTAACCCTTAACTGAAACGGAGATAAACACATGCTTATCAAAAAACTTAACGCCACAACAGACGCTATAACTCAAGCTGCTTTAGTAAGCATAAGTCGCGAACGTGCTCGGCAGGCAGTGAGCAAGATGGTCTGCCCCAACAAGCTACTTAGCTACAGCGCAAGGCTTTATCGAATCTCTAAGGAACATCCAGCTGCAAACAGTCTTCAGCGCGAGGCCGAACTAGCCACACAGAAGGCGATTGAAATTCGTAGCCGGCCCGAGTACGTGGCTTGGACTGTTATTGAAGACGGCTGTTCATTCTTTAAATCCAACGGCAGATGCCCTCCTAAGGGTCGACTTACCCAAATGTATAACAGATATGGGAGCTGGACACTTGTTCACAAGCGAATCATCGAAAAAGGCTTTGGCGGCAAGAACTTTTTGTGGCTGCGCGACCAAAACAAACTTGAGCTAACAAGCGAATGGTTTATCGCCCGCCACGCGCCTGAGTTGGTCAACGCTGAAACTAGAGCTGCACTTAATGCTCTTCTAGCACCTCCTGCAAACTCCAAATCATTGGCGGCATAAGGTGTCCAATAAAGACAGGATCATCAAGTCACATCTACCACACGGTGTCGAGCTTCACTACACAGCTCATCGGGAACGAGCTGCTGAGTTTCGCTGCGAAGGGTGCAACACACATTTGTGCTGGGCATCAGTGGAAGATTTGCAAACGTGGAGGGATCTTGGCGCAAAGCTGAAATCCAAAGTCACGCCAAGGGACAACATCAAGGTGGTCGCAACTAGTGGAGGCAACAATGAAAAAAAAGCATGAGAAACATCCCTGCATCGTGCGCCCAGTGCCGAAGTCGTCGCCTCATAGATACGAGGTCTACTGCACGAAATGCAAGAAGCACGTGCAATGGGCAAAGCCGAATCTCTACGAAGCACACATGGCTTTGCTCACTGAAAAGTAACCGTGTCGCATAAAGCGACAAACTGAATCACTCGCACTAAACCCATTGTCCGCACGCTTGCGAGTGTGTGGCTGCGGACACTTTTGTCTCAAAAAGGAGATCGATATGACTATCTCAATCCAAAACCGTCCATCTGAACAACACAAGGAGCAGACATTTATGCCAACTCAAACCGCAACAGCCATAACCAATGCTAACCAAAACCAGGAGCAATTTATGAACTATCCTACTGCCAATTTTCTGATGACATCGCCGGCCAAGACTCGCACTGAAAGCATCATCATCCAAAATGAACATGGCGTGATGATTGAGCAATCTCTGCGTAATGTGTCTGTTATGGCAAGCACTTGGTACAAAAATAGTACCAGCCAGCTCTACGCTGTATTAGGTCAATGTTATGAACTGCATTATTTGGTTGAAACAGCCGATAGCAGCCAGCGAGACAAGTACAGGGATGACGTCAAAGCAGCTTATGTCGCTTTAGGAGGTGCCCAAGGCGCAAATTCACTGCTAAGTCGCATTGTTAGCGTGGTTTTCAATTTCGCTGATTTAGACAGGCGCCAACGCAGCCGCTATAGCAGCGTTATCAAAGCTGCCTATGTAAGTGAGCAACAGCCTATTGATGCAGCTGGTTTCATAAATTGGTTAGAGCATGCTGGCGGTATTGTGGCTGCGCTGGAGAAGCGTAGCGACACCAGCAGCACAAAAGTCGAGCAAAGCGAAATCAATGAAACTGTTCGAGCAATGCCTGCAAAAGCGCAGCTGAACATTGCTAACAGCGGCAATAGGTTTGTGGTGTTGCTAGCGCAACCCATAGACAGTGAAACAGTGGAAGTGCTGTATCAATTTGAGGAGGATTCGATTGGGGATTCATTGGCTACCAAGGCCTATAAAGCTCAACTGAAGCTGGCTAAAGACGCTGAAAAGCGCTCAACAGCTGCTATCGCTGCGGACAGGCTGGCTGGCGAAGGCGCTGGACAGGAGGTAGCGTAATGTTACCTGCAAATATTGATGACGTTGTGCTCACTCACTCAGCTGAAGAACGGCACATAAAGCGACTAGTGATGGGGAAGCTAAGCTTCCCCAATCACGCCAAAAGCGGATTGCTGCTATACGGCAAATACGGCACGGGGAAAACCACACTGGCTCACCTGTTAGCCGTTTTGCTGGAGCATCTGCATGCGGATGACTCAGATAAAACCAGCTACAACTGGTGCTATGACTACCGCAGTACACAAGTCAGTGTCACACCAGCGCAATCAGCTATGCCTCACGTGACACCAGCCAGCTTCACGCTCATCAACTGCGGCAAGCATCACAGCAACAGCAGCACGAGTGTGGTGCAGCGCATTGAGGACATCAGCCGCAACAGTCTGAAATATGGCTGTGTGGCTGGCAGCTTCAACCACTTCGTGTTGGACGAGTTGGACTGCTGGAGCGCAGCCGCACAAGCCAACCTGAAAGGACTCATCACTGATAGCCCTGCGTGGAATATCTTCTACGTGACTACCAATAAGCGGTATGACATTGACGAAGGCATCATCAGCAGGTGCATCAATGTTGAGCTTAATGGAGGTGAGCCAGAGCAGCACTTGCGAGTGCTTCGTCAGCACTATGAGCATCTGGCGAACTACTCAGATGAACAGCTGACTGGCGTAGTAACTGCTAGCGGTGGTGATTGGCGAGAGCTGGAGGATGCTGCATGTAGACTGTGATTCACGCCTGGCGCCCTCTAAGCCCTGTCCGTCGCCCACAAAAAAGGGAGCCTCGTCAGCTCCCTTTTTTTATGCTTTTGCTCGCTCCAGTAACCTATGTACAACATCACCCGCTAGCGCCAAATGAAACTCAGCTATGTGCTGCCATCTGCTCTGCAAGCGTTGATTGGGCTCAGTAGCTGCTGCACTTCGCCAAACACTGCCTATGCCAGCAAGCTCCCCATATAGATTTAGCAGTACATCATTGCTGACATCTCTGCCTTTGTTTCTCCTGTTGCACAGATAACTGCGACTGGTTTTTAGGTATTTGGTAGTAAATTCGTTCTCAGTGAGCTTTCTGTCTACTGTTTTCAGTTGAGCGAATATTTCATCTGTTATCAATTTGCACTCCTTTGTTGTTGTGAATGGTTTTGATTGGTTTTGATATTTCAGTCATTACTAAGCACACACAGCCCTCTGCTGTGATAAATACAACGGAGGCATCCGCTTCACCGCTTATTGCTGTGCTTACGTATGAAGCTGGCTTTCGTGCAGAAAACATCCTCGTTGCGCTGATTTGCTTTAGCAGTGTCCTTGTTGCTGTAAACGGACACTGCTTGCTGATTTTTTATCTGATTGCCACTTAGCTGGAAAAGGTAATCGTCGCTCCAGTCACCAGCTCTATTCTGAATATCCAGCCAAGTGCGTTTAATGTGAGCCAGCAGTGATTCGTCTGACTGACTCCCGTAACGCTTCATCATCACATTAGCGTGATAGAGACTGGCGCACTCAATACACACAGCTCTCTCAATGCGGCATTTTTTTGCTCCGCTTTGCTTGAGCTTCCTTTTTTCGTAACCCCACTCGTCGCACTCTAATCTGTAAAAAAGCTTCTGAACTTGCGCACTCAGCTGCTCGTAGCTGAGAGGATTTCTGCGAGCGTGCTGTTGGTAATTCAGCACGAAGTAAAAATCTGGTTGGACTTTCAAACATAGCTCTACGTAGGCTTTGGTTATCTGTTGGCTGTTCATGCAGTTATTTATCAATTCTGCTTAGTCGCGTAAGCAGAATTGGGTTATTTTTCGAAGCGCTGCTGGAACTCACGTTGACGCTGGATGTACTGCTTTCGCGCCTCTGGTGACTTCGCAAGTGCCTTGTTCAACTCGTACCGCAGCAGCTCGTACTGGGTACGCTCATCAGGTTCTATTCGGCCACCATTGAGACAGCTGTCCGCGGCATCCTGTAGCCCCCTACGTAGCTCTCGTCTGAAATTATGTAGCGGATCAGTGACTATCTCACCATCACTTTCTTCGCGCTCGATGTCTTCTCTGTCCCGTTCAATGCGGCCGCTTCGCTTGGTTAACTTACTGATGAAATGTTTGTTCGTTTGTTCCATGTGCTTCTCCTTACTTTAGTAAGCACATGTATTTATCCCAACGCTCAAATCAGCCGTTACAGCGTGGTTGCAAGTCAGCACAGCGAAGATGCTAGGAACAGGATGAAACGTGCTGTAGACGCTTACAGGGCGTTTTACGAGGTGGGCCTGGTTTTACCCAAGTAAGCAGATTTGAGGAAGTTCAGACTGAAAAAGTATGGAAACAAGCAATTTCATACATTTCTCCAAAAAGCCCAATGATTACGGAAACTTACAGTTTCTGGCAAAAACCAGTCGTCCTTTGAAATATATGAAAATATAATAAAACACAACAAAAACAGATATTTAGGTGATTTTATGGGCGATAAAGGACGACTCACTGAAGAGCAACTCAAAAAGCTGCTTCTCGTCAAGAACGTCGTCATTGGAGCCCCAATTACTGAGGAGAGTAGAGATGAAGCAAGCACGTGTTTTGAACGACAAGGAACTGCGCTCTGTTTTGAACAGCACCAAACTTACGAGATACCAGCACAGAAACAAGCTGATGATGATGCTTAGCTACTGTGCTGGACTGCGGGCATGTGAAATTGCCAGTTTGCGTATCAGTGACGTGATAGGCAGCGATGGAGAGGCAAAACACACGATTCTGCTGGAACGCTGGCAAACCAAAGGCACACAGCGTCAGCAGGCTGTGGTAAGTGAGAAGCTGAGGAAGGAGATCACTCAGTACGTACGGGAGCACAGAGCCAAAGCACCTGCTGATGCACCGCTGCTCGCGAGCCAAAAAGGCGGTGCTTTCAGCAGTCAGACAATCCAGCAGGTGTTTCGTCAATTGTATGAGCAAGTTGGTATGGATGGGGCGAGCAGCCATAGCGGGCGTCGTACCATGCTCACCAAACTGGCTGAGCGTGGTGTGCATGCCCGTGTGATTCAGCAGATTGCGAGGCACAGCAGCTTGGCTACCACGCAGCGCTACATTGAGGTTTCGCCTCATTTACTGCGTAACGCGGTGGAAATGCTTTAGTCCAGCTCCACTACTTCTGCAGAGCTGCCCTCGTAGCGAAGCAGCGCAGCTCGCTCCTGCTCTGTTAAATCAGCGTGGTAGTAAGTCTCAGTAAGGTGCTTGAGGCTTGTACCGCACACCTTGCTAAGCGTGAGTGGGTTCGCATTGCTTTGCAGTCGCTTGGTAATACCGTAGTGCCTGGTGCTGTAGTAGGTGAGGTTGCGCTCTTTCCAATCCGTAATGCCAGCCAAGGTCATTAGCTGAGCGTAGTGGTAATACAAAGCATCGCGTGTCACTCGCTCGCCATTGTGAGCAGTGAATACCCAGTCACCCTGCTTAGTGTGCTTGCTGAGGCTGCGCAACCTGTCAAAGTGCTTGCCCCCACGCACTTTAATCACCCTGCTCTGCCGTACCTTGCTAGTTTCAGCTAGCACGTTGATGGTGACGAGTCGCTGATTCTCAGCGGAGTAGGTTTCCACGTTGCCCCACTTGAGCTGATACAACTCGCCAAACCGCATCATTGTGTTGGCACCAGTGAGGAAGAAATGTCGCACCAGCTGGCGAGTAAACCGCTCTTCGTCACTAAGGAATTCCGCTTTTGCCGTCTTGTTTGACGTGTAGCTAATAAGCGCACGAGTGATGCGACGATACTCATCGTCTGTATAGGTACTGCGACGTAGCGTGTCAGCATCAACGCCTCTACGGCTAATGCTTGGAAACACGTAGTGCTGCACTGAGTGCAACCCCTCATCAAAAGCCCATCTGCAAAGAGCGTTGATGGTGGCTTGCTCATTTTTAATGGTGACGTCTTTGGCGCCCTTCTGCTGACGATACTGCTGGTAGCCCTGTAGGCTTTTGCTCTCCAAGTCGCTGAGTCTTGTAACGCTACTTCGCTCGCTCCGTCCCACAATGCCGCAATATGCCACAAAGTGATTCAGCTGCGACTTGATGGTGCCCCAGCGCCCCTCAGTGATGGAGCCGCGCTTAACGTCCACCTCCCAACGATGCTTGAGGTACTCCTCAGCCGCTTGTTGCACTGTAGGGCTGAAGATGCGCTTGCCAGAATTGAGATTGGCTTTGATAGCGAAGAACTCGTTCTCCGCGCGCTCCACAGCTGTATCCAAGTGCTTGGTTTTCAGCGTCTTGCGAACGTACTTGCTTTCTTCGCTAATCCACATGCGAAAGTGCCAGTACCCACCGCTTTGCTGGGTTCTGACGATTTCTGCTTTTCCGCCGTAGATAGAGTGTTTGTCCGTTAGGAAGGACTGGGTAGGAGCTGTGCGCTTGCTGCGCTGTTTTTGAGTTCTCGTATTGTCTATCACTAATGCTACACGGGCTGCTGCTGTCATGCTTACCTCTCTGAGTTAACGTGCTCATACATGGTAAGCCCCATCACATGTGTATCAGCGTCAAGTACGCTTAGCACTCATACATGATACTTATGATGCGCAATAATCGCTACCGTTTGTAACTTCGCTTGTAAAAAAGCCCCAAAAACGGGGCTCTTTGTAACTTCTTTGCAACTCGCAAACCTATATAAATCAATAGTTTAGCGTCACCCCGTTACTCCCACTCAATAGGATCTTCTCTATAACTAATTGATTTAATTGCTTATTAAATTTACTTTGCCACATCTTTGTCAGTAGAAGTGATTTTGCGTCTACTGCTTGGTACTACTGATATGTCATAAGTATCGCATTGCTTGCAAAGTTTGCACGTGTCCCTGCGCACATCGTGTTCACAACGACGAAGATGATGACCTCCCCACATATCGTACCAATCGTCATCGTTCTCATAACTCCCAAGATAATCTTGGACGATCGCCTTTATCAGTTCTTGATCTGATTTTTCACCGCAAGTATCGATAGACACTTGCTCTTCCGATTCCGAGTTCTTGAGCGATTTTACTCGCGCCCATTCCTGCCTTATAAAGTTCTGTCACTTTGTCGCCATCTACAGATCGCTTACGCCCTTTGTACTTTCCTTCTAACTTCGCCTTTGCGATACCTTCCAACTGCCGTTCGCGTCGAAGATTCGTTTCGAACTCTGCAAAAACGCCCAACATATCGAAGAAGCACTTTCCTGCACTAGATGACGTATCGACTGCTTGTTCAGTCGCTTTCAAACTGACGCCCTTGTCCTTGAGAGTTGCCGCAATCTGTTGAAGATCCATCATCGAGCGAGCAAGACGGTCTATTCGCGTGATTACTAACTCATCGCCTTCACGCAGAAATGAGAGAAGCGTGTTGAGTTCGTCGCGACCTTTAGTCGAAGTACCTGATACCTTCTCACTTCGAATGCAGTCTTCAGCAACACCGTATGCTTTGAGTGCCTCAATCTGAACAGATAAATCCTGTTCTTTAGTAGAGACTCGCGCATATCCGTATTTCATAACTGACCTAGAAATTGTCTTAATAGAGTCTCGACCATAATTGGAAAATGTCTCATAAGCAAACAGTGATTTTATTGAGACAGTTTAAACGTACAAAAGTGTCTCAAAGAAAAGCGTCTCATTCGTATACTTCAATGAGACACCGCTATCTATCAACTTTTCAAGCTCATACTACAAATATTTCTAAGATAGCGGTAAAGTTTTTTTTAGCCGGTCCGATGCATAC
>Ga0209194_1001084_pt1 | contig 18164 bp, 15 predicted proteins | sample COGITO_mtgs_1004_FD_184787 | JGI IMG/M metagenome (GOLD analysis project Ga0209194, IMG submission 184787) | Pelagic marine microbial communities from North Sea - COGITO_mtgs_100413 (SPAdes) (version 2) | ecosystem: Environmental > Aquatic > Marine > Epipelagic ...
GTCTGTTTCTAACAAGCGTTCGTGGGATGTAAACAGATTTTTTGAAACGCTTAATTATTTTGGCGAAGTGCCTTTTATGGGTAGCTTTCGTTGGCTACAGCAACTAATGGGCCAACAAACCACATTTACAGGTGTAGATATGGGCGTGTTAGAGAGAAAGATAGTTGTTTTGATTTCAGCTATTCAGGACTCCGCTGCGTCTGCGATTTACCGTTCCGAATCGTGGCAAGATTTGTTTAGAAAACAGCTACAAGCACAGCTAGATCAGCCTGTTCATATCGTTTTTTGTGAGGTTGCTGACGGAGCGGTTTCGTTGGAGGAGCTAGCTGATGTAGCGGCCTCTGCGGAAACGATAATTGTGCTAGGAACTTCCACGCTGGCTACTTTATTAAAAAGCTATGGCAGCGTCTTGAGCGAAAGCTCGGATCTTACAGCTGAGCGCTCGGTATTTGACTTTGGTGAATCCAACGAAGCGTTGACTGCTTGGGGAACGCTAGATGATGTGGTTATGGGCGGGGTGAGCCAGAGCGGGCTGTCATTAGATGCTCAGGGGCGGGCCATCTTTGCGGGCGATGTCTCGGTTGAGAACTCGGGCGGATTTGCTTCTGTACGAACGAAGAATTTTGAGCCTCCCTTCAATTTTTCGGGTTGGGAGGGGCTGCGGCTGCGGTTGAAAGGCGATGGGCAGCGGTATAAGTTTATTTTGCGTAATAGCGACGGCTGGGACAGCCCGGCCTACGTCTACGGCTTTGATACGGAACGCGATGTTTGGCTGTCGATAGATATCCCGTTTGCTGAGATGGTGTCAACTTTTCGGGCGAAGTCTATACCGGATGCCCCTGGGTTGAATTCGGCTCAGGTTTATTCTTTTCAACTGATGCTAAGTAAGTTTGAGTACGATCGGCAACTCAACCCTAGATTTGAGCCGGGGCCTTTTGCTTTGATGCTCAAGTCGGTAAGCGTCTACCGGAAGCGACAGAATTTATCTCTGATTGCGGCTGTGGAGGCAACTGATAGGATTGCGGAGTGGCAAGCAACTCTAGCTGAGATTGGCACAGACTTCCGCTGGATTGAATTAGAAGCCGCAGATTTACAAGTGTCTACGACCGTCTCTTTGGCTGAGAAGCTTGGCTTGCTTCTAAATGATAAGGAATAGGAACGAAAAAAATCCCTCCATGCGAATGAGCGCATGAAGGGATTAAGTGAAGGGTTGTAAACGTCTTAGTTAAGCACGCTTAGTAAGATGGACGCGGAGCTGGGCTAGCTTGCATCTGTTGCTTTGCTTTGTTGGCACTTTTCTTAAGGGCTTCTAGTCGGCGGATGAAGCGATCGCGCTGTTTTTTCTTAGGCGTTTGCTCAATCAACGTTTTAAGGGCGCTGCCCAAACTCTTGTAGGCGTTTGGCAATGTATAGCCAAAACGAGTGGCAATTGAGATTGCTTTTTCGTCCGCGGAAATGGCTTCTTCTAATGTTCTTTGACCATTATTGCGCTTGTAGAGTCTCCAGCCAGAAACGCTGCAAAGACCCAACGCGAGAAGAAGAAGAAGGCCATCTTGAACCCAAAGTTCTCCGACTGCGCCGCCTAAACCAATGGCCAGTGCTGCCATCTCCCAACCGTCGCGAGGAATGGTATCGCTCTGGACGCGAGCAACCTCGTGCCAGAACAATAGGTTGCGCTGATCGATGGCGAGTTCTTCCCACTTGGCTAAGTCGATTTGAACTTCTACTTGATCGCGGCCTAGCTCTTCGCAGGTGATAAGCGGTGGGCCTACGTCGGTAGCAGGCTCTACGGTTACCCAGCTTTGTAGCTCAGGGGGCAGTAAGCTTCTGAGTCGGCGCAGTTCACCAATGTCGGCACGGGGTGAGGCATAACTGGCGTAGGACATAGGTCTAATGTCGATGAGGATCTAGAGTGAGGTGTCTGGGTAAGCGATGTGATTTAGACGACTACCCTTATAGAGAAGGTTATAACATGCTAGCGGGTCGGGGGGAGTTGGCGTAAAACCGCCCCTCTATTCTCAATAAGCTATATCAGGGGCGGATGGTGCTATGGCTGCATGTTTTAAACGACTGATGGCGCTGTCTATTAGTTCGCATCCTTGCTCTACGGTTTCTATTTGACAGAGGCGATCGCGTAAATCAGCCGCGTTTTCAAAATCTTTGGCGTACCAACTCATGTGCTTTCTGGCCTGACGAATGCCTCGCAGTCCTTTATAGTCCCAGAGCATCATTAGATGCTCTCTAGCGCATTGGAGCCGTTGAATGGCCGTTGGTGCGGGTCTGCGATCGCCGGTTCTCAGAAAGTAATCAATTTCGCCGACTAAAAAGGGATAGCCCAGGGTGCCACGCGAGCACATTACGCCGTCTGCTTGCGTTTCTTGCAGGCAGCGGAGCGCACTGTCTACAGAAAAAATGTCACCGTTGGCGATGACCGGAATGGTTAGAGCGGCTTTGACTTTAGCGATTTGATCCCAGCGAGCGGTGCCGTTGTAGCCCTGGGCGCGGGTGCGGCCATGGAGGGTTAGCATTTTTGCACCTGCAGCTTCCATTTGCTGAGCAAACGCTACTGCGTTTATGTCGTCATCTGACCAGCCTATACGCGTTTTGACGGTGACCGGAACTGAGACGGCCTGACAGACGGCTTCGACGATGGCGATCGCTGTTTTTGGATCGCGCAGAAGTGAGGAACCGCCGCCATTCTTGGTGATTTTGTTGACGGGACAGCCCATGTTGATATCGACAGTGTCTGCGCCCTGGTCTACGGCTTTGCGAGCGGCGGCGGCGAGAAACTCGGGGCGGCGATCGAATAGCTGAATGCTGATGGGCTGTTCGTCAGGATCGATGTCCATGACTTCGGGAAGCTTTTTGAGATGGTGCAGCTCTGCGGCGCTAACCATTTCGGTGTAGAGCATGGACTGAGGCGCATAGCGGCGGACGAGGCGGCGGAACACTTTGTCGGTGACGCCGGAGAGCGGTGACTGGAGGACTCGGCTATTGAGGGTGAGGTGGCCGAGTTGAAGGGGCGATCGCATTCGCGCCGCTAGCTCTGCGGATAGATCGGTTGAATAGTGCTCTTGCGAAGCCTGTGCGATCGCGCCTTGTTCTGTAGGGGTAAGTGTGTTGACAGACATAGGGCTTTGCTGGCTCAAAGAGGCTACTTTCGTTAGACAAGGCTAACTGGGCGGATCGAAAGGGTAAGAGGATGCTGCGATAGAAGAGATAATAGATAATAGAGCGGCTGAGTGGTCTAGCGATCGCCCACTAATGGATAGAGAACGAGGGTGACATTGGAAGACGGTGGGTTGACGGGTGAGATTGCGGCGCTGAGCGCGGCTTTTTTGTGGGCAGCGGCAACGCTGATGTTCGGGCGGATGGGGCGGCAGCTCTCGCCGGTTGTTCTAAATTTAGCGAAAGGTTTGTTTGCGCTGCTGTTCCTGGGCGCGACGTTTGGCATTCAGGCGCTGTTTTTTGTTAAGAGCGACATAGAGAACCCTAGTATCCTAGCGCTTCCAGCTCTATCTACTGCTTATTTGCTCATTAGCGGCGCGGTTGGAATTGGTTTGGGCGATACGGCCTATTTTTCAGCTATTAATCTCTTAGGCGCTAGGCGAGCGCTGTTGTTAGAGACGCTTGCACCGCCGGTATCAGCGGTACTGGCCTGGATATTTTTAGCGGAGCAACTGTCTAAAACGTCGGTGATAGGCATCGGCCTGACTTTAGTGGGTATTGCCTGGGTGATTAGTGAGCGTGTTCCTGGCACGAAGGCGGCCACTTGGGGGTCTGGCTTGTGGATTGCGCTGCTAGCTGTGATCTGTCAGTCGTCTGGTGCTGTGCTTTCTAGAGCGGCGCTGGCTGATACAACCGTAGATCCGCTGTTGAGTACGCTGATCAGGCTGCTAGCAGGTCTGGCTTTTATGGGGGCATCTATTGTATTTCGCCCTCAACAGCTAGGTGATTATGAGGACAGTTTGGCAGATGCGCAGAGGCTGAAGGCGCCTTCTAAACGATGGCAGGCTCGCTGGCAGAAGAGCTGGCTAGCGTTAAAGACCCCTAGACTGCTGATGGCTGTCGCTGCAACGGCTTTTTTTGCTACCTACTTGGGCATTTGGCTTCAGCAGGTGGCCTTGAAGTATACGGCTACCGGTGTGGCTCAGTCGCTGCTAGCAACGAGTCCGCTGTTTGTGCTGCCTATGGTGAGAGTACTTGGCGATCGGGTGAGCTGGCGGTCAGCTTGTGGTGCGGCTGTGGCGCTGAGCGGGGTGTGGCTACTGTTTTCTTAGCGCTAAGCCACTTTAGTCTCTGACGACTTTTTCCACGGTCTCAGCTTATTTCTGCGTTTAGGCAGTTCCTCTGCGTCAGTGCTCTCAGAGGACAGCGCTGTTTGCGCATTGGGCTGTACCTGCGCTGGATACTTTACTGTCCATTGCCCAGTTATTGGGTCTCTGTAGGTCTCATATGGATTTTGCGTGAGTGGCTTGCTGCAAGGCTTTGGCACAGCTAGATTTTTCCTTGTATAGATAGTGACGTTGGCTGTAAATAAGTAAAAGAGCGCAGCGCAAGAAAGCTCCTTGCGGACAAGCCATCACTTATTTATTGATATAAATCTTACATGAAGTTACTCCGACTTGTATGTACAGTTACGTACTTAAGCAAGAGATGCTGATAATTTGTCCGTGAAAACGTTGGCGCGGGCAAATTTTTTAGTTGAGCGTACGTAGCTATTCTTTCAGTAGGAGATAGTAGAGCGTACCGGTTTGATTAATCAGCCCGGCTACTTTTCCGGCGTCTGTTCCGGTGCCGATAAAAATATCTACGCGGCCTGCGCCTTTGATGGCTCCCCCTGTGTCTTGATCTAAAACAAGGCGGCTGGTTGGCCGCGTTTCAATTTCGCCCGCTGAGTTGATTTGAGGAAGGTTCAAGCTGATAAGGGCTAAGGCCCCAGGCGGCATGACGGATTTGTCCGTGGCGATGGATCTGCCTGCTGTGACTGGAAATCCGAGGCTGCCTGTAGCGGGTGCACCATCGGTTTCGCGGAAGAAGATGAAGCGATCGTTGCGGGGAAGGTAGCGGTTTAGCGCTTCGGGATTTTGTTCGAAGTATTCGATAAGAACAGGTAAAGAAAGCTTGTCTTCTGGGATGATACCGTCGTCGATGAGGGCGCGGCCCATACTGGTGTAAGGATAGTCGGTGCGGCCATCGTAGCCAACGGATAGGGTGCTACCGTCTGTAAGCTGCAGTCTGGCAGAGCCTTGAACTTGCGTAAGGAAGGCTTCTAAACGGCTGCTGAGCCAGACCAGTTCTAGCCCCTTGAGTGGGCCTTGATCACCTTGTAAGCCATCGGCTCCTTCTAGGGCTAGCCGAGTAGGGTTGGGTTTTGCCCAGGTTTCCAAATTGGGGGGGCTTTTGTATAGGGGGTATTGGTATCCGCTGGTTTGGGTGAGGCTAGCGGCGTAGGTGGGTTCGAAGTAGCCGGTGAAGGCAACGGTGCCTGCTTCGTCTTGGCCAATGGATTGGTAGAAAGTGAAATCTTGGGCGATCGCAGTTTGCAGATCTACTGCGGACTCGCTTTCTAAGAGCAGCGTGCGAAAGCGAACGAGGCTACGTTGAACCCGCTCGTGGGTAACGCCGGAGACTGAGTAGTTTTGGTAGGCGGTGATTGAGGCGGGCGTTTCTAGGTAGGCAAGGCTGTTATCGATGGCTGCTAGCAGCGATTCTCGATCTTCGGTGGCGAGTGATTCGCTCAGTAGCTGGCTATCTAGCTCGATGAGTGCTGCGGCTTGCTTGGCTTCGCGGCAGACGAGTCGGGTGAGGGGAAGCGGCTCGAACGCACGGGCGCTAGGTAGGGAGAGGGTGATTACGCTACTGAGCGCGATCGCAATTTTTGAAGAGAGTTGCAAGGGGAAAATCTAAAGCTACCTTACAAATTCTATACCCTTGATGATCCCTCGTTGGCGTTGAGAGGCCCTCGTCTGTGTTCAACTTTTGAGGTACTGAGAGGGTAGGTTTTGGAAGTGAGTCTGGCGATCGCTACCTGAGAGATTCCGCTACTAACGACTATTTGATAAAAAAGGCCCTGACTATTAGTTGGTAGTCAGGGCCTTTTAGCTGAAGATTGAGCCGCGTTAATAGCGTTCGACGCTGGAGCTGAATACGGGTTCTACTCGGATAGCGGCAACGCGAGAGGGGCGAATGACCATGTATTCGCCGGGGTTGATCTTTGGGATGGGGACGTTGATAAATTCTTCGGAGGTGGCTTTGGGCATGAGCTTGTCGCTGTACCACTTTTGAAATTCTTGGATGGTGGTGAAGCGAACTTCTTCTTTGTGGCCACCATCGAAGGCGATATGGACAACGTATTCGCTGGGAGTTCTTGGCATTTTGACTTTTCTCAGATGCTGAGGTTTCAGATGACCGAGATTAGTATTGGTTGATGAGTGCCGAAACTTTCATTTACTAAGATATTTTTGCTCTTTTGTGGGATAGGCATCTTGTTTTTACAAGCGCTGGATAGCCGTCTCGGCTATCCAACCAGAGTGTTTGGCTGGTTAGCTGATGAGATTGAAGCGCTGGAGTCTTTCTTGTAGGCGATCGCCTAACTCTTTTTTTAGCTCGGACTTTTTGGTGAAGCCAACTCGGTTTTCTGTCGGCGTATCGAAGGGAAACTGGCCGGGAATATCGGCACGCTCCATTTGCGCCAATAGGATTTGCTCGGGGCGCTTGCTTTGCAGGGCGTAGCCTACTTCTACGCAGACTTTGGGGCTAGGGACGAGCTGGGGCGGGGTGCCATCGATGCCGAGAATGGGTGTGGTATCGGCGATGAAGATAAGCGATCGCCTAATCTGACGCATTAGCGTACTGTTTAACCGCACGGCTCCTTGGCTGAGGCGATGCGATTCTTTGAGCGTGAGCGCAATGCGGGATCTTTTGTTGAATTTTTCGATAAAGGTTTCTAATTCTTCGCGCAGCAGATCGCTGGAGTCGGTGTATTCGGTTTGGTAGCTGAGGAAGATGGTGGGGTCTAGGTTGGAGAGAGAGTCTTGCTTGGCAAAATAGATTTCGTGGCTGATGAGGTCGATGTTGGCAATGCCGTAGATGCCGCTGCCTTCGATGTAGAATTCAACGCGATCGCCTTCTAAGTAGCGCTGAAACCAATCGGCTTGCTTGACGTCTTCAATATCTTCTAGAAAGTCGGCGCGCAGGGCTGACTTGAGCAGGCTATTTTTGGCTAGCCGTAAGTCGTGAGGGCGGCTCTCTAATCCGCTGATGGGTTCGTAGTTGCCTAGATACCAAGCCTTTAGCGCGATAATAGCCATTGCGGGGAACTGTCCTTTCTATCCTTAGCTTTAGCCTTGAATTATGACTTGTTTATTTATAGTTCGGGGGTTCGGATCGTCATTATTGACAAAAATAGTACAAGCGTTCTAAAAAGTTAAAAATGGAAGATGAGTTCACGAGTACTCAATGAGCGATAGGGGTAGAAACAGTAGAAAATCGTTGTGGACGATATAAAAAGGACATTTTATGGCAGGTGTGGTGTCGGCGGGTCATGAGAAGACGGCGGAAGCAGGGCAACTGGTTTTGCAGGCTGGAGGGAATGCCTTTGATGCAGCGGTGGCAGCGGTATTTGCGGCCTGTGTGGTAGAACCGACGCTGACTTCTTTGGGGGGTGGCGGCTTTTTATTAGCACACAAGGCTTCGGGGGCTAGTAGCGCCAGTGAGAACGTTCTGTTTGATTTTTTTACCCAAACGCCGGGTAGTCGTGAGGGCTGTAAAAAGCCAGATTTTTATCCGATTGAGGCTGATTTTGGTGACTCTGTTCAGGAGTTTCACGTGGGGATGGGGTCGATTGCCGTGCCGGGTGTGTTTGCTGGACTGCTGACGGTTCATAAGCGATTGGGTCGGCTGCCGCTGAAAGTAGTGGCAGAGCCTGCTGTGCAGCTCGCACGCGCGGGGGTGAGCGTGACTGACTTTCAGGGGTATTGCTATCAGCTGCTGGAGCCGATTTTGTTGGGGACAGCGAGAGCAAGAGCGATTTATGCGCCGCAAGGGACAAGGCTTCAAGCTGGTGAGCAGCTACAGATGAGTGAGTTTGCCGATACGCTGGAGTATTTGGCAGGGTTGGGCGATGAGGCGGCTTTAAAGGTTTTTTATCAGGGTGAAATTGCTGAGCGGATGGTGCGTGACTGCCGAGAGGGTGGCGGTTATTTAAGCCTGGAGGACTTGAAAGGGTATGAGGTGATTGAGCGATCGCCGCTATCTATCAACTATCGCGGTGTACAAATGCTGACCAATCCACCGCCGAGCGCGGGTGGGGCTTTGATTGCGTTTTGCCTGGAGCTGCTAGATCGGTTTGACCTGAGCGAGATGAAGCATGGATCGGCGGAGCATTTGATGCTGCTGTCGCAGGCCATGCGGTGGACGAATGAGGCGAGGCGAGAACATTTGGATGGAAAGCTGTTTGAGGGGGCGATTTCCTCAAGGGAAGGCTCCGTGATCGCTCAAAAGTTCACGGCGGTTGATTTAATAGACAAGTACGCGGGGCCGCTGACTGAAATTATGAGCAGCCAGCTAAACCGCTGGGGCAGTACGACTCATCTGAGCGTAATGGATGATGAGGGTAACGCCGCGAGCGTGACGACCTCTAACGGTGAGGGATCGTCGTACGTGATTCCGGGGACTCAGATTATGTTGAACAACATGCTGGGCGAGGAGGATCTGAACCCGCTGGGGTTTAATCAGTGGCCGGGTAATCGGCGGATGTCTTCGATGATGGCTCCGACGATGATTTTAAAAGACGACAAGCCGCAGCTAGCTTTGGGGTCGGGCGGGTCTAACCGGATTCGGACGGCGGTTTTGCAGGTAATTTCTAATATTGTTGATTTTGGGATGCCGCTGAAGCTGGCCGTGGAGCTGCCTCGAATTCATTGGGAGAGCGGCGCTTTTCATCTGGAGCCTGGTTATTTGGAGTCGGCGGTGGCGGGCGCGGAGTCTGAGTTTTTAGGGACGGATCGCGTGGTGCACTGGCAGCAGTCGAATATGTTTTTTGGCGGCGTTCATTCGGTTGGGTTGGACTCGGACGGCCTGTTAACCGGGGCAGGCGATCCTCGGCGGAGTGGGGCGGTGAGGTAAAGCGCAAATAGGCGCTATATTGCTTGCTTGAGCTTTTAATAAGGGTGCAAAAATGAGCGGGTTGAGGCCGTTGAGAGTCAAGGCGGCTGGGCCGATCATTTTGGAGGGCCAGGCGTTTTTGAAGCTGGCTGTTCCGTTAGCGATCGCTCAAATTGCTCAGTTTGCGGTGGGCTTTGTGGACACCATTATGATGGGCCACTTGAGTACAGAAAGCCTGGCGGCGGGTGGTTTAGCTTCTACGACTTTTCAGATGCTGCTGACGATTGTTTCGGGCTTTGTGATGTCTGTTGGGGTGCTAGCGGCTGAAGCTTATGGCGCAGATCAAAAACACCGGCTGGCGGGGCTGGCAAGGCAAGGGCTGTGGCTGTCGCTGCTGCTGTCGCTGCCGTTTATGGCTTTGCTGTGGCGAATGTCGTTTGTGCTCAGCGCTTTGAATCAGCCTGATGTCGTTGTAGATCTGGCTCAGAATTACTTTACCGGCGTGTCGCTGGGGGTGTTGCCTGCGATGGGATTTGCGATGCTGCGAGGCTATCTGTCGGCGTTTTCTCTGGCAGGCGTGGTGACGATAATTGTCAGCGTTGGCACGGCGTTTAATATTGTCTGTAACTACGTACTGGGGTTTGGCAAGCTGGGCTTCCCTCGGCTGGAATTGATGGGTTTAGGACTGGGTAGCAGTTTGAGTCTTTGGCTGATGTTTGGGCTGTTTTCTCTCTATATTTTGCGGCAGCCGGAGCTCAATCAGTATCGCTTTTGGCGGGGATGGAAGCATCCTAAGCTGTCGATTTTGCGACGGCTAATGGCGGTGGGTGCGCCGATTGCGATGACTCTTTTGCTAGAGCTGGGTTTGTTTTTGGCGGTGGGCTATATGGCGGGCAGCTTGGGGGCGCAGGTGCTGGCGGCTCATCAGATTGCGTTTCAGGTGATGGCGCTGATTTTTATGGTGCCGATTGGGATGTCTCAGGCGGTGACGGCTAGAGTCGGCCTTTGGTATGGGCGAGGCGATCGCGATGGGACGCGGCGGGCGGGTTTCGTGGCCATTGCCCTCACGGCTGGTTTTCTATTGCTAAGTGGTGTGGGTTTAGCGCTATATCGTCACTTGGCAATCGATTTGTTTGTGGATTCGGCGGATGCGCAGGCCGCGCCCGTGGTTATGCTGGCGATGAATTTGCTGTTGGTGAGTGCGATCGCTCAGATGCTGGACGGTGTGCAGCGGGTAGCAATGAGTGCGCTATATGGATTGCAAGATACGCGAATGCCGATGATTTTGAGTGCGATCGCCTTTTGGGGAATTGGCCTGACCAGCGGTTATCTACTCTGCTTTGTCGCTGGTTGGGGCGTGGTGGGTTTGTGGGTGGGTCAGTATACGGGGGTTGCGGTTGGGGGTGCGATTTTTGTTTGGCGATTTGGTTGGTTGACGCGATCGCTCTGATGGGGACTCATCTTTCTCACGGTGTATTTTTAAGCCGTTTTTGAGAACGCGCGATCGCTGTTTATCGTTGACTAATAGGCTTGCTTAAGAGTCAGCTAGGTACGTGTAGCAGTCCATTCCGGCCTTGTAGTTGGCCATTAGCTTCCTGGCTTCTTCGATTGTAATTTGACCTTTTTGTAGCGCTTGCTCAGACCGGCGGCGAATCTGTTCAATCATGTCTTCTGGGTTGTACTGCACCTGTTGGAGCACCTCGTCTGTGGTGTTGCCGCGAACGACATGTTCTATGGTGTAGCCCTGCTGCGCGGTGGTTTTAGAGGCTAATTGAATGTGGATGGTGTTGGTATTGCCAAACAGGTTGTGCAGGTTGCCAAGGGTTTCTTGGTAGGCACCGACTAAGAACATGCCGAGATAGTAGGATTCGCCAGATTTGAGGGGGTGCAGTTCGAGGACATCTTTTTCGCCTTTTTTGCCGATGAATCGGGCAATTTTGCCGTCGCTGTCGCAGGTGAGGTCGGCGAGGGTGGCGCGTTGGGTGGGTTCTTCGTTAAGGCGGTGAATGGGGAGGATGGGAAAAAGCTGATCGATCGCCCAGCTATCGAGGGCGGATTGGAAGAGCGACATGTTCATGTAGTAGATGGAGGCCAGGCTTTTTTCGAGGTGCTCTAGCTCTTCGGGAACGTAGTCTTGCTGGCGCAGTAGGTCGGCGATTTTGCCGCAGCAGGCCCAGTAGAGCCTTTCGACGCGGGCGCGTTCGGAGAGGCTTAAGTAGCTGAAGTTGAACAGGCTAGCGGCTTCTTGCTTGAATTGAACGGCGTCGTTGAAGGCTTCCTGGTAGTTTTCGGCGTTGACGGAGATATAGAGATCCCAAAGTTCGCAGATAAGCTTGTGCTCGCCTTCCTGGCAGGGTTCGGGCTGGCTGTAGCTGGCTTCGCTGGTGCCGAGAATGTCGAAGATGAGGACGGATTGGTGAGAGGCGATCGCGCGTCCACTTTCACTCACTAACGTAGGCATGGGGGTTTCGCTAGCCATACAGGCGTCTCTAACTTCGGCAACAACATCGTTAGCGTAGTTTTGAATGCTGTAGTTTTTGGAGCCTTGCGAGCTGGTTTTGGAGCCGTCGTAGTCTACGCCGAGGCCGCCGCCGACATCAAGGTAGCCCATCGGTGCGCCGAGTTTGGCAAGTTCTACGTAAATGCGACAGGCTTCTTTTAAGGCGTCTTTGATGACGCTGATGGCAGAGACTTGCGAGCCAATGTGAAAATGCAGTAGCTCTAGGCAGGAGAGCATGTCTGCGGCCTGGAGCCTTTCGATCACGGTAATAATTTCAGGGATGCTCAGGCCAAATTTGGCTCTGTCTCCGGCGCTATTGCCCCAGCGGCCTGAGCCTTTTGCCGCCAGCTTTGCTCGGACTCCCAGGACGGGATGAATGCCGAGGCGTTGGGCCGTAGCAATCGCTAAGTCAACTTCTTCTAGCTGCTCTAAAACGATGATGGTTTTTTGGCCAAGACGCTGGCCTAGCATGGCCGTTTCTATGTAGGAAGCGTCTTTGTAGCCGTTGCAGATGATCAGGGCACCAGGGGTGTTGAGGCTAGCTAGCGCAATCATTAGCTCAGGCTTGGTGCCTGCTTCGAGGCCGAACTGATAGGATTTGCCAAAGCGAACAAGGTCTTCGACGATGTGGCGCTGCTGGTTGCACTTGGTGGGAAAGACGCCCTGGTAAGTGCCTTCGTAGCTGTAGCGGGCGATCGCTTTGGCAAAGCAGGCATTGATGCGCTCTAATCGGTCTTCTAAAATGTCTGAGAAGCGAATGAGTAGCGGTAGCTGAAAATCTCGCTGCTTGAGCCCTTCGACGAGCTTGTGTAGGTCTAGAGAGCCGCCGCGATCGCCTTGAGGAGAGACTGTAATGTTGCCGTTTTCGTTAATGGCAAAATAAGGTTCTCCCCAGCCTTGAATGCGGTAGAGGTCTTCGCTGTCTTCGATGGTCCACGAGGAGGCTATGCCTGTATCTGTCTCTGGTATGCCGTTCGAGGGGGTGAGTTTGCCTTTTGCCGTGAGCGACAGCGGGGTTCGCGTCGCTGTTTCGGCGTTTGCTGAGGGGGTTGAAGGCGAATAGGTCTGACTCACTGGCGAAGCGCTCTCCTGAGGATGATTAAACAAGCTGAAGGAGCATCCTTTGAAGCCGCTCCTTCTGAAGATTGTAGTGTAGGCAGCTTCTTCCCTTCTGTCATCTTGCAGATGGTCAGATCGGATATATAAGTACCCAACTTAATCTCTACTACTTAATCTCTACTGAAGCTGGACAACGATCTTTTCTGACATGAGCGTTTCCGTTGTGAGTAAGTCATCTACGGTCATTCTGAGAAAGCGCTGGGCGTCTATGTTGAAGAGGACGCGAATGCGATCGCTCCCTGGAAAGCCGAGCGGGGTGAGGGTGGCAATGGTTCTAGCGCCGTCTCGGTCGTTAAGCGGCTGGGCTTGGGCTTTGCTATCTGCTTGAGTGCCGGTTTGACGGGTGACGAGCTGATTGCCTTCGAAGTAGACTTCTGTGCTGGTTTTGGGGCTGCTCAGCTCGCCGAGGATAAGTTCTATGCTGGGCTGCTGCTCGCTAGATGCGCCTAGAAATAGCTCGATGGGCTGGTCGGTCGGGTAGGGCTGACCTTCTGGAACAATGGGGTGCCAGCTATGGGTGTTGGTGCGGCGGTCCCAATAGCGAATGCCGTAGCTGTGGTATAGGAAGTCTTTGAGGTCGGTGTTTTCCAGGCGGAGTGCGCCTTGGGCGACGGCTTCGAAGGGGCGATCGCGCTTGATTTTGTTGGGGTCGAAGTGGCTTTCGGCCCAGGTGTGAATGGCCGGGATTTGGGCGCTGCCGCCTACGAGCAGAATGGCGTCGATATCTGAGCGGCTGATGCTCTGACGGCTAGCCTGCTGTAAGACTTGTTCTAGGCGGTTTTCTAAACGATCGAAGAAGCCTTTTTCGGTGAGAATTTGATTGAGGCGATCGCGTCCTAAGCTCAGCTCGTAGCTGTCTAGGGTGTCTTCGTCAAAATAGGCTTCTGTCGCTTCTGCTGAGCTAGATAGGGCGATCTTTAGTTTTTCTACGAGTCGCAGCGTGACAGCGGTCTTTGGGAGTCCTTGCTCTAATTCAAAGTAGTCTGCTAGCCAGCGGTCGATATCTGCGCCGCCTAGATTTTCGCCTGCTTTGGCAATTACTTTGACCGTTTTAACTCTGGCCCGGTTGGCAGGTTTTTGTTCGCGGGCTTTTGTACCCCACTGAAGCCGCAGACCTCTGGGTTTTTCGATAGCTGAGGCGGCTTGCTGGATGAGGGAAAGATCTAGCGTACCGCCGCCAAAGTCGATGACTAAAACGGTTCGCTGCTCGGGGCTAAGCTGGTAGCCCAAAGCGGCAGCAGTCGGTTCGTCTATGAGCTGAACCTGCTCGATATTGAGCGATTCGCAGACTTCGCTAAGCCAGATTCGGTAAGCTTCGAAGCTGTCTACTGGGACAGTGAAAACCAGTGAATTTAGCTCAGGTTCTTGGGCTTTGAGCGCACCGATGACTTGATGTAGAAAATAGCTCCCGACCTGTTCGAAGGAGAGATTTTGGCCGTCTAGCTCGGGAATAAAGCCCTGCACGGAGGTGCCAATGCCTCGCTTGATGTTGCGGAAAAATCTGGGGTCGGTGGTGAGGTCTAGGGCGCGATCGCGAACGGTTTGACCGACTGTGACGCTGGCGTTTTCAGCATTTTCAACATATACCAGGCTCGGAATGAGCGGCGGATTGCCCTGAGATTGGCTGGACAATCCTGGTAGAGAAACGGTTTCGGCTGCTTGGGTGGCCGCGTTCCAGCGAGTGATTACGGTGTTACTGGTACCAAAGTCAATAGCGTACATAAGGCTGTAAGGTTAAGCGCTAGCTGTCACTGTCAGGGCGATGAGTCCAATGAGACCCCCTATGCAGATTCCACCAAAAGCGGTGCCTAGCAGTACGCTCAGGCTAGATTTGTAGCTTCTCGTTTGTAGCAATCGCTCTCCGGCTAGGGTGCTGAAGATAGCGGCAGCAATGCACAGACCTACGGCTAGCAGCACGAGGACGGCTAGCGTTAGAGCGGCTAATAGAAATCCGGTTTCGTCGAAGCTTTGTTCGCTGCCTACGTAGTTGAGGGCAATTGAAAGGGCGATCGCGAGTAGAAGGCCGCCTAGGTAAGTGGTTAGGGTTGTCCGCTTTGGCGGTTGGTCTGGGGCGATGGGGCGAGTGAGACCTGCTGTGAAAAGGGGAATGGCGATCGCGATGATAATCCAGGTCCAAAATGGGGGGGCAGGCGCTGAAAGCAACAGACCGGCCAATAGATATACCAAAAAGAGACCGCTGATGAGTGGCCAAGGCGTCGGAGATTTTGCTACCCGGCGGCGGTTAGCGCGGCGGGTGGGTTTGGGGTTAGGGCCTGTCATCAGCTAATAGAGCGCCGGATAAAAGTACTCAAAGCAGTATACCTGGGAAGCAGAAGCTCACGATTGGGAAAAGCTGGCTCACTGAACTAGCCCAAACTCTTTGAGGGCAGGCAGAAAGTTGTTGTTTTCGTGGCTAGGACGGCTGAGCTTAATAAGTGCGAAACGCTGAAGCTCACTTAGCGCCGTCCACTGATCTAGCGAAAGTGGAACTGATTGCGCTTGAAACTTTTGCTGAACCTGCTCTGGAATTTCGCTTTGACTCTGCCAGGGTGGATTCTCTGAAACTTCCAACGTCTTCGCGGGCTGACCCATTTTTTCGGTGATGAGAACCTGCAACTTGTCTCGATATGTTTGGGCTTCGCTATTGGTGCTGCAGGGCCAGTTAACTAAGTCTTGCCTTTCGGCTTGAGTGAACTGGTTCCAGTGCTCTAGCTTGAGCTTCACGCCGCAGGTGTCGAGGCTATGTCTTACCGTCATGGGAATACAGCGCAGGTTGCCAACAAAGTCTTGCTCAAACTCGAAAAAAGAAGGTGACATAGAAAGTAGCGACTGGTTTTTAAGCGCGATTAGTTTTGAGAGCAGCTAGTTTTGAAGTTAGAACTAGAAGGTGATTCTGTAGGCGATCGCTTACGTTTTGCCCACTCATTATTGATTAGTTTTGATCTTTTTTCTCTCACAATTCTATGCAGTTCAGTTCGAGCAGCTATTCCTTTGGTCGCTTGACTCATTTGTGAGGGTGCGTAAGACTTAGTATTACGAAACAAATCGGTTCCTCTCTTTTTCCCCGGAAACGTTAAGTTTTAATTCGATATTACTAGTTTATTTGAGTGATATTGACTAGGATTAAGGTGTTGCGATCTACAACGTACAGAATTAACTCTAAATATAGCGTTTGCTCTATATAGCGTTTGCTCTATGCAGGTAGGTTCCCAGATGCGGCTGGCGCTAGTGTTAGCCGATTTCGTAAAGCTTACAACTGGTTAGCGATTGGTTTATGGAAACGCTTGAGTTTGTGATTTATCCGGATGGCCGCGTTAAGGAAATGGTCACTGGCATAGTGGGCGCTTCTTGTGCTGAGGTGACGGCTGCTATTGAAGCTCAGTTGGGTGAGGTGATGGCGCACGAAAAGTCCTCTGAATACTATGCTCAGCCGGTTATGGTTTCTAGCCAGGTATCAAGCTCGGTTTCTACTCAGGCGTCGGCAGGTGCTTCAAAGAGCCAGTGGTAGCTGCTTTTTTAGAAACAGCTTTTTAAGAGAGCTGGCCTGAAAATATTGATTTGGCAGTCGCTTTGGCGTTATGCCTGTGGCCTTTCATTTTTGTTGTTTGTCTCTGGTTCTTTCATCAGGTTTGAAGATGTCCCATTTTAGTCAGATAAAAACTAAGCTCCGCAATCTATCTTCTTTGCAGATGGCTTTGGACGATGCGGGTATTCGCTGGGAGACTGGCCCTCGCACGGTTCGCGGCTATCAGGGTAAGACCCAGACCGCTGAGGTGGTCATTGAGCAGGAGAATGGCTACGACGTTGGCTTTAAGCGCAGTGAAGCGTCGGGTGACTACGAGTTGGTAGCAGATTTGCAGTATTGGCAACAGCCGCTGTCGGTAGATGGATTCTTGAATCAGGTCACTCAGCGGTACGCTTACCATACGGTGGTAAATGAGTCGGCTACTCAGGGCTTTCAGGTATCTGAGCAGGTAGATAACGAAGATGGATCTATTCGGCTGGTGCTTCAGCGCTGGGCTGGGTAGGCGTTATGAGCGGTGAGCTGGAAAAACTGATCTAGCTGATCGTTAGTATTTGTATTTTGCTTAAACCTTGGCTTTTTTTGAGCTGAGGTTTTTGTTTACTTAGGTCTTGTTTACTTAGGTTTTGTTTACTTAGATTTTGTTTAATTAGAAAATTAAACTAAGAGAAATTATTGGGTGGTTGTATGGCGGATGAGAGATTAGCCGGGCGTAGCGGGCTAGAGCCGGAGCTGGGCGGGGCTTTACGCAGTGTTTCTGAGCGCAGCGGGCTAGAGCCGGAGCTGGGCGGTCAGTTTCGGCAGGAAGGCGTCTATGTTGACGAGCTGGTCTGTATCGGCTGTACGCACTGCGCACATGTGGCTCGCAATACGTTTTACATTGAGCCGGACTATGGCCGGGCGCGGGTGGTTCGACAGAACGGAGATTCGGAGGCGCTGATTCAAGAGGCCATTGATACCTGCCCGGTGGACTGTATTCATCGCGTGGACTATACGGAGCTGCGAGAGTTGGAGCGCGATCGCGTTAACCAAGTCATTCCGGTGGTGGGTTTTCCGGTAGACAAGGCCGTTATCTCGGCGCAGCGACGAAGACGGCAGAATATGATGAAAGCTCGAAAGAATAAGGGCTAATTTGGCTGATTAACTTGCTCTATAGCTTTTCGATTTGAACTTGGCCGTTGGGTGCAAGATTGATTTTTAGCGTGAGGCCGTTTGCTAGGGCAGCGCTGTTTGAGGGTGAAAATGAGACGGTGTCGTTGGGGATGAGGTGATCGCGGTAAGCGCCGCCGCCTTCGGTAAGCGCGGTAAAACTCACTACCTCGCCAGATGAAGAAAGCTGTAGCCGATAGCTCAAAGGCGCTGAGAGATTTTCGTTAGGACGCCACTGGTTGACGAAGTAAGTTTGTACTTGAGCAACCGTTGCCGATTCTTGGGTGGCGATTTGACCGGGTGAAGCGCTTGCTCTGCGAGCAGATGCTTGAGTACTAGATTCTCTAGATGGTTCTAGTGTGGGTAGACCAGCTTCAGCGGTTTGAGTGCTAAGGGCGGCTGGGCTTGGGGACTCGGCGGCTGGTTCGGCGCTGGCGATTTGACGGTCGAGTGCGTTGTCGGGGGCCTGGCGGCTAGCGGGCGTTGGGGCAGCCGCGATGTTAGCGTCGGCGGATTCGCTGCCGTTGGCGCTACTGTTTGCTTCTGCTGGTGCTGATCCGCCCGCGGCAGAGCTATTGGCGGGAGCCGATGGCTGTCTAGCAGGGGCTGATGGTGCCGAATCAGAGGCTGAGGCTTTTGCGGATGGATTATCGGTAGATGAGTTAGTGGACGGTGAAGTTGTGGACGGTGAACTAGCAGGCGGTGAACTAGCAGGCGGTGAACTTTCTTGCCTTTGTCCATTCGCTGGTCTTGTCGTTTGTGAGG
>Ga0209194_1001085_pt1 | contig 18132 bp, 18 predicted proteins | sample COGITO_mtgs_1004_FD_184787 | JGI IMG/M metagenome (GOLD analysis project Ga0209194, IMG submission 184787) | Pelagic marine microbial communities from North Sea - COGITO_mtgs_100413 (SPAdes) (version 2) | ecosystem: Environmental > Aquatic > Marine > Epipelagic ...
AAGTATTATTTTAGCAAAAAAATCTTAATTTCTAATCTTCCTAATTACTTCAAAAATCTTAATGTAAAACCCATTTTCTTACATAACATTAAAACCATAATTATGTAAGCACGTTATCATAAAGAAATAACTATTTTAAAGGTCTAAATAAGTTGAATAAGAACTGTAAACAAAGTAGACAAACATAAAAAAATGACCATGAAAATTATGAAAAGAATCTCAACTATTTTAATAACATTAGTACTCTTAATAAGCACTGGCTGTGCTTCAATTATAACTGGATCTAAAAGGCTTGTGTTATTTGAAACAGATCCTTCGGGTGCTAAAGTTTTTGTAAATGGTTTTGAAAAAGGAAAAACACCTGTTCAACTAAAAGTAAGAGCTGATGATAGAATAGACTTTAGGTTAGATAATTATAAGGAAAGAATTGTTGTAATGGATAGTAAGTTTAATGCAATAGCCATATTAAATGGTATTAGTATTCTAGGATGGGGAATAGATGCTATTACAGGTTCACTTGAAAGAGTTGATACAAAATATGTTAAAGTAACTCTAGAGAAATCTGAAAAGACAGCTTTTATAAACTATATTGAAAATGGGAACATCTCTAAAGTAAATATTGACCAGAAGAACAAAATTATTGAAACAATCATAATTCTTAACTAATAAAAAGAGTTGTAACTACCTTTAACATATTAGTGCAAAAAACACCTATGAATATAAAATACATACTAGTATTGTTTATTATAAGCATCCAATTTACGAATGCTCAAGTAGCAAAAAACAACAAACTTTATGCATCTAGTGAGCTAAGTATAGGAAATTATTTAGGCGTAGATGTAAACTTAAATATGGTTACTAAAAAAAATTACCTATTTAAAGTTGGTTTTACTGGAAATATTCGTGGCTCAAGATCAACACCAAGTGATTATGTAGACATTATGGATCCAATTCTCCTAGGAGGACCAAGAGACTATTTTAATAGCTTTCAAATTGGTTTTGGAAAGCTATATAATATTGGGAAAATAGAAAACTTAGATGAAAATGGTATTGTAAGGGCCAACATATCTTTTGGGTTAGGTATTACTTCACTGAAAGAAAGAGTAAATTGGCGTTTAAATAATAATTCTTATTATATTTCAGATGAAAAAAAAATCAGTACTATTAGCCTCATCATTAATCCTAAAATAGAATTTCCTTTCAAAAAAATTTTTGGATTAACTATTTCTCCGATGATTCAAATAAATAAATATAGAACATACTTTGGCATTGGTATTGGGCAAATGATTGGATTAGTTAGATAAAAACAACTGCTAAGTAGCGAAGGTTTGTTTTTTAAAAAATACTTTTACATTTAATTCTATGGAACTTAATATTTTTGGAGACCCACTTATTCCGTGTTGTACAGATCCTATGACCGGATATTTTAGAGATGGCTTTTGTAGAACCATTTCAGAAGACACCGGCACCCACACGGTTTGTGCAGTAGTAACTGAAGCGTTTTTGGCATACTCTGCTTCTAGAGGAAATGATTTAATGACTCCTATACCTCATTGGAACTTTCCGGGATTACAACCTGGAGACAAATGGTGTTTGTGTATTTCTAGATGGTTAGAAGCCGAAAAAGCAGGTAAAGCTCCGCCTATTATTTTAGAAGCTACCCATCAAAAATCATTGCAATATGCTTCATTAGCATTGTTGCAACAATATGCTGCTGTTTAACAGAGACTTTCTTATTTAAGGGATGCTATAACTTGTAATGCAGCTTTTTCTCCTGCAATCATGGCGGCATTTAAAGAGCCATTTAGTTGTACATCGCCTGCTAAAAAAATACCAGATGACAGCTGTGTTTCTGAGGGTGAAACTTCATATTTTATATCTTTTAAATCTGGTAAAGCTTTTTTTATGTGATATACAGCCAAGAAAGTAAGGTGATCTATAGTGCATTCTTCTTGTAATTGCCTCGTAACAGTAGCTATTAATTGTTCTTCAGTTAACTGATGTTCTTTTACAACCGTTACCGATAATAATTCTTCGGTATTATTACTGTGTGTAGCAACACTGGTATGATAAAAAATATTATTGATAAGACTATCTTCCTTAGAAACTAAGCCAATCATAGGTTTTTCTATTACACGTTTGTTTGCGGTAAAATAAAGGGTTTGGCAAGATTTCCAGATAAGATTTTTTGATGGTGCATCTCTTACCAGTTTACTAGCATCTGTAGCAATAATTGTTGCAGTACTTGTTAACTTTTCTCCTGTATGCAAAACAATTTCATCATCAGACACCGAACTTACTTGGGTGTTATATTGAAAAGTTGTGTGCTTTAAATTTGATACTAACTGTTTAGAAATTTCTTCCATTCCTCCTTTTGGAATTACAGCCAACCCTTCTCCAAACATTTTAAAAACAAACTCAAACATTCTACTAGAGGTTGTTAACTTGTTTTCTAAAAATATGCCTGTAAAAAAAGGAGAAAAGAATTGAGCTATCATTTGAGAAGAAAACCCAAACTCTTGTAAATACTCTTTGGTACTTATTTCTTGAGATGAAAAAATAGCATCAATAGATTTTTTTTGTAAGCGAAGGCTTAGTTGTAAAATTTTAATCTTGTCTAACAGGTTTCCAACTCCAGAAAATAGGGTTGAAAAAAGTACAGAAATATCTCTCAGCGGATCACCAATAACTTGCTGTTTTCCATTTTTAAAAATAACAGCACCAGATCTTAATTCTTGCAATTCTAAGGCATTAAAATCTAAGTATTTTTGAGCTGCTGGATAGCTAGACAATAGCACCTGAAAACCATGATCTAATTGAAAACCATCTATAAGATCTGTTTTAACACGGCCACCTGCTCTATCAGTAGCTTCAAGAACAACAGGTGCATACCCGCTGTTTTCTAGTACTTTAGCGGCTATTAAACCGCTAACTCCTGCTCCAATAATGTATATTTTTAAATCTTTTTGAGCCATGCTACATTAATTAAAAGAATAGTTGTAAAATTACTACAATTAAATACACATTTTATGACAAATTTTATCCTTGTTTTATGATAGAAATTACACGCTTAGTTTTAGACGTTGGTCTCTTGGTTTTAATATGGATGATTCAATTAATTGTCTATCCTAGTTTTTTATTTTACACAGCAAAAGAACTTATTGCGTGGCATAAAATGTATACAAAAGCAATTGCTCTTATTGTAATTCCGTTAATGCTTGGGCAGTTGGGCATTATCATATATCAGGTATTTCTTGTACAAAACACCTATACCCTCACAAGCATTATATTGGTTGTTTTTCTATGGGGCATTACTTTATTAAAATTTGCACCCATACATCAGCAAATTTCTGAAGGAAATACCCATGAACAACTATTAAAAAAGTTGGTCCAAATTAACTGGATTAGAACCCTTATTTGGACCATCTTATGTGCTATGAGTGCTACCTCAGTTTTCTTTTTAAATAATCTTTAAAAGGTACTAGTCTAGATCTAGTCTTAGCCTCATATGCACATAGACTAACTTTCTTTTAATTAGATTTCCTATATTCGTTTGTGGCATGCTAGCAAAAAAGCAATGATTAAAAAACTTCAACATACCAATCTAGAAATAGCAAGAGAGATGCGTGCTGTTTTTCAAGTATCATATGCTGTAGAGGCTCAGTTGCTAAATGCTGTTAATTTTCCGCCCTTGCAAAGACCTCTCAAAAATTATGTAGAGAGCAATACTACTTTTTTTGGATACTATAAAAACCAAGAACTAGCCGGAGTTGTAGAAATTAGTCACCAAAAAACAGCAACACATATTAATAGTTTGGTGGTAGCCCCAAAGTTTTTTAGGCAAGGAGTAGCCAAACAACTTATGGAGTTTGTACTCACTAATTTTGACTCGGAGATTTTTACAGTAGAAACTGGTCTTCAAAACAAACCCGCTTCTAAATTGTATCAAAAATTTAACTTTAAAGAAGTGAGGCAGTGGGATACAGACCATGGCGTTAGAAAAATACGATTTAAACTGAGTAGATAAATATACGGATAGCTATCCCAAATTTTTATATCAAAAAAACTATTTGAAATCATAAGAGCCACCTTTTTCAGGTGGCTCTTATGATTAAATTTAATGAATTTATTATTTAATAATTCTAGTGTAAGTAACACTTTTAGGTTGTTTTTTACCATACGCAACACCAACATCTCTTGCTGCTTTTATCATAGAAGCTGCATTGTCTAATTTTCTATTCTTAACAGCTAGGTTATCTTTATATTTTTCATAATTTAAGTCCCAATCTCTTTGCTCTTTCTCATCTAAATAACCAGATATTTCTTTTGCTACTTGAAGACTTTCTTGATAACATGGTGAACTTGCATTAATTTTTGCCAATGCATTTGCTGCAGAGCTAGAGTTTCTATTTGCCCAATGCCCTCTTGCCTCTCCTAAATATTTAGAACAAAGACCAACATTAATTTGCTTTAACAATGCTTCTACATCACTATAACAATCCATGTCTTGAGAGAAAAAATTAAAAATTGATGTATTTATCTCTTAAATTTTTTATTTCATATTAAAAGCAGATCTTATACATGTTGTTTTCACAATACTTAAATTTATTTGATTACATTATAGTTATATACCGGAGGTGACTTTTTTGAATTAGCTCTGGCAACCTCAATGGCTGTTTTCCCCATTGTTTTAATTAAAAGTTTTTGATTGTCAGCGGTTTTTCGAACTAAATATGATTTAGCTTCAGCTGATAACATATCTATTTTTCTTTGAACTCCCGCATCTTTAACTTTAATTTGTTGATCACTTCTAGAATTTTCTCTATTTAAATCTGAGTCTTGAATCTTTATTTGTTGATCACTTCTAGAAAGTTCTAATTCTAAATCGTGGACTTCTTCTTTAATTATTTGATCTCTATTATATTTTTCATACGATAAATCCCATTCTTTTTTTCTTTGAGCATCTATTGAACCACTAATTTCTTTAAATAAAACTTGAGATTCTGAATAACAGGAAGAGTCATATGAAACTTCAGAAAGAGAAATCGAGGCGTTTTTCGAATCTCTTTTAGCCCAAAATCCTCTTGCTTTTCCAATTGAAATTGAACATTTATGATCAGTAATTTTCTTTTGAAGATCTATTGTATTGGAATAACATTCCATATCAGGTGTTATACCAATTAAAGAACCTGCTGCATCATTCCAATTATCCTGAGAAATAAAAACATTTGCTTGAGATATTTTTTCTTGACATTCATTTTCAATTTTAGATTTATACACTAATTTAGATAAATCCATACTTTTCTCAAAACATTCTTTACATACGTCTGGAACTTCAAATAATTTTGACAATGCATTATCATAATCCTTATTGTTTTGGAGTGTTTCAGCTTCTTTTAAAATAAAATCACATTTAGAATTATAATATTCTATAATTTTATTTTTAGCTTTTTCTACGAATTTTTTTATAATTTTATTTCTTGGTGATATTTTTTTTATACCTGCAATAAATGCTTGATCCTCTCTATCATCTACTCCTCTCAATTCTAGAGACTCACTTAAAAACTCAACACCTTCTATAGCGTCTCCAATTGATAAAGTGACCTCAATGGTTTTAATATACTTTGGAGGGAGACCATCTAAAGTTTCACTAAAAAGAGTATTAACATTTCCAGACATAACAAATCTAGGATAAGCATCGTTAGATCCCATTCCGTTTCTTGATGTTATAGATTTTATTTTACTTATTAATAATCTTCTTGCTTTTGGGAAATCGGATAAGACATTATCTGGCAAATAAGTATTTATAGATATTCTACTAAAGTCATCAGATGAAGTAGACTTGTTTTGGGAAAAAATAGTATTAGAAAATAAGAATAATATTATTGTTATTATTTTGTAATTCATATTATATAATTTTAATTACTTCCAATAGTTAACCTAACCAAACCTAAACCAACTTCAACATAGTTAGATGGGATATCCAATTCTGTTTGTAAATATTTTTGAAATTCTTTTATAAAACTTCCTGCTGTATTAGATATTGGTTTAGCTGGTCCAAATCTCGACTTTACCTCAATAGTCAGAGGTATTCTTACATTTTCTAATTCTATCTTTGATGAAGTTATTTTTCTTCCAAAATTACCATCCATAGCCCTTGCTCCTATAAATCCAATTACTAAATCAGTTAAAGTATCTCCTTCCCCTACGTCCATGGATAAAGGGTACTCATCCATATCAAAAGTTAGAACTTCTATTTGAATTTTTCTTCCATTATCTACCAAATCTTGAAACTGAAGTTGCATCTGAGATAAAAATTTATCCATTTTATCTGTAACTGATTGTTTAATAAGTTCAGGTATTGAAGCGCTAAAACTTGAAGCACCAACTCCATTTACCGCAGCCCATGTTTCACTACTATATGAATCAAAAGCTTGAATTGTGTAATTCAGCTTTTTATCCAACCCATCATCTAGGATAGTATAATCAAAATCCCATCTGATATCAGCTTTTGACATGGCTAACATTTTATCTGTATCAGAAACATCTGTATAGGATCCATCAGCTGACTCATTGACCTCAGTTAAACTTTTAGATTGTTTAATAGATTCAGCATATTGTACCGCATTTTTCGGAGTAAATCCTCTATCTATCAGTAGACTTTCTAAATTTGCGATCGTAGTCCTTATATCAGGATTTAAAAATGCTGCTGCATAATCTGCTATTTTTTCTCCATTTTGATCAATAGTATAATAATTATTAGGTTCGCCAATTATAAAATCTTTTGAAGGAAAAATAATGATTGATGGTTTTTGAACCGAATTATCAACTGCGAGGCTTTTTATAATTTTATCTCCTTCTAATTTTTTTCTTAGAGACTCAACGTTTACAGATATAATATAATCTACCCTAAGTTTCTTTCCTTTTTTGTCTAAAGAAATAGTCTGTGTTGGGACTCCTGTTGGAGAAGTTGCAAATTGAGAATAAGAACTATTATTAAAAAAGAAATTTTTAAAATACTCAGAATTTTCAGATTCAGATGAAGCATTGACTAAAGGTACTTTAGCAGCACACCCATCATTATTAGCTGGTAACCCTTTAAATAAAATTGCATGAACAGCAGACTTTTTAGCTTGTTCTAAAGCTAATCTTTTATCTGGAACATATACACTAATTCTTATTAAGTAACTTGATTCTGACCCTCCATTTCCATTACATAACGCGTCATATCTCCATTCTTGAGTGTTTTGATCAGCAATTTTACCCTTTCTATTATTTTGACTGTAAGTTAAAAACGTAGTCAAACTAAATATTAAAAAAAATAGATTTTTTAATTGTGAATTCTTCATACTATTATCTTTTTTGTCTTATTATATCTCCTTTAACAACATTCTTTGGAAGTTTTCCTTTAAAGTATGTCATTCCCTTCTTTTCTGAAGAACCATATCTATTGTCCCATATTTTCTTTTTATCAACCTTAATTGATCCTTTGGATTTAAATGTGCCATCTGTTTGTTTTGCTAAAAACTCAAAAACTTCTCCACCTTCAAGTCCTTCTTTCATTCCTAGATAAGCTCCAATAGGTTTTTCGGATTGAATTGGAAATACCGGCATGAATTGTTCATAACCTCTCTGTAATTTAACTAAAACCTTATCAATATTTCTATTAGTAGATAATTCTATTATTTCTGATTCACTTCTATTAGCTTCTCCTTTTTTTAGAGAAAATGTAACTAAAGAGGTAGCTTTTTCTGTTCCAATATAATTTAAACTAAAGTTAGTTTCATAAAATTTTTCAAAATCTATTTTACCACTTACTATCGCTTTTTTAAAATTTGATACATCTAACTTATCCCATTTTAAATCAAATAGCCACCCAGTTGTCCATACACTATAACCTTCTTTAGTCTTATTGTAAACAGATTCTGCAGCTTTTAAAGCTAACGTCTGTTTAATTCCTGATAATTCATTAGCTTTACTTTTAGCTTTTTCATAAATAGGTAATGCCACAACCTCATTTGAAACAAAGTTCATTCGAGTAAAAACTATGTAAGTATTATCAATCAAATATTCTCTGTTTTTATCTGTTTCCGCCGATTCCGACGCTGCTAAAGAATATGCTTTTTTTTGTTCCACTGTCAATTGAAGATCAATCATCTCAGCAACATAATCTTGATTAAATGAACCATCTTCTTTAATATTAAACCACTTTTTTAATAGTTCGTGAGAAAACTTATTTTGATTTATGAATTTCAATAGTTGATACTCAACTTTAGAGTTATCCTGAATTATTCCAGCGGAAGATGCAGTTGCAACATCAGATAATAATTTTTCACCCCCTGATTTATTTACTCCATACTGTACTTCTTCTTCAGGAGTAAGAATATATTGTGTGAGATCTAAATATTTTTGATTCACATTATGATTGTTATAGACTCCTTCAGGAAATGGATATTTTTCAAATGAATTTTTTACTAATGGTCCGTTGTTGAAGTTGAAATCTTCAATCATTACCATATGGAGTGAACTTCTTATAAAAGTATCATCTTGACCATAGATATTGTGAATAAAAAGCATTGCAATAATTATTTTAATTATTTTTTTCATAAGTACTTGTTTTTAGGTTTTATGATTAGTTGGTTAAAAAAAAATATTTATACACAGGTATAAATAGTCCAGTAAAAAAATCTAAATTAAGGAGATAGTAGTTTGAAAAAAAGGGAGTTAAAAGTGTCTGATTTAAATAACACTTTTTAAATATAATGAATTAATTGCATTAAAAAAGTTCTTAAAATATAACTTTCTGTAAAATTTAGGATAAAATTAATATCATTATAATGATATTAATTTGAGACCATTCATTAAGTTAAATCATTGTGACTGAAATTACAAGTTAATTATAGTATGCACCATAATATCTTTAATCATACAACTAGATGTTATGTTCTTGTTCAAATTCGCAATTTGAGCACTTATAATTAATTGTTTTTTGAGGGGAGATATAAGAAATAATTATGATAATAATTCCTATTAACATAGACAATAAAACAATAATTCCCATATCTTCAAAAGAAGTATCTCCTCCATAAAAACTAGAAGCTCCAGGTATTAATAATGAGAAAAGAGGAACAACTATAAATAATCTCCACCCACATCCGCGTACAGAGGTTTGTTGTTCATACTTAAATTGCTCACAATTTGGGCATTCATATTTCATTTTTTTAGTTTCAATTTAAAACTAAAAGTACAAATTATTATTCAACAAGTATTTAACAAGTGTGGGAAGAAAATAAATTAAAGATATAAAAATAAAAAAAGCATCTCATATGAGATGCTTTTTGCGGTCTGGACGGGACTCGAACCCGCGACCTCCTGCGTGACAGGCAGGCATTCTAACCAGCTGAACTACCAAACCGTTGCTTAAAGCGGTTGCAAATATAAGTCAGTTTTTTATATATCCAAACAGAAAGGGTGAAAATTACATCATTTTTTGCCTACTTAAAAAATAGCTAGTTAATACTTGATGAACACCTTGTTGGATATCTACTGGCACATATGATATCTTATATTGCAAACATTTGTTTTTCAATTCTTTAAAATAAGAATCAACTAATTTGGTATAGTTTTCTTTTATATTGTCTGCAAATAAATTCACCGTTTCTCCTGTTTCAACATCAACAAATTTTTTTGGAGAGTTTTCAAAATCAAAATTTAATTCGGTTTTCATATCAAAGGTGTGAAAAAGAACAACTTCGTGTTTGTTATATTTTAAATGCCTTAACGCTTCAAACATTTTCTCTTCATCTATATTCGTTTGAAACATATCTGTGAATAGAAAAATTAACGAACGCCTGTGAATTTTTTCAGCTATTTCATGTAAATATTGATAGGTTTCAGTGGCAGCATCTGAATTACTTGTTACTAATTTTTCAAGTTGATGAAAAATCATTTTTCTGTGACGGTCACTTCCTTTTTCAGGAGCATAATATTGATAGGAATCAGCAAAAATACTAAGACCAACTGCATCACGTTGTCTTTTTAAAACCTTCATCAAACAAGCAGATGCAACTGCTGAAAACCCTACTTTGTTAAATTGATTTATTCGTTGTTCTTTTACTATTGGATAATGCATAGAAGCAGAATTATCTATAATAATATGACATCTCAAATTGGTTTCTTCCTCGTATTTTTTTGTATATAACTTTTCTGTTTTAGCAAAAAGTTTCCAATCTATATGGCGCGTGCTCTCTCCCTTATTATACAACTTATGTTCAGAAAACTCTACAGAAAAACCATGAAAAGGACTTTTATGAATTCCTGTTATAAATCCCTCCACTATTTGATGGGCTAGTAACTCTAGGTTTTTAATTTCTGAATTTTGTATGTTAGAAAGGTCTATCATTGTTCCCTAAAATAGAAAAAGGTCTGGCAAATGCCAAACCTTTTAACTCTGATTTTTTAGACAATCTTTATAAGTTGGCTTCAATTTTATCTGTGTATACATTTTTTTGAGCTACACCAACCTGTTTATCTACAACTTCTCCATTTTTAAATAATAGAACTGTTGGAATATTTCTTACACCATATTTAGCAGCAAATTCTTGATTTGAATCAACATCTACTTTACCTACAACCGCTTTTCCGTCGTACTCTCCGTGAATTTCATCGATAATAGGCCCTACCATTCTACAAGGTCCGCACCAAGCAGCCCAAAAATCAACTAATACTGGCTTATCTGACTTTAATACTACTTCTTCAAAATTTGCATCTGTAATTTCTAATGCCATGTTTTTATATTTTAAAAATTTTACTACCACAAAAGTAATTAAATAATTCTCTTTACTAGGGTCTTAAAATTACTTTTTGCTATGAGTCTATCAAATATGTTTATCCTTACATAAATCAATGAACAATGATCATTGTTCATCTAAAACACTCGTGAAGCTATTTCTTTAATGTTCGATGATTTTCCCATCGAATAGTAATGTAAAAAAGGAACTCCCGCTTTAATTAATTCTTTGCTTTGCTCTACACACCATTCTACACCTACTTGTCTTACCGCAGCATTGTCTTTGCATTTAACAACCGACATGATTAAATCGTCAGGAAGATCTACGTGGAATCTATGCGGAATTAAATTCAACTGTTTCTTTGTAGCAATAGGTTTTAATCCAGGAATAATAGGAACTGTAATTCCTTCGAATCTACATTTTTCTACAAAATCAAAAAACTTCTGATTGTCAAAAAACATTTGAGTTACAATATAACTAGCTCCATTTTTAATTTTTTGTTTTAAGAAATGGATGTCAGAATCAATGCTAGGAGCCTCCATATGTTTTTCTGGATAGCCAGCTACTCCAATACAAAAATCTGTTTTGGATGTATTTTGCAATTCCTCATCAAGATACTTTCCTTGATTTAACTCTGTAATTTGAGAAACGAGCTCACTGGCATACTTATGGCCTTCTATTTCAGGCTGAAAATAGGTTTCGCTCTTTACAGCATCTCCACGTAAAGCCATCACATTGTCAATTCCTAAAAACCCTAGATCGATTAAAAAATTCTCAGTATCTTCTTTCGTAAATCCTCCACACAAAATATGTGGGATGGCATCTACTTGGTATTTATTCTGAACTGCTGCACAAATTCCAACAGTACCCGGTCTTTTCTTAACTACCTGTTTTTTTAGCAACCCATTTTCTATTTCTTTAAAAACATATTCTTCCCGATGATAGGTCACATCTATAAATGGGGGTTTGAATTCCATCAGAGGATCTATATTATCAAAAATCGATTGAATATCCTGACCTTTTAGTGGTGGTAGAATTTCAAAAGAAAATTGTGTTTTATCTTTGGCGTTATTTATATGATCTAATACGTTCATAAATTTAGTTTTTTAGAATAGGATTTAACCATTTTGTAGCTTCTACTTCCGTGATATTTTTTCTATTTGCATAATCTGTAAGTTGATCTTTTGTGATCTTTCCCAAACCAAAATACCGTGCTTCTTGATTTGCAAAATAATAACCACTAACACTTGCTGCTGGCCACATAGCTAGACTTTCCGTTAGTTTAACTCCAATTTTCTCTTCTACTTTAAGTAATTCCCATATGGTTTCTTTTTCTAAATGATCTGGACATGCTGGATACCCTGGTGCTGGACGAATTCCTTTATAATTTTCTTCAATCAACTCTTCATTTGTTAAATTTTCGTTTGATGTATACCCCCAATGACTTGTTCTTACCTTAAAGTGTAAATATTCTGCAAAAGCCTCCGCTAAACGATCTGCTAATGCTTGTGCCATAATTGCATTGTAATCGTCTTCTTGTTTTTTATAAATTTCAGTTAATTCATGAGCACCAAAAATTGTTGTACAAAATGCACCCATATAATCCTGTTTCCCAGAATCTAACGGAGCAATAAAATCTGCTAAAGCAAAACTTGATTTTCCTTCTCGCTTTTTCAATTGTTGTCGTAAAGTTCTAAATGTGGCAACTTCTTTCCTTTTTTTTGAGATTAAAATATCGTCATGATTTACTGAGTTTGCCTCAAATAATCCAAAAATTGCTTTTGGTTTTAGAGATTGTTTACTAATAATTTCTTTCAACATTTTTTTTGCATCATCGAACAAGATTGTAGCTTGTTCTCCTACTACCTCATCAGTTAGAATATTTGGAAACTTCCCATGTAAATCCCAACTTCTAAAAAATGGACTCCAATCTATATATGGGACTAATTCTTTTAAACTGAGTTGTTCTAAAGTTTGAATACCCATTTCTTTTGGCATTGAAATAGTACTCTCTTGCCAATCAATCTTAAACTTTTTTTCTCGAGCATCATTCAAAGAAATGTATGCCTTAGTCTTGCCTCGTTTTAAAAACTTCTTGCGAAAATTTTTATAATTCTCTTTTTGTTTAGCTATATATTCTACTTTAGAATTTTCATTAAGTAAATCACCGACTACTGTTACTGCTCTTGAGGCATCATTAACATGAACTACAGCATTATTATATTGTGTATCTATTTTAACTGCGGTGTGTGCTCTTGATGTAGTTGCTCCTCCAATTAATAATGGGATTTCAAAGTTCTGACGTTCCATTTCTTTTGCGAGGTAAACCATTTCATCTAATGATGGAGTAATTAACCCACTCAAACCAATTGCATCAACATCTTCTCTTTTAGCAGCTTCAATAATTTTTTCTGGAGGAACCATTACTCCTAAATCAATTATTTTATAGTTATTACAACCAAGTACTACAGACACTATGTTTTTACCAATATCATGAACATCTCCTTTTACAGTTGCCATTAATACTTTTCCTAATGCTTTTTGTTCCTCTCCTTTTTCCGCTTGGATGAATGGATTTAAATGTGATACTGCTTTTTTCATCACACGTGCAGATTTAACTACTTGAGGTAGAAACATTTTTCCAGTTCCAAATAAATCTCCAACAACATTCATACCTGTCATCAAATGTCCTTCAATAACATGCAATGGTCTTTCTACGCTTAGCCTCGCTTCTTCTGCATCCTCTATTATAAAAGCATCTATTCCTTTAACTAAGCTATGTGTAATTCTCTCCTGTAATGGAAGATTTCGCCATTCTAATGCTTTTTCATCATTTTCTTTTTTGACTCCTTTTACAGTTTCAGCAAAATCTAATAATCGTTCTGTAGCATCATCTCTTCTGTCTAAAATTACATCTTCAATATATTCTAATAAGTCTTTAGGTATATCATCGTAAATTTCTAACATGGTAGGGTTTACAATCCCTATGTTCATTCCTGCCTGTATTGCATAATAGAGAAAAACAGAATGCATGGCTTCACGAACTGTATTATTCCCTCTAAATGAAAATGAGACATTACTTACTCCTCCACTGACACTAGCATGAGGTAAATTTTGTCGAACCCAACGTGTTGCTTCAATAAAATCTATTGCATTTTGCCTATGCTCCTCCATTCCTGTTGCCACTGGAAAAATATTTAAATCAAAGATGATATCTTCAGGTGTAAAACCAACTTTATTGACCAGAACTTTGTACGATCTTTCTGCTATTTCAATTCTTCGCTGGTAGTTGTCTGCTTGACCCTCTTCATCAAATGCCATGATAATAACAGCAGCTCCGTAACGTTTTATTTGTGTAGCTTCCCAAATAAATTTTTCTTCTCCTTCTTTCAAGGAAATTGAGTTAACTACACATTTACCTTGTACTACTTGCAACCCTGCTTCGATGATTTCCCATTTTGAGCTATCAATCATCAATGGAATTCTACAGATATCTGGTTCAGCAGCAATAAGGTTAAGGAAACGAACCATGGCTTCTTTTCCATCTATCAGACCATCATCCATATTGATATCTAGAATTTGTGCACCTCCATCTACTTGATGTCTAGCAATGGCTAATGCTTCATCAAATTTCTCTTCTTTAATAAGCCGCAGGAATTTCCGTGAACCAGCAACATTGGTTCTTTCTCCAACGTTAATAAAATTACTTTCAGGAGTAATAATTAGTGGTTCTAGACCTGAAAGTCTCATGTATCTTTCAGAATTTTTGGTCATTATACAACTATCTTTATTTGTCTTGGTTGATATTTCTTAGCTAGCTCTGCTATTGCAGTAATATGATTTGGAGTTGTTCCACAACAGCCTCCAATAATATTGATAAGATCTTTCTTTAAGTATTCTTCAATTTGTAAAGCCATTTCCTCTGGAGTTTCATCATATTCTCCAAAAGCATTTGGTAACCCCGCATTGGGATGTGCAGATATTGCAAAGACAGTTTTTGATGCAATAGCCTCTAGATGTGGTTGTAATAAATTGGCTCCTAAAGCACAATTAAAACCAACACTTAACAAAGGAATATGTGATATTGAAATTAAAAATGCTTCTGCTGTTTGTCCAGATAAAGTTCTTCCCGAAGCATCAGTAATAGTTCCTGAAACCATTACAGGGACATCAATTAATCTCTCTGATTTTACTTCTTCAATTGCAAATAATGCTGCTTTTGCATTTAATGTATCAAAAACTGTCTCTACTAATAGAAGATCTACTCCACCATCCAATAGAGCTTCAGTTTGTTCTTTGTATGCAATTCGTAATTCGTCAAAAGTGACTGCTCTGTAGCCAGGATCGTTTACATCTGGTGACATACTAGCTGTTCTATTTGTGGGGCCTATAGATCCAGCAACAAATCTTGGCTTATAAGGCTCTTTTCGAGTTACTTCTTGCGCAACTTCCTTAGCAATTTTTGCAGATTGATAATTTAGCTCATAAACCAAATTTTCCATTTTATAATCGGCCATGGCTATCCTTGTTCCAGAAAAAGTATTGGTTTCAACAATATCTGCACCAGCATAAAAATACTTTCTATGAACTTCTTTTACTGCTTCTGGCTGTGTAATAGACAACAAATCATTATTTCCTTTTAAAGGAGATGTATAATCTTTAAATCGATCTCCACGAAAATCTTCTTCGCTAAACTTATATTGTTGAAGCATCGTTCCCATAGCTCCATCTAGAACTAAAATTCGCTTTTGTATTTCTTTATAAATATTACTCATCTCCAAAGGCCTGTGTTAAATCATAAATAATATCGTCGCTGTTTTCCAAACCAACTGAAACTCTAATCAATCCTTCAGTTATTCCTACTTTCAATAAATCTTCTATAGATAACTTGCTGTGAGTTGAGGAAGCTGGATGAGTAACTATAGTTCTTGTATCTCCAAGATTGGCAGACAATGAACACATTTTAAGATTATTCAAAAATTTTTGGGCATATTTTATCCCTCCTTTAACTTCAAAAACTAAAATATTACCCCCTAACTTCATTTGCTTTTTAGCAATCTCATAGTTTGGATGTGATTTTAAAAAAGGGTATTTAACAAAGTTTACTTTTTCATTATTCTCTAAAGAATGGGCTAGATTTAACGCATTTTCACAATGTTTTTCTACCCGAACAGACAAGGTTTCTAAACTTTTTGACAATATCCAAGCATTGAATGGTGACATCGCTGGGCCAGTGTTTCTTGAAAATAAATAAATGTCTCTCATTAATTCTTTTTTCCCTACTGTTACACCCCCTAGGACTCGTCCTTGCCCATCTATTAACTTAGTTGCTGAGTGAACCACTAAATCTGCCCCATATTGTATTGGATTTTGTAAATAAGGTGTCGCAAAACAGTTGTCAACTATAAACAATAGATTATATTTCTTTGCAATTGATCCTATTATTTCCAAGTCTAACACATCAACTCCTGGATTTGTTGGAGTTTCAACATATAATATCTTGGTGTGATCAGTTATTAAAGATTCAATTAAATTAGTTTCATCTGCATTGAAATAACTCGTAGAAATATTCCATTTTGGCAGGTATTTAGTAAATAAACTATGGGTAGATCCAAATACAGAACGACAAGAAATTATATGATCTCCTGAAGATAATAAAGCAGCAAATGTTGAAAAAATTGCTGACATCCCTGTCGCAAAAGCGTAACCTGCCTCTGCACCCTCTAGGGAAACAATTTTATTGACAAACTCAGCTGTATTTGGATTTGAAAAACGACTATATAAATTCCGTTCTTTTTCTTCTGCAAAAGAACTTCTCATATCTTCTGCGTCTTCAAATACAAAACTTGATGTCAGATACAAGGGTGTTGAATGCTCTTGAAATTGTGACCGATCTGTTTGCAGCCGAATTGCTTTTGTTTCAAAATTCATATACTATTTTTCTTAACGATTTTATACTACTTAAAAATTGGCCTTAAAATCTTATCTAATTGATCGAATTCTATTAAAAAAGCATCGTGCCCATGAATAGATTTTATTTCATTATAAAATACTTCAACAGATGTTTTTGATAATTCCTTATAGGTTTCTTTATTTTCCGCCGCTAAAAAGAATAAGTCAGAATCTATGGCTACAATATGAATATGTGCCCTTATTTTACTTAAATTTTCTAAGTAATTTTCAGAATTAGTTGCTTCAATTGTTCGTAACAAATGATTCATCATTTTGTATGCACTTAACTGAAATCTTTTCTGTAGTTTTTTTCCATGATGAAATAACCAACTTTCTATATTAAAAATCTTCAATTCTTCATGGATAGATCTATTGAATTTAGCTTTATAAGATGCTGGTGTTCTGTAACACATCATGGCATGCATTCTAGCATCATGAACTGGATTGCTAGAGTTTAATAAAAACTGTTCTTGAATACAGCAATTGGCAATTAACCAATCTGTAGATCTCCAATCTGCAGCTATCGGAATAATGTGTGTAGCAATAACTGGATTTAATACCGCCATTTCCCAAGCAATACCTCCACCCAAAGAACCCCCAATAATGGCGTGCAGTTTACATATGCTCATTTTTTTTAAAGCTAACAAGAACATGTTCGCTATATCTTTAGCAACAAAATCTCTGTAATTGTCTATCAATAATCCATCATATCCATTTCCCGGTATATTGAAAGCTATAATAGTAAAGTTGTTGGTATCTATGGTTTTATTTTTTCCAATCACCTGGTTCCACCACCCATACTCACCTGCCACTAAACTGTTTGCAGTTAAGGCATGATTTACCAAAACTACTGGAGCGGTTCCCAGTTCTAAACCAAACAATTGATAACTTAATTGAAGGGTTGAGATGTGAAAACCACTCTGAGTAGTAAAATCATTAACGTGTATGTATGACAGTTCTTGATTCAAATTTTTACACTAAAACTTCTTTAGAAATTTTAGAAAATGCTTCTTTTAAATCAAGTTTGAGATCGTCTATATTTTCTAATCCAACAGATAGTCTTATCAAATCACTTGAAACTCCTGCTGCAAGTTGTTGCTCTTCAGTTAATTGTTGATGCGTAGTACTGGCTGGGTGTATGATCAAAGATTTTGTATCTCCAATATTAGCCAGAAGAGAAAATATTTTAGCATTGTCTACAATAGTTTTTGCAGCTTCATACCCACCTTTTGCTCCAAAAGTAACCAGTCCACTTTGTCCGTTAGGTAAATATTTATCTGCTAACTCTTTATATCTACTCGAGGCTAATCCTGGATAATTTACCCATAAAACTTCTTCTTGAGCTTCTAACCAAGTGGCTAATGCTAATGCATTTTTAGAGTGTTGTTGA
>Ga0209194_1001103_pt1 | contig 17938 bp, 19 predicted proteins | sample COGITO_mtgs_1004_FD_184787 | JGI IMG/M metagenome (GOLD analysis project Ga0209194, IMG submission 184787) | Pelagic marine microbial communities from North Sea - COGITO_mtgs_100413 (SPAdes) (version 2) | ecosystem: Environmental > Aquatic > Marine > Epipelagic ...
AAAAGGGTTTTGAAACAAACGGGGTCCTTTAGCAAAAAGGTACTTTTAAAATTTCAAAAAATCTCAAAAAAATCTCAAAAAAATTTGAAAAAAAAAATTTAAAAAAATGGGTGGTTGGTGATGAGTTTGGTTTTTCAATTAATTATGTGTATTTTGGGTTGGGGGTTAGATAAACGGTGGTATTTTTAGGGTTGGTCACTTATGGGTTGGGGTAGGTGTAGGAGCTAAAGTTGGACTTTTAGGTACTTTTTGCTACTTCAGGAGCATCCCATAACCTCATTTTGGATTTGAAATATATGCAAATGGGCTGGGATCTGGCTAAAAGTGCCTTTTTTTCTTCTTCGTTTTCTCATAAGCAAACCGGACCGATCCCCTCGATACAGAGGCCTCCCCCACTACTACTACAAGATGTCTTCAAAAAGATTTAATGTTCGTCAAGTCTTCGCAAGACCCGAGAAAAAGCAACGTTTGACTGAGGAAAAGCAACGCCCTACTCGACTTTCGCATGAGAGATGGCTTCAATGTAAAAAAATGCAAGCTGCTAGAGATATACGTGATGAAGCCCTGAGGCGTTTTTTGGATGTCAATATGCTGGATTTCAATCAACGAGTGGTTGACAGTATGCTTTATGAGAAACCTGGTGGAGATTGGTTAAGAAGACAATTTTTGCCGGTTTGTTTTACTGCTTTTGATGGTACGAGCTACCAGGAACTGAAGGTTATTTCAAGAATTTGTGGAATGGATATTGAAGCAGATCTGGAAAAGCTGTGTCTGGCCAAGCATAACGAGGACTATCAAATTCTTTTGAACCGTTTAAGTACAAGCGAGACTCGGTTGTTTCAATATCTTTTATTGGATTTGGAGTCATTTCAAAGAATTGAATACTCGGGCGATGGTCGCTATGGGGATTGGGAAGTTTTATCTCATGGACATGAGATGTTTGACATTCTATGGCTTTTGAAATTTCATGGCTTCAGACTTTATTCTCCGCTTAACCGTTCTGACTATAAACTTCTCGATGACTATGAGTTCAGGACTGTTTACAAGAAGGAGGAGGATGAAATTAAAGGATCAAGGCAGGCTTGGCCTTCATTTTCTTCGGATCTACCTGCTGACTGCATTACGACCTCTATGATTAGGAGTCAAGCCCATGAAGATCAATTGTTATCGGATCTTGAAGCTCGGAACTTCCCTAACCACCCAGTGCCCTTTACGTATAAGGTTCTTATGGCTCAAAGAAACGCTGAAAAAAGGGCGTTGCTTAAAAAACAACGAGATGAAGCGAAAACGAAAACTTTTTTTTAGAAGTCTAAAGTATTTGTTAATACTTCTGCTACTACTTCTTAAAGAGCTCCATAACTCGACAAGACTTCAAAAAAAGATCATGGCCGATTACAACCGACTTTCCATTAAATCGCTGAAGACCATCATCCGAGAAAACAAGACCAAAACTACACCAAAGTACTCAAAACTCAAAAAAGCTGAGCTGATTCAATTGATCCTGAAACATTTTCCTGAAGACAAGCCTACCGCTGAAGAGTTGGAGCCTGGGGAGATCCTCGAGCCTTCTACAACTACGAATTGCTGTGATTTTAATACAACAAAAATGACTTGTTAATACTGTCTCTCTCTCTTATGACCAGAACTCGAAAAAGAGTTCTGATGATATATGATATGTATGATAGGTTGAGTCAAAAATTGATGTTAAATAGTTTTTAATGTTTTACTCTTCTTTTGGGATCTCCTTGAAGAAAAAGTCTGACGTTTCAAGTCGAGCCCCACGGGCAAACGCCGACACAGCAGTACTTTCAACCACATTGCTGTACAGAGACTGTTTATAGCCCACGGTGGCCTTTTTCAGTGCACTGTCAATCACAGCCTTGATCAAGACATTTTTAATTCCCTCATTCGTCTTGTATTCCATACGACGCCAGATCATTTCACCCATAAACGTGCTTAGAGCGGTAATCACGACACCCTCCAAACTGGCTTGAGTTCTTCCGTCCAGTCCTTTGGCCATGAGATACCCGCTTACATGTGCGCCAACATCAATGATAATTCCTTCAATGTCAGCCTTGGTGTACTTGACTTCCATAGTGTTATAGTTTTCTTTGTGTTTGTTTTATGGTCCTGCGGCCGATAACCAACCTTCAAATTTAGTTTTGGTTTTGGGTTGGGTTAAGTCTAACCAACTTTCAAATTTGGTTTTGGGTTTGGTTTTGGGCTGGGCTGCGGCTATCCAGTTTTCAAATTTGTTTTTGTTATTTTGGTTAGGTTTAGCAACTTTTAAAATTTTGGGTTTGGTCTTTTGTTCAGGTTCAGCATCAAATTCCTCAGGATCGAACACGATCTGGATTTCAGTTTCAGGACTAAGCTCTGAGGCATCAAAGTTGAAGGGTTCGGGTGTACTTGAAGCTTTTGGTTTGGGCATACTTGAAGCTTTAGGTTTGGGTGTACTTGAAGGTTTTGGTTTGGGCGTACTTGAAGCTTCAGGTTTGGGTGTACTTGAAGCTTTGAGTTTAGTCTTCTTTTTTGGATTGGGTTTGAGTTTCTTTACAGGGGGTGTTTTAAGGGGTTCATCTTTTTTAATTTTTCTTAAACGTTTTTTTATTTTTTTGATAACAGGTTTATCTGGTTCAACTACCGAAGCGTTGAAATTGAAGGGGAGTTCAGGTTTGATAACCTTCACAGGCTGGGGTTTGATAACATTCACAGGCTTGGTTTTGTTTTCAGGTTTGACAACCGGTTTGGTTTTGGATTCGGTAACATTTACAGTTTTGGTTTTAACTTCTTTTGACTTGTCTCCTTTTCCGGCAAGGGCTTGATCAGAAGGTATTACTGTAAGGGTAGTTGACACAGTGTAGGCATATCCTGCGACAAGAACGGCCCCTGCAGCTAGTACGGCTGATTGTATTGACATCTTGAGGGAGTTTGATTTATGTCCCTGGGGAGGCTGAGGCTGTGGTGGTGGTTTTACCTCCTATTAGGTCAGCAGTTGCTTTTTTCGATGCTTTATCATCTTTGGTAGTCTTGGCGTCTTTAGGTTTAGTTGGATACCAGACGTCATACACTGAAGTGGCAGCCACTCCGGTCAAGACCCCAACACCAAACACAATTACAGCATTGGTCGTGTTTTGACTACGGTTTTTTCTTTTAGCAGGCATCTTTACTTTATCTTGCAGATTAGATTATGTGTACATAAGTTAAAACCAAGTTAAAAAACAAGAGTTCGGTAAAAAATGGGGAATTTGTGTCTCAAGTCAAGAAAGTGTCTTGAACCTCGTTCTAAAAATCCTGGATATGTGATTGACAATGGCCTCTACATTGACAAGTTGATCATCAAAACTACGCAAAAAATACCCACAGCTAAATCATGCAAGAGAAATCTGAGACCGACATCGTAGTTGGTGATTTTAAGAAATACCATCCCTTTACCAAATCAATGAGGCAGACCTTACAATTTGAAAATGAAATGAAAAACGAGTCGGTGAAGCGCAAACATGTGATCAGATCCTGCTGCTTTGAGTGTGATAAAAGAGCCGTCAAGTACTTTGTTCAGCTGATTCTAACATTCACGATTTTAATATTCTGTCTAGTGGGACTGTTCCTAGACTCTTCTTGTGAAAAAACTTCAATATACATTCCTCTTATCACTGGTGTAAGTGCCTATTGGTTACCTGCACCCTCACCCTGAAAAAATATCACCCTCTTTATAAAACGTGTTTGAATCTTAATTAAATTTTTTTATTTTATACGATCATAATTCAATGTCAGCTCCAATCAAGATCCCCAAACGCAAGAAGAAGCTTATGGAGCTTAAAAAGGATAACTTCCCTGGACCACCGCCAAGCTTACGTCGAAGTGAAAGCTCAATCTTCTCAAGCTACAGTCTACATGATTTGGATCTACTTTCCGAGGACCAACCGATTCATGTGTGCAATTTGTGTCAAAATACCTTCAGTTGTCCTAAGTGTGTGGGCTGGGGGTGTCCAGCTTATGTGACCAACAAGAAGTTTACGGATATTCGTGGTGTTAATTCTGAGTTGGTTATATGCTCAACCAAGTGTTTTCAACACTTTATTCTAGCTCATCATCAAAAACAAATGGATAAATTAATAAATCTTTATTAAATTCCTAAATCATCTTCTTCGAGGTCATCCATAGGCTTGGTAGTCATAGCAGGTTCAGTTTTAGGAATGAGTTTGCTTTGAACAGCTGCTGTTGGATTGTTTTGGAAGTAGACCATAACTCCGGCAGCCACAACTACCGCTGATAGTATTATAAGCTTTTCAGGGTATCGGTTATTCGGTGCTTTTTTACCACTTTTGATTTTTTGATCCGTCAGAAACTTCATGAGTTTTTCATTAGAGCTGACCACACTCTTGCTAATGGTGTTGGTTGATTCGACCTCCTGTCGTAGTGGTTGTAGTTTAGTTTGGATCTCAGTCTCGATTTCCATTGGGATAGCTGTGGATGCTTCAGACATGTTTACTTTTTGGCTGGACTTAGTTTTTGAAGCATCCAAACCACCCATAAATCCAAACAATCGATAACCACCAAGCCGGTTCTGATAATGGAAGCTCTTATGATTTTGGAAGACGCCACCGGAGATGATATCATTAAAGCGACACAGAAGCCTGTTAAAAAACCTCCCGCAACCAAGCGTAAAGCTGCTCCTAAAAAGAAACCGGCGGCAAAACGCAGGAAGATTAGTGTTGCTGAGAAGAAGGCGGAGATCATCACTTCTAAATTCCGGACTCCTGAAAATGTGCTCTCTGATAGCAAAAAAGAACAAATCTTGAAAGTTGAAACTTCAATCTCCTCTGACAAAAAAGCAAATGTTGAGTTGGCTATCGTTAGGGAGAATGAAAAGAGTGTATTGGCCAGTCGGGTTGGTATGAATATTTCTAAGCTTTTTGGTAATGGTCTGGACTTACTTCTGAAAACCAAAGCTTTTTCAGCCAAATTTGATGCTGACTTTGATTTGCATGAAAATTTGGGGCGAATGCTCGCGGTCTGGAGTCCAAAATTGTTTAAACCTGAAGTTACCATTGCCCTGAACGCTGGAACCCATATTTTTGAAGGAGTGACTGAAGTCTGTGAAGCTCGGAAGTTGGCCAAACCAAAGGTTGTGAAAATGCCTCACATTGAAAAAGCACCTTCTTTTAATGGTCCTGGGTTCAAGTCTCCTGTTGAGACAAAACCCGTTAAAAAAACTTAATAAAAATACTATTAAAAAACATTTGTGGTGAAGTATTCGAGAGATTTTTTTTTTTTTGAAGAGATATTTTTCTTTTGAAGATTGAGGTCTATCATAAAAAAATCAACAAGATCCAATCAAATCAAGATGTCTTCTTCACCCTTCGCCTTCAAGAAAGAAAAATTCGTGGAGAAATTTGGTGGTTGTGTGGTTAAAGTTCTAAGAAAAGGAGACCCGATTATTATCAATGCTCGTGACGTTCATCTCTGGGGTGAAAAAGATTTCTACGGCAAGAGGATTCTCTCCTTCAGCTACGATGCTCAGAGCCCCGACTTCATCACGGATGCAGCCAAGGACACCATCAAAGCGCTGAAAGAGTTGGATGAAGCCTTCTTTAAGTACATTCTGAAAAGTCATGCCACCGATTTTAACTTCTTCTGTAAGGAGATGTCACAACTGGAGTTGGACGACTATCTGGATCGTAAATGTGGAATCTCTTCAACCAAAGGCTTCAACCAGAAGATCTATCTGAATGTTGTGAACTCCATTCATATGGAAGCGGGACCTCCTCGAAGAATCCCCTCGGCCAAACTCAAGTTGAATCATATCTGGATTTCTCAATCCGGAAATATCAAGTGGAACCTGTCTTTAGTAGGCTGTACTGAATAAAAACCCCTCTTTTTTACCAATCTCGTCTCATTGTTTTTGTAGTATAGATAGAATTTAAATTGATGAAATATGCATAATTTCAACTCCAAGAAAAACTAAAGACATGTCTCGTTACAGTGAAACTAAAAAACGTTTGTCAGGCACCCGTTACACCAAAGTGCTAGTTCGAGGGTCTACGCTAGCTCCAATTGACCCTTCACAGGGGGAGAACCGTATTGATTTCGTCCTACCGAACCAGCCTGGGAATTTTCTTCAATGCTCAGAGGTAATATTGAGAGGCGAAATGAAGTGTGACAGTGATGACCGGGCGAACCAGAACCCCCGCTGTCTGGATGCACAACAAATTCTACAACAGTTTGACTTTATTGTTGGCGGGAGACTGGTAGAGCAACAACTCAACTGTGATTTCAGTCTGATTCAAAAGAACCTGGATGGTAGTGGTCAACTAGCGGCCTCAGCCGCTGATATCAGCTTGCTACAGCCGACTGATCTGAGATACACACCTCAGAGCATCGTGAGAGCTACAGGCGCTAATGCTGTGTACAAGAAGTTTCAAATCAGGCTTCAAGTTAAGAAAAATTCTCTTTTTGGCTACGCTGATGAAAAAGACGCCAAAACAGACGTTATGTTACCGCTGTTTGCTTTTCCACGAACACAGCTAACACTCTTTTTCAAAAGAGCTTTGGATGTGGTGACGACTGATACGGTTGGGCAGAACCCCAGCTATGTGTTGAGAAACCTTCAACTATCATGCTCTTACATTGAATCGGAGAGTCTAATGGCTAAGATGATGCAGACGGGTTTTCGCGGTGTGTGGGAATCATACAGCTATATGAGAATGAACATTGGTACAGCATCTGGAGGTTCCCGTATCTCTCTACAGATGCCCTCCAGTTTTGCTTCTGTGAACTCGGTGGTGGGTCGTTTCAAGGTTGACGGCAATTACGATGAAACTAACGAAGACCGTAACAAGCTTGGGGCAGGAACAGTGGGCTTTATCGATTCCGCAAACATCCGCTTAAACTCCAAGCGGCGTTACAGAGAAGATTTGGATGGCTTTGATGTGCTGAGGGAGCTACGTCTGAATCATCCTCAGGCTCATAAGAGTTCCTTTCTACAACAATATGGAGTCTCTCAGTCTCATACTATCTGGTCCTTGCTCTGCGGAGGGGATCACTTTGATGGGAAATTCCTGTCCGGATACGCTTCCAACAACAGCGTTGGTATGTTTTTTTTCTTATTCATCTATTCACACATGAAAATTATTTATGTTTATTTGCTTTTTAGGTGGTCTTACTCCTGAATTTGTACTTGATGCAACTACACCTGCCAATACGTATGCCGAAACATGGATCGCTCACAACCGCAGCTTCACTTGCACCAAGGAAGGAGCCTGCAACGTACGCTTTTAATAAAACCCATATCTAATTAATAATAATATTTGTTCCACATAAAACTATTCAAGCAATCATCATGAGACCTTTTAAAAGACCTAGATTTGTGAGTGAAACCTCAAACACTAGTTATGCGGCCCCGTCCGAGTCCAAACACCGGGAAATTTACTTAAACTCCAAAGACCGGAACACCACTTCCTCACTGTATGAAGCTCGATTTTTCATGCCTACAGCACTAAAAGGGGTTTCAGAGCTCTCGGTGACTTCTTTTACGTACTACAATACCTTCAAAAACATCAAAGCCCCGACCAACTACATTGGTTTTGTAGCCACCGGTATAGAATTTACCACTACTTTTGAACCTGGTTTCTGGATCTGTGGTCTTGGAACAGTGACCATTGATGAGGTTAAAGCGGCCCCTACCACCCATTTAAATGACGTGAGGTGGGAAATGCTAAGAACGTCGATTGGAACAGATCTGATTGCCAGTATAACTTTGAATCCTGTAAACAACAAGATTATAATTACATTCACCCAAAGCGACACGGCGGATATTGTGAATGTCATTGATGAGACTGTGAATTTGGGTATTGGAGTGGTAACCATTCCTGGTAGAAACGCGGGCACTGTCAATGCTACCGGTTTGATTAATCTCAGTACCAACTCAATCATTCAAATCTGTAGCCCCACCTTTGATGCTAAGTTCAATGGATCCTCAAGTAAGACGACTGGTTCTTCCACATTTGCTATTGTGAATTCTACAAAAAGTTTTGGTTATCGAGAGACGTTTGAACCGAACCAGCCTATCACTGTTCGCTATCCTACTTCGCTGAAGTCTTCAAAGAACTTGGTTATTCAATTGAGAGATGAGAATGGTGACTTGCTCACTGATCTAGACCAGAATTGGTCGCTTGTACTTCGTGTACGCAGTTTTACCTAATATAATCATCAGGTGTTACCTTGGCGCAATGGTTGAGGAATTTGGTTATATAAAACCTAACATATTAGCAAATACTAATTATATATGATAATAGGCCAGTTCGATACCATTAGGTAGCACCTTTTTGCATTTTTTATTAACATAACCTCAATCAGTCTAAAAATGGTACATCAACAAGCCTTCTGTGGAGCTATAGTGGGAAGAAGAAAAGCTGGAAAAACACACTTAGCGCTTCAAATGCTTCGATCCAAGATGTTTAAGAAATACAACTTTGATTTCATCATGATGTTTACTCCTACGATGCATTTACAAAAAGAAGTCTGGAAAATGATCACGCCAAAGGGTATACTGCTGGTGAAATCTTTAAATCAAAGACTTATTAAGAAACTACTTCGCTACCAATCCAAGAATTTAAAAGAGCGGGGACATGTCCTCATCATCACAGATGACCTTGGTCTTGATCCACGACGAGCTGGAGATAAAACGGGTGGGAGTGCCCTAGACCTGTTGGCCTTTACAGGACGACACTATGATATTTCCACCATTCAACTGGCCCAAAAATGGGCCCAAATCACTCCAAGTTATCGATCACAGTTGGATTGGTTTTTCTGGGCTGGTAGCAGCTCTAAGCGCGAAGTAACCCAGATCCATATGGAATACGGTGATAGACAGATCGAGGTTTTTCGAGAGATGGTATCTGAAAATTTCAACCAGTTATACCAATGGTTGTATTTTATCAACATCAACGGTAAAATGAGAATTACAAAACTATAACTCAGCCAAGACATGGAAGCTTCAGCCTTTGTACTACCTCAAGAAGCCATTGATAAAATTTTTCAAGAGGCTCCCACTCGATACGATTGGCGTAAAATCTACAAGCTGGCACGAATCATCACGTTTTATAAATATTATAATCATGATTCAAAGGTTCTTCAAAGAATATTATGGGAGCTCAACAGATACCTGAATCAACTTGACACCATAATAGACCCTTATCAAATACAACGGGTAACCGAAGATCTGCTTACCACGGAACTGCATATCCGGAAAGATGTTTTTAATCTAGCGTTTGAAAGTCTTAACAACAATGGCGAACTGAGAGAATTTTTTCAAATGGATGAGGAACCCAGCGACGAACTAACGATGGAGCTCTTTAAGAATGAAAATCAGACCATGATGGTTCACAACTCCTACAAGCGCCACGATTTTTTCTGGTTACAAGAACGTCAACCTGTACCCATCGAGTTGGAAAGAATATTAGGTAAATCCGTGTTTCAAAAAGTTCAGGAGTTTGTGGATGTTCTCCCATCGACTCAGGATATTATGGGTGTCATACCCACCGGGGAGGAAATCGGTGAAGGTGTAAAAGCGGCTGGTAGAACCTGGGTGGATATTCAAGCGGCTTTACTCCTAGGACCGGGGGAAATTGTAGCTTTTGCGGCAGATAAAATTATACCTCAGGAGATTGTGGATTTTACACCTTCAGCTCGAGAGTTTGCAGAAGCCCTACCCTCGAGGCAGGATTTCGTGGATGCAATACCCACGTCTGAGGATCTCGTTGAAGGAACTAAAGTTGTAGGTAGATCCTGGTTGGCTATCCAATGGGGTATACTTATGACACCCGGTTATATTGCAGAGGCTGGAACCCGAGAAATTCGAGCTGAAATGGCGAGAAAAGCTGATGAGTTTCTAAACTCTGTTCTCTTTAGAAAGATTAAACTAGGAAGTGCAGCGGTGGTTGTAGGAGGACTCTATGTGTACACTCAATAGTAATAATAAATAATAAATTCTCATAATTCTAGCTGACTCAAAAGTATGACAACCATCTATGGAACCCCTCCGACCTCCTCACTACCCGCTGACGTCGCAACCAAAACCTATGTGGACGAAAAGGTAGCGACTGTTGAAGAAAAAGCGGATGCTCTAGAGGTTGTTCGATCTGTTATTAAAACGACGGCGGGTACCAACAATCTCACAGTTCAGGACAGCACAGGAGCCCTTTTGTTCTCCTTTGGAGAGTTTTTAGGAGGTACGAATATCTCTACAAGAAACTTGGTCTGCTTGGAACCCATCTATGGAGGTCTCACAGCCAACACGGATTTAAAATTACATTCAACCACAGACCCTGCAAAAGGCAAGATTGTGTTAATCGATGATACTGAAGTTACAGCCGATCTTGCTATCAGTGGCGCTACCACTGTTGGTGGTGTATTATTGTGTTCATCAGAAATCAAAGCCACTGGAAGCGTGTTAATCCCCGCAAATGCAAGCGCCGTTTACGGATTTACAGGGAATCCAACATTTGGAATGTCTTGCGATGGAAACTGTATATGCTTACAGGCAGCCAACAGTAGGCTAGTTTTGCTAGATGGAAATGGAAATACTTTTCGACCGTCAAACCCCAATTCAGGGGCTATTTCTCTTGGGCGCACCGCTTCCAAATGGGATGATTTATTTTTAGCAGGTGATATCAAATGTGATGGAGCCGCTGATATTGGTGGTGATTTAAACGTTGGTGGTACTCTAGTGGGTGGTTGTGATACCGGTACAGGTTGGGGTTTTTACCAAGAATCAACTAATGGTGGCGACTACTCTAAAACAGCCATAGCCTCTCCTGGTGTTAAATTGACCTGTGATGGACTGGGCGGTGGCACTTTTACAAATCAACTTCCTAAAAGCGGTCATCAATTTTGGAATACTACAACAAGTTTATTTGAACCTGAGTTCGATGGAGACGCCTACTCACTCGAGTTACGAATCACGGCCAATAACGCTGCTAATAATGGCTATTTTGAATTACAAATACGTCTTGGGGACGGTGGCACGTTTCCGTATATATTTATACCTCTAGGACAATTCACTTTTGCCAAAGGAGCTGGAGACACAACTTTCTCTAAAACCACGTCCGTGTTTTGTCGAAACACCTTTAAAGCTACAGGAGGGACGATATTTGCAATCGACGCGGCTGCTGCAACTGAGATCACCGCTTTCGATGTCTTTATCACAAGAACGCATAAAGCACGTTAATAATAAATTATCTAACTATCTATCTATCTATGGAGTCATTCAAAAATTAGTCAAGATATTTTATTAAAAACTCAATCAAAGCTTTGAGTCTTGTTTCAATGCATAATATGATATTTAGGATAAGTAAGCTTAAGAAAAGCCAGAATACTGTCGTGCAACACCTCAACCGTATGTAGTGCCTTAGGTTCAGGAATAGCTTCAGGGAAGTAATCACGGATGAGATGTCTAACTTGAGTTAGATACACAAACCACTCACAGTGAGCCATCTGCTTAACACGTCTCGACTTTGTAATCCATAAAAAGTCATTGCCTTTGTTGATGCCATGGTGGCTTAGAAGACTCTCAAGTTCTTGAGTAGGGGTTAGAACAACCACAGGTTTCTGTAAGCGTGCAATGTGTTCAGTTGAGATACGCTTACCATCATTATAACCCCAAGGATATGAGGTCTTGTTTGAGTTGAACCACCTTTTTTGATGAGGGCTCAACCGCACACGTTTTTCAAGCTCATAATACTTGATACTGTAATTCTCAGGGTTCTTTGTAAAGCCACTTTGAGAGACCACATGTTGTTTCTCTTCCGAACCTGTAATTAAGTCCGCAAAGTGAGGATAGTTGATTTTATATGAACCATCGGCATTCGTGTTGTGGACACCTTTTAACTTGACTGCATCACTTGATACCCAGGTAGTTACAGGTTTACCTTCCACCATCTCCGTCATTGCTTTCTGGGATCGTATCAAGTATGATTTAGCAGCCAGCGTGATAACTTCGGTAATGATAATACCCTCATCGTACTCGTCTTCCATACCACCCAATTCAGATTTAAGCTCCAGCTCTTTACGTTTATCCTTAGCAGTGAAATACACCAGACTGTCAGTATCAGCGTAAATTAACTGATCGTGATCCAGTTGATCGGCATGTTGGTACAGTTTCATCCGCCCATGAGCCGTTGTAAAAAGACCCACCATCAAGCACGTAGTGTAATTCTGCTTAGCTTCAGAACTGCGCAAGGTTTTCTTGTACTGGTACTGCAGATAGTTACGACCTCCAGAGTTGATGGTCAAATCCTTGACTTTTTTCTTCAGACTTTCATCATGTAGATGACTGAGTTTACGCTCGTCCTTGTGAGTAAAATCATGAAGTCCGTAATACTCTGTAATCCTCTTGCTCATCATATTCAGGCTGTATTTACCCCAAAGATTGTTGAGCATAGACTTCCCAACACCCCGAATCTCTGGTGACCATTTCAGATCTTCAGGCTTGATCACAATACCTTCATGTTTCAAGATATGATCACAGTAGTGCTGGCGAGCTTCAAGCGTATCCTTATAGACATCTTTCTTCGCATCATAGAACCAGTGTTTTTCCTTCTTGTAAGAGTTGGTCAGCTTGCTCTTCAGAAAAGTATCAATGTACTCTTTAAAAGCACCACGAATCGATGTATTCCAGTACAGTCCTTTGTAGATTCTGGTAATCACATAATCCTTCTCCAAAGCTTTTCTCAGCGACACACATGTAAACACTTTTTTCACCTTGGGTAACAAGTCAAACTGCAATTTACCACTGGTCTTGTCAGGTAGAACGGGTAAAAGTAGGTTCTTGGGTGGTAGGATATCCACTTCGAGAGCAGCCATTCTTTCAATACCTTCTGTAATCCCACCACAAACACTTAAGTCATCAGGTCTTGCTGTAGATTTAGAGCGACCTTGACTATGAGTATGGCAATAGTACTTCTCTTCAACTATGACAGGTTCCTCCAAACCCAATGGATCCGTATCCACTTTTGGCTCAGGTTTTTTGAAAGCTGCGTCTTCACCACATTCACAACATTTGTGATCTTCAAAAAGTAGAAAAGAGATTGCTTTTTTGGTCTCCGCTTTCAGCTCTGCTTCAGTCTTCCCTGAAGCATCAAATCGGTATTCCTCAGCACCACCACACGGATATCGGCAGTAGGACATTAAGTACGGGTACCTATAAAAAACGCATAAAGGTGAATGTATGAATGAATGAAAGCAAGAATGAAAGAACATGAAAGATAGAGGAAACTCACAAGGACATGATATCGTAGTATCTGCAAAAGCTGTAGACGTCACTCCAGTCTTTTTTCCAATGTCTTCTGAAATTTTCAGTTCGACCTCCGTAAAACCCCGAACGCATAAACTCCAAGTGTTGAAACGTAACTCCTTTGCGAACACCAAATCGCTGAGGTATACATGCCATCCAATCCACATTAAAGTAAGTCCGGTGAACCTTACTGCAGAAACTAGCAATTGAGCACACCGAAAACACATCGATAAGAGGTTCTGGTTGGTATTGAACTCCAGTAGGTGCTTTCTTCTCTTCTTCAAGTTCAAAGGTATCTTCAACCTTCTCCTCTGTAATTTTACGCCTTTTTAAAGGCCTTTCAGAAGCATCTGGCGTTTTCTTTGGCGATTGTTGAGTTTTTCGCCTTTTCAGTGGTGGTTCTTTAGCTTCTTTATCTGGAGGTAGTACTCCATGAACCCGGAAATAAATCATTTCTTCATAGCTTAAATGCTCCAGCACCACTTTCAGAAGCTCCTTTTGTCTCAATACACTGTAAGCAGGTAGCTTTTTACCCAATGACTTCAGATGAGAACAAATTTTTCTCAGCTCTTGAGGAGGCCACCCATCTTTTTTACGTCGCCTCTTATCCGTTTTACCATCTGGGTATTTAGATTTCTTCACAACCCGGTTCAAGGGGTTCCTTGGAGTTAGCGTTCTTTGAAAGTCGTCCATTAGCTCTCGAAAAATAGCAACTCCACAAGCCAAAACCATACAGTCTTGGATGTTGTAAGCTTCCAGATCATTGTCATAGGTACTCACACCAGGAACCCAAAGTGCAACTTGCTTAGCATGCCACTCATCAAAACCTTCTGCCAGTTGATCTCTCTCCTCAAACCACTTTTTAGGTGGGAATTTTGTCTTGTAAGCATAACTTGGCCAGGCGTAAGAGAAATGACCTTTGTTAACCGGTTTACCTTGAAACATCTCCACAGCAATAGGATGCATTTTTTCAGGCTTGTCAAACCCAAGAACTTTTGGGAACTTTCGTAGTGAGTATTGCATAAATGCATATGTATCCACAAACGTCAGATTACCATACTTAATCTGAGCAAATTTTGTCCCATTCAAAATAACATCCAGTGCTTTGAAAGATTCATTAGCTTCTTTCTCTTTGGCAATCATAGCTTTCACGTCTTTTTCAATGTTTTTGATATCCAAATCGTTAGCTTCAGACCACTCAGATGCTTTTTTAGTTGTTGCTTCTCTCCATGTTGCTTGAATAATAGTATCATCCAATTCGTCGGGGTGCTCCTTGATGTATAGCTTTTTATATACCTCATAGGATTGAAATGGAGCCACACGTTGTGATATCTTCTGTAACTCCACAGTAATCCGTGCACATTTTTCTTTTTCCGTGGCCACATAAACATTGTAAGGTCTTGAGTTGTCGTAATTTTGAAGCCACTCCATGATAAAGGCAGAGTCATAACCCATCAAGTTATGCATTGGTAGTGTAAGAGGTTTCCCATTAGCCCTCTTGATTGCCATCCTCATGAAAGTATCCAGATCCGTAGCAAACAAAGGATTCCGACCCTTAGCATCAACACCACCCCCAGATGTAACAACATGGTTGTTGAATTTACGACACTCCACATGTGTATCATCAATGTGATCAATACACCTTACAGGCTCACGAATGATAACCAAACGCCGACTGATCTTGGTATATATAGCTTTTTCTTTGCACTTGTCATGGATGCAGCCCTCTTGCAGATTCAAAGGTTTAACAATACCTTTCAACTGTAAAGTGGGCGTATGGGCATCACAACATAAAAGAAAACCACAATGTCCCGTGGCATCACCGGTACAATTCAATGTTGAGCATTTACGGACTGAGTGCGTGTTTTTAGATTTGGTGTAGTGAGCCTCACAGAATTCAGCCTTTGTTGCATACACATGTTGAGTGTATTTCTCAGCAAAGCGAGCTTGTTGTTTACAGTCCAACTCACACTGAGGCTTGACCAATAAAGTATACTCATCACCACCAGTGATCTTGCTGTCAGTATGAGCTTCACACACCATATGCTTAGAATTAACAAGAGTTGCTTCATGGTTACAGAAGGTTCTTTCACAGTGTTGATCGAATCTTGCATGGGTCTCGAAGTCACACGATAATGTAGCTCGGTTTTTACCTTTAGTAGGAGGTTTTGGGTTCTTCATAGAACACAAATGATTCAACTCGTGGAATTCATTGCAATTACGACACTTAAGCATACCACACTCATGATCACTCCATTTTACGTGGAGCTTACAGGTGCCTTTAGTACAATAACCGTAATCCTTACAAGCAGGTGGTACCATGTTCTCAACCTCCCCCGTCTTTACATCAGTGATTGGATCCTCTGGTATCGTCTCTTCAAGGTGAGCATTAAAGCAAGTCTCGTTAACAAACGTAACTTTACACTTATCACAGGTTTGACACTTGTCGGTCTTAGGTTTAAAAGACTCGTGGCAGTTCATATGGTTGCATTTATCACACTTCTTACCACGGTGGAAATAGCTGTTATGACTCTGTAAGCTGGCAATCCATTTGTTGCACTTGGTACAGTAATCAGTTTTGGACTCATCTGGTTTTTGGATCACCTTTGATATATCTTTGATAGCAAACCAGTGCTTAGTTTTGACACCGCACATCAGGTAGAACGTTTGCGATATTAAATCACCATGTCTTGGTGTACCATCCGATACACCGTTCACGGTTTTAGGCTTGCGCTTTAGATCCAACTCGTCTTTCAAAACATATTTAAACTGACCTCCGAAGTAAGCAGCAATGGCTGCACCGTCCACTTGAGTGAACCCCAATGTAGTTTTTTTCAACTCGTAATCAACATCAGTAATACCAGCATTTACACATATGGTTTTGAACAACACTTCGAACTGGTCATTGGTGACCTCTGGAAATTTTTTGATTGCTGAAGGCTTAACCCACTTATGTTCAGGATACAACTTCTTGATTGTTTGAGTCATCTTCTTGGCATTTGGAACCCCTTTCAGCATACGACACACTTGTAAGCATAACCATCTCAGCTGCTTATCCGTGAAATTAGGACTTTCAAGAACCCCTGTAAGTCTTGTAACGCCTGCTTTACGAGCTTTAACAAGTGGATTAGGCATGATTTTCTTGAACCAGTTGATAACCGCTTGATCCAGGTTGTTTGGAGTGAATACTGACCCAATAAGATGTTGAAACAGCATAGCCCGAACCAAACACAACATATCAGTTTCAGAAGGTTTAACATGCCACACTTGCTGCTTGGATATGGACTTGATCAAAGGTAAGAGCTCCCCACCGCCTCCAGTGTAATTAGGATGTCTTTCAAACGATCTAACCGATGCAGATGTCACCAAATAATGCCGCTCGTTTGAAGATAACATGGTCATGATATGAAATCGTAGTTGAATGAAAACCTCGGAATTGTACCAATCATCACTCATAGCATGATCCATATCAGTAGCTGTAACCGCCCCAGTTGAGCGATGTCTCACAGCTCCATTTTCAAGGTGACCTCGTACACTCACGAAGTATAAACGGTTATCAGCATCGATAACACTACCGGCTTTGATAATATCTTGATCGCGAGCATAACGACAAGTGTCTCTAACAAATTGCCGAAACGATAATGATAATGGTATACCGCGAGGAAAGCTACCCTCGTGAAGTGCACTTATCATAGCCTCATCAGCTTGAGAGCATACAATAGGGTTACCTTTCACTTCACGTCTATAAAGCCTTGAATCCAAAATAGTTCGCAACCCTCCGGCTTGGTTGTCTTGAATACTCATATTTTTTATATCATGCTCGTCAACCGCATCAGAGCGTCCTTTTATCTCAACACCCTCAGTTCCACCACCATCACCATCATCAGCGGCCGGTTCACCCCTTCGAAGTCTGGCAATTTCAGCATCTTTAGAATCAATCTCAGCTTCATATGAAGCAGCTGCCAGATCCTTTTCAAGTAGACAATCGTTTAATTCATCACCCAGTGCCTCCGATACGGCTTCAGATTCTTGTAGTTGGGTTTTCAGCTCTGTAACTTGCTTAGAATCACGTACCCCAAACAAGAAAGCACTCGGATCAAGTTCAAGAGCGCCCGCAGCATCCAAATCAGGCGAAACGTCATCTTCAACCACTTCAATTAGCTCTTTAGAGTCGTCCACGTCGTCCATAAACCCAATCATACTCAACATCGTGGTAGATGGCTCTTACGGCAGCACTTAGGCAGTAGTAGTGGGGAGGCCTCTGTATCGAGGGGATCGGTCCGGTTTGCTTATGAGAAAACGAAGAAGAAAAAAAGGCACTTTTAGCCAGATCCCAGCCCATTTGCATATATTTCAAATCCAAAATGAGGTTATGGGATGCTCCTGAAGTAGCAAAAAGTACCTAAAAGTCCAACTTTAGCTCCTACACCTACCCCAACCCATAAGTGACCAACCCTAAAAATACCACCGTTTATCTAACCCCCAACCCAAAATACACATAATTAATTGAAAAACCAAACTCATCACCAACCACCCATTTTTTTAAATTTTTTTTTTCAAATTTTTTTGAGATTTTTTTGAGATTTTTTGAAATTTTAAAAGTACCTTTTTGCTAAAGGACCCCGTTTGTTTCAAAACCCTTTT
>Ga0209194_1001105_pt1 | contig 17929 bp, 15 predicted proteins | sample COGITO_mtgs_1004_FD_184787 | JGI IMG/M metagenome (GOLD analysis project Ga0209194, IMG submission 184787) | Pelagic marine microbial communities from North Sea - COGITO_mtgs_100413 (SPAdes) (version 2) | ecosystem: Environmental > Aquatic > Marine > Epipelagic ...
CCGTCTTCCTGTGCACCTATACGAGACTATCTCGCGCATTAAGAAAACGACTAAGCTGCTCTCTCAGGAGCTAGGCCGCAAGCCTACCGAAGAAGAGATTGCAACTCGGATGGAAATGACCATTGAGAAGCTACGCTTTATTGCCAAATCTGCGCAGCTTCCTATCTCTTTGGAAACGCCCATTGGTAAAGAAGAGGATTCTCGCTTAGGCGACTTTATTGAGTCCGATGGCGAAACGCCAGAAGACGAAGTTTCGAAGAGTCTGCTTCGCGAAGATCTAGAAAGCGTACTTAGCACGCTAAGTCCTCGCGAACGGGACGTACTTCGTCTGCGCTACGGCCTAGACGACGGCCGGATGAAAACGCTAGAAGAGATTGGTCAAATCTTTAACGTGACCCGCGAGCGCATCCGTCAAATCGAGGCGAAAGCGCTGCGTAAGCTGCGTCATCCTAACCGCAACAGCGTACTCAAAGAGTACATTCGATAGGTTAGTGACTACCTACCAAAAAGCGACAGATTCTCTATAGTTTATAAGAGTTTGTAAGACGCAAAGGCAGCCCTAATGGTGGGGCTGTCTTTTTATATGTCTGGGCTTGCCTAAGGGTGGGACTATCTTTTGATATGAGCTTGCGAAAGAATGACCTGTGGACAGATCGCAGCAGAATTGGTACAGTTGTTCTTACTCATACTTAATTGCTACTCCACTAATTGCAATGGAACCTTTAACCCAAGCTCAGCAAGAACTGTACGACTGGCTAGTAGTTCATATCAAAGAGAATCATCATTCTCCTTCTATTCGAGAGATGATGAGAGCGATGAAGCTAAAGTCTCCTGCGCCTATTCAAAGCCGACTAGATCATCTGCGCACCAAAGGCTACATCAGCTGGACGGAAGGCAAAGCGCGAACGATTCGCCTGTTGCAAGAGTTTCAGGGCGTACCTATTTTTGGCGCGATCGCAGCGGGTTCTATGGTCGAAGCCTTTACAGACGCCACAGAGCACCTAGACCTAGCGGCACTCTCTTTTAAAACAGGCGACTTTGCTCTTAGAGTCAGAGGTGATTCTATGATTGAAGCGCTTATTGACGATGGCGATCTAGTCATCATGAGAAAAGTAGAGGAGCCTTCGCGCATTCGCAACGGCACGATTGTAGCCGCAAGGGTAGAGAGCACGACGACGCTCAAGTACTACCACCGCAAAAACGACACCGTTACGCTCAAGCCCGCTAACCCTCGCTTTGATCCAATGAATTACCCGGCTGAAGAGGTTCACATTGACGGCAAGCTAGTTGGCGTATGGCGCAATCAGGACGTTGATTAGAGACATTGATTAGAAACGCTTAGAAGCAAAGACGCCTAGAAGAATCGCGGTTCGCAACGGTGTACGCAGTTTGAGCGATCGCAAAACTGATGGGAATTTGTTGAAAGGTGTCTGAAACGACGGGGCAGGCAAACAGCGGTATAAACTTGTGAGGAGATGCCGTTGATTGATAGCTGGCAATGACTTCACAAAGCAGTGCCGCTAGTCGGCCTACGACCTTCCCCAATCGTCCATCGAGCAAAACGAACCGCGCCTTTTTTGGGGTGCTGTTTACCATAGCGCTGGTGCTGTTAACCGCAGGCATTGGCGCTTTTGGGTATCTGGTAGCAAATGGCCCGCTTGCGCTGCGTTCTCAAGGCGATCGCCCTATTGCCCTGGCCACTGCTTTTGTGCCCGCAGATGCGCCCTTTGCCTTCTCGCTGCTGACCAATCCAGACAATATCGTGGCGCAGCAGCAGGCTTTACCCAACGCCAATCCGCAGGAGGTGCTCGAAACCGCCCGACAGATTGAGCAGTCCTTTTTCAAAGATTCTCCAATAGATTACGACCGAGATATTCGGCCCTGGCTAGGAGATGAGATCACGATCGCCTGCACGACCTCAGACTTGGACTTTGATGAGGCCAACGGTCGGCAGCCAGGATATTTGCTTGCGTTTGAAATTGCGCCGGGGCGATCGCAGCAGGCCAAAGAAAGCCTACAGATCTTCTGGCAAAGACAGAGCCTGGCGGGAAGCAGTCCTCAAAGCGAACAGCTCAGCGGTGTTCGACTGCTAAGTATTGCCGCTACTCGTTCGAAAAAGATCGGCTTAAAGGCAGCTCAAGACCGTGCGATCGCAGGCCAATTTTTGCCTATGGGCGCAGCTACTGCCTTAGTGGGCAATCAGTTTGTGCTGTTCGCTAACGACGCTCAAGTCATCCGGCAGAGTCTTCGCGCGACCGAAACCGCAGCTAATCTCGCTCAAAGTAGACCCTACCGAACAGCCGCAGGCAAGCTGCCGCTAGAAAGACTAGGGCTAGCTCATCTGAGTACAGTAGCGCTCAAGGAATTTGAACTAGAACGACCCTCACCGCAAGGCTTTACCACAGTCGGCTTGAAGCTCGCACAGACCGGAGTTGCCGTCACCGCTCTGCTGCCAGAAAGCACATTCAGTGGCAGTGCAATTAATAGCTCTCAGTCGGTGAAAGAACTGACACCGCTGCTGAAGTTCATTCCACCAGAAAGCGCGATCGCCTTTGTCAGTCAAAATCTTAGCCAGCTAGAGCCGACCATTGCGGCCACCGGGCTTCCTATAGCTCTGCCGGACTTTCTGGTGCCGCCCCCTAATAGCAGCGAGGAAAACTCCGATCAGACTGTTCAATCGCCTTGGCAATGGGCAAAAGGAGACTATGCGATCGCCCAAACGCAGTCTGATAAAGCCGATTGGATACTCGTTGTTGAGAGAACAGCCGATGGCGTTGCAAAAATGGATGAATTCGCCAGATCGCAGGGCTATAGTGCTACACCGCTAACGCTTGGAGGACAAAAAGCGACTGCTTGGACCAAGCTCAAAACCCGCTCCCAGCGCAGTCGATCTAGCAGCACACTCGAAACTGAACTGCTAGGGTTGCATCTACAACCCAAACACCTACTAAATGAAGATTCATTAGATAACGACTTACTAGATGACGACTCACTGAGCGGCTACGAGATCTTTGCTAGCTCTATTACAGCCATGAATAGTGCTCTTGGCGCCCTCAACGCTCCATCTAGCTCGCTTTCAGGCAGTCCAAAATTTATTTCATCTGCGGCGGAAAACCTCAACCACACCGACAGCAACCAGGAAGGTTATCTATATATGGACTGGGCGGCGATTGCACCCATCCTCGCCCAAAGCCCCATCGTCAATAATGTAGCGTCAGCGCTACGCCCTATCACCCGTCAAATAGACCATCTCACCGCTAATAAATCAGGCGATACCCTCAACCTGTTCATCCGATTCAAGCAAAGCCAGTCTAAAAACCAGTCTAAAAGCCAGTCTGAGTAGAGCAGCCTATGAGCACTTCTTCTATCTGGCCTACCGTTACCGCTTGGGGCGAAGGCCACTCGCCCTCATCGCAAGATTATCAAAAACTCATAGACTGGGAGCTAAATCGCGCCGAGAAGATTCCTACCTGGCAGATTAATGCAGAAAATGTTCACGCTGTTCTAGAAGCTCGCGCCCAAATTTTGCAATCTCTGCACAACAGCGAAGTCGCGCTGCCGCTGCCCCACGATTGGCAAGCTCATACCGAGCTGCTGTGGACTTTCTGGCTACCGTTTGCCCAGCAGCTAGACGCCCAGCAAAAGTCTTTAGGCAGGCCGTTTATTCAAGGAATTTTAGGCGGACAGGGCACTGGCAAAACAACGCTGACCCACGGGCTGAGCGCAATTTTGAACCAGATGGGCCAGACCACAGCGAAGCTGTCGATAGACGATCTTTATCTGTCTTATAGCGATCGCCTAAAGCTTCAGCAGTCCGATCCGCGCCTTCTCTGGCGAGGCCCCCCCGGCACTCACGATATTAAACTGGGCATCCGTACGCTCAACGCCATCAAAACCGCCGCACCGGGTAGCCCGCTCAGCCTTCCCCAGTTCGATAAGTCTCTGCATAAGGGACAGGGCGATCGCTGCTCGCCTAATCTTCAGCCTGCGCCTAAAATCTTTTTCTTCGAAGGCTGGTTTGTAGGAGCCATACCGCTCGACGATGCTCTCTTTGCCGACCAAAGAATTACGCTACCCTCGCCCATAGAGACACCAGAAGATCGGCAATTTGCCCGCGATATGAATCGTCAGCTTAAGCGGTATCAGCCACTTTGGGCATTGCTAGATAGCCTTGTCGTCCTTGTGCAAGAAGACTACCAGCTCTCTTATGAATGGCGGCTACAGGCCGAACAGAAAATGCGGGCGGCTGGTAAAGAGAGCCTTTCAGATCGAGAAATTGCTAGCTTTGTCACATACTTTTGGCAAGCGCTGCATCCCGAGCTGTTTATCTCGCCGCTAGCAGCGCCTACCGCCAACGGGCTTAGCAGCAGGCGCAAAGCGAACTTAGCGGTAAAAGTTGGGCAGGCGCATGTTGTAAAGGCGATCTATTCTCCCTGAGAAGGGCAGCCTAGCCTGTATACGTAGCAAGTCTTAGCTTTTATAGCCTCAGCACTCCTGCGTAAACAAGTACAATGAACATCAGCCGATTCAGTATGCAAACGAGTATGGATACCGCCATTCAAGTGCTAGTGCCCTCTGGCATTCTAGATAGCACCCAAGCCGCCGAAGTCCGCACTCAGGTGAGTGAAGCGTTAGCAACCGGAGCTAAGACGCTGCTTATCGACCTTAAAGACACCACGTTCATTGATAGCTCCGGATTAGGAACGCTGATCTCGGTGCTGAAGAAAGTGCGATCGCAAGGCTGCGAAATGGTCGTTTGCTCAGCGAGTCCGCAGGTGAAAATGCTGTTTGAACTTACCAGCATGGATCAGGTGTTTCAGATATACGAAGACAGAGCGGCGTTTGACGCGGCGCTTTAGCAGAAGCCAATAAAAAGCAGATAAAAAGCAAACAGAACGTAAATAAAACGACTAGCCAGCGTCGGATACATCCGCATATTGGCTAGTCGCTCTGTCTGCTGTCTATTGGATATCTGCTGTCTGCTAAATATCTGCCGCCTTTTAAGATCAGTCCCTAGAACGGAATATCGTCATACTCTGCGGCTGCCGCCGCCGGAGCTGCCGGGGCCGCAGGAACCGCTGCCGCAGAAGGCGTAGATGCTGGAGCGCTGCCAACAAATTTACCGGCTGGCATAGGCACTGGCTCATCTATATTGGCCGACTGTAGCTCGTTAATCAGCGTCACGCGCTGCACCGTCATCTCCGCCCGCTTTTCCTTGAACCCTTCAGGGCGCTCTAAAGTGTTCATGCCCAAACGACCTTCTAGCAGTACGCGATCGCCCGCCTTGTAGCGCTCTTGAACTTCTTGCGCCAAGTTTCCCCAGCCAATCACTTTCATTTGTCCGACAGCATCGCCTTCGCGCAGCCCCGGAAACTTCACCACAAACTCAGAAATAGGCGTTTGGTTATCGGCGGTGTAGCGGAGCTGCGGAGCTTCTACAATTTCGGCCATCAAGATGCAGTTATTCATACAATCGATTCCTTAATTCCCTGCTCTGCTTCAATAAATTTCTGTACTTTTTCTCGGTAGACCCGGAGCTGCCCGTCGACCCAATCTCGGCTGTCGCTGTCGGCAATAATATGCACTAACGGATCGCTTGCATCTGGCAGAACCAGCACCCAACTGCGGTCTGTCGGATCTATTATTTTAACGCCATCTATCAGCTCTGTACGCTCTTTTGGGTGGGTTTCTACAAGATAGCGCATCAATGCCCCCTTTATAGACCAAGGGCAGCGCAAGGTTTGTACTCGGTGTGCTGTACTCGGTAGCTCGTCCCATATCTGGCCGAGCGATCGCTCTTGAATTAGCAGCATTTCAATCAGCTTAGCAACGCAAAACATCGCATCAAACCCCGGATGCATCTGCGGAAAAATAAAGCCCATATCGCCGCTGCCACCGAGTACAACGTTGGCATGTTGACGACAGCCCTCCATCAGCGCAGTAGGATTTGCCTTAGTGCGAACTACTCGCCCATCATGTCGGCGAGCCAATTCTTCTATCGCGCCCGAAGCGTGGACGGGGACAACAATGGTGCCTCTAGGATGAGCGGTCAGCACCATATGCACCATGAGCGCCGTCAGCGTTTCGCCGCGAATAGGAGATCCCACTTCATCGACGAGGATCAGCTGCTCGCCGTGGGCTGAAATCTGGACGCCAAAGGTGGCTTGCAGCGCCTGCACGACTTGGCCTAGCTGCCGAAGCAAAACTTCTCGTTCAGCTAAGGAGAGCACTTTGGGGTTCAAGCTCGCATTGAGCACGACCGCATCGCAGCCAAACTTGCCTAATAGCTGAGGCAGCACCGCGCCCGATACAGCATAAACGTAGTCAATTACGATCTTAGATTTGCTGTTGCGAATCGACTCGATATTTAGGTGCTTTTCAAACGCGGTAGTGTAGGTATCAATCAGACGGCTAGGGTAGGCGACTGAGCCTATTTCATGAATTTGCGATCGCCGCATGTCTTCTTTAAAGAAGGCGCTTTCAATCTTTTTCTCTTGTCGCTTAGGGATATCAATTCCTTGCGCGTCAAAGAACTCAATCAGCACCTGGTCTGCAAACTTAGGATGCACCCGCACATGGATACCGCCCGAAACATCTAGCGTTGTCACGACGTTTCTGGCCACTGGAATGGCGATCGCCTCCAAATTCTGCACATTCACGCCCACCGACATTAGCCCCGCAATCAGCGATCGCGTCACCATGCGCGAAATTCGCCTTTGATCGCGCGATACGGTTACTTTAGACCCTGGACTTAGCGTAGAGCCATAGGCCGCCCCCAGCTTTACAGCCAGCTCCGGCGTAATATCAACGTTAGCTTTTCCAGCTACGCCGCGCAGCCCAAACAGATTGCGCTTAGCGGTATGTCCCCAAATCAGATTGATATTGAGCGTAGCCCCCGGTTCCACCTGCTTGCTAGGCCACACCCTTACGCCTGGGCTAACCTGAGCTTCTTCGCCAATCGTAGAGAGCGCACCAATAATAGCGCCTTCCATCACCTGCGCTCGATGGCCAACCCGAACTCCTCGGGCGATCGCACATCCTCGCAGCAGCGACTCATCGCCGATTACGGCCCCATTCCAAATAATCGGACGGTTCAAATGAGCATCGTGGCCTATCGTCACGTTATCGCCTACGACCGTTCCAGGCTCTAGCAGCGATCTAGCGCCAATCCGACAGTTATCCCCCACCACTACCGGCGGCTGTAGTCGAGCCGTTGGGTCAATAAACGTATTTTGGCCAACGTACACCTCAGTCGTTTTTTCGGGGTAGGCATAGTCGAGATGCACTTTGCCCTGCAAGGCATCGTACTGGGCCTCGCGGTAAGCATCCAAATGGCCCACATCGCACCAGTAGCCATCGGCAATATAGCCATACATCGGCTCGCCTTCATCTAGCAGCCGAGGAAACAAGTCATTCGAAAAATCTTGCTCGCAGTCAGTCGGTAGATACTCCAAGACCTCCGGCTCTAGAATGTAAGTGCCGGTATTAACCGTATCCGAAAAGATTTCGCTCGTAGAAGGCTTCTCCAAAAAGCGAGAAATTCGTCCATCTTCCGCCGTAATCACCACGCCAAACTCAGCCGGATTAGGAACACGAGTCAGCACTAAGGTGGCCTTGGCTCCCTTCTCTCGATGGAAGTCGATAGCCTTTTGCAAATCAAAATCAGTAATGCTATCGCCGCTAATTACCAGGAAAGTATCGTCTAGCAGCTCTGCAACGCTTTTAACGCAGCCCGCAGTGCCCAAAGCCTGATCTTCTTCTACGGCGTAAGTCATGGTGACGCCAAAGCCGCTGCCGTCTTGAAAATAATCGCGCATGACATCGGGCAGATAAAACAGCGTCGCGATAATTTCGGTGATGTGATGGCGTTTGAGCAGATTGATAATATGCTCAGCAATCGGTCGATTGAGCACCGGCACCATAGGCTTAGGCAAATCGCAGGTGAGGGGTCTTAGCCGCGTACCCGAACCGCCCGCCATCAAAACTGCGCGCATAATTGCCTCCTGATTTGGCCTCTTTATTCTAGAGGGGCCAAAATACCTATTTGGCCACAGCCTTTACATCTCTGCATACTTTCTTTTCAAACAGAGCTTTTCAGACAGAAGTTCTCAAAGAGAACTTTTCAAAAAGAAACGAACCGGCCGACGATAGCGCCAAAAGTCAATAGAATAGAAAGCCAATACCTCAACAGCTAATAGCGCTCAGGAGATATCCATGGGAACTTTAATCGGCCTTATTGCTTTTACTTTTTACGGCATAGGAGCCTGGAAATTCTGGACAGGGTTCAACCGTACTGATTTCAGCACAGGCAAAGCCTACTTAACTTTACTATGGCCAGTATTCATGATTAGCAACGGCGCTTACCGCCGTAACTTCTCTAAGGCGCTCAAAGGAAAGTAAGTTGCTTTATCTGGGAGCTTTCTTTGCAAGCTCGATCTACAAATTCAGTCTTCAAAATCTAATTTTATAAGCCGAGTGCGCTTAATCTAGCCCTGTCAGGCTGGCTCATAAACAAAGCTATATATAGGACATAAACCGCATGGCTGCTTCTGCCCAGTCCCCGCTAGGAGACGTACTTAAAGCCAAATCCGTCCCCTGGCTGCCCATGATCGGTGCGGTTGGTCGGCGGTTTGATCAAGAATATCAGGGTAAATCTTTTGAACTGCCCGAAGAAGTTGAAGCGATGCCGGTGTTTCGCGACTGGGCGGCAGGCTCCCTCACTTCTCGGATTTCTTCGCCTTTCTGGGAAATTGCCCAGCCTAAGAAAAACCAGCGCTGCTTGGATATCGGCTGCGGCTTTAGCTTCTTAATCTACGAATGGAAAGCCTGGCAGGCGCTGTTTCACGGCCAAGATATCAGTGAGTTTGCAACCAAAACCGTCCATCAAAGAGGCCCTCAGCTAGACTCCAAGCTGTTCAAAGGCATTAAAAAAGGCCCCGCCCATTTGCTCGACTATACGCCCGCTAGCTTCGATTTAATCTTTGCGACTGGCTTTAGCTGCTATTACCCCACAGACTATTGGCAGACCGTGATGGAATCGGCCAAACCGCTGCTAAAACCGGGTGGTTTCTTTGTGTTCGACGTGGTTGACCCAGAGAATGAGCTAGCTGAGAACTGGGCAATTTTAGAAACTTACCTGGGCGCAGACGTATTTTTAGAGCCGCTCTCTAGCTGGCGATCGCTGGTCAAAACCGTTGGTGCAAAAGTCGTTAAGCAGCAAGAAGGTGAACTCTTTCACCTATACAAAGTTCGCTGGAGCTAGTATAAGGTTCGCTGAAGCTAGAAAGCGATGACTAGAAAGCGATGAGCTATGACTGCAAAACATTGCTGGCTAATTGGGGGAACTAGCGACAGTGCGGCGATCGCCCGGCAGCTCAGCGCCTTAGCCATCCCCTACATAGTTACAGTCACCACTCCTTCTGCTCGCAAGCTCTACCCCACAAATGCTCAGATTTGGGTCGGCAAATTATCCCCCTTGCTCGCTCAAGATTTTGTGCGCCGATACCATGTGGAATGCATTGCCGATGCCTCACATCCATTTGCTAGCGAAATTTCTAAATGTGCGATCGCGCTCTCTCAAAAGCACTCCCTTCCGTACTTACGTTACGAACGTCCTACGCTCACAAATACGCCGAGTTCAAATCAGAATAGCTCAACCATCGTTTGTGAAAAGCCGACCATTACAACAGTCGATTCCATCGATTCTTTAGCGGATAGCGCCTTGCTAAAAAATCAGCGCGTTTTATTCACCATTGGCTATCGGCATCTAGAGAAGTTTAAAAATTTGCGCCTCACCGCTAAACTTTATGCCCGCATACTGCCTTCTCCAGAAGCGATCGCAGGCGCCCTCTCAGCCGGATTTGGCGCTAAAGAGATCGTGGCCCTAAGACCGCCTATTTCGCTTGACTTAGAAATCGCGCTATGGAAGCAGTGGAACATTTCATGCGTCGTCGCCAAAGCTTCCGGTCAGCTAGTCACACCAGCAGCGCATTCATCTCAAAAAACACGCGCTCAAAAGGCAGACCTCTATAGTAGAGAATCCGTTAGTGGGGAATCCGTTAAAAAGCAGGCGGCTCTCGCGCTAGGCGCGCACCTAATCCTAATCGACCGACCGACCGTTATTTATCCCCATAAAACAGAGAATTTAGAAGAAATCATCGTTTTTTGCCAGAAACACTTCACCTAAGCTCATAAGCTCACATGAGCTGCGCGATCGCTCTCCCAATCAGACAAGATCAATAGAACTTTCTCTGTTCAGCTTGCTTATACCTAAATGAGCGCCTAATTCCTGGCAAATGGTACCTTGACTCTGAACCAAGAAGTGCTATCGTATGGCTACTTTTAAGTCTTGAGGTCAAACATCGAGAAGGTTCCCGCTGTCAATGCCAGATTTACTGACCTAAAACCACTAGCCCTGACGGCTATCACTGCCCACGACTCGACAATGCCCTGTCGCGATCGCAGATGATGAGTTATAAGTGCTGAGTAGCGAGCTACCGCAACCTTTTAGTTTGTCAGCGATCGCACTCAAAACGCATCTGCTTCTTTGCTTTTCCCCCCACCCTATGCAATCTAGGTTCACCCAACCCCTAAATTCGTCGTCAGAAGGCAGTAACCGAGCCACCTCGCAGGGAATTGCTGCGTCTAATTCGCCCCTGCCCGACGCCATCTCATCCAACCCGATGAGAACCGAACCTTTGCCGCCTAGTCCTGACGCTGAAGCGCTACCTGGAAACAAGATTGCCGGGGTCAACCAACCCTCTGTGTACGCGCTCAAAGAGCTAGTCTCTAGACTCCAAAGAGAGCAGTTCAAAATTCAAGATCTGCTGAGTTCCTTAGGATTCGCGCTCCGCAGCCTCAACAATCTCAATCAATTCTTAGAACTCATTCCAATGATGGCCAGCCGCGTCACCGACGCCTCCGGCGGAGCCTTGGTGATGTGCCAGCCCAATGGAGAACTGCGCTTAGAGCAGCTACATTGCTCAGGCGCCGATGATGCCAACTGCGAGGACGTTCGCCTAGCGCTAGAAATGGCCACCCGACAGGTGACCGCATCACTCACAGCGGCCAACCGAATAGAAGGCGAACCTGCCGCCCTAACCAATGCCACGATGGTTTCGCTAGATCGTCAGGCTTGCAGATATTTAGGCCCTGGCTTCCAGATTTTTGGCACGGCCATCATTGTGCAAAATGTAGAGCGTGGCAGGCTGTACGTATTCAGCCAGGAGGGCGACTACACCTGGAGCGAAACCCGACAAAAATTAGTCCGACTAGTCGCCGATCAAACAGCCGTTGCCGTAGAAAACAACGAGCTAACCCGCGAGCTACGCCACAAAGAAAGAATAGACCGCGAGCTAGAACTAGGCGCAGAGATTCAGGCTCAGCTTCTGCCGACGAGATGTCCCACCATCGAAGGCGTAGACTTGGCGGCTCGCTGCAAAACAGCCACTAAAGTAGGCGGCGACTACTACGACTTTATTCCCACCTCCTACGAGCAGCTAAGAGACCCAGACGCCCTAGCCTCGCAAGAGCAGCCCTGGAACTTTGCCATTGGCGATGTGATGGGCAAAGGCGTTCCAGCGGGCCTGATGATGACGATGCTGCGAGGGATGCTCCGCGCAGAAGTGCTAAACGACCATTCACCGGGCGAGCTGCTGCAGCACTTAAACTGGGTAATGCGGACTGATTTAGAAAGCTCTAATCGGTTTGTGACCCTGTTTTGCGCTCAATACGATCCGCGCACGCAGGTATTGTCTTACGGCAACGCGGCTCACAATCCGCCGCTGCTATGGCAAGCCGCCACCGGTAAAGTGACCCGGCTAGACGCAGACGGTATGCTGCTAGGGCTAGATATGGACACGCACTACCAAGAAAACCAGATTCAGCTACAGCACGGCGACACGGTGATTTACTACACCGATGGGTTTACCGAAGCAGCGGGCAACAGCGGGCAGCGCTTCGACGAAGATAATTTAACGGATTCTTTTAGCTGGGCCTGCCGCAATCTTTCTAGCGCTGACGAAATTTTAAATTACTTATTTAAGACGCTTCAGCGCTTCGTCGGTACCGATAGAGAAGCCGAAGACGACACCACGCTAGTCGTTATGAGAGTGACGCAGCCAGCAGAATTTCAGCAGCTCTCCTGTAGAGTTTTGTAGCCATATCTACAGACCTTGATATTCTGTTAGATGCCAATCTGACAGCGGGCACTTTATGCGAGCACTTGTCTATAAAGACAGTATTCAAAAGCAGCATTTTGCCGCCAGCTTAAAATTATGAAACCCATCACCTTTTATCCCGGCCAGCTTCAGGCTACCGCAGTGACTGGAACGCCGATTGTAGCTCAACAGTTCGATCAAGACCTGATCGGAACAAGCGGGGCAATGCTCAAAGAATTTTACGAGTCGGGACAGCTTTGGGCGCTGCTAATTGGCATCGTCTTGGGCTATATCTTTAAGTCGGCTTTTTCTTACGGCTAAGCTAACGGGTTGGCGGCACTAAACACCTGCAGGCCGTCACAATTCTGTTAGCAGCGGGCAAAAAGAGGGCCGCCTCAACTGCTAATGTATGGTGGGCCGTGTTGAAGGATGTATCATAAGCAACCTCAAACTGCGGCTTATTAACATCCCGCAGATACAGGAGCCGACCAGCGTGGGTAACCCTTCTAGCCCCCCGACTAACCCAGCAAGCAGCCAAACCTGGAGCGATCGCTTTGAGTCAGCGCTTCATCCGGCAATCGCCCAATTCAATGCCAGCATCGGTTTTGATATTGCCCTACTAGAGTGCGATCTTACTGGCTCGGTGGCCCATGCCAAAATGCTCGCCAAGGTCGGCATCCTCTCAGACACCGAGCGCGACCAGATTGTCTCTGGGCTAGAAACGATTCGCAGCGAATACCGCGCAGGCAAGTTTAACCCAGGCATTGATGAAGAAGACGTTCACTTTGCCGTAGAACATCGACTCATTGAGCTAGTCGGAGACGGCGGCAAAAAGCTGCATACGGCCCGCTCTCGAAATGATCAGGTGGGCACCGATGTGCGGCTGTATCTGCGCGGCCAAATTGAACAGATTCGTCAGCGCATCAAAGATTTTCAGCAAGCTATTTTTGAGCTGGCTCAGCAAAATGTAGAAACGCTGATTCCGGGCTATACGCATTTGCAAAGAGCGCAGCCTCTGAGCCTAGCGCATCATCTGCTGGCCTATTTTGAAATGACCCAGCGAGACTGGGAGCGGCTAGGCGACGTACTTAAGCGAGTAAATATCTCACCGCTAGGCAGCGGCGCGCTAGCGGGCACTACGTTTCCAATCGATCGGCATTATTCTGCTGAGCTGCTAGGATTTGACGATATTTATCACAATAGTTTGGACGGAGTGAGCGATCGTGACTTCGCCATAGAGTTTGCGGGCGCGGCGAGCATCATTATGGTGCATCTCTCTCGCCTGTCGGAAGAGATTATTTTTTGGGCTTCAGAAGAGTTTGGCTTTGTCACCTTGAGCGATACCTGCTCTACGGGGTCGAGCATTATGCCTCAGAAGAAGAATCCCGACGTGCCCGAACTGGTGCGCGGCAAAACTGGACGCGTATTTGGACATTTGCAAGGACTGCTGGTGATGATGAAGGGGCTACCGCTGGCCTATAACAAAGACCTACAAGAAGACAAAGAGGCGCTGTTCGATACGGTAGCGACAGTCTCAGGCTGCCTAGAAGCCATGACGATTCTGCTGCAAGAGGGCATGACCTTTAAGCCAAAAAGGCTGAATCAGGCCGTCGATGAAGACTTTTCTAATGCGACAGATGTTGCCGATTATTTAGCGAATAAAGGCGTTCCTTTCCGCGAGGCTTATAACCTGGTGGGCAAGGTGGTCAAGACTTCGCTAGCCGCAGACAAGCTGCTAAAAGATCTGACGATGGCAGAGTGGAAAGCGCTGCACCCAGCGTTTGAGGAAGATATTTATGCGGCGATCGCACCGGCCCAGGTTGTCTCTGCTCGCAACAGCGCTGGCGGCACCGGATTTAATCAAGTTCGAGGTGCGCTAAAGCGAGCGGAATCCTTGCTGGAGGCGTAGACCATGGCGACGATTAGCCTATGCATGATTGTAAAAGACGAAGCGGCGAAGCTACCGCTGTGCTTGGCTAGCGTTAAAGGGCTAGCCGACGAGATCTCTGTCATTGATACCGGTTCGGGCGATCGCACGCCCACTATCGCCCAAGACGCAGGCGCGATAGTGAACTTTCAAATGTGGGCGGATGATTTCGCCAAAGCCCGCAACGCGTCACTCGATCAGGCGACAGGTGACTGGATTTTGGTCTTAGACGCAGACGAAACGCTGACTGAGCAGGGCCGTCAGCTTATTCAGGCGATTAAGTCGGAGCAGCCGCTGGGCAACGTCAAGCCTCAAGACCTGCTGATGGTCACCGTGATGCGGCAAGAAGTAGGCGCGAGTCAGTCGCCTTATACCCAAGTGTCTCGATTGTTTCGTAATCTTCCTGAGGTAAAGTACTACCGCCCTTACCACGAAGGCGTAGACGACAGCGTGGCGGCGCTGATGGCCAGAGAAAAGCACTGGCAGGTGGCGCAGTTTGGCAATGTGGCAATTGACCATACGGGCTATGGAGTAGATGCGATCGCGGCCAAAGACAAATACAAACGCGCTCAGCGGATTATGGAAAAGCACTACGCAGACCATCCGCAAGATGCCTACATAGCGAATAAGCTAGGCGCACTCTACGCGGCGGCAGGTGAATGGAAAAAAGCGCTGCCGCTGCTAGAGGACGCTTTGCGCTCGGGCAACTACGAAGCCAATACAGAGTACGAGCTGCACTATCACATCGGGATTACACATCGACATTTAGCCACTATCGAAGGTTCCGAGGCAGACCATCTGCTAGCTGCGCAAAACGCTTATCAAAAGGCGATTGATACCCCTATTGCCGGTCGGCTAAAGCTAGGGGCGCATTTGAACTTGGGCGCGCTGCTTAAGCAGAAGGGAAATTTTGATGGTGCGATCGCCCAATACGAAGCCGCCGCTCGCATCGATCCGAAGCAGCCTATTATCTATTTAAATATGGGCCTGATGCATAAGGCCAAAGGCTACCTAGAGCCAGCCTTGAGAGCTTACGAATACGCAATTTTACTCGATCCTAACTATGCAGCGGCCTATCAAAATCTGGCGGTAGTGCTATTTAAGTTAGGGAAGCTGCCGCAGAGTAAACAGGCCTTTGAAAAGGCGATCGCGCTAGTCTCAAAAGAAAACCCCGCAGAAGGCAATCGCCTCCGACAGGGAATGAAAGGATTAGGACTCGATAAAGTCTGAGCCTGCTTCCGTTATTTTTCTACTGTTAATAGCTACTGTTCACAGCCGCCGTAAACAGCTACTGCTGATAGCGCGGATTTGACCAAGACTTGCCCGGAACTGCTTCTTGAGTGCCCGGTGATGCAGATCCTTTTCGGTGCCCCATAGAAGCCTGACGCACCGCTGCTTTCTCCCAAGGTTCTATTCCCCCATGCGTACCGGGCTGCCAGTAAGCTCTGTGCTGCGACTCGTCTTTCAAAGCCGGGCGATCGGGATGATTGCGCGGCAGCAAAAGGCGCTTGCACTTATACAGAATGTCGTCCCACTCCAAATCGGGCTGGTTGAGCATATTGCGAAACGCCGTCAAAATTACTTCAGACTCATCATTTTGACGAACCGAAAGCGGCTGTGAAGCTCGCAGCGGATCCACCTGTACAGCCGCAATTCCGTGGCGTACAGCTTGAGAAACAGCCTCACCGTGGGTTTGCCCAGCTTTTTCGTACTGTATTTGCCAGCCTTTCTCACTAGAGGCATAGAGCGCAGGCAGACGGTTAAGCGCATAGGTTTCCACCTCCACGCCCTTAATGTATTCGCGCAGCTTAGGCGGCAGCTTAGACTTCTGGCGAGCGACCTCTTCGGCCACCAGCCTTTCCATTACGTTGGTATAAGCCCTGTCGGCCATAGCAGAAGAAGCAGTCATGAAAAATTCCAGTGACGATGAACTACAGATGCGAGCTAACGATAGGGCCTTACGATTAAACCCATCACCAATAAGCTTTGATTTAAGTTACCCGTCAGATTTATTGCATGTAACAACTGCCTTTTGAGCGTAAATAAAAAGACACATGCTCTACGTAGAAATAAGGCGAGCCATTCTTACATGCGTAATAGTTACCCTTTTAGCGTCAACAATAAAGGCAGGTGTATTGAACAGGAGCGACTATGGCTGAGATATTGAGGGTAGAAGACTTCAAGTTTTTTATTCCGTCTAATGACCATGCACCCGCTCACGTTCATGTTCAGAAAGGCAGTTTTGCTACCAAAATAGATATATCTGGCTCTGATGCTGAATGGATGGTAGGAGAAGAATACAAAAGGGCCGCACGAGATCGCAAACTGAGAAAGCGAGCTATTCAGATAGCTAGCGAAAACATAGAACTGCTGCAAACCAAATGGAGGGAGATTGAAGATGAGCGTAGATCCTAATGTAGTCGTACCAGGAATGGCCGCAAGAATTGAGCCTATAGCTGCTAAATTTCTACCCAGAAGTCGCGAACTCGAAATCGAGTTCAATACGGGTATGCGCTGTCGATGGCCAGTCGATCATTTACAGTTCACTCGTTCTGTCAACGGTTGCCTATCAAACATAGATCCGAGACCTACTGACGAGCAGCTAGCTGAAACCGAACTTTGGCCAAGCGGCGAGGTCGTCGAGTTTGTCTCCATAGAACAGGCATTTGAGGTAGCGGCCTTGATGCGAGGAGAATTAGGGTCTAAGCGATGGATGGACAGTTTACTTAAAAATAAACCGAGCCTCTACCTCACTGAATCTGTTAGTGCGATGTAGTAATTAGGCTCAACTTACGCTTGAGCAACGGATAAGCGCTTAACCTATGTTGCCAACTGCCTGCTCAGCTTGCCAAAGATCGTGTTGCATTTGCTGATTCAGCCAGCTTTCGGGAGAAGTATCAAAAGCTTTGCCCAATCGAATAGCCATTTTAGGGCTGATACCTGCCCTACCGTTGAGGATGGCAGACAGCGTTTTTCTACTAACGCCTAACGCTTCAGCAGTCTCAGTGATAGTCAGTTCAAAGGTTCGATACAAAGTTCTTTAAGAACCTCACCGGGATACGGTGGATCATGCATTTTCATCAGTGGTATCCTCCAAATCGATATTGCAAGCATCAACACCCTCAAAGGTAAACGTAATTCGCCAGTTTCCAGATACTCTGACTGACCAAGTACCTTACGATCGCCTGGTAGCTTGTGCAGCAGCAACCCAGGCAAGTTCATATCTCGTGGAGAGGTAGAAACACTCAACCGACCCAGAATCATCCGAATGCGCTTGGCATGTTTTTCCTGAATGCCTCGGGTTGCTCCAGACTCAAAGAACTGCTCCAGCCGCTGATGCTTGAAACTAACTATCAATCGTAGATTGTAACCAGCAACGTTACTGGTTATAGCCTTTGTAAAAGCGAGAGGCTAATGACGACACTAAGTATTGGAAAGGAGGGATTCAAATAGATTAGCGATTTGATTTCCACTTATACTGAAGCAGGTTTCTCTAAAGTCTGGCATCCGTATCTCATTAGCTTCATTACAAGACGGATGGATAGGAAAACAACCACCATGAGCAGAGCAATGTTCGATACATCGTTGAAAATCTACGGTTCCAGTTCCCTCAAATGCACCCATGTACATCCAATAGTCGCCGCGAATAACATTCTCTGAAATAGTAAACGCTGGTGTAACTTGGGCTACGTCCTTGAACCCACAATAGAAAGCAGAAGCACCCAGAGATCAATGGCACTGACTTAAGCCGAATCAAGCAGCTAGCTTAGCTTTGAGAACAGCGCGGGGTTGCTTCATTCGAGGAAAAGGTTTGGGCCTGCGTTTGACCACTCTGGGTTCACGT
>Ga0209194_1001106_pt1 | contig 17928 bp, 31 predicted proteins | sample COGITO_mtgs_1004_FD_184787 | JGI IMG/M metagenome (GOLD analysis project Ga0209194, IMG submission 184787) | Pelagic marine microbial communities from North Sea - COGITO_mtgs_100413 (SPAdes) (version 2) | ecosystem: Environmental > Aquatic > Marine > Epipelagic ...
CACCTCGCTGGTGGCAGTTTTGGAAACCCAAAGTAATGCACCAAGAGTTTAATGGTTCAGTTTGGCTGAAAGGGGAAGTAGTACAAAGTTATGCACCAGTAGTAGAAACCTTTAACACCAAAGAGAAATGAGAGAGATACTACTTGAGATGTATGAGAAGCTCTGGGAAGCTGACAAAGACAAATTTGCTTGGAATGTGATTCTAAAGGACACCCTTGAGAAGATAGAAGAGAAATGAGTCGTTGCACTCCTCACCGATAAATAAATTTATCTTATGAAAGACACAAAAAGAACATTAGTAACTGTAATGAACCATAAAGGGTTCAACAAGAACTACGCAACACTGGGTAGTGTAAGGCTATCTATAACAGAGGGAGACACCTTTAGAGAGCATCTAATAGAGTCTACGGAAGATTGGGTAGAGACGGATTCTAACGGCTGTATAAGTGCCTTAGAAGTATTTAAAGAACCAAGACCATTTACTGCTGACTTCATTAACAAGAATCCAAAAGTAAGTGACATATCTAATTACGAAATTACCAACATAATTAAAGAGAATATTACATTAGATAAAATACAACCTCTGTTTAAGGAGTTTGTAAACAGGTATAGCGAGGAGCAAAAAAAGTTCTATGAACTAAAGAGTAAGCACCACAATTGTTATAGCGAACAAGATTTACTAATGGCTATGCAGTTTGCAGTAAACGACATCACTGGGCGTAAATTAAGAACAACAGTTCTTGAAACAATGGTAGAGGACTTCTTAAAAGAAAAAGAAAATGACACGCAAGAGAAAGCACGTTAGAGAGATACAGAAATACTTGGAGATGTTAATGATAGACCAAGTAAACATAACACTACACGCCAGTAGATTTGGATGGAGTGAAGACATACAGAAACAACTAACCAACTCAGCCCTGCTTATCCGTAAGTATCAGCGTAGGTTGAGATTAATAAAAATGTAATGAATAAGCAGATAGCGAGAGAACTAAGTGAGTTTGTTGATATTGTTGCCTCAAGGTTTTCAAGAAAAGACAGAGAGGGTAACTATAACAAAGAAGACTTTGGTGTTGATTCTATAATACCAACCTCAGACCATACGGCTGTAGTTAGATTCAAGAAAAACACGGGTAAGATAGGTCTTGGATTCTTTTATTATATACCAAGAGGTATGAGTAAGGGTTGGAAGTATTTCTTTCCTACTGACTCTCATATAAATGGATTCCGAGCATTTGAATTAGAAAAGTATCAAGTAGAAAAAGAAAACTATAAACACAATTTCAATGAGTGATAAAGGACAATCAATTTATGATGTAGGTGTTCGCTTATCTTGGAAGAAGAAGGTAGGTAACGGATACACTAATATGCATTTAGGCACACCCGACAGACCCTTTCAGTTTGTTACAAGAGCCAAGGACATCAATGCTATCAATCGCAATCCCGAGATGATGGCTAAGATGATGTCCTATGTAGGTGCAACAGGTAAAGCAGTTTATGATTTCTATGTATCAGAGGAATTCTATAGAAAAGAAATAAGCAAATCCTTTGCACATAAAGAGAGCGATTATGAGAAAGAATTCGGACAATAATAAACAAGAGCGATGAGAAATATTATTTACAAAGCAGAAGATGTAGTAGACTCACTATCTACACTTCGTAAAGAGGGAGTTAAGAAGGGTGCTTGGACGGGATTTGATTCATTGTTTGACAAGTACTCAGTTAAGAAAGGTAGCACCACATACATCTATGCTGGGGCGCACCAAGGTAAGTCGCAGTTTGGATTTGAACTGATGATGAACCTATCGGAGTACAGCGGTTGGAAGTGGGCAGTATATACTCCCGAGACAGGCTCACCTACAGAGGTGTTCGCTGAACTGCTTTGGGTATACCTGCGTAAGCCCTTCCTAATTAATGACCACCTCACTGCAACAGATGAGGAAACAGAGAAAGCTATATCCTTTATCAATGACCATTTCTATATCATTGATAGTGGACTACAAGACCTCAGCGTAGAAGGATTCTACACAGCTGTGGACCAAATAGAAACAGACAACTTCATCACTATTGATGGTTGTATGATTGACCCATTCACGGAGATTAAGACTGATGTAGCCAGTGGTGTTCGTGATGACATTGCTATTGGGCAGGTACTCACAAAGATTCGTAAGCACTCAGCTGAGAAGGATTATCACACCATTGTAACAGTACACACTAAACACCAACAAGCGAAGTACAAGAACGGAGTACCCTATGTTGATAAGCCTACGATGAACGATATCGCAGGAGGTATGCAATGGTCTCGTAAAGGTATGATGGTTGTTAATGTATGGCGTTGCCCCTACGGATTGGAAGACGGCAATGGTGTACCCTACGAACCTAACCAAGTGGAGATTACAATTGTTAAGGCTAAACCAAAGATTGTTGGCCGTCTTGGGACAGTTACTTTATATTATGATAAAATGAAAAACAGATACTATGAACTCAACAGTAGAGGAGAAAAGCAGTACGCCTATCCACAGCCTAATTCTTGATAGAAGAAAGGCATTTTCAGAATTGATTAGGGCATACCTTAGATTCAATGTACCCTCCGCCAAGAAGGTGGAGGTTATGCCTAACGGAAGTTTATCTATAAACGATAACATCTTTAAGGTAGATATCTCTGACTACACAGGAATTGAAGAGGGATTTGGATATATATTCTTTAACCCCTCAAGCGGTAGGTTAGTGATTGAAAAAGACAATGTTAGGAAAATATATAAGGTTGAGGTAGACCTATTAGATTAGTTAGTATATTAGTTTTATGGATACAAGAGATTTAATACTTGAAGAATCAGAAGCAGTTACTAAACTTCTTCTTCTAAAGAATAAAGCGTATGGTGATTCAGCACTAAACCCTGCGGGTATCTTTGCAGGTGGTGATGCTGTTCATAACCTATGCTGTCGCATTGATGATAAGCTTATGCGAATCAAGATGCGTGGTATCACAGATGAAACTGAAGATACTGTACAAGATTTAATTGGTTACTTGATACTACTGAAGGTTGCCCTAAGACAAAAGAAATGAGTAGGAACACATTCGTAAAAGCAAGTATCTCTGGAGACTATGGTCAAGATATCGTAATGAAGTACCTTAAAGGAAAGGGTTACGAGGTTGAGGAGGCTCCGAAGAAACTCTTCTACGATTGGGATGTTAAGGCTACAAAGGGTAATAGAGTTGTTACCATTGAAGTGAAGTACGATAGCAAGGCTTATATGTGGGCTGCTCGTAGAGGTACTCCCGAACACCCTAATCTATACATTGAGTTTAGAAGTACAACAAGGGATTGTGATTCGGGTATCTTAAAGTCTAAGGCTGACTTCTATTTCTATATATTAAAGACGGGTAAGAAGGATATTGCCTTTGTGTTTGATAGGGTACAATTGTTGCAACACCTACAGATGGCTAACTACAGAGTAGTTGGTAACAGTGCTACAGGTGATGACAATGCTGAAGGATGGATACCGCCACTACACGAACTTCTTGTATCTCGCTATGGGTACAAGGCAACCATAGACCTAACAGAGTATGCTTGAGATAGAACTTGACCTCCCTAAACCACCAAGCTTAAATCAGTACTATGCTGGCAAGCATTGGGCAATACGTAAAAAACAAAAAGATGAATACGCTAAAGTTTGTAAAGAAGAACTTGAGAAGTTTGATGCGTTTACCTGTGAAAGTTACGAAGTCCATATTCGTTATAACAGCAGGCACGATGTTGATAATGTTATTCTTGTTTCAAAATTTCTCTCTGATACTCTCGTTGCTATGGGTATCGTTAAAGACGATGGCAACAAATATTACAAAAGACTTAACATCAAGATTGACAAGGACCTACCAAAAGATTCTTTCAAAGTAAAATTAAAGTGTTATGATTAATCAACGAAACTATCAAACGTGTAAATTAATTAAGAACAGGATAGACCTGTACTTGTATGAAATGTCTCTGCTATTCGCTAACCTTGGTACCGATTCTACTGTAGAAGAACATCAAGATGCATATAGAAGAGAGAAGGAATACATTGAACTAATTGCAGAACTTGACCCCGAAAAGGCTGATAGGCTGCGCTCTTCTTATTGATATGATACTTGAAGAATACTACGAAGACTTATCCGATGACGAAGCAAATCTCATCCTTGATATATACCACGTCATTGACGCCTTGGTCTACAACAATGAGCCAGTATCATTGGTACGATTGGGATTTGAGTTGGACATAAAACCACAAGAGTTGTCAGATTATCTGCCTACAATTGTAACCATACTAAATAAAGTAGAAGAAGAATATGCCGAGGTACGACAAGGTTATCATTGAGCAGGAAGCAATACGCTCCGCACAAGAAGGTAGGATAACAGAAGAACTCGGTAAGTTTATACTACAACGCAGTATAGAGGTTGCAGGTTCTGCATTTGTTACAGATGGTAACGATGAACTCAAGCAATCCCTAATAGATGCTGCGGTGATGCGGACCTGTGAGAAGTTTCTACACTACTACATTAAGAACAAGTCTGCTGCTAATTTAATTATTAGTATTATATACTCAACTATGACTAATAAGATAGTGTCACTAAACCACAGTGATGTATATGGTCAAAACATAAAAGGTTACCTCACCTATATAGAGGAGGGTGAAGCCGTTACCAAGTTAAAGCGGTATGTTAAAGACGATTATTTAAGTGAGAAATTATGATGGATGTTTATAACGATTGGATACTGGTCAGTTCTGTAGGATTGATGTTCTCGTTCCTTTTTATATTTGAACCCTATGGTTGGGTGATGGAGAAGCTATTGCCTTTTAAGCCATTTAACTGCGTCCTATGCCTTTCTTTTTGGTGTAGCCTACTCCTTTATAGTTACCTTGGAGTTAATCCCTTATACGCCATTTATACAGCTTTTATTGCAGAACTATCCTACAGAAAATTAGTTAATGAGTAAGGAAAAAAATGTAAATTTAAATAGTGATTGGCTCTTCCTTTATTGGGACGAGCCTATTTTTTCTAACTCAAATACTAACGACAATGCCGATACCAGTACCGAACCTAAAGGAAACAAGACCTGAATTCACCGAGAGATGTATGAGTAACAGCACAATGATTGAGGAATACCCCGATACTGCACAGCGACTTGCTGTATGTTATACCTCTTGGACATCGGAAATTAAAAAAGTAAAATAATGAAAGGATTAACAAAAGGATTTCACCTGTTCTTTGAGTATGGGGAATTCAATTCTCCCGATGCTCCCGACAGCTATGAGCAGATGAATGTGGCTTTCTTAAACAAGCTGACTAAGGCTCGTGAGATTGCCTCTATTGGATTTAAAATTACAAGTGGATACAGAACTCCCGAACATAATGAGAAGGTAGGAGGAGTTCCTAATTCAAGCCATACGCTTGGACACGCTGTAGATATCTACGCACCTACCTCAAGACAGAAATATATTATTATTAACGCTCTTCTTCAAGCAGGATTTAATCGCATAGGTGTAGCTAAAAACTTCATCCACGTTGATGACGACCCAAGCAAGAATGAAGATGTAATTTTTACTTACTAATGAACGATACAGATTTTGGATTTGGCGATGACTTCGCTGACTTCGTAGACGAACTTGCTAATGATGAAAAAAATGATAAGGCTCAATGCTCCATTGATAATCCAGACTGTGAAGCTTGCGGCAGCTAATTATGAACCCACTAAAGAAACTACTAACGGGAAGTGCCAAGGAAACTGTGGAAGCGGTTGCCAATGTGGTAGATAGATTTGTATCTACTCCCGAAGAAAAGGAGGCTGTTCGTCAGTCTATAGAACAAGAGATATCTAAACGCTGGAATAGCGATATGATGTCTGACTCTTGGTTATCTAAGAACGTGAGACCATTAACACTTGCATCCGTAATGATATTCCTAATACTTATGACTTTCTTTGAAGGGTTTGGTATTAGTAGTGTTAACGAAAGATGGATAGGGTTATGGGAACTGGTTTCAATAACAGTGATAGGCGGTTACTTCGCAGTAAGAAGCGTGGACAAGAGAACCAAAGTAAAGTAATGTGGTGCGAATATGCACCAATAGAATGTACCTGTAAAGGTATTTGCAATAAGAAGGGGGGACGTTAATCGTTCCCCTTTTTGCTTTTATATAAGTTATGTGAACGCTGTACAGTATATACTATAGAAGCTATCAATAGCACAAGCTTTAGTGCTTGCTCAATTTGTGAGAAAGATATAGCGAGTGTTGCCGTGTTTAGCAGTAGTAGTTTGATATCGTTACCGTCCATTACAAAAGTGCGATGTTTATGAATCTCGGAACAATCTCCGTATTACATCCAGCGTTAATCTTTAGTTGAACACCATTTGTCTGAACATCCTCATTGATAACAAAGAAAGTATGAGAACCAGAATAGTGGTGAATAGTGTTTTGGGAATTCATATCACTATCATACAAGTATATCTTATAACCTCCAAAGGCTTGGAAGTTTAAGAAGATATCTACCTCTTCATTAGAAGAAGAAGGTATTAGTTGTAGGTCGTAAGTGATGTGTACCAACGTACCAACGGGTACATCAGTTAATGTAATCGTACCTGTAGAAGAGTCGTACAGGTCGTGGGTTAACCACTGCGGGCTGAACCTCTTATCCTCAAACGGACCATTGCCATCAAAGACTACAGTAGTATCGGTGTTTAGAAGTGCTGTGTAAGTAGTTGTATTGCTATCGGAATAGTTTTCAAATCTATTAGAAGGCGTAGGGCCAGCAGCATTAAAAGGAAAGTAAGTAGCAGAGCCATCATTATTCGCTCTCTTGATATGAGCGTAATGCGAATCCTCGTGGAATTCCATAGAGTATACACCGCTCTTCTTAGCTGTTGCACCACCAACATTAATTAGCTTTCTATCCTGCATCACAAGTTATAGCTTACTCCTCCGTCTTCGCAGGTTTGGTCCGTAATACCATCTTGAGGGTAGAAGACACTACCTTGGTAGTTATCCTCCTCATTAAATAAGTCATTGTCGCAACCATCGGCAGTAGCGATTGCTTTAATAGCTGCATTGTCAAGGATATAGTTTGTAATACGCTTGTTGATGTAAGATAACTTACTCTCAATAGTAGTAGAAATAGTATCAAGGATATACTGGTCTTGCTTACCCTCTTCGTTCTTAGTGCGGGCAGTCTCAGTTCTTAAAATAGAAATAGCTGCCTTAGCAGAGTACATTGCCAATGTGTACTTCACCAACTTAAACAACCCTTCTTCTGTAGCGTCTAATGTCTGTGCTACCACCTTTGCTTCAATGTCTTCGTACAAACAAGTGCCAAGCAAATCTTGGATAGAAGTGAACTGCTCTAATTGGATGAGTGCCAACAAAGCACCTCTGTCCAATCTCTTAGGCAAAGGGAAGTTTTGGTACAGGTAGTTATCGTCTATAAAAATTACATCAACCATTGCTTATATCTGTTGTGTTAGCACCTTTAATGCTTTCCAAGTTGATATCTTCCTCAACAATAGAAAGGTTCATAGCATCGTATCCTACAGTACCTAAGATTCTATTTACAGAGTCTAAAAGAATTTCTCGGTTAGGTAGCGTTTCAGTGGCCCGAAAGATTTGATACGCTGTAACGAGTTCGTTCCCCGTACCACCCAACTTACCTGAAACCATAACGCCAAATAGAGTAGGAGAAGTGACGTTATGAGCAGTAAGGATTTTAGCATCGTTAAGTCTTGATAATACATCTACAGTCTTGTCTAAGTTAGCAATGTCTAAAGGCTTAAATTGTGGTGCATCCTCTTCTTTCTTTACCCAAGAGACGATGAAGTTATCTGCTTCAGCACCAGTGAAGGACTCCTTAAACTTATTGTACTCCTCACGCTTCTGCTCTGCGCTCATATTTCTACCGATGAAGGTAGCCAATACCTTAGGCGTAAAGCCGTTCTCAGCAGAGTTCTTAATATGTTTACCGAAGGAGAAGTCAGATGCAATGTAATGGAATGCAGAAATGTAGTTAGGAACACCATAGTATGGGTTACCACTGTAAGGGTTAGCTACATAAAGTAAGGCTTCAGTACCGCTCTTATCAAACTTGTTAAAGGCTTTTACCTTACGAGGTTCATTGTGCTGTACAGAATTAGCCCCATAGCCGAAGCTTCTACGTACTATGTAGTGTGTTACCTCACCTTTATCATTTGGTTCGCTTACACGCACTCCCTTAGGGTCTATAGACTTTAATTCTATAATCTTTGTACGCTCTTTATTCCAACGCACATACAATGCTAATGCACCTTTATGCTCGTATTGGAATGCAGCGTGGGTTAATACTTCGTACAGACCTTTGTTGTTACCACCACAGTGATTGGTAAATGCCTTTAGTTCAGCCTTAGCCTTATTGGTAGTAAGGAACTCATCAGAGTAAGAGATGTCGTTACCGACAACCATCTTTGCCTTCTTGGTTAGGATACCAGAATGCACAGGAGATTGTCTCAGCATCTTCTCAAGGATAACAGGGAAGTCATCGTTTACACCAAACTTGATGTAATCACCTAATGTAGTATGACCAAGCTTGTAGCGACCATTGAGGTCCTCAATAGAGTTCTCTAACTCGTTAGTAGCAATGCTGTGTTCTGTAGCTTGCACATAAGTGTTAGAAGCAAAGAATTCTGATATTGTATTGAATAGTCCCATTGTTATAATTTACAATTTTAGGTTACATCATCAACTATATCCGCAAGATATGTCTTTAGTTTTTGGTCTAAATTATTTACGAATTGAGGTATTGCTCCATATCCGTTGTCATATTGTATGTTTGGATTGGCATTAAAGAAAGCACTCAAGTCGTTAACATACTCTACTTTTGTTATGTTAAACTGCAACCTTGCTGTAGCGTTAGCCATACCAGTAATTACAGGAAGCATCTCTTGAGAGCCGTAGGATTTAACCTCGGTCAATTCATTTGCTGTTAACGTAACTGAAGTGTAATAAGGGTTTAAGTGATATGCTACAAATGGCAGGTTATTCGTTGTTCCAGATGTGGGATTTACATTTGTGTGATGAATATACTCTCCGCCAACAGAAGTTTTAACATACATCTTATAAGTTCCTGCAATCAAATCACTTAGGTTGTATGTGTTTGTATCTACCAATAAAGAACCTGTTAACTCATTTCCCGCATCTATAACGCCTTGTGCTTCAGATAAGCTTGTAGCGAAAACTACAATCATATTATCAGCTTCATCTTCTTGAGTATATATCTGCTCACCGGGTGCTTCAGCATCTACTTGATTAGACAAAACTACACTATCGGAATAGATACCAGTAGTTAGATTATTGTATTGGTAATCTTGTACTTCCGTTAGGTATTTGTAAGAACTTCCTTGATTGGTTATAGTCAGCTCATACTCACCACCTTCAAGACTGTTGTTTATGAGGTCTATATTTAATTGAATAAAGTCCTTGCAAGAGTCCAAACCATTAAGGTCGGTAAGGTTGGTAATTGTTAGGCTACCATTTCCTACCACCTTATCTAAGGTAACGTCAAAGCTATTCACCGTAAAGGTAGATAGCTTAACGAAAGATAGAGTATTTACAACTCCTGCTTTCAGTCTTTTCATTAAATATATATTTTATAGTAACTCGTCTTCGCTTGGAGGAGCGGGAATCATATCGGGATTTGCTGCGTAGCAAGCTGCTGTGTATTCTGCTGCTGCTTTAGCACCAAATCCGTGTAGACCTACTGGCTCACACCAAATCATTTGGTTATCCCAAGATGGTTCTGCTGCACCATTCCATAATACATCAACGTGCCACTTATCAGAAAGCACAGGAGCTGTAATCTCGTTACCTTCTTCATCGTAAGTTCCTTGTGTTAGGACGATGTTACCGAGGTGTACGATAGCGTGAGAGTGTGTAGGGCTACCTTCTTCGTCTACTCCAAGTGCATTGATTTTTGCGGTGCAAGCTCCCTTACTACCAAAAGCGTATTTTCTAAATTCTCGTTTCATAATTTTTTTAATCCAAATTTATTTGTTCTTCTTCCTGTAATCATATCCTGGACATATTGCCTTGAGTAACCTAATTCCGAAGCACAATCTAATATACATTCAAATTTCTTATCAAGTGTTTTACAATAAACTTGAACTGATTTGTGGTTTTTTATTCCTTTGTTTTGTCCTTTTTTTGATTGCGATATTTTATCTTTTTGCTCTTGTGAGAATTTTATTCCCATTCTTGATTTAGATATCTTATCTCTTTCTTCTTTTGTTTTTTTATCTCCAAGTCTACCTTTTTGACCGCCTCTTGTAATATTAGTTAAGTTATCTATACCTATTTCTTCAATCAAAAACATTTCAAGTTCCTCTGCCTCTTCCACCGATATGTCGGTAGCAATTATATCAACGTATACACCATATTTTTCTTTTACAAGATTCCAATAACGATTTCTATTAGAGAATCTATTTGCTCGTTTTTCACAAACACCCATCCCTACATAAAAAATTTCTTGGTTATCTTTTCTTCTATGAACGTATACTATACTCATAATTATAGTTCAATTTGTGGGAACCACTCTGTTCCCAATGTTTCTTCTAAGGTTAGTTCTGCTTCGTATGAAGGGTGTTTAAGTATTGCGTAGTCAGTGCCGTTAGGGTGTTCTACTATAGTTGTCCACTGTGTAGTTGTTCCGCTATAGCCTTCTGCTTGACCTACTAAATCATTGTAGGCTACGAGTTCGCTTTTATCTCGTGAAGTGTAGTACATTAGTAAATTGAATAGAAGTTGTTAATGTTTGTTTCTATGCCTGTGCGTGTGCTGCTTTGGTCGGTGTTATATAAAATAAATTCTTGAATTTTTCCAGTAAGATAAGATGCATCTACATCAAATCTTGAACCAAGGGCTGTTTGGCTGCTCATAGGGTATTGAGCATATGCCAATCCAGATTGTGTGTTTACCCCATTTTCATAAACCTTACCACCCGTTGTACTATTTAATTCCATATGAATCAAACGATAACTGCTTGTTAAAGCACTGCCCTCAAAACTATTAGTTTGGTCATAATAAGCCGAATTATTTGTTCTTTCAATTAAGACACGACCAATTTCAGAATCCCAAATATAAGCACCGCTGCCGCCTGCGACTGACCTAACATAAAACGGGTAATAATTACTTGCATTACTAATATTTGCAGTAGTATTTAATCCTTGAGCATTATTAAACTCAACTGATGGTTTTGTTCCATCGGTTATAGTAGAACCAATTGAAACGATTTTTGGTTGTTTAAAAGCAGTTGTTTGTGTTATATCAAACCCATTACCACTTTGGTCGTACCAAGTAGTTACAAAGGCATTCGTACCACTCGCAAAAGTCTCAAGCGTTGCCGTGTCCAATTCATTGTTCGCAAACGCTATATCTTGCTCGGCATTGTCCGATGCTCTACGAACACGAACTGCACTACCCGAATAGGTAGAATCTAACAAGCGTAAAGAGTAGGCTGCGGCTGCTCCACTATAATTATCAAGCAAAAAGAATGGGTCTGGAGATGTCTCAAGCTTAATCTTATCGCTTATGTTAAATATTGTACTCATACAGTTAAAGCATTTAGTTCTGTATCCGTTAGGAAAGCGTTAAACATAATCAAATCTTTTATAGGATTGTCTCCTTGGTCACTACCATTATCGTGTCCTAATTGTAGCGAAGATAATGAAGAAGTATCATATGTACCCGTAGCATCTACCACAATACTTCCATTAAGGCTAATCTTTAATGCCGTAGGTGAGTATGCAATAGCAATATTATTCTTTGTAGTACCAGCTTCAAAGCTCTCTCCTAAGACCGTTAAATAAGGTTGTGGTAACTTACCTAAGGATAATGATATTGTGCCTGTAGAAGCAGCTGAGAATGCGTTAGAAAGCGTTTCAGCAGCTCTTGTTTGGGTAGAGCCGTAGGTAGGTGTGTATGAGGTAGGGAATGAGCCTAATTCTATTTGTCCTCCGTAAACTAATACTCCTTTTACTCCATCTCCTAATAATGAAGTTCCATTAGATACGGCATACACACGAATCCCAGAGTATAGTAGGCGGTTATTAATAGAGTCTTGAAATGTATAAGTAACTACACATCTGTACCAATTATTTGAAAATGGAATTGAATATGCATTTATAGCATTTGTACCTTGTGATATTACCGAACCATCATTTAAATTGAATTTTGCGTTTTCACTTCCAAAAAACCCTCCAATTTCAGCCTCATCAAATTCATCGGCTTTTAAAAATACACTAATTGTTATTATATCACCTTTTGAAAAAGACGAATTAAAACCACTAAAAGCACCAGAGCCACTTAGTTCACCTGTATTAACTTTTGCTTTAAACGAATTTCTTACATTTTCTGGAGATATTGCTACATTTTGCTCGTAACTTAAACGGCTACCGTAAGTTGTAAGTGTACCATAATACTCACTATGTGGAGAGAAATTAGTCCTACTCGGTTCAATCAACACACTTGGGCAAGAAGCATCCTTATAGTCTAAACGAGGTTGTTCGGCTTGTAGTCCACCATAAACAGGAGCCGCAGTTGTCTCAAGGTATGGGTAGGCAACAAGGCCTTGGTTGAGCATCCCGTCTTGGATGTAGATAGTCCCTGTCACATCTTGGTTAGATGAGTTTTGAGGCTTGATAAGGAAGTTATGTGTACCTGTTTTATTAATAATAATAGAACATCTGTACCAATCCGTAGTACCACTTACTAATTCAATGTTTTGAGAAACAGTAGCACCACCAGCGGAAAAGGCCTCTCCATTTGTTAAATCAAATCTTGCAGCATCACCACCTATAAATACGAAAATTCTATCTAAACTACCTGCTTTAGCAAAAAAGCTAACTGTCATTACACCTGCAAGTACCAATCCATCTTTATTAAAATATGCAGCAGCAAGTTTATTTACGAGCCAAGCATCATTAGTGCCGTCATACCCTGCTTCTCCACCTGTAATAGTGTAAGATGAATCATCTCTTGCCCAATCATTAGAGCCAAGAAGTGTGTTCTCATACCCCTTCTCTATATACCCCTCTTCGTTTACTCTCGTAGCAGAAGTTGCTCTTGTAAAAGTAAAATCACCACTACCATCTGTAGGTAGTTGGCTATATACCTTTGACTCTTTGTAAGCCCCTGGTATCATTGCAAGTGAGGCTTGGTCTATTAATGGAAATTGTGCCATATTAGTTTTGTGTTAGAGCTATACATTCGTCATCGGATAGGGCAGAGTCAAACAGCAATGCTTGTTTAATATTTGAATAACCCGCTTTACCTTCTGTATTTGTTAGGAATTTAATTTTAGACAAAGAATCAGCGGTTGCCATTGTTTTTGTGTCTGTTGATTTATTACCATTAAGAAAATGATAAAAAACTCCGTTCTCGTATTTTATAACTTGTTTTCCTACGGCATTGGTATAACCTGCGTAGCCAGTGTCTGGTCTGTAAAACCAAGAGCCATTGCTTGTTGAATAGTATTGAACTTTTGTTCCGCCATTCCATTCCAATTCAATAAACCAATAATATAATTCCGTGCCCTTTATCAAAGAACCCGTATTGTCAACAAAGAATGTAAAATCTCCCGTTATATCTACAATGTTTGTATCTATGTTTGATAAGGTTGCATCATCTTGTGGCCTCGTCTGTGCAGAGCCATAAGTAGGTATGTAGGATGTTGGGTAAGAGCCGACCTCTGCTTGTGCACCCCAAAGTAAAACCTCTGATAAAGTTGTTCCTGGGGCTCTAAAATCTACCCCATAAAAAAAGTTTGGTCCAGCGTGAGTAATATCAAAGCGTTGCCATTCATTCGTTACATCAAACAAAGCGGATGTTTCACTATTATGATTTAGTAAATTCACCTTACCCGTTCCGCTTGTCGTTTTAGCCCAAATAGATTTATGAACTCCTGTTACAATTGCACCGCCAAACGTACTCGCCATAGAGGTTGTCCCACTACCTGTTGCTTTATATGCTGAATTTGTTCCATCGGGTGCTTCATATCCGAAGTCTAAAGTAACACCTGTGTTATGCGTCCAGTCACTTGATTCAAAATATTCCGACTGCGTTGCAATATTCGTTCTTTCTGGCTCCAATAAAAGACTCGGACAAGTAGCATCTGTATAATCTAAACGAGGCATATTATCCGTAAGACCTCCAAACACAGGTGCTGTAGTTGTCTCAAGGTATGGGTATGCTACTAAGCCTTGGTTGAATTGAGCATCTTGGATGTAGATAGTTCCCACTGCTCTTGCTCCATTAGCCGCTGGATAGATATTTACAACACTACCCGATGATTCACTTACAATTAATGTTATTTTGTACCAATCGCCAGTTACATTTATGATATCAGAGTCTACTACATTTCCTGCTGAAGAAACCAATAAACCTGTATCCAAATTAAAAATGGAGTCATACGACCCAGCAGCAGGACCTAATCTTACAATAATTTGATTGACACTTTCTTTTTTAGCGTATATACTAAAACCTACAACTCCATTGAAATTAATAGATTGAAGAACTTGACCTCCTGCGTTTGAAGATTCAAGTAACCAAGCATCATTACTACCATCATATCCTGCTTGACCTCCTGTAATACTTGATTTAAATTTCGTCCAAACAGCATCGGAAAAAGTATTACTATGCAACAGTAAGTTGCTATGCTCCTTCTTGATGTATCCATCCTCACCTACCCTTGTAGCAGTATCAGCTCCCCTACTAAAAGTAAAGTCACCACTTCTATCCGTAGGCTTTAAGCTGTATAACTTACCGTCCTCATATGCGTGAGGTAACATCACCAAAGATGCCTTGTCAAATGCGTTACTCATATTATAGTATTTCTATTGCCACAAGTTCATTGTAAGAAGCTATCAAGCAGCTCTTAGCCTCTATAGTAGCTGTCTGAGGGATATCTCCTAATAGGAAGTTTAATACACCTGTATCAGAGTTAATAGCCTGTAGCCTATCAAATACTGCATCAATACAAGCGTAGTTCTCTATTGTACCTCCGTCATCAATAATACGGTCACCAGAGTCGTTATAACCGATTCGGATAGTATCGTTTAAATACCCCGATGTAGTAAACAAGTAAGAAGCCGTACCTATTGCCGTAGCATTAGCTAAAAACCCCCTACCGTTATTAAAAAAATAAGCCATAGACTAATTTAGTTTTGGTGACCAAGGTCATTAATCAAAAATGGTCTGGTCTGTGAATGGTGTTTTGTCATCAAGTAACAAAGAAGCAATACCGCTTTCGGTGTTTAGTGTGATATTTACAAAAGACTTTTCTGATACTCCTGTACCTGCATTAGCCTCGTAGTTCATCGTTAATCCATCTAACCATCCTGAGATACTAACTGTATCGTTATTGTGCAGTAGAACGGCTACAATGTCCTCTCTGCGGCTCATAAAGTCAATCTTGTTGACCTTACTGTCTACAGCAGGGGCTTGGATAGTAATATTGGTTGAAACGACTCCTAAGCCGTTTGTAGTGCTTTTGCTTTCTGTAAAGGTCGTTGTTCCGTCCTTTGTGTTGTGTTCAAATGCAACCGTGTTTGCAGTATCTACAGTTGAAACTACTGTATCATCAGTAGGGTCAAAGGTAACTACAAGGTCGCTTTGAAGAAGTAAGATAGCTTTCTTGATACCACCTGTAACTCTCTTGTTGCAGTTAATGTCAATGTCGCTAAGTAATATGCTACAATTAAATGCCATCGTATATATGTTTTAAAAAAAAGGGAGAGAAGAAATTAATCAACTCTCCCCCTTGTGTTAATTTACAAGATTGCTATTATGCAGTAGCAGTAGCAAAATCAGTAGAATCAATGCTATAAGAAAGTCCGAGTTCGTCACCAGTCAAGGTAAGTTGGAATCGGTTTTTCTCAGCACGACCTGTTCCAGAGTTTCCGTCAACAGTACCTGCGTAAAGACCGTAGTCCAAACCACAAACGTGGTAAGTTCCAGCAGCAGTTGATACAAAGGCAACTAATTCAGCACCACCCTTAGACATATCGTTAAGAGAAGCAATTTTATCAGCAGTCATTTTAGGAAGCTCAACAGAGATAGTTGGTACAGTGGCAACAATACCATCAGCACTAACAGTTTTTACTTCACTAAATACAGAGAAACCATCTTTGTTGTTGAAAGAGATTTCGTGTACGTTTGTTACAGCAGTAGCAGCAGTAATTGCACGAGTAGCAGGGTTCAAAGTTAATGCAGCAATTGCATCAGATTTGTTTGCGATGTGCAATTCTATAATACCACCGATTGCAACATCATCACAAGAGTAAGTGATATCAGCAAGAGTTACGTTACAAGCCATTTTTTATAGGGTATTAAAGGAGAGGCACGAGGCCCCTCCGTTATTAATTAATTATTATGCGAAGTTCTTAGCGTAGACAATCTCTTCACCTTTCAAGTAAGAGAAACCTAACTTGAACTGTCCCCAAATCTTGTCAGAAGATAGTTCAGCTTCGTACTTCATATCAATTGCTTTCACGTCATTGTAGTCGTCAGTCAACATAACCAAGTTCTGTGGAGCAGCGATAATGAACTCGTTAGCAGGCATTGAAGCGAAGTGAGCAACTTCCATACCGTAGTATGCAGGAATGCTACCTTCAATAACACCTTGTGGAGTAGTCGTGTACAAACCAGCGATAGCGATTTGGTAAGCTTGCATAGCAGCAGTACCCAAGAAGAAAGTTGGTTTGAAGTCACGGTCAGCATCTCCGTAAACAGCAGACAACATAACGTCACTCATTGCTTCGTAAGCACCTTCCATCAAGCTAAGGATGTTGGTAGAAGAAACAGTAGCGTTAGTGTCGTAATCAATTACGTCAGCATCAGCAGCCATCTCAGTAGTCAATTCAGTACCAGCCAACTCAAGTGCCTTCTGAGCAGAAAGTTTAGCGAAGTAATCAAATACCCAATCCTTGAACTCAGCGTCCATAGTCTCTGGGTTGTGTTGTCCTTGCTTTAACAATAGACCACGGTAAGAAGACTCAAGAGCATCTTTACAGTTTAAGAAAGACCACTTGTAAGTTTCAACAGTCATTTCTTTTTCAGCTACAGAAGCAGCAGATTGTGGGTCAAATACACAAAGGTCATTACCAAATGTCAAAGAAGCGTCAAAGATTGGTACATTTACCTTAGCTTTAACACCATCAATAAGACGGAAACGGTTTAATACCGCTGCCGATTTTACCATAGCATCAATGAACAAGTCTGGACGTCTGTCACCGTATGGCAAGTTTGAAATAGTTACACTCATTTTATATAAGTTTTAAAAAGATTCGTTTAGTTAATTTACAATAATTACTTGCGGTTAAAGAAGTTATTAATGAGATTTACCTTTTCGGGTGTAATACCATTAAAAACTACAGTCTTGTCTTCTACCGTTTCAGCAACTTCTTCAGCCTTTTGTTCAGCAGCAAATTGCTCCTCAACTTCCAACTCATTAGTTACTTCTTCAGTAGCTTCATACTTCTCTTCTTCTTCCTTCATTTCTTCTTCGTCAGGAGCCATTACTTCCTCTTTTTCTTCGGAAGCCATTTCTTCTTTCTCTTCATCTTCAGTATGCTCACCCATTTCTTTTTCTTCTTCTGGGCTACCCATACTTTCAATGTGCTGTTGAATCATTTCAATAGCAGACTTTAAATCGTCTACGCTTGCAAACTTCTCTTCAACAGATGTCACAGCTTCAAGGAGTACGTTGTTCTCGTTCTCCAAAGCCTCAATTCTTGCCTCGTACTTGTTCATCATAGCCTCAAATTGAGCCTCTAACTTACCAAGTTCTTTGGCGAAAGCAAATTCATTCATTTGTTCTTCGTTATTAATTGTTGGTTTAATATCCGCTTTAATCTCAATAGAGAAACCATTAATCTCT
>Ga0209194_1001108_pt1 | contig 17917 bp, 12 predicted proteins | sample COGITO_mtgs_1004_FD_184787 | JGI IMG/M metagenome (GOLD analysis project Ga0209194, IMG submission 184787) | Pelagic marine microbial communities from North Sea - COGITO_mtgs_100413 (SPAdes) (version 2) | ecosystem: Environmental > Aquatic > Marine > Epipelagic ...
ATAACCCCAGTTATCAAACGCTGGTTGTTGCATGTGATAAGAACCTTGAAACCCTGAAGATGTTTTACGATCAGGGTTAGCAGCTAGGTTAAACCCTGCTTTACCGCTTTTATATCCGTCATAAAAATATTTTTGCTGTGCATAGGTACGCACACCAGATACAACTTTAACTTTGTTACGGATACGGCTGTCTCTAAAGAACGCTTCTAACCTGCGTTTGAACTCTGGGTGTAATAGTTCAATGTTAACGTGTTTACTCGTCGTCGGTATCATTTTGCTCCTCTAAATGTTTAATATAAGCAGCTTGTAAACATATTGTGTAATGCAATGGGAATTGTTTTCGTAATTCTTCTAAAACTTTTGCTGGGGAAAGTTCCATTATACTGAACCTGCTTTAATTAAAGTCCAAGTTCCAGTCCCTGTTTTGTAATATGTCTGGTTGTTGTCCGAGTCTATCCAAAGGTCACCGTTTGAACTAACGTCGTCACTTGGTTGTCCCCCTTGAGTAAAAATGTTTGCAGCATGCTCACATTTAGCGTTGTAACGACCAGCAACATTCATTTCTGTATAAGAACCACTTGCTGTAGTTAAATTAGGAAACTTGTAAACAACATCTCTATCGTCTGGATCTTCAATCTTAAACGTAGCCTCATAAGAATTATCACTATCTCCTTCAAAAACCAAAGGGAGTTCACCTTGCAACACAGCACCTGTTAACGTAACAGCACCAGTGACAGTAAGACCACCATTAGCTGTTACTAAACCAGTAAACGTAGGTGTTGTATCCCAAGCAGACTGCCCAGTACCAGTACCAATAAGAATAGCACCAGTAGTAGGAGTCGTATCCCCAATACCTACCTTCTCCTCAATCTCAATAATTGCATCATTATACACTTCGTGCATCTCAGCATGATTAGGAGAATTTAAATTAGCAGTATCAGAAATACTAGCAGGAAGCGCACTCGTCGTATCAAGACTAGATGGAAAATTAGAAGTAGCCATTCACCCTCCTACGGAGTCAAATCAATAGTAAATACACCGCCAGCAGCAAACGTAATCGTAAACGTTCCATTACTAGACGAGAAATCAGAACCAAAATCAATATACGCAATCAACGGGTCATCAGTCAAAGAATCATCATAAATCACAGCACCCCTAGCATTCGTAATAGTCGCAGACGACCACGACGTATCAGCAGCATCAAACTTAATCGTACCACCTGTTTGCGTCAAAGCCAAACTACTTAACGTGTTACCACCAGCAGTATACCCTGACCCAGAAACCTCATTAGAAACGTCACCTTTAAAGTCATGCGCCCCAAAGTCAGGGGTATACGATGACGTAACCAACATAATTTTAATCGTGTCACTATCTAAATCCAACGCCAAAGTATTCTTCAAAGCGTTAAGAAACGTTATTCCATAAAGACCACTAGCCATCAGCGTTCTCCTCGTCTGCCACAACCTTCGCCTTAATAGTCTCAGGTGCTATAACTACGTGTACTTGTTCTTCTTCCATGATGTCCAATAATAATCTAATCAAATAAAAAAAGATAGAGGGTAGGCTAACCTCCCAGTAAAGTCAGCCTACCCTACTATCGTTAGGTACTATTAGTTAGTGCCTATTGAGGATGATGTTTCAATCCTTCGGATACATTCCTCACGGAATCTTCCGTATCCTACAAGGTGATACCAACCAACTGTGTTGAATCGGCGTAAGCTGTCGGTTACAGGACCGAATACGATGCTTGGGTCAGCACCGAAACCAGCAGCAGCACTGTGCGCTTTTGCTAGAGCTTGTTTACCAACTATTACAGTTTTGTATTCATCAACGTTAGAAGCACCAGCGTCAGCGGTTAGCGTGATTCTTGGTGTTTCAATGAAGTCAACTCCACCGAATGTACCGATGCTACCTGTGCGGACAGCGGCTCCATCTAGGCGGTTTTGCATTTGAATAATGTCAGTTACGCCTGTAGCTGCACGAAGATCAAAAGAAACGTCAGGGTGGATAAATCCAACATAAACGTTGCCATTGAATGCAGGTGCAGAAGCAGCTCGTAGGTTAGCAACAGCTTTACGGATAAGAGCAGCGGTGATAACATCGCCTGCTGCTAGTTCTCCTGTAGCTGTAGCATCGCCACCGTATAATACGTTGCTGCCTTCAGTTACAATGTCGTGAACAATCTTATCAAGGCTGTCACCCATGTTGTAACCGATAATGTTCGCAGCATCAGCATCTATGTTTAAGAAGCTGGTTCCACGTGCTTTAGCGGTGGTTTGTACTGAATTACCATACTCAGCAAGAGTTACCGTAACTTGTGCATCACCCAATGTTGCAGGGGAAATGTCAGCGGTTTCGGAAATTGCTGAAGTGGATTGTGATAAATCGCTGTACTTTGTGAACTTAACGCTTGCACCAGCGTGCGATTGGTTTGTGGTTTTCACATCGCAAACCATCTCAAAAAGAGGTTGTGATCGCAACGCAAAGTAAGCGAGCTGTTCAAATGCTGCGTTACCAGCGGAGTTCAGCGAACTCATTTGTGTTATTGCCATTAGGCTATTCTCCAATTAAATTTTGGAGCCTACCTCACGTCATAGCGTTAAAAGTACCGCCATTAGATTCCCACAACTGTCGCAGTTCATCTTCGTTCTTAGTTTGTTTAATTAAACTCTCAAATTGTGGGTCAGTGACAGGACCAGCATCATCACCAGCTTCAGCGATTCTTTGTTCCGCCTCTACCTGTGCTGCAAACTGCGCCTGTTGATCTACCAAAGACGTATCAGCTTGAGCTACCACATTAGATAACCCTGCGCTATTAGCCTCAGCTTGTATCGCATCAACAGTTAACTCGCCTTCGTAGCCTTTCATAAAGTACTCAGTCATCCTATTGGATGGGTCTAAGCCAGCATCACGAAACACTTCTTTGCGTTGCATCTGTTGAACTTGCGCTTCAAGCTCATCAGCCCTCTTAGCTTTCGCCTCAAGTTCTCTACGCCAATTTGGTTTGGATTCGGTACTAGAAACTTCTTCCGTTTCTGTAGACTCTGTTTCCATTATGTCACTCACCTTTACGTACACGCTAACAACGGTGGAATGTTAGCGGAGTTTAATTTTGTGTGAACGGCTCACCCTCTTAGTGGGGCAGATCACATAATTAAATATAAGTAAAATACAAGGTTTTGTAAACAACCTATGACATTTGGGTTGAGCCTAGCCCAGTAACACCTGTCTGTTGCAACAATCCTCCAGAACCTGATTGTCTAGTTTGTTGCCTTCTTTGCCGCATACGACGCACTAAATTAGCGTCACCAGCATCTAAACCAAACGCAGATGAAGCTAACGTATCAGTAGAAACGCCTTCGCTAGATAACGTAGATTGCGTTAACCCTGCTTGTGGAGATAAAGCAGAACCTATCTGTATCGGTTGCACATTACGTGACGCTAACTCTTCAGCCACGCTAGCGCTAAAGCCTTGACCCACAGTATCTACCGCCGCTGACGATAACCCAGCAGCAGTCATCTGTACCTTCTGCTCCATTAAAGTTACGCCTCTTTCAGGGTCTAAGAAATACGCTATCATATCTCCGTCACCTATCTCAGGGTATAAACGTCGCAACTCGTCTTGCAAGTTTGGGTCAATGTTAGAAACTGCTTGTGCTGCTAATGCTGTGCGTGATGCAAATTCTTCAGCGGATACGTCGTTGCCTATGAAGTTAGCGAAGTCGTCAGGCGAATCGTAAAATGATTTAGGTAAACCAAATTCAGCTAATACGTTAGCGTAGTTGCGTTCTAACGCAATGTATTCGTCTATTGATACAGCATTTAAACCGTTTTCTAAACGTTGGTCCATGCCTTTAAAGCGTTCTTTAAATTCATTTGTTTGCCTTAGCCTGTAAATCATTTGGTTAACAGTAAAGTCTTTAGAAACGTATTCTTTAATTTCGTCTAGCAATGACACAGGCAAGCCGTAGTCTTCTAACATTTGTTTCATAGCGTCGTATGCTGCGTTATCTGTAACAGGAGCTGTTTCAGTAGGTAGTTCAGGTTCAGTTGCAGGTGTAGTAACAACAGGAGGTCCGTACACTCCTGTGTTTGGACCTGAGTTAGCAGTTTCTCCTATTGCCATAATTACAACCTTCCAAACGCTTGAGCTAAACCATCAACAAGATTATATATCTTATTCTGACCCTCATTACTATCTAAATAATCATCAGTAGTACGCACATAATTCTCAGCCTCCCACGTAGTCATCGCCCTAACCTTATTAGAAGAAGGGTCAACATACGACAAAATAGGATTCCACTTACTATCACGCAAATCAACTGTCTTACCCAACAACCTCTCAATAGCAGCCTCAGTATTAGCAAACAAACCTTTAGGACTTACACCCAACTCAGTAGCTTGCCCTTCTAAATGAGGATACGCAACCTTAGCCATATCTTGCAATATTTGTTGAAACTCATCAGTATTCAAATCACCACTAAGCATTTGCTCTGCATAATCTCTAGCTTGTTCTTCAGTCATATTTAAATAATAATTGCCAGCCTCTTTCAAATTCTCTTCTACTAACCCTTGGAAACTTGTCAACTCGTTAGTCATTTCTTTATTCTCTACGGCTGCAAATACTTGTTTAAATAACTTATCTGTGTTTGCTTCAGTGACAAAACCATTTAACCGTTGGAAATCTAACGCTAAATTGTAAACCTCATCGTCAGTTAACTCATATCCTAGACCACGCAACGCATTATCAACAGAATCTATAGTCGCTTGCAAAAACTCTAAACGATCTACTTCACTTAATCTAGCAAAGTCAACATCAAACTCTCGCATAAGAGAATTATTTTCCATACCCCATTTAGTATTACGTAACAAACTCGGAATAATAGTATTAATAGACTGTTCTGAATCAGCTTGTATTGTCCCAGATTCTAAATACCCAACTAAAGATTGTTGAAAAATAGCTGACTCATCATTGTACGGAACCACGTTACCATTAACATCAATACCAAATAACAAGTCTTGTTCTTGGTCACGCTCATACATAAACATACCGAACGCACCGTATTGTTCGCCTAAAGCGACTTCTTCAGGTAGCAACGGAGACTCAACACCCAACCCAAGGCTCTTAGCTACTTGATTAAATTCGTCACCTGTCATAGGGTCACGTTCTGCTGTAGTAGTTGCAGTTGACTGTTCTTCCATTATCTGCTGACCTACATTAAACTCACTAGGGCTTCTAGTCCCCATACCAGAACCACGAGCAAACCCTGTCATATTTTGCCCAGCAAAAACATCAGGAACACCAATTCTATTAAGAGTGCTACCTTGCATTTCAGCACTCTGTCTAACCTGCACACTTTGACCAGTACGAATAAGATTAGCTTCATCACGCCGACGATTTACTAAATCACCACCAGATTCTTTAGCTAAAACGTTAGTATAATGTGTCGCTAACGCAGCAAAATTTTCAGTATCTATAGCTTTATTAACTTCACGAATAGTTTGCGGACCAGTAGTCCCATAATTGTAAGTAACTGAAAGCACAGCAGCTTGAACATTATTAGGCATCTCTTCATAACGTGCTTGACCAGCAGCTAACACTTCTTCCCTGTTATTAAAACCAAATATTTGAGTATCACCATTTTTCGCAACTTCAATACGTATTTCAGAACCGCCCTCATATTCAATATTGTCTTGCGCCCACGCATACGCCCAATCATTATCTACATCAGAATGAACAGAATCAGCAAACATAACAGCTTCATTTAAACCTAACTCTGCAAATAAAATATCTTTATGAATTTGAAAATCTTGATCAAATAAAGCTAAAGCCTCATCGTCAGTAATACCACCAGAAAAATCTTCTTCATTGCTAATAAGATGCCCATACCCTATTGTCGGGTTACCTGCTGAATCTTCATACACATAATGACGTTGCGTAGCTGTATCAAATTTATCGCCTTCGTGAGCAAGCAACAACGCTTTTGCATCATCATCTGCTTGACCAAACGTAGTACGTGGAGGGCGTTCAGGCATACGAGCAGTAACAATATCTAAAGCTGATTGTAATTCAGAATCAGTTTTAGCTATTTGTTCAAGTTGGTTCCAATTAATATCAGGAATAGCCATATTGCCCCCATTGCCTCCAAACAAAATCATAATCAGCCAAATAAACAGCACCGTACAAGTCTAACATTACATGTTCCTAACAGCAGCTTCTATAGCCCTAATAGTTGAACCCTGCGCCTCAGCCAAAGTTCGTTGAGGAAACTCTTCCTGCACAAACTTCTTAGCTTGAGCATCTACCATAGGCATTTGCAAACCTCCAGTAAAATGAGCGTCAACAGTATCTTTCATTAACCGCACAAACGCTTGTTTCTGTTGCTCTGATAACTCAACGCCTAGTACTTGACCAGCTTTGTTATTAACGGTGTCCATTAAATAAACAGGGTCGTAGTCTTTGTATCCTGCTTGTTTAGCGCTTTCTGCTATACCTATATCAAACAACTCTTCTATTTCTGCAACAGTTCTTCCGCTTTGCCCTGCTGCTATATCAAATACAGTAGATATTCCAAGCCCTGATTGCCCAGCTATATTAATCTTATCGCCATCTTCATACACAGGAAATGTTGGTTTAAATGAATCCATTACAGCGTATGCGTTTGTCATTTGCATTCTAAAAAAGTATTCGTTAAACGTGCCATCTGCTTTGTATATTTGGTCCATGCCAGAGCCAAAGAAATCAGCTAATTCAATAGAAATTAGTTCTCTTTCTCGTTGCGGTAATTGTCCAATTAACTCGTCAACTTCTTCTTTAATAAACCATTCTTCGTATTCATCAACTAACCCATACAAAGGGTCATCTAAAACTGCTTGAAGATTAGCTTCAGTAGCAGTATTAAATAAATTAGCGTACCTACTTTTTGTGGGGTCAAATGTACCAAATGTAGGAGCTGTTAAAGACCTAATAGATTGAGTTCTTGGGTCTAATTCTCTTTGATCTAAAAACTCAGATATTTGTTCTGTAGTTGCTTCAGGCGTAATACGACCATATTGAATTAACGCTAACACACTATCAAGCGTGACGGTAGGAGAAATTGCCATTGCCGAATTAGCTAACAACTTTGCTTCTGTAAGATCAGTGTTAGCTAAATCTCCTGTAGTAAGTCTTTTATTTATTTCGTTAATAGTATCATCGCTCAAAGTATCAGTTATCAAACTCTGAACATAAGCTGCTTGATTATCACCAAATACTCTCGTTAAATTAGCTATCGCTTCATCACTTAACATACAAACATCCTAGTCTATCCAACTCGTTTCTGGAATAAGGTCATTCTCTAAATACCGTGTAAAGAACAAAGCAAAGTCAGGTCTAGTAGCAAACTCATTCCACCTAATATCTTCCCACTCAAGCCTTAACAACAAATTCTCACCAGCTTCTATATCAGGATTAGGCACTGTTTCTAACCTACGTTGCATGTCATCACGCTGATCTAAATACTCAACAAGGCTACCAACCCAAGGTTTATACGCTAAATCAGGGTCTTCAACCAAAGCTCTAGCTGCTTCTATAACATCAGTAACATACGAAGACGTAGAAAACTCGTTAAGAGCCTCACCAAACAAAGGATACTTTACGCTCAAACGTTCTTTCTCTTGGTCATACAATCTTTTTAATTCAGCATGAACATTAGTATTAGGTGAATTACTTAACCCATCTCTAGCATTTAACAACGCATTATACGAAGGACCACCCTCAGTTAAAGGCGTATCTTTCCACGCATTTAACTCAACATAGCCACGTTGTATTTCAGTTTGTTTAATAAATTCTTCAGGCGTATACACTTCACGCCAACCTTCATTCATGTACATTTGATGCACAGCAGGCGAGAAAGAAGCATCTTCAATAATGCTAGACCTTAACGAATCTGTTACAACAGCAGTTAACGCAGGGTACTTGCGTATAAAGTCTTCATGTTTTTGAGATAACTTAAATGATTCTATTGTAGGAGCAACGCCTTTAGCGTTACGTGTAGCGTTACCAGTTAAGAAAAAGAACTCTTCTCCGTGTTCAGCTAAGAACACTTTAACAGCCCATTCATTAGATTCACCAATTAACCTAGCTTGATCTTGCAACTCTGAAAGACGAGTTATTTGTGGACCATACGGAGTGCTTGCGTTTGTAGCAACAGGAATAACTGAACTAGCAAGAAACTTTAAATACCCTATACTTGTTGTCATTTCTTCAGCTTTTTTAATAACAGCATCCATTACTTCAGGGTCTGAATAATCGTAAGGCGTTCCAGCTTCACGTGCTTTAGCGTCAAGATACTGCACCATGCTAATCATAGTTAAACCATAATTTTGTGTATTGCCTAACCCCATTCGTTCATTTGGCTTTAACGCTTTATACCATGCGTGTCCAGCCCATGCAGGTGCAAACTCTTGAATAGCACGTTCAACTATATTTCCGTCTGGGTGTCCAAAAGGAAACATCCAACCAACAAGACCTTCTACTTCAGGTTTTTTTAAATCAAACATAAACGTTCGTATAGGCAACGTAATAAACGGACCAGCACTCGGAGATGTTTTAGTCAACATAGTAAACAAACCATCTTTATCAAGGTTAATACCAATCTCATCAGCAAGTTTACCTACACTACCTATAGGAGCACTAGGCAACACACGATTAGCAGCATCACTAATAGCATGAGTAAATTTAGGATTAGTTAAAAATGATGCAAGCCCACTATTGCTTGGTCTAAACACAAGATTAACATTTCCAAACTGATCTTCTTCTTGAGTTATGCCTAATATTGGAAGCTCAAGGTCTTCTTTAGTAAACAAACGAACACCTTTGTACGCAAACGCAGGATTTTCAAGAGCCAACCCAGCCCACCTACCAATGACTTCTTGCCACGCATTAAAGAACGGTGACATAAACCCAACCATTTCAGCAAGTTCGCTGTGCTCTGCTAACTCATATAACACTTCTCTAGTGTCTTTAAACGCTGCTTTACGAGCTTCTTCTTCCATACGAATAACATCTTTAGGCGTTAAATCATACGTGCCATCAGCTTTAACATACGGAGCCGTGTTGTCTATTAAATGTTTTCTATACCGTGCTTCAAAAAACGGACCTCTAGAAATATCATCTGCTGCCGAAGTACCTAAATTAGCAAACGCTTTATCTGCTTTATCACGCAACCATTTTCTTATTTGCCCCATATCTTGCGGTTGAGCAAAACTATCTCTAGCTTTACCAAACCCGTTACGCACACGACCATCTTTTTCTCTAATTTCTGCAACAACTTCTTTAACATCAGCGCCTTTAAAACCATGCGTCTTTTTAAAATCTTTATCAAGCAATATATTTTCAACATCATTCCAACTAATTTCCTCACCTGCACGCACCTTTGCACGCAAATCAGGAAAATATTCAGGAGGCAAAAAATCATTAACTTCATTAATAGCGTCTTCCGCTACACGATCAAATATTGTTCTATCCGCTCCTTTTCCTTCATGGCTTTTAATTTCAAACTTTCTACGCAAACGAGGAGTGTTCTCAATTAACGCACTAATAGCTGTAACCTTTTGAGCATGAGTTAACGCATCATTGTACATAATGTCATAAAACTGTATTTCTTTTGTACCAGTCCTAGACATTTGCATAAATGTACGAGTCCATGCGTTAACCATACGAGATGACCCAACACTTTTTTGCAAAATGTCAACTACTTCCCACGTTTCAGGCATGTTATTAACAACTTCTCTTTTAGCAGCAGCAACAGGACCACGCATAGCAGTATCTAAACTATTAGCGCTAGACAGTTGTTTTTCAGCTAAACGTTGAAATCTAATATCAGACCCCCACGCATTACCGAAAGTTGCGTTACCAATAGTCTGCCTTGGATACCCAGCTTTGTCCCACCACATATCAGCTTGGTCAAATAAACTAACTACCTTAGATTTATCAGCCCAGTTCATACCAAAGTTATAGTTGTCTTCAAGATACTTTATATCTCGCAATAACTGATCTCCGCTAGACGACAACCTTGAAGCCAACTCTAATACATCAGGGTCACCAGCAGCTTCAGCTATTATCCTAGCAGCTTCTGTTTGAAAACCATTAGCTAATTGTCTTGCAGAGCTTTTAACAGCGTAATCTTGCAAATTTTTAGTACGGTTTTTGTAATATCTAAAGCCCCAACCAGCACCTATTAACGGATTAATAATACCGCCAACTAACACACGTGCAGTAGCACCAATCCCTTGGTTAACACCATACTTTGAAAACTTAGCACCACTTTCTTTCTTTTGAGCAACTCTAGCATTATCAACACTACGTGTTGCAGTAGCATCCATAATCTCGTCTACATTCATATTTGCTTCATCAAGAACTTTAGCTATATCTACTAACGTCGCATCTGCATCTATTTCTATTTTGCTTCTACTCGCAATTTCTTCTCGCAAAGCAGCAGCAAAATCATCATCAGTCATATTCAAACCACGTGCCTGCATATTACGCACATACTTATTAAAACCTTTTTGAATAGTAGCCAACATAGGCAACAAACCTATAACCGCAGCAGCACGCAACTTCTCATCAGTTAACACACGTGCAGTCCACCTAGGCGATAACAACTTTCCAGAAGTCCAAACCTCTTGCAAACCCCTACCCAAAGTAACTGCGTTTGGAATAGCGCGCCTTTTAAAATCTTGAACAGCGCCTTGCTTTTGCGTTCCACGTTTACCGCTACCAAAATAATCAGTCTTATTAAACGACCTTTCTATTTCACGTTGCAACAAATCAAAACGAGGACAAACAGAACACTCACCCAACTGCGCTAAATTTAAATTATACGTATATATATCAATACCATCAACAGCAGGATTAGCTAAATACGTTTGCTGATTAGAACCATACGCACCTCTATCCTCAACAACCTCACCATTACGAGTTACAGCTTCACCACGTGGTCTACCTTCACCAATACCTTCATCAACAGTTAACTTAGTTTCCTTCATATCAATAACTTTAAAATGGTTTTGATCTAATTGATCTAAAAAGTTTGCTTGAGCGCCATTTAACTGCTTAACAAGAAAGCTATCAGGAACATCTACCAATTTACCAGCGTCATTGTAAACCTGAATACCTTCTTCTCGCATAAGATTCTCAGCTTTATGAATTAACGTGTTCATAATATCACCGTAATATTGAGCAAATTGAGAATAATCTGCACCCTCATACACATACCTTTGCCACGTAGCCATAATTTGATTAGCTTCAGCTTCTGAAAGTATTTGCTTACCATTCAACCTAAATTGAGAAGCATCCTCAATAATGCGCTCAAACATAATTGAAGACTGACCACCCATATCAGTAAAATGAATTAACCCTTGCGGAACACGACTAGTAATAACACGCAAAAATTTTGCACCTAACGGTGTAAACACCTGCGGATTTTCATACCCATACGAATACTTTTTGCCATGCTTATTATACGTAGACACAACAGTTTCACTATCAGTACGCCTTATTTTATCTAACGCAAGCCTATGCACTACACCAACAGGTTGATAAATTTTACGACTACCAACAGACTTAACAATACCATCAGCTAACAACGCACCCGACAAAATATCATCTGCAATAATTTGAGCAGTAACCCTTTCAGCATCACCCCATTGTTTTAACTGAGACTCAGGCAACACAACATCGCCATTAGCATCCAACGTAACTTTCTTTTGCTGCGAACTTTTTATCTGATTAGTTATATCAAAATGATAATCCCAATGCACCTCTTTAAGTATTTTCCCTTGTGCAGCTACTTCTAACTCTAACTTAGCGTTTTCACTTTTAACACCAGCAATTTTTACAGCTTCTTTTTGACGTTGAGCAACTAATGTATCAAGTTCTTTTTTAATTTCGTTTTGTTTTTTAGTGTTATTTCTTCTACGATTAGCAATAAGACGTTTAGTAGCTGCCTCAGCAGACTCAAGCCCATCCTCAGTAAGTCTACGTGCATCACGCAACTCAATAGGAGTAATTTTAGTAGATATAAGTTCACGTGCTTCCTCTAACTTTAACTTTTGAGCACGCAACGATTTTAATTTAGCATCAGATTTAGTAATACTTTTTTGTATACGAGTAATTAATCTATCGTTATCATCTAATTTTTTAATTTTCAGACCATAATCACTATCTAACAACTCGCCACCTTTTTTAATAACAGAATCTATCTCACCCTTAACAGTCATATCTCCCATGTACTCACGCAAAATTCTTTGAGCAGCAGGTCTACTAGGAGCAGTAGCCAACGCATACTGCACACGCTCAGGTAACTTTGTACCATTCTTTCTACCAGCAGCTTGCCTCCACGTAGCAGCCCGTTCAGCTACAAGCGCACGATCAGCTTTAGTAGCAACACCATTGTTACGGTAACTAGCACTAAAATTAATATCGTCAAGCCGCCCACCTGTTACAGCTTCCCACGTTGATTCAAACCATCTACTAGTAGACATGCCTTTAGCAGTTTCAGTAGTAACAGTTTTACGCAACGCTAAATCTTGTTCAGTAATATTATTTACTTTGTTAAACTTATCTTTAACTTTAGAAACCATACCTTGCGGTGCAGTCATATCTGCTGGTCGTTGAATAGCAGAAGTAGTAATATCTTTATCGTAAGCAATTTTACGAGGCATAGTTACACCATCTTCAACAACCCATATTTTATCAGGCATAGCTTGACGCACAGGAGTATAAGGCAAACCAAACCGATACTGCCTAACTATGTCGCCTTGATCGTTTATTTTAACTATTGCAGTTTCGCCACGTGCAACATTTGTGCCAACCCGAACAGCTCGTTCTATAGGGTCTTTCCATTCTTTATATAAATCTGCTGTTCCTGATATTATTACAAACAAATCATTTGTTTTAATAGCGTTGTATGCTTCTTGGTCAAAAGGGTCTATGCCGTATAGCCCAGCACCAAGCGCTCCTCCTGCTGAACGCTCTTGATTATAGGCAATATCGTATGCTTGTTTCCATTCATTAATATCAAACACACGGTCATACGATTCAAAGTTAAACAAATTTAACGGATTGCCATTTAAATCGTCTTGCACTCTATTAACCATTGTAAATATCATTGACAAAGGATTATCTACACCATTATTAAAAACGTAATGCAGTCCTTCAACACCTTGACTAATAGCAGGTCTTGTTACATTTCGTATTTCTGACGGAAATGCACCAAAAATGCCACCGCCAATACCTTTAGGCGCAAACAATCCATACCCTGACCCCGTGCCTTCTACACCTTCCATTGGCAAACCCAAAACATCACGCATCATGTCTTGTTGAGCAAACTCTATAACAGCAGCTAACGGGTCTTCCCAAAATCCTGTTCTGCCATTTAAGGCAAAACCTTGTTGAATAAATAAATCGTATGTAAGGTTTTTGGTAACAACTCCAACTGTCCCTCCAATACCACGAAACAAATTAGTTGTAGCTATGACAGGGCGTAACGGTTGCTTTACTATATTAGCAGGGTCTAACCTAACAGGCTTTGCACCCAACGCAAAAGGAATGTCAGGAATAGCGCCAAGCGCATCATCTGCTTTATCCTTAATAAAATCGTATAAACCCACGTTAAGAACCTAGTTCTTCAATAGGTCCAATCGCTACACGCATTTCACGAACTATCTGCCGCAACTGCTGAGAAGAATCTCTTCTAGAAGCCATACCCTCTAACGTAGCCAACGCAGTTAACATCTGAAACTTACGTTCTTCACTTATAGGCTCAGGCATACGCCGAGTAGTTTGAGCCGTTTGTATAGGTTCAGCACCCCGCTCAGTAGGTCTAGCAAACGGTTGCTCACCAGCTCGCATAACAGGAACAGGAGGTTCTTCCATTTGAGGCAACGGCACAACAGATTGAGCTTCACGTTGCTCTTTAACTTTACCATACTGTTGATTAGTAGCGGCTTGTATTTTTTGTCCTTTACCTTTACGTGGCATTACAACGCTCCTAATAGTTGACGCAACCCAGCAGCTCCGCCTTCAGTAGGAGGAGGAGAAGCCATAGCTTCTGCACCTGCACCGGCTTGAGCTATACCGGATTGCGCTTCAGGGGATGTAGGCGGAACCATAGTGGCTTGCCTTTCTTGTGCTTCACGCTGTACTTTTTCAACAGCGCCAGCAAGTTCTTCTTTATTAGTTTTAACAAGATCAATAATGCGAGCAATATCAGACGGTGGTATAGCCCCTGACGCTGCTTGCTGTTGCAAACCAGATAACAAACTTTGTTCTAACTGTTCAGCAGTAACGCTATCACGTTCTGCTTCAACATCTTCAACAAGAGGGTCTAGTTTCATAAACGATTCTTTTGACATTGTACCCATTCCCAGCCTTTGACCACCAGCAATAACAAGATTGTTAATGTCAGCCCCAGCTTGGCTATAAGATACCACGTTGTCATCCGTTGTGAAGTGTTTGTTTGGGACATAATCTACCTTGCCTTTAACTTTCCCCATAGAAATATAAAACGATTTAGACGTATTGCCAGCGTATTCTTTAGCCATAGCAATAGCTATTTTGTTTTCAGCTTCTAATGAACGAGCAAGTATTTTTTGTGACTCTTGCACAGCAAAGTCAACAACAGCAGATAACACAGCATCGCCACGGCGACCAGTACGAATGTTACTCGTAGATTCTCCACCAAATTCGGCAGGCACACCAGCAGTTAAACGCTGCGCTCTTTCTAAACGATCAATAGCAGGGTTAGTCATAAACCCTACGTTTAATTGCATGTCTCTTAAATCACCGCCACGAAGCACACCAACTTCACCAGTTAAACCATTCGCAGGATTAATAATGTTAGGTTGTTCACCAGCACGACCTACTAACCATGTATCAGGAAAAATACCTTTTTGCACAGCTATAACTTCTAACGCCATAAGCTTGGCTTGTTGCTGATACATTCCTAGTATGCCGTCAAACTGACCGTTAGGTTCATCTAACGAAATACGTTCCGCCATAACAACAGGGCAAATACCTGTAGGGTTTTGCACACGTTCTAACTCAGCTATAACAGGTTCAGCGTCACCAGAACCAATAGTATGTGCAGGATTACGCAACGCTACAAGCACATACTCTTCATGGTCAACATACTCAATAAGTTCAACAGCTTTATGCGTATCATACGGGGCATCAGCAACGCCAGCAAAACGCAACGCAGCATCAGGATAATGTCTACGTATCCAACCAAACGAACGCTCATAACCAAACACACAATCCGAAGGACTTATCCCATCAGAGCCACGCAAATTAGACGGATACGCAGTTAACGGGTCACGCACATGCCATGTAGGGCAACCCTTTTCCATATCAAACCGAATCTGCACAATCGTATTGTTGTAACCAATTAAATGCCTTGCACGTTTAGCAAGTTGCATATCTATACGAGAGTTTTGCCACCAACCAAACAACGCTTTACGACGAATCGCAGAAAACTTTTGTGCCTGCTTAGACGTTTCATCTTCAGGCGGACATATAATATCAGGAGTAACAGACGCTATACGCATAGCAGTTTGATCTAAACCTTGCGCTAACAAATTAGCAACAGAAGAAGCCTCAGTAGAATCTATTTCAGGCAACGGCACAATAACATCACCATTGTAATGGTCACGTATTAAACGCATTTTTTCTTTTACACCAGCATGGTTAGATGAACGGGTGTAGTACAGGTCTACAATTTCTTCTGCTGTTTTCATGTGTTAACTTTCTGTTACCCAAGAAGGTCGCCACAGTCTAAGCGGCTCAGACGGAGGCACGTATAATTTTTCAAGATTATGTTCTACGAACCATTGTGCCATCACACAGTCGTCAGTTCTAGACCCTGTGCCTTCTGGATTCCATTTTGTTACTTCATTAACTAATTTTAACGAATGCGGTCTAGCATTAGTACGTTGCTTACCAGCAAGCCTAATACGACCTAAACGATACAATGGTGCAAGCATTTGCACACCATACTTAGGGTCACCTTTATTTCTAGAATGCGTGTAATGCGGAATAAGCTCTACACCACGCAACGCAGACCACCGTCGGAAATGATCGTACTGCAAAATAAACTTTTGAGCAGCGTTAGCTTCAACTATCCAATGTGTAATTGGGTGACCTATTTCGTTACTTATTTGCCACCACTCTTCAGCTATACCAGTAAACCGTTGCGTGTCATGGTTCCAATCAAGAAACGACGGTGCATCCATTTTTTTTCTATACGACTCTAACAAATACCTGTACTCTGATTCAGGACAATACGCCCAACATTGCAACGCCCAAAAATTAGACGGTGACGGGTCAGCAGATGCTATAACCATAACTTCGCCAGCTAAATATTTTGGCACTTCCCACAAATCACGGTCTTCATCCCAACAACCAACGTATTGCACACCATTGTCACCAACACCGCCACTAATCCATAAAGGGTCTACTAGTACAGACGACGGGTCAGTGTCTTCTTGTTGGTACAGTATTTCGTAACGGTCAGGTGTTTGCGCTTTAATATGTCGTATACGTCGCCAAGGTAACCTACGAGGATATAACAAACAACCTTCAGGATACGCAACGTCACTAGGTTTATGTAAATGATTGCACCTGTCATCGTAGTGCGCTTTAAATTTAAGATGCGTATACTTACGTTCGCCTTCTGTATCTACTTTATTTTCATCAAGTTCTTCAACATCGTTTTCGTCATCTATTGGAGCAATCTTATCTAACGCATAGCGGTAAATATCGTCAGAAGCCATACGTTGTCCTTGCAATATAAGTAACCCAGCAGGCTCTAACCGTGTTTCGGCTACTTCATCCCACCACCGATACATGTCAGAACGAGACTCAGAGTTACGCATTTTGCGAGGGTCCCAAACGTCATCCCAAATAATAAGATCAAAACGACCACCTAAGAAACCAGAGTCCATACCAAACGCAGACCACGACGGTTCTTTCTGCGATAACGGCACATCACCTTGTTGCACTACAGTAAACGCTTCAGCACGCCAAATTTCTTTAGCGTCAGGCTTAAACTGCCCAAAGTCTTGTTGCATAGTACGTTCAGCGTCAACCGCTAAACCTAACTTAATGTCGTTTAGCTCAGCACGGGCAACATGCTCACGTTCAAACTCCGCTCTCAAACGCCGTGTATACCATTCAGCGAGACGTTGGGTTGAGGAACCGAGCATCCCTCTAATGGCTCTGTTACGAACCGTTGCCCATGCTGGCAGAACTTTAGCAAAAAAGGTAGATTTTCCACTTCCAGGTGGTGCATTAATAACACAATATTCTTCCAATGGTGTTTCAAATAGTTCAAATATTTTCTCTGTGGCTTCTATTTGCCACGGCTGCAAAATAATACCAAAGTAACGCAACGCAAATTTTTCAATATTATCCCAACACTCCTGAACTTCCGCATCTAGCTCCTCATACACAGGTATAGTAGATACACCCACACGTTCAGTTTGCTCTTTAGCGACAACATAGTTGCGTGTAGACACACGCCCAGACTCATTGTCCCTAGCTGAATGATAATTAACGCCAGCCTGTTTAGCAGCCTGATACATACTTAAACTGCGACGCAGCAATAAATACTCAGCCCACTTTTCTACAGGTGTAGCTTTACCAGACCCCATCTACCACTTAGTCTTATTAGCCCAATACGCAGCAGACATCTTGCCCTTAGAAATATTCTTAGCATGACGAGCCTTAAACGACTTACGCCTAGCTTTATCTTTAGCAGTCTTAGGATTCTTACCAGCACCAGACACACCCTGCTGACCAAAACGAATAGTCTTAATCTTATCACCTTCTTTAGCCACAACAACATGCGACTTTGTAGGATGCTTAGGAGTACGCTTA
>Ga0209194_1001112_pt1 | contig 17817 bp, 22 predicted proteins | sample COGITO_mtgs_1004_FD_184787 | JGI IMG/M metagenome (GOLD analysis project Ga0209194, IMG submission 184787) | Pelagic marine microbial communities from North Sea - COGITO_mtgs_100413 (SPAdes) (version 2) | ecosystem: Environmental > Aquatic > Marine > Epipelagic ...
GCAAATCCAAACAGGCATCCGAGTAGACTTCATCATGTGTGATTATTTGGACTTGCTGATGCCGGTTAGTGCCAAAGTCAGTCCCAATGATCTATTTGTTAAAGACAAATACGTAAGTGAAGAACTGCGTAATTTGGCCAAAGAACTAAATGTGCTGTTTGTGACTGCATCGCAGTTGAATCGTAGTGCTGTTGAAGAAATTGAATTTGATCACAGTCACATCAGTGGTGGTATTTCAAAGATCAACACAGCAGACAACGTGTTTGGTATCTTTACAAGCAGGGCAATGAAAGAACGTGGCAAGTATCAAATACAGTGTATGAAAAGTCGTAGTAGTACAGGTGTTGGACAAAAAGTTGATCTAGAATACAATATCGACACTATGCGTATCACAGACAACGGCGGCGGCGATGATGACAACAGCAGTGGATCATTCAAGAAGCCCAGCATTTATGAAAGCATTAAACCACAAAGTCGTGTCAGCAATCCAGAAGGAACCCCTGCATGGAACAAACCTGCTGATAGTGAAACAGCCAAAGTCACAGCAGATGTACAAAGCGCCAAACTAAAGCAATTGCTTGGACAGATCAAACAGTCATGAGAATTCTTACTTTGGGCGACAGTTGGACATATGGGTCTAACGAATGCGGATTGGATCCATTGCAAGTGTCGTGGCCGACTTGTCAAGTACTTCCCATATTTCTGGCAAATAATCTTTTATATCAATGCGTTTGGCACGATCCTGTGCATAAATGTTTTCTTTATACTTGTCAAGACTAATTTCGTTTCCGGTAATTGTTAACCACGGTTTTGCAAATGAATTTCCATCCAGCAGTTGTTTTAATTCTACAGGCATTGCTGTAAGACTTAACCAATTTGGATTAGTTACAATATTATGATTATATCTAATGCTTTGTTTGTTAAACCAGTCAATTGTTTGTTGATGATAGAATATATTCAATGAACTAATGGTGTACGATACGCTAATATTTTTTGTAATTTTTTGAAACAAGTTGATATTGTCAAGTAAAGTATCCCACTTAGCCGGCCATCTCATATACTCAAATACCGGACCTGTGCCGTCTATGCTTATACAAATATTTAAATCTGTAAATTTAGATAATAAATCTAGTTTGGATTTAGGTAGAGCAATGCTTCCATTGGTTACAATTGATACAAAACAATCAGTATTGCCGTGTTCTATAAGTTTTTCTAATATAACAAATGTTTTTGGATCAAAAAAGGGTTCACCGCCCAACAAAGAAATTCGTCTTGCAGTGGCATAGTTGATATCTATGTTTTCTAACTCAAACCGTTTTTCTGGAATGATATCCATCCTTTTTTCAATTTCTGCCCACTTGGTTGATGCGCCACTGCCACATATGACACAGGCCTGGTTGCAAAGATTACTGGTGGTTATTTGATAAAATAACGGTGTTATGTTAGTTGTTTTACAATCTTGTTTTATCAACTGTAAATCACGATCTAGTTTGTAATCAAGGAATTCATTTTCTAATTGTCGTCTACTTTTATTACCCTGCGATTCAATGACCCAGCACTTTGCACAAGCCTGCGACTTAACTCCAGATAACAAATCATGTTTGACTTGCTTGATATTTGCAGATCTAGGCAATAAACAACACGGAGAATTAGAAGGCAATTCAAGACTATACCAAGGTAAAACGCAAAATGTATCCATCTTGTATTTAAGATCAATGGATGCTATAATTAAATAAATAACACAAAGGTCCGGGACTATTATGCAAAAGAAAACTAGAAGTTTATTAGAAGAACTCGATTCAATGTACATTGAGCGCGACCAGCGTCATGTGATTGAAACTCGTGCTAGTAACATCATTGCCAGTGCTATACGGTTGCTAGAGCAAATTGACTCTAGTTATGATCCCGAAGTGGCTAAGAATTTGCAACGCAAGTTGATCAATGCTATTAATCTTCGAGATCCTGGCAAGTTTACTAGAACAGTGAGAAGAACAGATGCAAATTCATGAATTAAATGAGCGCAAGGTCCGACAGCAGAATCGTGCAAAAGCCGGAATTGCTTCGCAACTTATAAAAAAAGCCAATGCTAATTCTCAGGCAAAATTAACACAACAAGCACAACAGGCAGCACCTACTTCTACGCCTGCTGTATCAAGCACAAACGTTGTATCCGGGGGACCAACGCCTGCTGAACAAGAAAAATTAAACGCTAGGATTGCAGCCGCAACCGCAGCACAACCAACTGCACAACCTGCACAGCAACCAGAACCGGCAGCAGAACCTGCGCAGGCTGCACAAGCCGCCAATCCGTTTGGACAAATGGCCGCTTCGTTGCAGTCTCCTCCGGCTCCTGCAGGCCCAGTTGCTACTTCAACTGGTGGTACATCTGTTCGGACCGCAACAGGGACAAGAAACACAGCATCTGCTGCCAATCCAAATCAACCAGCACAACCTGCACAGCAAGCAGCCACGCCGTCACGATGGGACAAATTAAAAGCAGTCGGCAAAGCAGCTGGTGCTGCTGCTGTAGATTCCACTCGCGGCAAATGGGATCCGGCATACGCATACAGTGACCCTGGTAGGCCTGCCGCAGCACAGCCGGCAACACCTGCACCTGACATGTCTACAGAGTTGGCCAAACTTGGCATAACTGACCGACAAGTAGCGGGCATTGGAAAAATACTGCAACAAGCAAACAATCTGAATACACGATTGACAAGAACAGGTGATCCAGCAGTTGACAAATTTTTACAAGCAATGGGATACAACGTAAGATGATATTAAAAGAAGGCGGCAATGTTTTCAAAGACATGAAGGGTCAAATTTTGACTCAACGCATTAACCAAACTGACGTTGCTCCAACGCTGGCCTGGCTTGACATGATGTTGCCCGGGCTGGACCTGCAAAACAACACTCTGGGATCTACAGGTAAAAAACCCACATCCGGTGATTTGGATCTTGCAGTGGATGCCGGCCAAGTCAGCAAAGAACAATTGGCCAATAGACTAACACAGTGGGCCACCAGTCACGGACTCAAGCCCGACGAGTATGTCAAAAAGTCCGGTATTTCTGTACACTTCAAAACACCCATTGGCGGCAATCCCAACTCGGGCTATGTGCAAACAGACTTTATGTTTCTAACCAACGTGCCATTTTCCAAGTTTATTCTCAGCGCACCAGGCGACAGCAACTACGGCGGATCAGATCGTAATGTGTTGTTGAACAGCATTGCCAAAAGCATGGGCTACAAGTTGAACCAAAACTCCGGTATTGCTGACCGTGCCACCAACGCAATCATCAGCGATGATCCAGACAAGATTGCCAAACTGTTGTTGAACAAACAGTCGACTCGCGACGACCTGCACAGCGTAGAAACTATTGTGGCAGCACTTGAACGTGATCCCAAGCGCGATGCAAAACTCAAAGACGCCAGAGAACATTTTGCCAAAAAGGGTGTTCCCTTTATGGAAAGCGAAGAGCCAGTGTACAAAGAATACACAGAAGTGGATTTCCTTGCACGTCTGCGTGACCGTATTGTTAACCAAGGTATGAGTGTGATTGTGGAAGGCGCCAAAGATGCACGTATTGAACACTTGGAAGACCTGGTGTTTGAAAGAGGAACACGTGGCATTCGCGAAGCAGTGGAAATCATGCGGCATGCTGCCGAAAACACTCGCGGAACCACCACTGTCAAATGGGACGGCAAGCCTGCTATCATGTTTGGTCGCAAGCCCGACGGCACGTTTGTACTTACAGACAAAAGCGGCTTTGGAGCAAAAGGATACGACGGGCTAGCAACTTCGCCGGAACATATTCAGCGAATGATGGCCATGCGCAAAGGTGATCGCACAGAACTTGTTGCTATCTACCAAAAGTTATTTCCCTTATTACGTGCCGCAACTCCAGAAAACATGCGTGGCTATATCCAAGGTGACTTGTTGTATACAACTGCACCACCAGAAGTGTCTGGTGCATATGTGTTCAAGCCAAACTTTGTTGAATATAAAATTCCTGCCAACAGCAAGTTGGGACAACGTATCGGCAACAGTGAAGTTGGCGTTGCTATACACACAAGATTCAAAGATCCTGAAAGCGCACCAGAAGCAATCAAGCAAGTTACACTTGAACCTGTGCCTGGATTGTTGATGATCGAGCCCAGTGTCAAAGATATACAAAACGTAGAACTCAATGCCAAACTGGTCAAGCAACTGAGTCAGATTATTTCTACCTACGGCAAAGCAATTGACGGATTGTTCAATCCCAGTGACTTGCGTGCCGCAGGCATCACTGACCTGCCACAACTGTGCAAACGCTACATCAACTCTAGAATTACCAGCAACTACGACAACTTGTTGAATGGATTTGGCGATTGGTTACAGTCCAACGTAACACCACGCAAGTTCAACAACATTGCAGAGTATTTGCAAAGCCCACGCAGCAACATGGATGGTATCACAGCGGCGTTCTCAGCATTTTTGTTGTTGCACGATATCAAAACTGATATGTTGCGTCAACTTGACCTACAACAACCAGGTCAAGAAGGATGGGTATTGGCAACACCCGCAGGCCGAGCCAAATTGGTCAATAGATTCGGATTTAGTGCCGGAAACAGAGCGCTAAACAACCCAGATCAGGGCACCTAATAGGCAATTTTTATTTAGAAACATAAATAAAAGTAGGTCAACCAAGACCACAAACTATTAGGAGAATAAAAAATGGCAAATATTACAACACCAACAAACGGAACGTACCAACCAGTAGCCAACATGGACAGCGGCGTCGTAGCCGCTTCACCGGGTGCTGGTTACCCAACACCGTTGAACAGCGCAACCAGTGCTGCTACAGTTAACTTGGCCGGCCCAAAGTTAGACTTCTTCACAATCACATTGGCCAACGTTGCCACAAGTGGTACAGTATTGAACGCAGCCATGCTTGCTATTCAAACTAAGGCTACTATTGCTATGTACGAAGTTACTGACACTGGTACAGACACATTGGCCATTGCTGTGTATCCCACAGGCGCATGGACAACTGCTACATTGGATACTGCCACAGGCGGAACCACAGCAGCTTCTGCAACATTCACAAACTAATCAATTAGTTTTTGGTACAAAAACCCTGGATTAAAACCCAGGGTTTTCTTTTGGCGTTAAATACCATACTATGATGGTAAGCAAAATAACCGAAGTAACAATATTTGAAAGTCCCGATGGCGGCCGAACAGTATATGCTCGCCAGCCTGGTGATAAACGTCGCTCATTGCACTACCAAGATCCCAAACTACAACAAGAGTTAGAAGAATTGGAAAGAAAAAGAAAATGGGCAGAAATATTTGAATCTCGTCACGGCAACACAGCACTTGAAGACTTATGTAATAAAATTGAAGTGCTATACGAATTAAGCAAGAAGAACACATGAAGTATGCAGTACAAACTTTCTTTGATATAACCGCAACAGGCATCACAGGACATTTTAAACCAGCAAAGATTCCATTCCGCGATGCCGCTGGGAATACAATAACAGATCTAGAATCATGGACCCGTTCACGTAATCAACAGCGCAACTGGGAAACCATAACACAAATACTCGGACTAAGAACTCAACTGTTTCGTTTGCAAACACCTGTTACGGACACAACCAACAGTGCTTGGATGTTTGAATTTGAAACCGAAACTGATCACATCTACGGCGACGATGCAGATCCAACTCGTGTGTTGAGATCTGATGCAGACGGTGTTCCTATGCTGGTTGAACTTGACAACAGGCCCGAATTGTTACCCATGCTGGCCACATCTGGCCCGACTCAGAATATATGGTTTACACTAATCTCCATAAATACTTCAACGGAGACTTAGATGGTTGATACTACCAATATAGAGAAAAAAAGTTTGGAGGCACATGTGGAATTATGCGCAGAACGTTATAATGCTATGGAATCAAAACTTGACGGTGTGAATGCTAAAATTAACAGATTAGACGCGGTAGTGTGCGAGGTACGCGATCTAGTTCAAAAAATGAACTCACGTCGTAATGAACAAATAATGACCTGGGGCATCAGCACCATTGGTGTATTGTTGGCCATCATTGGATATTTTCTTGTGACTTTTGTTATTAAATGATATTAGATAAAAAACTTAAATCGTTGTTCAAAGACAACTTTGCTGCACTACAACCAAATAGTATTTTAAAAAACGAAACAGGCGAATACGAAGTATTTGGACGTTATCGTATTGTCAAAGAACCGCAGGGTTATAGAGTGTATTGCTCATTGACCGAAGTCGGGCTTTTTCACAGTTCACGAGCAGCGTTAAGCTGGTGCATAGCCGACAAATTTGAACAGTACAACAAAGCCCGGGATATACTGAATTTAGACAATAACTTACATTTTTTAACAGTAGATATTACCACAAGAGCGTTGGTTGGCGATCGTATAAAAAATGCCGAACAACACGAAATTATACTCACTAAGTTAGAAAATAAAATTATACAGAAAAAAGAGATAGAAAATAGGTTAGCCGATTGTGTTAATTGGGCTAAATATTATCAACAACGAGGATTCGATAATGAAACTGCAAGACTTGGCCATACTGCCACAAACAAAACAAATCGCTAAAGTATTCGAAAGTTACTTTGGTAAAAGTATTACCTTTGAATCTATTTCAAAGCGTCAAGCAAATGCTATGCTAGGAAAAGTTCGCGGATTGATCAGTGAGCATCGTGGCACACCTGCATATCACGGCAGTGAGAAAAGTTCTGCTTACTTAAAATTGGTGATGATGGAACAAGTGCTGACCAAGAAGATTCGTGAAGAATTTCCTGCCACAGCAGGTGGCGGTGTCGGCACCGGTGCAGCAGATGCCAACAAAGCCAAGCAAGAGATTAACAAGATTCAAGACCCCAAACTCAAAGCTGCAATGACCAAGACAGCGGCTGGTCAGAATCTTACACCAGACGAACAAGAAATAGTAAAAGCCACAGCATTACAAGCAGTGACCGCCGAAAGCCGTCGTCGTTTGGGTCGTCAGTTGAGTGAAAGTGAAGTCCAACAAGCTCAAGTTATTCTTGCCAGCCAAGACATGGTGGACCAAGTGCAAAAAATGATTGAACAAGTTACTTCATTGCAGTTCAAGGATTTGCCTGCGTTGGTTGATCAAATCCGTAACGAAATTGGCTACGAGCAAGCAACACAATTCAATGCTGATGCAACTGCTGCCTTGGGCGGTATGGTACAAAACTTGCAAGGTTCCAAAGCACAACTCGAAGGTGCCATGGGAACAGTAACTGGTCAAGCTCCTGTAGTTCCAGGCGTAACAGATGTTGATGCCGAATTACCAGTTGACCCAATGGCCGATGCTGGCGACGAGTTAGACTTGGACATTGACGCAGAAATTGATGCAGAAGAAGTTGATGCAGAAGAAGAGCCAGTCAAAACCGGCTTGGGTCGCGGCCGCAGATAATGCGTTTACATGAATTTGTTGAATCAAGAGCTGATGCCCAAACACTTGCGGCATTGGCTACCTTTCTTGCTGACAGGGCAGACGACGAAGCAGCATCAAAACAAATTAGTAAGACTGCATTTATTGAACTGGCACAGTCAATGGGTGTCAACGTAACAGATCAAAATATTAACGACATGGTCAGTGCCGCACCACTTAGCAACATACTCAATCCAATTGACCCAGGCTCCGACATTGTGAGTTTCAAAGGCGATACAGAAGCCGCAACTGGAATGAGCGTTGACCAAGCACAAGAAGTTGTCAACAGCAATGCCAAGGCAGCAATGAAGCGTCGGCAATAACCTTATTAATCCAAAAGACTAGTAAATACACTAAGAACAATGTATAATACAACATGTACATTGTTTGAAACAAGAACAATGTACATACGGTAAATTGTAACAATCAGTAAAATTAACATAGAGAAAAGAAATATCAACATGGCATCAGGTAAAGTAAAGTGGTTCAATGAGACCAAAGGTTTTGGGTTTATCACTCCGGACGCAGGCGGCGAAGAGTTGTTTGCCCATTACTCAGCAATCCAAACAGAAGGATTCAAAGTACTCAAAGAAAATCAACGTGTGACATATGATGTCGTGCAAGGACAAAAAGGCCTACAAGCCTCAAATATTACTCCCGAGTAAAACAAAAAAAGCCGGGTTACTCCGGCTTTTTAATTAAAGGACCATACGTATGGCATATTCAGAGAAATTATTAGATCACTATGAAAACCCACGCAATGTAGGTTCGTTTTCTAAAGACGATGCAGACGTTGGCACAGGCATGGTTGGCGCACCTGCTTGCGGCGATGTGATGAAACTTCAAATCAAGGTAGACGAAAATGGTATTATTAGAGACGCTCGTTTCAAGACATATGGATGCGGTTCAGCAATCGCCAGTTCGTCGTTGGTTACAGAATGGGTCAAGGGCATGCATATCAATGATGCTACTCTTCTTAGTAACTCGGAAATAGCCGAAGAATTAGCACTACCGCCAGTTAAAATTCACTGTTCGATTTTAGCAGAAGACGCCATCAAAGCAGCAGTAGCAGATTATCAAGCCAAGCATGCTGACGTTAACTAAGCCAGCAATTGAAAAAGTTCAAAAATCAATAGCCAAACGAGGACAAGGCGTAGGAATTCGAGTTGGCGTTAGAACTACCGGTTGCAGTGGACTGGCTTATGTGTTAGAATACATAGACAAATACATTCCTGAAGATAGCACAATTAACTATTCACAGGAAAAGTTTGTTGTATTAGTAGATAAAAAAGATGTTCCGTACTTGAACGGTATTGAAATCGACTATGTTCGCCAAGGCCTTAACGAGGGCTTTGAATTTAACAATCCAAACGAACGTGACCGTTGCGGTTGCGGTGAATCATTTAGAGTTTAATATGTACAATCCAAAGTTTAACTATCACACGCTCACTAGAGAGCAGGTTGATGGTAAACGTCTCTATGCCACACCCGACGGCAGCAGAGTTCCCAGTGTAACAACTATCTTAGACAAAACAAAACCTGCTGACAAAGTGGCCGCGTTACAAAACTGGCGACGTGCAGTGGGCGAAGCAAAAGCACAACAAATCACAACCGAAGCTGCCAACCGCGGCACACGCATGCACACCTATCTTGAAGACTATGTAAAAACAGGCAAGATCAAGGACAAAGGCACCAATCCGTTCGGGTGGGCAAGTCACGCCATGGCCGAAGTGGTCATTGATCAAGGGCTTAAAAAGGTCGACGAGTACTGGGGTGTGGAAGTTCCGCTGTATTTTCCCGGGATCTATGCAGGTACCACCGACTGCTGCGGATTGCATGAAAATCAACAAAGCATCATTGACTTTAAGCAAACAAATAAACCCAAGAAACTTGAGTGGATTGAGGACTATTTTTTGCAACTCTGCGCCTATGCAGAAGCACACAACGAAGTGTACAACACACAGATCAACAAAGGCGTTATACTTATGTGCGTCAAGCCTGCCACAGATGACATGGGCAATATCATCAGCGAGCCGCAGTATCAAGAGTTTGTGATCGAAGGTGCAGAATTTGACCACTGGAAAACGCAATGGTGGAAAAGAGTTGAACAGTATTATATGCTAAATAGTTAATCACAGAGGACAACTAAATTGGCTATCGTACAAATTTCGCGAATTACCCAGCGTAAAGGGTTACAAGAGGATTTACCACAATTAGCTGGTGCTGAATTAGGCTGGAGTGTTGATGAACGCAGATTGTTCATTGGCAACGGCACACTTGCCGAAGGTGCTCCAGTAGTTGGCAACACCGAAGTTTTGACAGAATTTTCAGATATCCTTGTACTTGTTCAAGATTATACATATAGCGGGCAAGCAGCCACCGGATATACCGTACAAACAGGCGTAACACCCGGGACACCAGTTGAACTGTCCTTGCAAAATTGGATGGACCAATTTGCCACTGTCAAAGACTTTGGTGCAGTGGGCGACGGCGTTACTGATGACACTGCGGCCATTAACCGCGCACTTTATCAGCTTTATTGCAGAGAAACAAACACAGCAATTCGTAGAAAGCTATTTTTTCCAGCTGGCGTCTACAAAGTGTCTGATACGATTGTTATACCGCCGTACGCCACTTTGGCAGGCGAAGGCCCAAAAAACAGTGTTATTCAAATGACTGCCACAGCATCTGCAACTTATGTAATGCGTACCGGCGACAGCTTGCAACAAACTGGTGTCAACATTGGTACCAACGGCGCTACTGCACCGACAAGTGTCACTATTGAAAACATGTGTTTTAAAACATTAAAAACAATCGACGTTGCATGTATAGAACAAGCTGATGAATTTGTGTTAAACCAGGTTGAATTCCTTGGTCCGTTGACCACAGCAGATTTAACAACTGATGCCGACGATACAGCCTGCATCAGATTTGACAGCACTGCTGCCAATGAAACACGTCAGATTAAATTTGACAATTGTGTATTTTCCGGCTGTACATATGGTATGAAAACAGATGTTCAAGTCAGAGGCGTTGACTTTTCTGGTTCAGAGTTTAGAGTACTATATGAAGGTGTCGTGGCAGAACCAAACCCATTGGGCACAGCGTTTAACCCACGCGGTATAGGTATTCACAGTTGTGATTTTGATACGATTTATGCCCGCGGTATTGTATTCGAAGTAGAACGCAACGCTACTGTGCAAAATACGTTTGGTGATGTTGGTAACCACTTTGGTGGCACCACACAACCTTTTAGTTCTATTATTGATTTTATTTCTGCCAACAACATCAGCGTTGGAGATATTTTTGATCGTACTGATCAATACGCTACAACTCATCAGCGAATCAACTTAAACGGCACCGCCAGCATTGGTTTTACCAATGGTCAACAAGTGGCCATGGGGCCCTATGTTCGCGAATCTGGGTTGACAGTAACATTGAACAACAATGTCACATCGCCGACTACTGCTTTTTCCTACAGCGAACTTGGCATATGGACAGTTGGTATTGATTATAACATTTCAAGAGCTACTACGTATAGAACAGGCAAACTGACAGTTATACTAGAAAACGGCACAGGCGCACTGACCTACACAGACGACTTTTCTGAAAACGCTGCCACCGGCATTACATTGACTGTGACACAAACTGGCAGTGAACTTTTTGTAAAGTACGTCAGTACCAATACAGGCGACACTGCATCTTTAACCTATAGCATAACTCATATAAGTTGAACTGGCCTGTAACATTTGAATCACGGCTTGACAGTTGGAACCAACTGCGTACTCAAGTCAAACCTCTGCCTGCTGAAGTTGCACTCGAAACCATTAACGCATGGTGGTTTCGGGCGCCATGGACAGCGTATCATTTACATTGGGACGACCAACCTGATTGGCCCGATCCTTGGCAACTATTAAGCGACAATATATTTTGTGAGGTTGCAAGAGGGCTAGGAATCCTGTATACTATAACATTGTTGGAACGTGGAGATATGGACTCTGCAGAGCTGGTTTTGACAACTGATAGCCGTAATTTAGTCCTCATGGACAATTCTAAATATATACTGAATTGGGATAAAGCAATTGTATTAAATACCGAGTCCGAAATAACAATTAAAAAAAGTTTGCACCAATCAAAGGTATTACTGTAGTAACAATAACAACAAGAGAAGTACATGTCAACAATCAACGTAGTAAAAAGAAGCGGAAATCGCGAGCCAATGGCCATTGAAAAATGGCAAACACAAGTAGCAAAAATTTGTAGCGGCATAGCAGATGTCAGTCAAAGCATGGTCGAGATCAAAGCTCAATTGCATTTTTATGACGGAATCACCACAAAAGACATCGACGGAATTACCCTCAGAGCCATAGTGGATCTGATTGACGTTGAATCAAATCCAGATGTGGGACATACCAACTATCAATATGTAGCAGGCAAACAGCGTCTGAGTATGCTGAGAAAAGATGTGTATGGTTCGTATGAGCCTCCTCGCCTGTATGACATTGTAAAACGCAATGTAGAAACAGGATTGTACACTCCGGAATTACTAGAGTGGTACTCAGAAGAAGACTGGGACAAGATGAACACCGTCATTGACCACAGTCGTGATGAACAGTATTCTTATGCTGCCATTGAGCAGTTGATTGAAAAGTATTTGGTCAAGAATAGATCAACCAAGGAAATTTACGAAACACCGCAAGTCAGATACATGGTAGCAGCCGCCACTGTGTTTCATAAAGAAGAGCCCAACACGGCTAGATTGCGTTACATCAAAGAATACTACAACTGCGCTAGTGATGGCTTGTTTACACTTGCTACTCCTGTGTTGGCTGGCCTAGGGACTCCTACCAAACAGTTTTCCAGCTGTGTGCTTATTCGCAGTGATGATAACCTTGATAGTATTTTTGCCTCTGGTGAAATGATGGCCAAATATGCCAGTAAACGTGCTGGCATTGGTTTAGAAATTGGCCGATTACGCCCATTGGGTTCGCCCATTCGTGGCGGTGAAATTATGCACACTGGCATGATCCCATTCCTGAAGAAGTGGTTTGGCGATTTGCGCAGTTGTTCACAAGGCGGTATCCGCAATGCAAGTGCAACAGTTTTTTATCCTATTTGGCACCATCAGTTTGACGATCTCATCGTTCTTAAAAACAATCAAGGAACTGAGGAAACAAGGGTAAGGCACATGGACTACGGTGTAGTGCTAAGTGCTTTCTTCTGGAAACGATTTAAAAACAAAGAAAACATAACATTCTTTGATCCCAATCAAGTTCCAGAATTGTACGAAGCATTTTACAGCAATACACCACGCTTTGAAGAATTGTATGTCAAGTACGAAAAGCGCAAAGACTTGCGTACAAAAACCATGAGTGCTGATGAAGTATTCCGCAGTGGTATTTTGAAAGAACGCACAGACACAGGCCGCATTTATCTTGTGTTCATTGACAATGTAATGAAACAAGGCCCGTTTGATCCAGAGTACCATACAATCTATCAAAGCAACTTGTGCTGTGAAATTTTGTTGCCCACCAAGAGTTTCAATCGGCTTGATGATGAAGAAGGACGTATTGCGCTGTGTACACTGGGCAGTATCAACTGGGGTGCATTCCGTAATCCAGAAGACATGCGTCGTGCTTGCCGCATACTACAGCGTAGCCTTAACAACATTCTTGACTACCAAGACTTCTTGAGTATTCAAAGCAAGTTAAGCAACGATGAGATTCGCCCATTGGGCATTGGTATTACTAATCTTGCTTACTGGCACGCCAAGCGTAGTTTACAGTATGGCGACAAAGATGCATTGGCAGAAGTCAAGAGCTGGATGGAGCATCAGGCGTACTATCTTACTGAGGCCACTGTTGAACTGGCCAAAGAACGTGGCGCATGTTTGCACAGCGACAAGACACGCTACGGCCAAGGTGTATTTCCTTGGGAACTACGTGCCAATGGTGTTAACGAACTTGCAGACTTTGCTCCTGAGCTTGACTGGGAAACACTTCGTGTGGCAATGAAAGAGCACGGAGTACGCAATGCAACATTGATGGCAGTTGCTCCAGTTGAATCCAGTAGTGTGGTTATCAACAGTACCAACGGTATTGAAATGCCAATGAGCTTGATCAGTGTAAAAGAATCCAAAGCAGGCAGTTTGACACAAGTGGTTCCTGAGTACCACAAGCTGAAAAACAAATATCAAATGATGTGGGCACAAACAGACTGTGCTGGCTATCTAAAAACTGCCGCTGTGATCGCCGCTTATGTTGACCAAAGCATAAGTACTAACACTTTTTATAATCCTGCACACTATGCGGATCGGAAAGTGCCTACCACATTAATTGCCAAGAACTTGATGCAAGCACACATGTGGGGTCTTAAGACCTTCTACTACAGTTTGATCAACAAAGCAGGCAGTAAAGGACAAGACGAAGCAGTTGCACCGTTGGAAGTCATTGACTTTGACGATGCAGAAGATTGTGAATCTTGTAAGTTGTAATTAAAAAAGAAAAGAATGTCAAAACAACAATATAATTTAAAAACCAAAACTGATTACCTTAATCGTAAAATGTTTCTAGATCCAGCTGGGCCTGTTACTATTCAGCGATTCGAAGAAGTAAAATACAACAAGATTGTAAAGTTTGAACAAGAAGCTCGCGGCTTCTTTTGGATTCCAGAAGAAATTACACTGACCAAAGATGCCAATGACTTCAAAGAATCAAGCGACACAGTCAAGCACATCTTTACCAGTAACTTGTTGCGCCAAACAGCGTTGGACAGTTTGCAAGGACGTGGCCCTACTCAAGTGTTTACGCCAGTGTGCAGTATTCCCGAACTTGAATCACTAATGTACAATTGGGGATTCTTTGAAACCAACATCCACAGTCGTAGTTACAGTCATATTATTCGTAACATTTACAACGTGCCAAAGGATGTGTTTAGCACCATCCACGACACGCAAGAGATCATTGATATGGCATCAAGTGTAGGCACATATTACGATGCACTACATGTTATCAACTGCCGTGCAGAACTAAACGAAAAAGTTTCTGAAAAAGAACACATCAAAGCAATTTGGATGGCATTGAATGCCAGTTACGCACTAGAAGCATTCAGATTCATGGTATCGTTTGCCACAAGTTTGGCCATGGTTGAAAACCGTATCTTTATCGGCAATGGCAATATCATTAGTTTGATTTTGCAAGACGAGATTTTGCACAAGGACTGGACTGCTTGGCTAATTAATCAAGTAGTCAAAGAAGATCCACGTTTTGCAGAAGCCAAAGTAGAATGCGAAGCAGAAGTGTATGCCATGTATGCTGATGTTATCCGTGAAGAAAAAGGATGGGCAGATTACTTGTTCAAGTTTGGTCCTGTCATTGGATTAAACGCAGCTATTTTAAAAGATTTTGTTGACTACACTGCTGTTGGCGCTCTTAAAGACATTGGCATCAAGTATCAAGGTACTGCACCAAAGTCTACACCTATTCCATGGTTTATGAAACATGTGGATACCAGTAAGAAGCAAACAGCATTGCAAGAAAATGAAAGCACAAATTACGTAATTGGAGTCATGAGTGACTCTTTGGATTACGATGAATTGCCAGTATTATAAGGAACAATAATGATATCAACAACAGTTTGGAGTAAGGACCATTGTCCTTACTGCGATCAAGCAAAAACATTGTTAACTCAAAGAAGCATTTCATTTGAAGAAAAGAAAATTGGTCACGGCTACACAAAAGAACAACTGTTAGAAGAAGTTCCAACAGCCAGGTCAGTGCCTCAGATTGTTATCAATGGAAAATCAATTGGCGGCTTTACAGAATTAAAACGATATATCGAAGAAACAGGTTTCAACGGTACTGGACATTCATTAGGAACATAACATGTTAATTGACAAAGGCGTAACTGCCGGAAACGTAGTATCACTTAAATTAACTTCAGGCGAAGAAATTGTAGCCAAGTTGATTGAAGAAACAGACGCTTATTATAAACTAGGTCGCCCAATGGTAATTGCTATGGGTGCTCAAGGCCCAGGGCTTATGCCATACTTGTTCACTGTAAATCCAGAAAAAGAAGTCAAACTGGCAAAGGTTACAGTTACAGTTTGTGAAGCCACAGACAAAGCATTTGCTGATCAGTTTACTCAATCAACTACTGGTATTGCACTAGGATAATCAACTGTTTTTTGTGCGATAAATACGACACATAAGAACGGAAAATAATGCCAGCAGTACAACGAGAAGGTGATTCAAACTCAGCAGGAGGAGCAGCCAAAGCTGGCGTAGCTTCTGTACGAGTAAACGGAAGTACTGTTTGTGTCACTGGCACTAGTGTTACTGCGCATGCGCCATGGGGAATCCCACACCCACCGCATGCCGCAGCCAATACCACAGGCGGCAGTCCTACAGTCAGAGCAGGCGGCGTACCAATCAACAGAACCGGCGATGTTGACACTTGCGGCCATGCCCGGGTAGGTGGCAGTCCAGATGTGAGGGTGGCATAATGGCTGCAATACTATCGCCGTTACAACTTCAAGCCGGATCTGCATTATTTCAAAATCAAGGCATTGAGATTTCTTCAACGCTGACAACTGAAATTGCTGATTACAAATCATTGCCTTTGTTGGCAAATTTGATTGCAACAATCAATGCATCAAACGCACTGCCGACCAGCACACAAACATTATTGCAAACATTTGCCGGTAATAGTTGCCCGGCATTGGCAGACTCTATAGTTTCTGGCACAGTTTCTTCAGTGTCAACAACACTAACTAACTCGGGAATGTCGGGAATTATTACGCTAACAGCCGAAAACTATTTTGGCTTTGGCGATCTTAGTAAGTTTGCTCAAACGTTTAATGCCGCTGTCAGTTACGCAGAAACAACAAATATTTTTATTAATAGTGCTGTAAACGCCAGCACATACTTGGCCGACACATTTACCAGCATGAACAGTTTGACCACAGGTGGGTTAACAGACGTGAACTTGGCCACAAAAGCAATGGGCGATGATTTATCCAATGCAGGTTATTGGATTAATTTAGCAGACTTGGCAAATCTAGGAACTCCACTGGCATTGATACAACAAATATCGCAACGTGCTGGCACAATATCACCACTGATCGGCGCATTGGCCGACGCTGGAATAAATGAAAACATTATACTGAATCTCAGCGACACTGATTTGATTGTTACCGATGACGTACAACGAGTCATGTACACTACACTGACCAAAATAACAGGCAGTGCATTGGAGCAAATGTTACAGATATTAGACATATGGACACCAAATATTAATACGCTGGCGGATTTGTTAAATCCTGCTGTGATGTTGCCCAACAGTTATGCATCATTGACTACTTCAACTGTTGATGGCTTACGAGGAATTTATATAACTGAAGCACCAGTTGCTCCGTTTAGAACACTTGATGAAGAAGCCGAGTCTCGCGTGGTTGCCCGCCCACTGGCATGTGCGATACGCCAAAACGAAACTGCAATAGCCAATACTAACACTGGCAGTGGAGCATTTTACACAGTAAATTCAAATCTGGAACCAATTTTGCCACCGTTTGGTATAAGCCTTGACCGCTTGTCTATCATAACAGATCCGGGACTGGCATTGGCCAACAAAGCATTTGCTAATGCGTTGTTACAAATTACCAACGTCGGCAGAATGACATTGCCACAGTTAGCAGAGGCTTTTTTGACAGCCGCAACCAATAACGATCTTCCTGACATCAATGCACAGACTCAAGCAGTTCCGCAAACTGATTTAGATTATTATAGTAACACTATGGCCACTGGTACTGGTGACAACGGAACAATATTAATAACAGACATTCTTGGAACAGCGACCGGAATAAACATCACTGACAACTTGAGCAATTCTATTTCTGTAATAAACTCTTTGTACGATGCAGGCGAGCTAGATGATTTGATTACCATATATGATGATATGCTAGGAAATGTAGCCGACGATACTGCTATGCTATCATTGATTGGCAATGCCCAGTCTGAAATTGCAAATGTTATTTCTTCTAACCCAACCGAAACAACAAACCTTAACACATACTTTTCGGCGATGAGCACACAAATTACCAACGAAACAACATTTCAAAACATATCCGGATTAAATATTGCTGGTACTACCAGTAGTCAAACATCAACTCAGAGTTTTGTGTTTTCTTTGCCCAGTTACGGGGTTGACACCAAAGTAGGTGGATCGGCTCAGTACCTGGAATCTGTTGCAGATGTGTCAACAGCAGGCGGCCAAGCAATAGTTGCTGTGTTAAGAGAAGGTCGCAGCCGATTAGGGCTAAATGCCACTGGAGTAGGAACAGCAT
>Ga0209194_1001128_pt1 | contig 17628 bp, 8 predicted proteins | sample COGITO_mtgs_1004_FD_184787 | JGI IMG/M metagenome (GOLD analysis project Ga0209194, IMG submission 184787) | Pelagic marine microbial communities from North Sea - COGITO_mtgs_100413 (SPAdes) (version 2) | ecosystem: Environmental > Aquatic > Marine > Epipelagic ...
AGTACAATCTACCCATTCTACTACATATACTTCAAACTCATCTTTAATAAGTTCAATTTTTTTAGTTAAATATTGTGGGAGTCCTCCTGTTGAAAGATGAGGCGCTATAAATAAGATTTTCTTCATATAACTATTTTTTAAAACTACTTGACAATATAATAAATATTAATTACATATCCAAACTATTGTTAAATACCATTAATTTCACTTATGTCTGCTATAGCTACACCATTAACTTCCCCCATGTCACTACTTGCCACTCCATTCATGTCTCCGGCTGACCATCCTGCTATGTAATTTAAAGTTAATGTCCATCTTGATCTTTGTGTTGCATTTGACATATCACCTAAATAAAAACCATCAAATCCAATACCTGAGGGTTGAACATTTTGAAAATCATAATTATGGTCTATAATACCAACTCCAAAATTATTTCCATTTTGTATTGCTACTATTGCTGAACTATTTAGGGTTATTTGTTGGAAACCTGTGGTTTGTGCCCAATTTGTAGAATTACTATAAGCTACAAAAGAAGTAGAAAGAAATTGACTTAAACTTAATGTTGTGTTTGAATTATTACTAAAAGCAGTACTACTATCTACTGCTATTACTGGAAGTGCTAAAGCAGTTACCCCTGCCGTTGTAGGACAAGTTAATTCTGCTGAAGTTATTAAAACGCTTTGGTAGGCTGTTACATCATACCATATATAATTTCTATATAAGCTATATGATCCTCTACTACCTCCAGTCCAAGCAACACCAATACTTTTAGTAGAATTACCTGTTTGAGACACATTTCCTGAAACTGGTGTGCCTGTTCTAATAGAAGTCCAGGAACCTACACCCGTTCTTCTAATATTACCTAAAGCATAGTTAGAGCTGTTTGTAGTATATGGGGCTAAATTTACTTGAGGCATATTTTTATGAAATTAAGATCCATGTTGGTTCTGGGTTGAAATATAAAACATTAGTTTCTATGGAATGTCCTACTAATCTTACATAATCACCAGTAACAAATCCTGTTAATGATTGTGTGAAACCCCCAGGTGTTCTTGAAACATAAACTGGTGCTCCAACAGTAAAACTAAAAGTCTTAGATTTAATCATACCTCTTAATATAACATCAACCAATACTCCGGTTGCCTTATATGCAACACCCAATAAATTCTTTGTTGATGATAAATCAGCATCTGCTTCATCCCAATTACCAGCACTGTTTAAAGCTACTAATTCAAATTGAGTTACTCCACCTGCATTCCCCCCACCAGTATAAAATTCCCCAGTAAAACCATCTGCACCTGGGATTAGATATTCAATAAATCCTGTACCATTAATTGCACTTGTATTAGTTAAGTCTGGTTGGTTTTTACCTATTTGGAATGGGTTTGTAATACCTAATGAAAAATCTGTATTTAATGTAAATGGTGATGCTTGTGTATAATTTGCTCCATTTATCTTAATATTTGCAGCATAATCTAATGATGTATTATCATCAACCCAAACCTCTAAAGGTGTTCCACTCGCTCCTGAGGCACCGTTTATACCTGATGTACCACTTGTACCATTTTTACCTGAAGTACCTGAAGTACCTGATGTACCTGATGTACCTGATGATCCTGAAGTACCATCTTTTCCTGATGTACCAGATGTACCTGATCCACCTGAAACACCACCAGCACCACCTACACCACTTGAACCAGTTGTACCTGATGATCCTGAAGTACCTGACGTACCTGCTGTTCCGTTTTTACCGCTTGTACCTGAAGTACCTCCTGATCCTGAAGTTGCACTTTTACCTGAGGTTCCTGCTGTTCCATCTGCTCCTGATTTACCTGAAGTACCTGCTGATCCTGAAGTATTAGATTTACCTGATGTTCCTGCTGTTCCATCTGCTCCTGATTTACCGCTTGTACCTGCCGTACCCGTTGAACCTGAAGTATTTGATTTACCTGAAGTTCCTGCTGTTCCATCTGCTCCTGATTTACCTGAAGTACCTGAAGTACCTGTAGAACCTGAAGTGTTTGATTTACCTGAGGTTCCTGCTGTTCCATCTGCTCCTGATTTACCTGAAGTACCTGCTGATCCCGAAGTATTTGATACACCTGAAGTACCTGCTGTTCCATCTGCTCCTGATTTACCTGAAGTACCTGCTGATCCTGAAGTATTTGATACACCTGAAGTACCTGCTGTTCCATCTGCTCCTGACTTACCTGAAGTACCTGTAGAACCTGAAGTATTAGATTTACCTGATGTTCCTGCTGTTCCATCTGCTCCTGATTTACCTGAAGTACCTGCTGTACCCGTTGAACCTGAAGAACCTGATGTACCTGAGGTACCTGAGGTATTTGATTGACCTGATAGGCCTCTTGTACCGTTAGTACCTGAGGAACCTGAAGTACCGGATGTTCCTGAAGTGTTTGATTTACCACTTGTTCCTGCTGTTCCATTTTTACCTGAAGTACCTGATGTACCTCCTGATCCTGAAGTTGCACTTTTACCTGAAGTACCTGCTGTTCCATCTGCTCCTGACTTACCTGAAGTACCTGAAGTACCTCCTGATCCTGAAGTTGCACTTTTACCTGATGTTCCGGCTGTTCCATCTTTTCCTGATTTACCGCTTGTACCTGCCGTACCTGTTGAACCTGAAGAACCTGATGTACCTGAGGTACCTGAGGTATTTGATTGACCTGATAGGCCTCTTGTACCATTAGTACCCGAGGAACCCGAAGTACCTGATGTACCTGAAGTGTTTGATTTACCACTTGTTCCTGCTGTTCCATTTTTACCTGAAGTACCATTTGTACCTGAACTTCCTGAAGTATTTGATACACCTGAAGTTCCAGCAGTACCATTTTTACCTGAAGTACCTGAAGTACCTGATGATCCACTTGTAGCGCTTTCGCCACTTTCACCACTACCCCCATCTATACCTGATGATCCTGATGTACCTGATGATCCTGATGTATTTGATTTACCTGAGGTTCCTGCTGTTCCATCTGCTCCTGATTTACCTGAAGTACCTGCTGATCCTGAAGTTGAACTTTTACCTGATGTTCCTGCTGTTCCATCTGCTCCTGATTTACCTGAAGTACCTGTAGAACCTGAAGTATTTGATACACCTGAAGTACCCGCAGTACCATCTTTTCCTGATTTACCGCTTGTACCTGCTGTACCTGTTGAACCCGAAGAACCTGATGTACCTGAGGTATTTGATTGACCTGATAGGCCTCTTGTACCATTAGTACCTGATGATCCTGAAGTACCTGATGTACCTGAAGTATTTGATTTACCGCTTGTACCTGCTGTTCCACTTTTACCGGAAGTACCACTTGTACCTGTAGAACCTGAAGTATTTGATTTACCTGAAGTTCCTGCTGTTCCATCTGCTCCTGATTTACCTGAAGTACCTGAAGTACCTCCTGATCCTGAAGTATTAGATTTACCTGAGGTTCCTGCGGTTCCATCTGCTCCTGACTTACCTGAAGTACCTGTAGAACCTGAAGTATTTGATACACCTGAAGTTCCTGCTGTTCCATCTGCTCCTGATTTACCGCTTGTACCTGCCGTACCCGTTGAACCTGAAGAACCTGATGTACCTGAGGTATTTGATTGACCTGATAGGCCTCTTGTACCGTTAGTACCTGATGATCCCGAAGTACCTGATGTTCCTGAAGTATTTGATTTACCTGAGGTTCCTGCTGTTCCATTTTTACCTGAAGTACCATTTGTACCTGAACTTCCTGAAGTATTAGATTTACCTGAGGTTCCTGCTGTTCCGTTTTTACCGCTTGTACCTGATGTACCTCCTGATCCTGAAGTTGCACTTTTACCTGAAGTACCTGCTGTTCCATCTGCTCCTGATTTACCTGAAGTACCTGATGTACCTGCTGAACCACTTGTTGCACTTACACCACTTGTACCTGATGTACCATCAACTCCACTCGTTCCTGAAGTACCTGAAGTTGCGCTTAAACCACTTTCACCTGCTACTCCGTTTGAGCCACTTGTACCCGAAGTACCTGTTGTTCCTGAAGTTGAACTTTTACCACTTGTACCTGCTACTCCACTTTTACCGGAAGTACCTGCTGTACCTGTTGAACCCGAAGAACCTGATGTACCTGAGGTATTTGATTGACCTGATAAACCTCTTGTACCATTAGTACCTGATGATCCTGAAGTACCTGATGTACCTGATGTATTTGATTTACCGCTTGTACCTGCTGTTCCACTTTTACCGGAAGTACCTGCTGTACCTGCTGATCCTGAAGTTGAACTTAAACCTGAGGTTCCTGCTGTTCCATTTTTACCGGAAGTACCTGAAGTACCCCTTGATCCTGATGTACCTGATGTACCTGATGTACCTGATGTACCACTTAAATTACTTTCACCTGAGGTTCCTGCTGTTCCATCTGCTCCTGAAGTACCTGAAGTTCCTGAACTTCCTGAAGTTGAACTTAAACCTGAGGTACCTGAAGTTGAACTTTTACCTGAAGTACCATTTGTACCTGCTGATCCTGAAGTACCTGATTTGCCTGATGTACCTGAAGTGCCATCTTTTCCTGATTTACCTGAAGTACCTGCTGTACCACTTGAACCTGCAGTACCACTTAAACCTGATGTGCCTGAAGTTCCATCTACACCTGAAGTTCCTGAGGTTCCTGAAGTTGCACTTAGGCCACTTTCTCCTGCCACTCCGTTTGAACCACTTGTACCTGAAGTACCTGTTGTTCCTGATGTATTTGATTTACCACTTGTTCCTGCTGTTCCATTTTTACCACTTGTACCTGAAGTACCACTTGATCCTGAAGTTGAACTTAAACCTGAGGTTCCTGAAGTTCCACTTTCACCTGATGTACCTGATGTACCTGAAGTACCTGAACTTCCTGAAGTATTTGATTTACCTGATGTACCAGCAGTACCATCTTTTCCTGATTTACCACTTGTACCTGAAGTACCTGAACTTCCTGAAGTTGAACTTAAACCTGAGGTTCCTGAAGTTCCACTTTCACCTGATGTACCTGATGTACCTGATGAACCTGATGTTGCACTATTTCCACTTGAACCTTTTGTTCCATTTGTTCCGTCTGTTCCTGAAGTACCGCTAGTACCGGATGAACCACTTCCTCCACTTTCACCACTTGTACCTGAAGTACCATCTACACCTGAAGTTCCTGAGGTTCCTGAAGTTGCACTTAGGCCACTTTCTCCTGCTACCCCATTTGAACCTGATGTACCATTTGTTCCTGTTGAACCTGAAGTTCCTGATTTACCACTTGTTCCTGCTGTTCCATTTTTACCTGAAGTACCATTTGTACCTGCTGATCCTGAAGTTGAACTTTTACCACTTGTTCCTGCTGTGCCGTTTTTACCTGATTTACCTGATGTACCTGAAGTACCTGCTGAACCTGAAGTACCACTTTTACCACTTAAACCTGACGTACCATTTGTTCCGGTTTCACCTGAAGTACCTGATGTACCTGCTGAACCACTTGTTGCACTTACACCACTTGTACCTGATGTACCATTTTCGCCTGAAGTACCTGAAGTACCTCTTGAACCTGATGTACCTGATGTACCAGATGTACCTGATGTACCACTTAAATTACTTTCACCTGATGTTCCTGCTGTACCATCAGCACCACTTGTACCTGAAGTACCTGATGAACCGCTTGTTGCACTTACACCTGAAGTTCCTGAGGTGCCATCTACACCTGAAGTTCCTGAAGTTCCTGAAGTTGCACTTAAGCCACTTTCACCTGCTACTCCATTTGAACCTGATGTACCTGAAGTACCTGTCGAACCTGAAGTTGCACTTTCTCCGCTTGTTCCTGCTGTGCCTGATTCACCTGATGTACCTGAAGTACCTGTCGAACCTGAAGTACCTGATGTACCTGAAGTATTTGATTTACCTGATAAACCTCTTGTACCATTAGTACCTGAGGAACCTGAAGTACCTGATGTACCTGAAGTATTTGATTTACCTGAAGTTCCGTTTGTTCCTGTTTTACCTGAAGTACCTGATGTACCTGATGATCCTGAAGTTGCACTTTTTCCTGAAGTTCCGTTTGTTCCATCTGCTCCTGAAGTACCTGAAGTACCTCCTGATCCTGAAGTTGCACTTAAACCTGAAGTTCCGTTTGTTCCATCTGCTCCTGATGTACCTGATGTACCTGATGAGCCACTTGTACCACTAATGCCACTTGTACCTGAAGTTCCATCTACTCCTGAAGTTCCTGAAGTACCTGAAGTTGCACTTAAGCCACTTTCACCTGCTACTCCGTTTGAACCTGAAGTACCATTAGTACCCGTTGATCCTGATGTTGCACTTTTACCTGATGTACCATTTGTTCCAGTTTCACCTGAAGTACCTGAAGTACCTGATGAACCACTTGTTTTACTTTCTCCTGATGTTCCTGCAGTACCTGATTCACCTGAAGTACCACTAGTACCTGAAGAACCACTTGTACTACTTTCACCTGATGTTCCTGCTGTTCCATCTGCTCCTGAAGTACCTGAAGTTCCTGATGAACCTCCAGTTCCGCTTACACCACTTGTACCTGATGTACCATCTACACCTGAAGTTCCTGAAGTACCTGAAGTTGCGCTTAAACCGCTTTCCCCTGCTACTCCATTTGAGCCACTTGTACCATTTGTTCCTGTTGAACCGCTTGTTGCACTTAAACCTGATGTACCATTTGTTCCTGTTTCACCTGAAGTACCTGAAGTACCTGCTGAACCACTAGTTCCGCTTTTTCCGCTTTTTCCTGAAGTTCCTTTTGTTCCCTCTGCTCCTGAAGTACCTGATGTACCTGATGAACCTGAAGTTGCACTTAGACCACTTGTTCCTGATGTTCCATCTGCTCCTGAAGTACCACTAGTACCTGATGAGCCACTTTCGCCACTTTCGCCACTTGTACCTGAAGTTCCATCTGCTCCTGAAGTTCCTGAAGTTCCTGAAGTTGCACTTAAGCCACTTTCACCTGCTACCCCATTTGAACCTGATGTACCTGAAGTACCTGTTGAACCTGAAGTTGCACTTAAACCTGATGTACCTGATGTTCCATCTGCTCCTGAGGTACCGCTTGTTCCTGAAGATCCTGAAGTTTCGCTTTCTCCTGATGTTCCTGCAGTACCTGATTCACCTGAAGTACCGCTTGTTCCTGTTGAACCTGAAGTTGAACTTAAACCACTTGTACCATTTGTTCCATCTGCTCCTGAAGTACCTGATGTACCTGATGAACCTCCTGTACCACTTACACCTGAAGTTCCTGAGGTGCCATCTACACCTGAAGTTCCTGAGGTTCCTGAAGTTGCACTTAGGCCACTTTCTCCTGCTACCCCATTTGAACCTGATGTACCATTTGTTCCTGTTGAACCTGAGGTTGCACTTTCTCCTGATGTGCCATTTGTTCCACTTTCACCTGAAGTACCTGATGTACCTGCTGAACCACTTGTAGCACTTTCACCTGATGTTCCTGCAGTACCAGATTCTCCTGAAGTACCTGAAGTACCTGAAGTACCTGATGATCCTGAAGTTGCACTTAAACCTGAAGTTCCGTTTGTTCCATCTGCTCCTGAAGTACCACTTGTTCCTGATGAACCACTTGTTCCGCTTTTTCCGTTTGTTCCAGATGTACCATCAACTCCACTTGTTCCTGAAGTACCTGAAGTTGCACTTAAGCCACTTTCACCTGCTACTCCGTTTGAGCCACTTGTACCATTTGTTCCTGTTGAACCACTTGTTGCACTTAAACCTGATGTACCTGATGTTCCATCTGCTCCTGAAGTACCGCTTGTTCCTGAAGATCCTGAAGTTTCACTTTCTCCTGATGTTCCTGCTGTGCCTGATTCACCTGAAGTACCACTAGTACCTGATGAGCCGGATGTTGCACTTTCTCCTGAAGTACCTCTTGTTCCATCTGCTCCTGAAGTACCTGAAGTTCCTGATGAACCTGCTGTACCACTTACACCTGAAGTTCCTGAGGTGCCATCTGCACCACTGGTTCCTGATGTACCACTTGTAGCACTTAAGCCACTTTCTCCGGCAACACCATTTGAACCTGAAGTTCCATTTGTTCCTGTAGAACCACTTGTTGCACTTTTACCTGATGTACCTGATGTTCCATCTGCTCCTGAGGTACCACTAGTACCTGAAGAACCACTTGTACTACTTTCACCTGATGTTCCCGCAGTACCAGATTCTCCTGAAGTACCTGAAGTACCACTTGAGCCTGATGTTGCACTTTCTCCTGATGTACCTCTTGTTCCATCTGCTCCTGAAGTACCACTTGTTCCTGAAGAACCACTTGTTGCACTTAAACCTGAAGTACCTGATGTACCATCTGCACCACTGGTTCCTGATGTACCACTTGTAGCACTTAAGCCACTTTCTCCTGCTACTCCGTTTGAACCTGATGTACCTGAAGTACCTGTTGATCCTGAAGTAGCGCTTTCTCCTGAAGTTCCGCGTGTTCCATCTGCTCCTGAAGTACCTGAAGTACCACTTGAGCCTGATGTTGCACTTTCTCCGCTTGTTCCTGCTGTGCCTGATTCACCTGAAGTACCACTAGTACCTGATGAGCCGGATGTTGCACTTTCTCCTGACGTACCTCTTGTCCCATCTGCTCCTGAAGTACCTGATGTACCTGAAGTACCACTTGTACCACTTGAACCTGAAGTACCTCTTGTTCCATCTGCTCCTGAAGTACCTGATGTACCACTTGAGCCTGATGTTGCACTTTCTCCTGATGTACCTACTGTGCCGCTTTCACCTGAAGTACCTGAAGTACCACTTGAGCCTGATGTTGCACTTTCTCCGCTTGTTCCTGCTGTGCCTGATTCACCTGAAGTACCACTTGTTCCTGAAGAACCACTTGTTGCACTTAAACCTGAAGTACCGTTTGTTCCGTTTTCACCTGATGTACCTGAAGTACCTGATGTACCTGATGTACCTGAAGTAGCACTTTCACCTGATGTTCCTGAAGTACCAGATTCTCCTGAAGTACCATTTGTTCCTGTTGAACCTGATGAACCACTTGTACCTGAAGTACCAGATTGGCCTGCTGTACCACTTGAACCTGAAAATCCACTAGTACCACTAGTTGCATTTACATATCCTATAAGACCTGTTGAAGGGTTATATGTTAATAATTCAGGTCTATCTTGTATTGGAGCTGATATTATAGAAAAATCATCTCCGGTACCACTTACATCAAATGTACTACTACCGGTTACTGCGAATCCACCTGGAACACCCCCAACTGATCCTGTTATTTGTGCTGATCCTGAAAATGGAAAAGCATTACCTCCACCAACACCACCATCTGCTAATGTAGGACCTACATATTGGTATGCTGATAAAACGACAGTATCTCCGGTTGATGGTGAGACTGAATTATCTACGAATTGTATTACACCTGTTTTATAATCAAATTGATAAAAAGCTGAATCTTGTTCAGTACCATTTACTCTAACAGTAACATTATATCCAGGTGTACCGTTTCCTGCGGGTACATTATCCTCAGTATTTTTAAATGTTAAGGAAGCATCTGAATATTTTGGTGATAAAAAGTTTGTTTGTTGTCCATCCTGTATAATTTGAGGAGTAACAGCTATTGTAGGATCATGTGCTGATTTTGATATAAAGAAAAATACTTCTGTTTTACTACCATTAACAACCGATGATGGTGTTAATTGATGTTGGAAGTGAAACTTTACAATATCAACAGCTGTTAAAGCTGAACCTGATTCTATTGTATCTTGGTTCTGTCCACTACCAGAATATGGTAAATTATTTAAGGGAACAAAATTTTCTCTTATATAAACATCACCAGCATTAATGTCGAGAGTTCTTGTGAATGCCTCCTGAGCATCAGTACTCTGCTCCATTGTATATCTCTTACTCTGGAGTAATCTATTCGACTTTTTTATTTTATCTAATGCCATTCTATATCTTTATTCTTTTACGTAATCGTTATGTCTATATCTTCTACTGGAACTGGGTCTCCTTTATATCTTATTATAACTATAAAGTCCTGTGTTAACTGATCTAAAGTCATACCATTTCCATTTAAAAGAGGAAATTCATAACTTGTACCAGCTCCACTTCCTCTTACTGTACCTGTTTTACAAGCATATAAATCAATTGGATCACTAAATGGATTTGTAAAATTATTATTTGTTATACCTATTTGTAAAGCATCTCCTACGGTTGTTGCAGGATCAAATATTCTTGGATTTGTATAAGCTTGTGCACCCGAACCTGAAAACAAAAATGCTACTGATACCCCATTAGCTGTGCTATCCCACGTATTTAAAGCTGCACCAAAACTAGCTGTTACATCACTTGCTCCTGTTGTTAAATCTCTTTGAAATGCTCTTGAATAATATTGATAAGTATTTGCACCAGCGTTTGCAGGAGTCCAATAACCATATGTTCCTCCTGGGGTTACTAAATATCCTGGTTTTATTTGTAATTCTAAGGGTTGTTGAACATACTCTGCATACACACCCGTTGCCAATTTTGTTCCACTAGCATAGGATCCTGTTAATAAATCATCATCAATAACTATTCTATAATCTTCTCCTGAAAATTGTTCTGTAAATATTGTATTACTTGAAGCCCCAGTTAAGGTGCCACCATCATATCCTTGAGCTCTACCGTAGTAACCCATAGAACCTGACAGTACATTTTGTCCATATGCCCCTGGGTCAAAATAAGCATAAGTATTAGTAAATACGGTATTTAACGATCCTCCAAATTCTCTACCTTTTGTTGTTGTTATAAATGTTGTTGTGCCAAATCCGGTTTGGTTGATATTATCAGCCCCTCCTGATCCTGCATTAAATGCTAAACTTGCTGTCAAATAAACAACATCTCCTTGACTTGGTATAGTTCCTACAGTTCTAACAACACCCCCACTAGAATATATAAAATTAGAAGTTTGAACAGTACCCCCATTTGTACTTCCATTTCTAGTTCCACCTGTTGGGTTAGAGGGGGTTACTAAAGAATCTGTTTCTGTAATTGAAGCAAATGTAGGTTGTGCTGAAAATAAAGGATTGAAATATCCTGTAAGATGAGATCCTTCTTTAAAATTTGATGTTAATAATAAAGGAGCTCCTGAAAGTGATCTTGAGGTTGCTGATAAAGATGAACTTTGTCTAGTATTAAAACCTACTGTTTGAGAAAAATCACTAGTTTGTACTTCCGACCAAAATATTTCAGTATCTTGATCATAAAAAGTAGTATAATTAGAAGAACCTGATTGTACTCCTATTGATGAAGATAATCTATACCAACCTGTAGCCTCTTTTGTTGTGAAAGAAATACCCCCATTATATAAATTATTTTGGAAAATCGTAGCAAATTTACCATCTTGATATTTTATATCTAATCCTCCTACTGTAGGTATTGCCCCAATAGTTTGACCTGATGTTGTATTAAAAGGTGGTGGGGTTTTTACTAAAGTATATTGTTGTTCATCTACTACTGTTTGGGTTTTTGCAGAGTTATCAGCAAAAATTCTTCTTAAAGAACCTGATGTTGTAAATGAAGAACTTACTAATCCTAAATTGAATAATTGGAAAGAAGGATCATAAGATGATGAGGGGCATGTAGTCGAACCAGCTGCAACTGATGTATATTTTATATTATAGCCTGAATTATTATAAATTGGGGTAATTCCTTGAAATACACTTTGTCCTGCTATAGCCCATCCTTTTCCTTGCAAATATAATAAAATGGGGTCGGTTGTAGAATTGGGTACATAACCCGTAACCCCACCAGTTCCATTTGAAGCAATTGTTTCAGAAGTACCAGAATAATAACGAGCATTTGGGGAAGTATCTGGGGATGATGCACTTAATTGTGTTGCAATAAACCTTAAAATTTCTGCTGTATCTGTATTTTGGTCATAGTTATTAAATACCGATCCTTCTAAATCTGTCTGCCATGCTTTTGATGTTGGGTAACCTACATTATCCGTATAATGCCATACTGATTGGCTAAACATCATTCCATACTTAGCTACATTACCTCCAGTGCCATCATTGTTTGGGTTTTGTGTAACGCCTATAGTAGTATACTCAGATTCTTGGTAAGTACTGGCTGTAACTTGTAATGAAGAGGTTGCAAAATATATATCTGTAGCTCCTAATAATTGGAATATTCCTGTTCCAGAACCACCACCACCACCACCTCCTTGGATATTAATATCAACTTGGTTTGTTGTTGGGGAGTTTGTTATACTAGCTATACCATCTCCTAAAAAATTTAGAGTTTGAACACCATTACTTATTAAAGTACTTCCACTTTCAATTGTAACTCCTGTAAATCCCGGAACATTTTGTAAATCTATACTATGTGTTACACTACTACTTGCAAAAAAGAATTGAAGGTCAGTACCAGACAGAGAACTAGAGTAGTAGAGTGACTGAAAATTGCCATCTACTTCTGCGAATGTTAACTCGGAACCTTTGTTCTGTCTTAATATTATACCCATCTAATTTTATTTATAAATATTATAAAAAACAGTATTATTTCCCAGATTTTGGAAATTCTGTAAAATTATTATCCGTTTGAATACTAAGACGGGAATTATCTAATTTTTTTCTTTGGTTTAACTCTTCTATACTTTGTACTGTTTCCATATTAAATATAATTTGTGTTGGGGTATTGAATTTTTTTATTGCGTTTAATTGTTTTTGGACTGTGTCAGGAACTAAATAACCATATAATTTTAGGCTAAATGTTGCTTTAACTGATCTTTCTCCTTTTTGTTCTACTTGTACAGGTGTAGCAAAATTATCTATTCTAGCTCTAAATTGATATCTTTCAGGATTGCCCCAATAAGAATCTGAAGCATAGTTAATAGCTTCGACTATTTTATTTAATTGTTCTATATAGTAAGTAGCAACAATAAAATCATAAGTAATATTTACATAGTCAGGTACTACTACTGCATAATTAACCTTATCAGGTCTTTTATTATTTAGTATATCAAAATTATCATAAGCATTACTAACACTATATTGTTTTTGAAAAATATTTACATTATGTGGGTTATTTGCATCTAATTTATTAGCTATATTTCTAACTTTTTCAATATTGTTACGTTTAAAAGTAATTAAAGGTAACATAATTTTACCTTTTTTATCTCTATAATACCCATCTTTTTGTACCTGCTTCCACCTTTCAGGAGAACCATAAATAAATGGTACTTGTTGTACTGCCCCATTTTGTATTACGGTAGGTTGAATTACTTCTTCCATATAATAAGCAATAGCTTCATCTATATCTTTAATTCCTAAACTAAAAGGTTTAGTAGTATCATCTCTAAATGATACTTGGTTACCTCTATTAGGAGTATCAGCATTATTAGGATTACCTGTATCTGAAAAACCAGGAGAACCAGCTGGTGGGCTGTATGGATCAATTTGAGAATTTAATATTTCTCTTTGAGTTTTAGGTGTTGGTATTTTTCCTCTTTTAGCCATTTAGTGATGGGTTTGAATTATTTCCAGTATACAATCTTTCTTGTGTAATACCAACCTTATCAGCAGGTACATAATGTGTTTCAACTATAATTGAAACTGAAGTTCCAAAATTTTCTAAGCCTGGGTTTTGTAATTGAGGTGAATTAGGATAATCTGGATTTTTACCCATAAAATATTGGTTAGCATTTACATTATCTACTTCATAATATCCTTCATTATATAAAATTATATCTCCAACTTCAGGAACTAAATCAGCTCCATATTGATAGTTTGTAGGTGCAAAATCTAAATTAAATTCTTTCATTTTTCCTAATAAATCATCTCTTAAAAATTTAAAGGTAGCACCCCAAGTAAAGTCAGTACCTAAATCTGTTTCAGGAAATTCTTCATTTGATCTTTCAATTAGACAATTTAGTAAAACAGGACCCATGTAGAATTTTTCCTCTGCTGCTTCTCCATATATGTTTACTTTAGTTTCTTCTAACTTAAACTTATAAAAAGAACATTGCTGAGTAATGATGTCTGCCATTAACTCTCTATTTAGATGTCTAAATAAACTTATGTCTCTTGCTCCTCCAAATAATGCCATATTATCCTATATAAATTGGAAATGGAACCTTGCCTAATTCTTTTTCAATGAAATCGCTTTCGGCTGTTCTTCTTTCTAGTAATTTTTCTCTTGATGTTTCTCCTAAATAAGCCCTTAACCTATCAATTAATCTTTCTTTTTCTCCAGTAGCTGCTGTAATTAAATCATTTGCATTTAGTGTAACATTATCCCCAGGGACTGGTACTACTTGATATTTACCTCTAACATACCCTAACATTTCTTTACATAAAGCTAAAGCATATTCAAATATCCAACTTCTACCTACTGAGTTAATATCATCGTAATTTGGGTTTTTATAAGGTACATCATATATATTAGTAATAGTACTACTTCCACCTACTACAAAGGAAGCTGAAGATCTTTCTGAGTTAAGAATATATTCAAAGTATAATTTTGGGACTGATCCATCGGGTATTGGGAAAATTCTTAAATTATTGTTATGCATTTCAAAAGAATAATTTGCTCTTCTGATCATATCATTAAATTCTATTTGTTGGATAACTTGTAAATCATAATTAATAGGCATTAACATGAAATTTACACCAGCAGGAGAAAATCCATCCCAACCAAAAGTATCCATCATATCCATAGTACCCATTCCTGCTCCTACATAAGGATCAAAAAATCTTAACATTGCAGGTGGAGCTTCATAAAAAACTCTCATAATTTCTATATCATGATCCTTATAATGTGGTATAGTATCCTTTGCCCATTCTTCTAAATTATAATCTTGTACTGATTTTGTTAAATTAACATGACCTGTATGCCAGTCAACATTACCACCAGTACCAGCTTCAACCCCATATTGTTCTGACATTTGGATTATTCTTCCTAGATTTGGAACAACAACTGAATTTTCAATATCCATAGTAGAAGCATCTGCTCCTTCTAAGGTTAAATAATTATCTCTAATTTTAAACCCGTATAATTCATTAGCATATATTGTTACTGCTTCTTCAAAAGCAGCATAAAAGTTTAAATCTTGAAGTTCAACATCCACAATAGGATATCCTAATCTTCTTGCTGCAAAAGTTGAAAATTTATCTGCGTCTATTTGGAATTCAGGATCATTATCATAAAACCCAAAAGGTGTATCTCCTGGGTGGAATGAACTAGATCCGGGCCATATTGGTATATTTGCCATAGTTTTTTATTTATGCGTTATCTGAGTTAACAACTACGTATTCAACATCCATCCTTTCTGTTTCAGCATACACAGAAACAAATTCTATATCTTGCTCAAAGAAGCCGTTAAATGTACTTCCTGTAACTTGAGGACTTGAAAACATTAAAGATGATGTAGGTAATACATCCATCGTCCAGTAACTTCTTGCTCCATTTTCTGTAAAATCATTTAAGGTTAAAGTAAATACGGCATCTGTTGAATTACCTATTTCAGCACCATTTACTGTAATTGTTTCTCCTACTTCATACCCACTTCCACCTGCTGCTATTTTTGCTTGAAATACGTTTGTATTTATATTACTACTAGTTAAGGCTAACATAGATGCTGCAGATGAATCAGCAACATCATCTGCTATTAATGTATTAGTATAATCTGAACTTACTACTCCAAACCCTACATTAGTTAGTTGATCTTGAGATATTGTAATTGTTTGATTTTCCAAATATCCTGTTCCTATATTTACTGGTTTTACTACTGTAATTACACCACCATCTGACTTTACACTAACTGTACCACCTTGACCTGTAGCTGTATAAACTGCTATTTCTCTTGTTATATTATTTGTTACATTAGGAATTAAACCGTTATTAGTAAAAGGTTGATTTGTTACTAATTGTCCCGTTCCTAAATCTCCGCTTGCAATTGTTAATAAATCTCCTACTACATATCCTCTTCCAGGATTTAATACCATTACAGTTGATAATGTTGGTGTAGATGGATTTGCTCCTGTAACTACTGCTTGAGCTGTTGCTCCAGTACCGCTACCTCCTATTAAATTAACATTATAAGTTCCAGTAGCACAATCATCGGGTGCAATATTTAATCCTAAACTTTGACTCATTATTAAAGATGAAGAAATAACAACATCTAATGTCATCCCACTACCACTAACACTTGCTGTAGTTGGTACACCTGCGTATAACCCAATTACACCCCCAACACCACCGCTTGTATAAGATGAAGTTAAATCCGTACCTATAACGCCTATCCCATCAGGTGACTTTGATGATGTAAAAGAAACTGCTAATGAAGATGTTGTGTCTAAATTAGTAATCCTAGCATATTTCATACTACTTGATGGAAAAGTTCCTGCTGAAGGTCTTACCCCATTGACATTAAATAAATCAATTGGAGTTTGAGCTGGTATTGTAACTATTCTTCTATCTACATTAGTAATATTCCCTAATGTAAAAAATGTTTCATTTGTAGTTTTAATACCCTTAACTACGTGTTCCTCCTTTATTTTAATCTGAAATGCTGATGGAGTAAGTATTGATGCCATAATTATTTTTGTTATAAATATATAAAAAAAGAGGCTTAATTGCTAAGCCCCTTTTAAATTTTTAGGACTATCGCCTAGCTTTTCCGCTAGTGCCGGAGGATCCTTTAATAATCCCCCTACTTTCAGCTTCTTCATAAATTTCAATCAAGTTATCCACAATTGGGTCTCTATGATTTTGCATTAAAGTAATAGAACACATATTTTTTACTTTACGAGCTGCTGAGTATAAAAATCTAAAACCAGATTCTCGTTTTGATTTCAAATCAACTTGGTGGTCATCACCACAAATAATCATTTTTGATCTTAATCCTATTCGGGTTGAAATCATTTCCATTTGTTCATGAGTAACATTCTGAGCTTCATCTACAATAATACAAGAGTCTAAAAAGGTTCTTCCTCTCATAAATGCTAAAGGAACTATTTCTACTTTGCCATCCTCAATTAATTTTTCTACTTTTACCTTATCATATAAGGCATACATATTTTGGTAAATAGGTTGAATCCAAGGATCCATTTTTTCTCTTAAATCCCCAGGTAAAAATCCTATTTCTTCTTTTGAAACTGTAGGTCTAGTAATGATTATTTTTGAATAGTGTCTTCGTATAAGACCATCTAAAGCAACTTGACATGCTAGGAGTGTTTTTCCAGATCCTGCTCTTCCGGCTAATAGGGTTAATGTGTTATCTAATATTTTTTGTTTGGCTTCTTTTTGTTCCTCGTTTAAACTTATTTTGAATTTTATTGGGTTCTTCACAGTTCTTTGTTTTCTGTGTACTTCGTCTGTGTGGGGTTTTGAAGGCATTTTTGAGTGTGGTTTATTTTAATTAATTTATCAAGACCAGCATTTACATGCATTGTATTATCTAATACAGTCTCAAACTCATATCTAGAATCTAGAGGTAGAACTAAATCTACTTGGGAACCCCATCTAATTAAACTGAATCTTTCGTTTTGGACACAAAGATCATTTTGTTGTTTAAAAGGGGCTATTACATTTACATCTTCATCGGCAATTTGTATTAAATGGTATGTATAATCCAAAGAGGGAACATA
>Ga0209194_1001135_pt1 | contig 17547 bp, 12 predicted proteins | sample COGITO_mtgs_1004_FD_184787 | JGI IMG/M metagenome (GOLD analysis project Ga0209194, IMG submission 184787) | Pelagic marine microbial communities from North Sea - COGITO_mtgs_100413 (SPAdes) (version 2) | ecosystem: Environmental > Aquatic > Marine > Epipelagic ...
CTCGGCCTCATCGACGTGAACCCAGAGTGGTCAAACGCAGGCCCAAACCTTTTCCTCGAATGAAGCAACCCCGCGCTGTTCTCAAAGCTAAGCTAGCTGCTTGATTCGGCTTAAGTCAGTGCCATTGGACTCTGCAATAGATAGCACAGCTACATCAAGAGATAATGACGAGATTGACCTTGAATTTATCCTTGAGGATTTACCGAAAATACTGGTTTCTATGAGTTCAGGCTCGGCTCGCATTCGCGATATTGTACAGGCGCTGCGCAATTTCTCCCGATTAGATGAGTCTGGTATTAAGCAAATTGATCTGCACGAAGGTATTGATAGTACGTTAGTTGTGCTTAACCATCAATTAGCGGCTAGTAGCCACCATCCCAAAATAGAAGTCATCAAAAACTATGGCGATATTCCGACGGTAGAATGCGATCCGGCCCAGATTAACCAAGTACTCTTGAACGTCCTAACCAACGCTATTGAAAGTATAAAAGAGATTTGTCGAGCATCTTACCCTGAATCAAGGTGTTCTAACCTACAGCCTCGAATTTGGATAAGTACCGAAGTAAATGAACAGAATCACGTGAGTGTCTGCATTCGAGATAATGGTTTAGGTATAGCAGAAAGTCATCGACCGAAAGTGTTTGACCACTTTTTTACAACTAAGTCTGTTGGACAAGGCACTGGCTTAGGTTTGGCGATCGCATATCAAATCGTGGTTGAAGCGCACGGCGGCCAGCTCATAGTAGAATCGACGCTCGGTGAGGGGGCCACGTTTTATATTTGCCTACCCGTGTAAGCGCAAGATCGAAAGGGATAGTCTCTGGTGGAGCGAGTCGTACAGAAATAGAAGTTACTTGGCACAGGTTCTTGTACCGATGATGGCTCATCCGTCATTCTAAGCGCTGTAGATTCCGCAGCGAGTCTATCTGAATGGCTAACTCCAACCGTCAAAAGCGCCTCTTGAATCAATTCAAAAGGCGCTTTTATTATGGTTATAAAGCAACTTGCTTAGGCATGTCGCAGAAAAGCCGCTAGCGTGAAGCAGAATAAGGCATCAACGTTCCTCTAAGCTCTCCACCTCGGTTTTTAGTCGTATGAATGTCAACGTAAAGGCGACCGTCAGCCAGCGCCTGCATTTGCTCTTGAGTCAGCACGTATTCTCCCATTGCAGAACCGCTGCGCTCTGTGCTGCCCGTCATCACATCTAAAGCGTACTGAAAAGGCCCGTTCTCCATGGATGTGCCCTGATGAATGTGAAAAGCTGATGTGATATTGGTGTTGGGTGGATTCACTGGGTCAGTAGCGTAGTCTCTCATGGGGCTAGATAGAATGTTGAAGCTGCCTCGCGTGACGAGTCGGTTGCCAGACATAACGGCGCCGACAGTTCCACGCGCTCTGGTTTCAGGAGAACTGCCGACTACGTTGTCCTCGCTCATAATGGCCACATAGGTTGTATACGGCTGCTGCATGCCCTGGGCCAACAGCTTAGTTTCAGCGGCTTTTATATTGATCTGTGCGGAGGCTGTGAGAGAAAACTCTGAATTAATATTAGCTGAAGGTGCTTGTGCTCGTGCAGGGCTAGCACCTAGCCAACCACTTAGGCTAGAAGCGCTAAGGCCTACTAGGGCCAAGCAGGTCACTAAACCGAGAATTAGGTGCCGGAATCGTTTGAAATAGATATACATTTTACGGAAGGTTATAGACGAATAGTTGCAATAGAAACAGTTATGGCTGTTGTCCTCAGCAAGAAGATGCTGATATCTAACAATAGCTATTGACGGTAACAATTGTCTGTGACTAATCATTGCAATATAAAGGCGTAGCTATAAGTGGCTATGCCTTTATATTGATTCACTATCAGTACGCAGTTGCTGTCTAGTTGGATTCGTCGCCGCTGCAAAGAGGTGTTTGCCAGTTGTAATTAGTCAGCGTAGCAGATGGTGGACTCGCTGATCGGCTGTAGATGAAGGCGTGGTCTAATTCAGAATTACACTTCTCAATGCGATTAGACTATTCCGGAATGCGATCTTCCTTTGGAAGGGCTTCGCCCTCGCTTAAGCTCAATGCTTGTTGTTAGACCCTTTCTGCGATCGCACAGTATGAGCTCAGCTTATGCGCAGTTGATTATCCGTCAGAACCCTACAGTATCTCTATTACGCGACATCATGTTTTGGTCTTCAGGTTTCGCTGAGCGTTCCTGTTTGGGCTGAGCTATCTGCGCTAGATAGTTTCCCGTTGTTTTTAAACTCTTCGGGCACGTCTTTTAACAGCAGCGTGTAGATCTCTGTAGGCATCTCAATCTTGTTCTCTTGTAAGGCTTCTTTTACGCTTTGGGCCACAATCGACGTGGTTTCTAAAAATCCGGCGCGGCGCGAGTCTACCCAGAAGCGAACTTCTAAGTTGACGGTGCTGGCCGCTAGTTCGTGAACGAGGACTTCGGGGGCAGGGTCTGGCTGGACGCGTTTGTGAGTAGAGACGGCTTGGACGATGACTTCTCGAGCTTCGACAATATCGGCGTCGTAGTCTATACCGACAAAGACGGAGCTGCGCAGGTATTTGGAGGCGGTGTTGTTGGTAATGCTGGCCTGGAACACTTCCTGGTTGGGGATGTAAACCATGCGGCCATCGTAGGTTTTAAGCGTGGTGGAGCGGAGCTGAACCTGGGTGATGGTGCCTTCGTAACCGTTGATGACGACCTGATCGCCATTGTGGAAGGGGCGAGCTGAGAGAAGGATGACGCCTGAGATGTAGTTGCTGAGGACGTCTTTGAGGCTAAAACCGATGGCGACGCTGGTGAGGCCGAGCGCGCCTAGCATGGTGGCAAAGTCGATGCCCCAAACGCCGAGGGCGATGATGGTGCCTGCAACCCAAACGCCGCCGTAGCAAAGTCTGCCAACGAGGATTTCGGTGCTGTGATCGCCTTCTGTCCTTTGTGCCCATCTAAACCCACTGTAGCGCACGATTTTGGCGATTATCCAGGTAAATAGAATAACGGCGAGCACGCCGATCAGCGCTGGAATACTGCTAATGGTGTCTCTGCCTAGCTGGCGAACGGTGCTGTTTAATCGCTGGGCAGCGTCTATTGCTATGGGCGGTTTGTCGAAGCTCTTTCCTAGCCGAGTTGTCCAGTCTTCGGCTAGCTCTTGCAGGGGTAACCCAAAGTCTTGAGCGTCTTGCTCGGTGACCGTCATTAGGACTCGGTTGTTGGCCTGTAGGGTAACCAGGTTTTGGTCGGCGGCGGGTTCGGCGGTGACTGCGACTCTGCCATCGGTGCGATCTAGCAGGCTGGCGATGCGGCGGTTGATGATGGCGGCTCGTTGGCTGGCGGACAGATCGCCTATGCTGCCAATTTGGAAAACGGGCTGGCCTCTAACTAAGATGTCGGCGAAGTAGATGCCGTCTGAGGGGGCTGCGATCGCATTGTCTGTCGATTCAGCAGCTGGCTCAGCGATGGGCAGTGAGTCTTCGATAGCTTCGTCTTGTGCGGCGGCTGGAAAGACTAGCGCTATGGTCAAAAGTGCGACGATTAGGGCTGCTTTGACTCGGCGTTTTTTAGCCCTGGTTTGGCCGAGCAGATTCCACATGATTAACTGACCTTATCCCTTTCTGTTTGGCTAGTTTAGATGGGTATCGTATGAGAACAATCATCCTTTAGATACGTCGGGTTTCGTTTATGACTGGTCGGAACAATTGGGTTAAGGCGACGTTGGTTTTTGGGGCGCTCTCTGCAAGCTTAATCGTGGGGGCAACTCCTGCATTTTCTCAGGTATCAGCGCTCGATAGATTGTTGGAACAGGCCGATGCGACAGATGCGATAGATGCGACAGATGCGATAAATGCGGCAGTAGAAGAGATAACGCCGGTAGAACAAGCCGGCGATACTGCGGGTGATGTTGCGGTAGATGCGGAGCCTGTCATTACTGAGGCTATTAGCATTGGGCCGGTGAGCGTTGAGTATACGGTAGAGGTGGCTGAGCGTGAGGCCGCGATGCTAACCCTGAATGAGGCCTTGGATGCGGATGGCGTGACGGAGATTTTGGCAACGGCTGAGCGTGCGGCGGTCGAGAATGAAGAGATGGCCGTAGAGAACGAAGAGATGGCCGTGGAGAAAAGACCTGGGGCGGAGGCTTTGAGCCGATTAGAAAGTGCCAGCATAGACGGCTTTTCAGTAGATTTGGCTGAAAGAGATTTGACAGCAGCAGGTACTGCTTTTACCGTTGACGCTTCGTCTGTACCGGCTCTGCAAGTGGCGCTAAGTAGCGATCAGGCTTTGACCCGGCTTTATGCGGCGGATGCGCTTTGGACTTTGACCGGCAATTCTGAGCTGGTGCTGCCGACTTTGATGCAAGCGGCGGCTTCTGAAGATGCGGATATTCAGGCGCTGGCGGTGGCGGCTTTAGGCCAGATGGGAGGCCAGGCGTCTTCTGCGGTGCCGGTGTTAAATGAGCTGTTGAATCGCGGGTCTAGAACGCGCTCGATTGCTCAAAGTGCGCTAACGGTGATTAGAAGCGGGAATCCTTCGTCGGCGCTGTTGGGAATTGTGGCCAGAGAATCTCGGCGACGGGTGTTGCCAGCGGCGATGAGAGCGATTGGCGGGCTTTGGCGCTAGGGATAGGATCATGCGCAGAAAAGGATATCTCTTGCGCATGATCCTATTGCTATCGGGTATCGGCTGAGGCCGCTAAGCTGGCTTCAAAGCAGTTGATTAGAAACAGACCTTTTCGCCCCAGTCTGGAGCAACTGAGGTGCTGCCGGTTCTACAGCTAAAGGGGCGAACCATGCGTTCGGGCATGTAGCCGTAAGCCGCGTTGTTTGTGAGATCGCTGGCGGTGGTAAAGGTGACTAGGCCAACAGTTTGGCAGCTTTCGATGAGCTGGGCGGCAAGCTGGTTCATGAGCACAGGGGAGGCGAGGACGCTGTTGGCTCCTTCGTTGGTTAGCACGAAGCGAAAGCTGTCTGGGCGGCTTGGCACGTTGCCAGAATAATTGTGGTCGTTGAGGGTGCGGGTGCCGATTTGGGTGTTGAAGACGCTGCGGATTTTGCTTTCGGTTTGAGCGATCGCATTATCGCAACTGATCTGCGGCTGAGCGGCAATGGGGGCCACTAGGCTGACTAAATCTGAGCGCAGCCAAACGTCAGAGGTAGGCATGACTGAAGCGGCTAGACGTACCTGATACCAGGTGTAGCCAGCGCTGTCTTTTTGTTCGCGGACGATGCTGAAAGGGCTACCGTTGGCGGCGGTAACCTGAGTTGCCGTATTGATAGAAGGCCCGGAGCGCAGGTTGGCAACGCCGCCTTCAATGGTGGTAGAGACCCAGCCTTTTTGGGGCATCGCTAAGGCGCGTTGGGCTAGCGCCATACTTAACGCGGTGGTTAGACTAGCGACGGTCAACAGGCTGGCGATTAGGCGTTTCATAGTAATTATCTTCAGGTGATTCTGATCTTTTACGAGGAGGGGGACTCCTATGTAAGATCAGAATCACTGGCGAGGGGTTAGGTTCCGGAGACTGTGCCGACGAAACGATTTGTGTCAGGGTTGCTGGGTATGGGGCGCACTATGTCTTGCTGTAGGCGTCCACCAGTTCCATTTGCCCATGAGCTTCATGCTGGCGGGAACGAGAATAATGCGAATGAGGGTGGTGTCGATGGCAATGGCGATCGCAATACCTAGCCCTAGCGCTTTGACGAAGATTAGACTGGTAAAGGCAAAGGCGCTGGTAACGATAATGACTAATAGGGCGGCGCTGGTGATGAGCTGGCCGGTTTGCTCTAGTCCTATGATGACGCTAGCGGTGTTGTTCTTGTTAGGGTCTTCTCCGTTGTGCTTTAGCTCGTCGTAGGTTTCTTTGATGCGGGTGAGCAGAAAGACTTCGTAGTCCATACTGAGGCCAAATAGAACACAAAATAGAACAACTGGAAGCAGAACGTCTATGTAGCCAATGGGTTTGAAGTTGAGAAGATTTTGAAAGTTGCCGTCTTGAAAGATGAAGACGAGTGCGCCGAAGGATGCGCCCATAGAAAGCAGGTTCATGATGATGGCTTTGATGGGGAGAATGAGCGATCGCAGCAGCAGGCTAAGCGTAATGAAAGTTGCAACCATGATCAGGCTGAGGACTAAGGGCAACCGGCGCTCGATGGCCGCAATCACGTCTAGTTCGCTGGCAGTTTGTCCGGCGACTCGAATCTCTAATCCTTCTAAGCTGGCGTTGCGAAACTCTCGGACCAAATTGCGGGTGGCCTCGGACTGCTGGGCCGTTTTGCTTTTTACGATGACTAACGTCGATTCTCTGTCTGTAAGCTGGTCAAACGCAGCGGCGACTTGAGGAATGGGGATTTGAGCTGGGTTGGCGTATAGCTGCTGATAGCTTTGAACGGTGAGCGTTGGGTCGAGGTTGACGATGCTCTGAATGCTGCTGACTCGCGGGTCTTGCTGTAGATCGTCGATAAATTGGTATAAGGTGGCGATACGGGCCGGTGTGAATAGCGGTTCGTTGGCGATACGCGACTGAACCGTTACCAGGATGGGCGCTGTTTCTCCGGGGCCAAAGGCCTGATTGATTTGATCTACGCCTTCTCTAGCGGGTGCGGAAGCGGGAAGGATGTCGGCGTTACCTACACCGAAGTTGGCGGAGAAGAACGGCGCGGTGAGTCCGGCGACAATGAGCAGAACCAGGATGGTAAAGAGAACGCTGCGACGGATGACAGCGCGGGCGATTGTTCTCCAAAATTTCTGTTGTTTGTTGACGACAGAGAAGAGACTGCCGTAGTGGATGCCGTGACCTACGAGGCCCAGTAGGGCGGGCAGTAGGGTGAGCGCGGTGAGGACGGAGAGCGAGACAACGATGGCACCGGCGATGCCGAGAGACTGGAGTAAGCGAATGGGGAAAAGGACGAGGCCGAAGAGGCTGATGCAGACGGTGATGCCGGAGAAGAAAATGGCGCGTCCGGCGGTGTCTGAGGTGATGCGGATGGCTTGTTCTACGGAGTGTGTGGTTAGCTCTTTTTGAAAGCGGTTGACGATGAGCAGGGCGTAGTCGATGCCGAGACCTAGGCCGAGCATACTGGTGAGGTTGAGCGCGAAGACGGAGACGCTAAGCCGCTGGGCGATGAGATAGAGCAGCCCAAGGGTAACCGAAACGGTGACGACACCCATGGCAATTGGCATGGCGGCGGCAACGACTGAGCCGAAGACTAGCACCAAAACAATAAGAGTGATAGGGAGAACCGCGAGCTCTACTTTGCGTAAGTCGGCCTTGCTGATGCTTTGGACAGCCTGGTCGATAGCGGGTTTGCCGGTGAGATAAATGTTGAGTGCAGGCTCAGGGCTTTGAGCGGTGTCGGCGTTGGCCTGATCGATTGTTTGTTCAATTTTATCGATGGCGTCTGCGCTGAGCGACTTTAGATTGATGATGCTGTACTGCGTTTGGCGATCGCTGCTGATGTATTCGGGATGTTCGAGCGGGGTCGAGATGGAGGCGACTTCTGGCAGGCTGCGGATGGAGGCTAGAGTGGCGTCAATTTCGGTCTGTACGTTTTTGGGCTGTACATTTTCGGGCTGTACGTTAGAAGGCACAGGTCTTGAGCGGTCGTTTGATGCGTTTTCTGAGGGTGCGTCCGTCACCTGTTGAAAAACAACGGTCAGCGCGTCGGGGTTGATGTCGAACGCTTCTTGGATCATCAGCTCGGCGCTGTTGGCGGCTCCGGTTTCATCGACTACTTTGACTTCTTGCAGCGCGTTTTCCAGCAGCGGCGCGCAGAGCAAACTGACGAGCGTAAACACGGCCCAGATAATGAGCGTCCAGATTCGGTGGCGGTAGATGTGGCTGCCCAATCTGGAGAACACGGAGTTAGCGTCGGGGGTCGGTTTTCTATCGTTCATTTCGTCGTTTAGAGCGGTGGACTTGAATGGATGAGGTGTCTATATCCGGCGACAGAGGGGCGGGCTAGATCGCTAACCTACCCTGTTAAGTACGAATATGTAAGCAAAATAGTTTTCAAAGCAGTATGGCGAAACATGATTATGACCTGTTGGTAGTAGGTTCTGGCTCTGGTGGACTGTCGGCGGCAAAGACGGCACGAGATATGGGTAAACGGGTAGCGATCGCCGAGAAAAACAAGGTCGGCGGCACCTGCGTCAACCGGGGCTGCATTCCGACAAAGCTGATGGTCTATGCCGGAGAGTTTGCGAAGTCTCAGAAGATTGCGGGTGATTATGGCTGGTCTAGAAGCGATCGCACGTTTGACTGGCAGCGGTTTAAGCAGGCGATGGACAGCCACGTGGAGGCAATTCGAGAGAGTCAAATTGAAGGGTTGGAGGGGATAGACCTTTTGAGGGGGCAAGCCGAGTTTGTGGATAAGCATACCCTGACGGTGGATGGAGAAAAAATCACCGCTGAGTTTGTGCTGCTGGCTGTGGGCGCAAGGCCGAAGATGCCGGACTTGCCTGGCATAGAGTATGCACTGGATTCTAAAGATATTTTTGGGCTAGAAGCGCTGCCTGAGTCCTGGGTGGTGGTTGGCGGCGGCTACATTGGTGTAGAGCTGGCGCAGGTGCTTCGCTGCTATGGCTGTGAGGTAACAGTGGTAGATTCTAAGCCGCATGTTTTAGATGGATTTGACGCGCAGGTGCAAAAGCGAGTGCGACAGATATTAGAAGATGATGAGATAAAAGTTGTTGATCAGGCCCGATTAAAAGAAATTGAGAAGACGGATGACGGCTTTACGGTAATACTGGAGAACGATACAACAGAAAATGCGCAGAGGGTGATTTGTGCGCTGGGCCGGAGTGCGAACGTTGAGACGCTGAATTTGGATGCGGTAGGGGTGACGACCCAGAAGGGGAAGATTGTTGTTGATGAGTATAAAAGGACTGAATCTCAAAACGTTTTTGCGGTGGGCGACTGTACCGATACGATTATGCTGACGCCGGTCGCGATCGCAGAAGGAAAAGCTGCGGTTGAAACCATATTTGGTGAGCCGACAAAGGTGGACTATCGCTGGGTGCCATCGGCGGTGTATATGCATCCGGAGGTGGCGATGGTGGGGCCGACAGAAGAGACGGCGGCTGAGCAAGGACTCGATTTTGAGAAGGTCTGTAGCACCTTTACGCCGCTGAAGTATGGCATGGCCAAAAGCGACTCGATGGAAGCGTTTATTAAGCTTTTAGTGGAGCCAAAGAGCCAGCAGATTATCAGTTTGCATTTGGTGGCTCCTGGCGCTGCCGATATGATTCAGATGCTGGTGCCTGCGCTCAAAAAAGGGCTGACGCTAGAGGAGCTGAATGAGACGATTCCGGTTCATCCTTCTACCGGCGAAGAGCTGTTTGGTATGGGCTGATACCGTTTGGCAGGTAGCGCTGTAGAGGCGTGAGCGTTCTATGACAGAAAGCGTTTTCGGCAGCTTTTATCTGTTCCTTTTGATGGACACCACTCTCGAAATGTTTCGTTACATTAAGTGCAGTTGACCTTTTGAGACATTTACATATTATGAAAGAGACTACACCTCTGACTACGCCTACCTCACAGCCTTACGTAGAGCCTGCAACTAGCTGGCGTCTGGGCTTCGTGCCTAGTGCCGAAATCTGGAACGGCCGTCTGGCGATGATTGGCTTTATCTCCGCTGCTGCTATTGAAGTATTTACTGGTCGTGGATTTCTCCACTTCTGGGGTTTGCTCGGTGGCTAGGCAATAGAGTTCTAAAAGACTCTCCTTTTTTAGACAGCATAGACGGCCCGAAAATTATTTCGGGCCGTTTTTGTTTATCTTGCTGTTTGTCTTTTTGGTTGTATTCTTGGCTTTCAGGTCGCTTACAGCATGGCCAGCCTTTCTTGGATGAGCTTTACCTGTTTCTCGGCTTCGGCTAGCGTATCTCTAGCGCCTTGAACAACTTCTGCGGGCGCTTTGTCTGTAAAGCCTTTGTTGCTTAAGCGGCCGGTAAAGGACTTAACTTCGCCTTCAGATTTGCCCAGGTCTTTTTCTAGTTTGGCGCGCAATGCGTCTACGTCTACTACGCCTGTAAGTGGGATGAGTACCTGTACGGTGCCGGTGACGCCTGCAAACATTTTACGCTGATCTGATTTTGGATCGTAGGCTGGCTGGGCCGTTTTGATTAGCTCGCTGGGCGTGATGCCTTCGGCGTTTGAGCCAATTGCCGTTGGATTGGGGTTGACAGTCGTGGTGACAGTCGTGGTGACAGCTGTGGTGGCGGTCGTGGAAGGCGGCGTGGTAGAAGTCGGTTCGGCTTGGGGGGCTGTAGCGCGATCGCCTATAATGTCGCTCCAGATTCCTTGAAGCTGTTGGGCAGCGCGCGATCGCTCTTGGGCCGTAAATACTTTGTTGATGCCAAAGCGGACGCTGTAGAACAAGCCAACAAGCTGGAGCAGGCTCTTTAGCCCAGGGACATCGTTAAAGGCGTCTAAAATCGAGGCTACGACTTTGAGCGTCATGGCTGCGCCTAATACAACAGCTAAGGTGGTTACCGGCTTTTTATAGTTGGTAAAGAAGCCGTTAAAGTAGCGCGTTGGGTTTTCTAAGAAGGTTTGTATGGAGCCTGTCATTTGTCGCCAGTCGTTTTCTTCTGAAGATTTGACGCGGCTGAGTGAGGCTTCGGGCTGCTTGGCTGCGATCGCCGATTCTATGGCTTCTTCAGCGGCTTCTTCAATTGTTGCGGTAGGCACGGTAGATGCAGTCGGTGCGGCTGTTGTATTTACGACAGCTACTGCTTCAACCATTTCTGCCGCTTCAGCGACGGAGAGCGTTTGAGCGGTTTCCTCATGCGCCGGGGATAGGTCTGTATGTAGCAGGGTGAGGGTGTCTACTCGCGCGACGTCTTTGATGTATTGCTGCGTGGCCTTGAGGATGGAGAGCTCGCGATCGCTATCTGTTTTTAAGATGGCTTCAATTTTCGCAGAGGGCTTTACGCCCGCTTCTGCTCGTAGATTGCGAATAGTGCGAATTAGATCGATCAGCAGCTCGAACTGTTGTTCTAGTTCAGCGTCAATCTGTTCGTTTTGCGCCTCCGGATAGCGTTGAAGCGCTAAACAGTCGTCTTCGCCTTTGGCGGTGAGCGTGTGCCACAGCTCTTCGGTAATGTGCGGCATAAACGGATGCAACAGCTTTAGAATGCCTTCTAGAACGTAGGCTAGGGTTTGCTGCGCGGTGCGTTTCGTTGGGCCATCGCCGTAGAGTCTAGGTTTTACTAGCTCGATGTACCAGTCGCAAAAGTCTCCTCTGGTAAATTCGTATAGCTCCTTGGAGGCTTCGCCCATGCCGTAGGCGTCGAGCTGTTCGCGCACTCGCTGAATGGTTTGGCTGTAGCGAGAGAGAATCCAGCGGTCAGCGAGTTCTAGGGCTGCGCCGCCTGCACCGGGTTCGCCTAAATCGCTAGGGGTCTGTCCGCCTAGGTTCATCATTACGAAGCGGGAGGCGTTCCAGAGTTTGTTGGTAAAGTTGCGCGAGGCTTCTACGGCTAAAGATTCGTCTTTGTCGCGGTCGTAGTCTAGGCGAATGTCTTGACCGGCGCCGGCGACTTCACGCACTAGCGTGTAGCGCAGCGCATCGGTGCCGTATTTGTCGATTAGGATGAGCGGATCGATGCCGTTGCCTTTCGATTTCGACATTTTTTGGTTGTTTTCATCGCGCACTAAGCCGTGAATATAAACCGTGTCGAAGGGCATATGGCCGGTAAAATGTCCGGCCATCAGGGTCATTCTGGCGACCCAAAAGAAAATAATGTCGAAGCCAGTGACCAGGGTTTGGGTGGGGTAATAGAACTGGTAATCGGGGGCGGTGGTATCTGGCCAGCCTAGGGTGGACATGGGCCAGAGGCCGGAAGAGAACCAGGTGTCTAATACGTCTGGGTCTTGGCGTAGGTCTACCTCGTAGCCAAATTGAGTGTTGGCTTTGTAAACGGCTTCTTCCTTGTCGTGGGCGACGATAAAAGGCGTGTTGTCTGTAATGTTGCCTTCGGTTTCGCTGATGACGTACCAGGCGGGAATTTGGTGGCCCCACCAGAGCTGACGCGAAATGCACCAGTCTTTGAGGTTTACGAGCCAGTCGCGGTAGACTTTTGTCCAGCGTTCGGGAACAAACTGCGGGTCTTGCTGGTCGTCTAAGGCGGCTAGGGCTTTGTCGGCCATAGGTCGAATTTTGACGAACCACTGGGTTGAAATCAGGGGTTCGACGGGGACTTTGCCGCGATCGCTATAGGGCACAGAATGCTTGTAGGCTTCGATTTCGCCCAGCCATCCTTGCGATCGCATTTTCTCGACGACCCATTCTCGGGCCTGGAAGCGGTCAATGCCGTCAAACTCTTCGCCCGCGTTCTCGTTGAGCGTGCCGTCTTTGTTCAAAATGTTGATGACGGGCAGATCGTGGCGCTTGCCCATCTCGAAGTCGTTGGGGTCGTGAGCGGGGGTTACTTTTACGCAGCCGGTGCCAAATTCCATATCGACGAACTCATCGCCAATAATAGGAATTTCGCGGCCTACTAAAGGCAGCGTCAGCATTTGGCCAATCAGATGCCTGTAGCGATCGTCGTTAGGATTTACCGCAACCGCGGTATCGCCCAGCATCGTTTCGGGCCGGGTGGTGGCAACTTCCATCGTGCCTTCTCCACTGGTTAGCGGATACAGGAAGTGCCACAAAGAGCCGTCAACTTCTTTGTTTTCTACTTCTAAGTCAGAAACTGCCGACTGGCTAGCAGGGCACCAGTTCACCATATAGCTGCCCCGGTAGATTAGCCCTTCGCTATGCAGGCGGTTAAAAGCGGTTACGACTGCGTTAGATAGACCCGCGTCCATGGTGAAGCGCTCGCGCGACCAGTCTACCGAGACGCCGAGTTTGCGCAGCTGGTTGACAATCGTACCGCCCGATTCGGCTTTCCATTCCCAGGCTCGCTCTAAAAATTTCCCTCGACCCACTTCTTCACGGGTTTTGCCTTCGGCGGCAAACTGCCTTTCTAAAATTGTTTGCACGGCAATGCTGGCATGGTCGGTGCCGGGTAGCCACAGCGTGTTTTTACCTTTCATCCGCTGGTAGCGCACGACGGTATCGATCAGCGTTTCTTCAAACGCATGGCCCATGTGCAGGCTGCCGGTTACGTTTGGCGGCGGAATCATGACGCAGAACGGCTCGCCGCCTTTGCTAGGATCGGCCTTAAAGACTTCGTGGCGTTCCCAGTATTGCTGCCATTTCGTTTCGGTAACAGTGGGATCGTATTGGCTCGCGAGCGTCGGCGTAGTGGCAGTCATTGCGGGTGCGATTTAGATATAAATCAAGTTAAATGGTAGCAGTGATTTGAGCCTTCGGACGCGATGGGAAAGCATTGGGTGCTTTGGGTCTTTTTTGGGTGCCAAATTTAAGAATTTAGGCTTGAAGCCATAGGTATGTAAAAAGACACGTAAAAAGGCATCTGATTGAATACCAAATGCCTTTCGACTGACCGCTTAGTTAGGTTGAGACTGATGCTAATTTGCTAGGGCTTACTCAGAAAATTCAGTGATTCCTGACTGGGCTGCAGGATTATTCACCTCTGCTGCTTGCTGTTCTAAAATGGCTCGCTGTCGGGCGCGTAAGGACTCTGCCTGTCGGTTAATGCGGCGGCTTTGGCTGCGATAAAAGCCTTCGTCTACCTGTCCGGCTCCTTGTAAAGCGCCTGACTGGTGGTATATATCCCAAATGTTGGCACCCGATCCTAAAAAGCCATCCGACGAATCTTGACTTTTAAAGTCTTCAGCGGTGTTGGCTCGGCCAGTATCTCCGCCGCCTAGCTGTGCCATTGCTGGGGCTACACCCAATCCTAAAACTAGTCCGGCACTCATTAGTTGAACAGCCAGCTTACGCATTTATCCACCCTCCAAAAGGTCTCAATATCCTATTAGTGTACCAATCCCATCGAGACAATCCGCTGATTCTCTGTGCCGATCTTTGTAGCGGCGAGTTGCTAGATGATTGACTAGGCGATTCGACGGCTGATGAGCGGTCGGATGATCGCTAGAGCACCTACGCTAAAAGCTAGCAGAATTCCTAGGGCTGCGCCCATACTCACACTGGCAAAGGGAGCCTGCATGACGATGCTGCTAAAGTGCCAGTTGGGATGTAGATAGATGTAGCGGATAGGTTCGATGGCATAGCTCAGTGGGTTTAGGCTGGCGATGATCTGTAGCCAAGGGGGCATGAAGGACAGCGGCACTAAGGCAGTGCTGGCAAACAGCAGCGGCAAGTTCGTGATGAAGATGACAGCGAGCAGTTCGATATGTCCGGGTAGCGCAAAGGCTAAGCCTAGGCTCAGCGCGGTGACGCCAAAGACTAGCATGAGCACGATGAGAACCATCAGCAGTAGGCCGCCTAGCCCTGGTAGGCCAGCACCTAATACCGCGCTGAGTCCGACGATGGCGGTGGTTTGAACCAGGCTCATGGTGGCGATGAAGAGAGCTGAGGCGACCACGATGGAGAAGCGAGAGGCTAAGGGCGCGACTAGCAGGCGGTTGAGGAAGCCAAATTCGCGGTCGAACATGACGGGTAGACCGGCGTTGAGCGCTCCGGCAAAGGCGGTAAAAACGATGATGCCTGCGCCTAGAAACTGGCCGTAGTTTTGACTTTCGCCGAAGAGTCCTTTAGGGACGTTTTGGAAGAGTGCGCCGAATAGCAGCAGCCACATTAACGGCTGGATGACGCCTGCAACAAGGGTGGTTGGGCGGCGCTGAAGCTGAATGAATAAGCGACGGGTAAGCGCGACGGTTTCTTGCACAAACTCTTTGGTGCCGGGTGAGGGCAGGTTTGCGGCAGGGTTGATTGGAGGCGCGGTGGGGGCGGAGGCTGTAGATTGGCTCATCGCAGGCGGTGGTTGAATCTGTTTTTTCGAGAAGAGATGAAAGGATAGAGATAAATAGGCTCTTTCAGGCTAACGCAGTCTGAGTGGCCTGTGTATCGACCTGCCGTCTCGGCTAGCGCATACCTAACGCATACTTTGCTTACGCTCTTTTTTCAGGTCGCGTTTTCCGGCGGCGGCGACTTCGGCGTCCATGAGGGTGCGGCCGGTGGCGGCTAGGTATACATCGTCTAGGCTGGGCTGAGATTGGGAGATGCCAAAGGTGGGTAAGCCTGCGCCCTTGAGGGCTGATTGAACGGCGGATAGGGCGTCGGCTTCTTTGTCGACGACCAGATTTAGCGAATTGCCTTGAGCGCTGTTGACAATGACTTCTTGAACGACGGGCAGATCGAAGAGGAGGCTGCGGGCCTGCTCGGCTTCTGGGTCGGCGGTAAATTCTCGAATGCGAAGGGTGATGCGATCGCCCCCAACTTGAGCTTTTAGATCTGAAGGTGTCCCTGCCGAAATGACTTCGCCTTTGTCGATAATGGCGACTCGCCCAGCTAGCGCATCGACTTCTTCTAAATAGTGACTGGTCAGCAGAATAGTGGTGCCTTCGTCTCGTAGCTGACGCAAAAACCGCCAGACGGCTGTGCGACTTTCAATGTCTAAGCCTACGGTTGGTTCGTCGAGTACTAAGACAGATGGCTGGTGGAGTAAGCCTGCGGCTAGGTCTAACCGTTTTTGCTGTCCGCCTGAATAGCTGCCGGTTTTTTTGTCGGCGATATCGGCAATTTCTAGCAGGTCGAGCATTTGGGCGATGCGCGACTTTAAGATTGCTTTAGGTAGATGGTAGATTGCGGCCTGCAATTCCAGCAGCTCGCGCCCGGTGAGCACCTTATCTAAAGCCACTTCTTGAGCAATATAGCCCAGCATCTGACGAGCGGTGCGCGGATCGTCTAAGACTGAAACGCCGTTAATTTCTAGCTGGCCAGCATCTGGCGTCATCAGCGTACACAAGCAGCGAATGACCGTTGTTTTCCCTGCTCCATTGGGCCCTAGTAGTCCAAAGATCTCACCGGGTTCGATGGCAAAAGAAACGTCTTTTACCGCCGGTACGTCTCCGTAAGACTTTTTCAACTTTTCGACTAATACAGCAGGGGCCATGATTAACTATCCATCCAAGCGGGGCCGTTCTTAATTGTATTACTCTCCCAACGCTTCGCTCAGATTCCAGGCGGCGCTAATTAACGCAATATGCGTGAAGGCTTGGGGGAAGTTGCCTAAGGCTTCGCCGCTAATCCCGGTTTCTTCGGCGTACAGGCCAACGTGGTTGGCGTAGGTTAGCATCTCTTCAAAGATTCGCCGGCTTTCGTTGAGCAGGTGGTGATCGGTGCTACCGGCCCTGGTGAGAGCTTCGACGAGCCAGAAGGTGCAGAGGTTAAAGGTGCCTTCTTCGCCTTCTAGGCCGTCGCTAGATTCGCCCTCGCTATTGGTGGTGTTGTAGCGGTAAACCAGGCTGTTCGAGGTAAGTCCGCCGTCTTGGGGAGACTGCCGAACGGCGGCGATGGTTTTGAGCATTTTGGGATCGCTTGGTGCGAGGAAGAACACCAGCGGCATAATCAAGCAGCCCGCGTCCAAATCTTTTTCGCCGTATGCCTGCACAAAGGCTTGACGATCTTCGTCCCAGCCGTTTTTCAAGATGTCTTCGTAAATTTCGTCGCGGGTTTTTACCCAGCGTCTGCGCTCAGCCGGAAAAGATCGGCTCTCGGCAATCCGCAGCGCTCTGTCTACGGCGACCCAACACATGAGACGGGAGTAGAGGTGGTTTTTGTCGCCACCGCGCGATTCCCAAACGCCGCTGTCTTTGCGGTGCCAATTTTTACAGACCCAGTTGGTGAGGTAGCGCAGGTGAACCCAAAAATCGTGGGAGATAAAGTCGCCGTATTTGTTGTAGAGGTAGGCGGAGTCCATTAGCTCGCCGCAGATGTCTAGCTGGAGCTGATCGAATGCGCCGTTGCCGATGCGGACGGGTTTGGATCCTTTGTAGCCTTCTAGGTGGTCGAGCTCTTCTTCTTCTAGGTCTAGCTTGCCGTCGATGCGGTACATAATTTGCAAGCTGCCGCCTTCGCCTAGTTCCTGACAGCGGGCTTCTAGCCAGCCCATAAAGCCTTTGGCTTCTTCGGTAAAGCCGATGCGGATGAGGGCGTATACGGTAAAGGCTGCGTCGCGAATCCAGGTGTAGCGGTAGTCCCAGTTGCGGCCACCGCCCACGTATTCTGGCAGACTGGTGGTGGGCGCCGCGACAATTGCACCGGTTGGCTCGTAGGTCATCAGCTTGAGGGCTAGGGCGGAGCGTTCTACTCTTCTGCGCCAGCGTCCGGTGTAGATGCACTGCGAGAGCCAGTCTCGCCAGTATTTAGTGGTTTCGCTAAAGTAGTGCTCGGTCGTTTGGTTGAGGTTGGCTAGTTCTTCGTCGGTGAGGCGAAAGACCTGCTTTTGACCTTTTTTCTCTTCTTCGGCTTCAATATCTTCTTCGTTGATGGCTGCTTTGTAGAGGTCTCTTTTGGTATTAACGGTAAAAAGAGACTTTTCCTCTAGATCTGCATATTCGTCTGCGGTGCAGTCGGCTGCGTCTTTAGAATCGTCGACGTAGGGCTTGAAAATGAAGGTGGCGACTTCCCCTTCTTTTAGCGTGAATTCGGCAGATGCGCCCCGCTTGTCAATTTCTAAGGGCAC
>Ga0209194_1001138_pt1 | contig 17538 bp, 12 predicted proteins | sample COGITO_mtgs_1004_FD_184787 | JGI IMG/M metagenome (GOLD analysis project Ga0209194, IMG submission 184787) | Pelagic marine microbial communities from North Sea - COGITO_mtgs_100413 (SPAdes) (version 2) | ecosystem: Environmental > Aquatic > Marine > Epipelagic ...
TCAAAGGCTTTGCGAGATCTTTGGTCGCTACTTGTACTGCTCTATTTATGCCGATGCGCCGCAGAGTGCAGCAGAGAAGCCGCAGTGGCACACGCAGCGACGCTACAGGCTAAAAAACCGAGTTCTCTATAGAGACTGGCAAGACGCTGAAAAACTTGTCGGGGTAAGGCCCGGTCACACTATCACCTATGCATTACTCGATATTGATATCAACAGTCCTTACCACCCAAAGCAAGATGCGGATGCGATCGCCCATATAGAAGCGGCCCTTGAAACCATCGGCATTACCCGAACAATCCGCATCCGCAGCAGCTGGAGCGAAGGAATACATCTTTATCTACCGCTGCTTGAGCCCGTCAAAACGTTCGACTTGGCCGTGGCGCTAAAAAACTGCTTAGTCCCTCAGGGCTTCAAGCTAAAGCAAGGGCATTTAGAGTGCTTTCCCAATGTCAAAGCCTACGGCAATATCATCAAAACCGAGTATCTGGCCCATCGCCTGCCGCTGCAGCCAGCGAGTGGGTCTTGCCTGCTAGATGAAGCCTTTTGCCCAGAGAGCAGTAAGCTAAGCGACTTTCTAAACCGGTGGGACATTGCCGCCGCAGGCCAAGATATTCAGACCTTACAGCAGGCGCTACCGCTCGCCCGCAAGAATCGATTTAAAAAAGTACGCAACCGCCTCAACAAAATAGAAAGCTGGAAGCAGGATCTAGAAACAATTTTGGCAGAAGGCTGGAGCGGCCATAGCCAGACCAATCAGCTATTGAAAGAGTTTGGCTGCTATGGCCATGTCTTTTCAGGTCACTCAGGTGAGGCGCTGGTGGACTTTATCTATCAGCAGGCTATTTCTAGCCCTGGGTACGAGAAGTGGTGTCGGCATCAACGCGAAATTAGGATGCGATCGCGCGTTTGGGCTACTGCCATAGAAAAATACTACTGGCCGCTAGGCTCCTACGGTAAAACTCGCCAGACTGAAGCAGACGGGACTACAGCATTCAACGACTTACGCGCTAAAAGCGCCCAGGAAAGCATTAGGGCCGCGATTCAACGGCTTAAGCTAACCGAAGCGTTGCCGCAAAAAATAACTGCCAGAGCAGAGGCTATCAGAAAGACCCAAGCATCTCTAGGTTCAGCTTCCAGCAGCCTGGAAACGCTTTACAAAGCTGAAAACAAGAAGCTTTGGCATCCCGACTTTTACATTCAGGAGCCAGGGGAACTGCCCGTAATCCCTTCAGTTCTCGATGTTTCAGGCGATCGAGAGGTAGATAGCCCGCCAATGGGAGAACAGCTAGAACCTTCTGAATATAGGGAATTACGGACTGAAGAAGAAATAATGAAGTGTGAGAGCTATGAAAATGACGCATCTGCTCTTTCTAAAACGAAGTTTAATTCTGCTCCGGAGGTTCGGGGGGATTTCTTAGATTTTCCACAGCCTAGGATAGAGGGGAGCAAACTAAGCGCACCAACGGTCAAGGTCAATAAAGCAGTAACCTCAAAATTGGGAGAGGGAGAAACCCCAGCGTTAAAAAAATCTTTTAAGAAGCCTAACCTTAGAAAAGCAAATCTTGGCCCTTCTATTGTCACTTCTAAAGAAACTGTCAATGGCTTTAGGAACAATGGCCTTTCGCAGATCGTCGCTGATACTATCACAGCTACTCAGTCTGTTGTTCAAAGGCTAGATTGGTCTGTTGAGCAAGTTCGAGCCTTCATTTCAAAAAGATTTGAGGGACGACGACGAGCGCAGTTGTCAGATGATGAAGCGCTAACGCTCTTATATTACTTACAGGTTCAATATCTTGAAATTAGAAAGGTAGCTGGGGCTAAATGAACCCTTCTACCTACGGGTAGCTATTCGTGTTACTGTTTTAAAGTTAGTAAAAAGTGACACGAATAAAGTAATGGATGCTCGCGGCCGCGTAAAGACAGAGCTAGAAAACTTACAGGAGCAGCTAGCTGAGCTTAAGGCACGGGGGCCTTTTCTTAGTGGAGTTAGAGTTGAGCGAACGCCCGCGGGTGGCACTGCATCTCAAAATGCTCAGAGCGAATGCAAGTATGCCAGGCTCAGAGCAGGAAAGGGGAAGCTATTAGATAATGGAAAAAAGTCGAAGTACATCCCCGTTCGCGAAATCGATAAGTATCAGGCGATGTGCTATCGAGGTAAATCTATTAAACAAATAGAGAGAAAGATTGAAAAGCGCCAGCAGACATTAAAGCGACTCAATGCGATCGCAGCAGAACTAGGTCTTTCCTAAAGTTTCTATCTTTCTTAGAGCTTCTAGTATCTGAACGATTAGCTCTCTCTAATCGCTTTGCAACTAAACGTTCATTTTGACGTCTATAAGCCTACGGTAAGTGTGCAGCATATTACATTCTGAGATTATGCTATGGTGCAAAATAGGTGCAGCATGTTTCTCTTTGATACTGATATAAGCTTGCTTTACAAGGTTGTCTTAGGGAACTATCTCGATAGCTAAACGTTCAGATTAACTAGGCTTTTTAGCTGAGTAATACAGCTCATGTGTAGCTGCTTTATTTTTGTTAGTTGAGCCTGTTGGCGTATTCTTTCAGGCTCTTTCTAAACTCTTTATGTTTATTGCCTCGTCTAGTTTCCATTCTTGGTAGTTTAAGACGTATGGTAGTTTGAAACATGGCTCACCTAGATAAGGTTCTTAGCACTTCATTAAATCGAAAAGCAATGCTCTTGTGAATTTAATGCTGTTGAAAATTTAGTGTTTTTGTAAGCTTCCGTTCCTGACTAATCTATTCTTATAATGCTTAATACGCTCCCTGTTGAAGAAAAGAAAGCTAGCTTCGCAGCAAAGACATTCATTTCTGTTCTTCATATGTTTGAAGAACAAGTGAGGCAGTCGCCCAATGCTATAGCGCTCGTTAGCACAGTTAGAACACTTACCTATCAGCAGCTCAATCATGAGGCTAATCAGCTTGCCCGCTACTTACAAAATCAAGGCGTAGGGCCAGAGCAGTTAGTGGCCGTTCAGCTGGCGCGATCGCCCTACGCCATCATTGCCTTTCTAAGTGTGCTCAAGTTAGGAGCCGCCTACGTACCTATTGACCCCGATTATCCAGCCGAGCGGTGCGATTATATTCTTCAAGACTCACAAGCAGCCGCTTTATTAACTGAATCAAGCTACATAAATCATATTGCAGATGCAAACTACAGCGGCATTTGCATTCAGCTAGATATTCAGTGGAACGCGATCGCACATAGCAGCAGCAGCAACCTAAGCATCACAGTTCGACCAGAAGATCTCGCCTATGTTATTTACACCTCTGGCACCACTGGTCAGCCCAAAGGCGTTGCAATTCCTCACCGAGGGCTAGCCAACCACGCAATCACAATGGCCACAGCCTTCGAACTCACACCCGCCGATCGGGTTTTACAGTTCTCTAGCCTCAGCTTCGACATCATTGTAGAAGAGCTATACCCCACAATTATTAGCGGTGCGGCGCTAATTTTGCGAACAGATGCGATCGCTACTTCGCTAACCGACTTTTATCAGTTTCTAGACGACCAGAAGATTACGGTACTCAATTTGCCAACAGCCTTTTGGCATGAGCTAGTGAGCGGCCTATCTCGACAAGCGGGTTCTTCCAAGTACAGTTTACTAAAGTCATGCGTTCGTCTTGTTGTTGTCGGCGGTGAAAAAGCATCTCGCTTAGCCTATGCCCAGTGGTGTGGCTTAGTGGGTCAATCTATCCGCTGGATCAACGCCTACGGCCCTACCGAAGCAACCGTCAGCGCCACCCTATACGATCCAATTGCTGAAAACTATGAGTTTGGCAAAGAGCTACCCATCGGACGACCCATCGATAACGTTACTACTTATGTCTTAAACGAAGCACTAGAACAAGTAAAGCCCGGAAACCAAGGAGAGCTTTTCATTGGTGGTCTTGGTCTAGCAAGAGGATATCTTAATCGACCGATTAAAACAGCCGCCGCCTTTATTCAAAATCCTTTTGAAGCAAACTCTCGGCTTTACAAAACGGGTGATATTGTTCGCCAGCTAGCCGATGGCAATTTAGAGTATGTCGATCGAGCTGACTTTCAGGTTAAAGTTCGCGGCTTTCGCATCGAGCTAAGCGGAATTGCCAGCTGCCTGGAAAAGCATCCGCTGGTTCAACAACAGATTGTTGTAGTTAGAAAAGATAATCCTGGCACCAAGCAGATAGTTGCCTACGTCGTTGCCAAAAGCCCTCAACTAACCGGAAAAATTCTCAGAGAATATCTCAAAGAAAAGCTGCCAATTTACATGGTGCCTTCTGCGTTTGTATTGCTAGATCATCTGCCAACAAATACTCACGGCAAGATTGATAGAAACGCGTTGCCGGCCCCACAGGTTCAAAGAAATGGATATGCAGCGCCAAAAACAGATATCGAACAAACGTTGATAAATCTGTGGAAAACAGTTCTATCGATAAAGTATGTTAGTGCGCAAGATAACTTCTTCGAGCTAGGTGGAAACTCTTTGAAGGCAGTCCATCTTTTCTCTTTAATTGAAGATAAGCTCAACCAAAAAATTCCGCTGGCAGCGCTGCTCCAGGCTCCAACGCCAGCGCGTTTAGCAGCCCTAATAGACCAACCGCACGAGCCAAGCCAGCCTATTGACTCAGAAAATTTAGTTTTAGCTCATCCCAACCCTAATACTAAAACCGCCTCGCTATGGGATTCACTCGTTCCGCTTCAGCCTGAGGGGACAAAGCCGCCGCTATTTTTCCTCCATGCCGTTGGTCCCAGCATCCTAAACTATCAGAACCTCCTACCTTATCTAGATAGCGACCAGCCGGTATACGCACTGCAAGCAAAAGGATTAGATGAAACCCAACCGCTGCTAGATCGCATGGATAAAATGGCAGCTCAGTATATCCAAGATATTAAAGCTGTTCAACCTCATGGCCCCTACTATTTGGCAGGTCATTCTTTTGGCGGCATTATGGCTTTCGAAATGGCTCAGCAGCTTCAGCAGCAGGGCGAGAACGTTGGACTATTAGGCTTGTTTGATGCAGCCACGCCGGCTCTTAGCTACTGTCAAACCCCACCTATTGTCTATCAACTGTATATTCACGCGCTCAACTTGATTGAAGCACCTGGCCTAAGTCAAAAATGGCGATATCTCTCGGAGCGAGCTATCCCTTTGCTTAGAAAAATCTTTAGCCGTTCAAAGAGCACCCCTGTACAACCACTGCCCGAAATCTATCAGCGGATTGACCAGATCGATCGCGCGGCTCTTAGGCGCTATTCGCCGCAGCCTTATTCTGGTGTAATAACGCTATTTAGAGCTAGAGAGAAAGATCCAAAGCAATTCTACGATGCTCACTTAGGCTGGAAATATCTAGCTGAAGGCAGTCTGAGCATTCACGATGTACCGGGGCATCATCTGAGTTTGATGCAAGAGCCAAATGTCGCTGCGCTTGCAACCACTTTGCAACACGAATTAAACAACACATACGCAAAAGAGGTGCTCGACACTTCAACGTAAATAAACCGGTTATTCTACCGAATCGGCTATCTCTCAGTTCAGGCTGTGGGTTCTCTGCTATAGATTAGCTGTAGATTAGCTATGTACGCTGAGGAGGTTTAGGATGCGATCGCGCTTTCATCTGGCTTATCACGTCACAGATTCAGCAGCGGCCAGACAGTTTTACGGTGAGCTGCTAGGCTGCAAAGAAGGGCGCAGCACTCAAACCTGGGTCGATTTTGATTTCTTTGGACACCAGATATCGCTTCACCTAGGCAAGCCTGTAGCAACCGAAAATACAGGTATTGTATGCGAGCAATTAGTACCCATGCCGCATCTGGGTGTACTGCTAGATATGGAAACATGGCTAGCACTTTCAGAAAAGCTTGCAGATGCCGCCATCGATTTTGTGATTGAACCCCACATTCGCTATGTCGGAGAGCCAGGAGAACAAGGAACTATGTTTTTTCGCGATCCTTCAGGCAATCCAATTGAGATCAAAGGATTTGCTGATTTTGCAGACATCTATGCATCATAAGCCACTAGACTCCATTCGTGGCGCAGTTGAGCGACCCTGAAACATCAGAATGACTGATCAGCTCTAAGAGCAGCGCTTCCGAGCTATGAGGCAGTGGCGTTGGCAGAGATGCAGCCCGCAATATAGCTCGCAATCCATGCACCTAGTTCTCTTCGTCGCGGGTGCCTACCCAAACTTCCTGAGTCTGATAAAAACTGCCGCGTTGCTCCATCGGAAAACTGCCGAGCAGTGCCGCAATCCACACTTCTATCAGCGGCATCTTTAGCTGTTGCTGAAGATCGACTAGTCGCTGCGAGGACTGCATCTGAGCTGAAGCCAACGCCTTCACCCAATCCGAGACGTTTTCAGCATGGGAGACCGCCAGCGCCTGCTTCTTCAAGTCCGTATCCTCTAGCGCGTCAATCATATTCAAAACAGATGTTTTCTCAACGTCACCTGCGATGGAATTCTCACCCGTTTCGTCTTCGTCCAGGCGATCGCCACTCGTATGATACGAGCGCTGTACTAAATCAGAAAAATCTAGCTCTTGTGTCTGACGGGTCAGCCCTTGCAGCCAGTCACCGTCCATGACTGGCCCCTCTGCGTTATGTGCATCCTGCCAGTCCTCCCAAAGAATATTAGACTTTGCTTCGCACAGTCCTGCTAACCGCATCAAGATATCGCCTGCGACTCTAAGGTGATCGCGCTGCGATAGCCCAGCTAGCTCATCTTCAAACCGCGACCATAGACCAATCACATCAGCGTTTTCTGGCACTTCAGCAGCTGCGTCTAAAGCAAACTCCAAATTCAGCTCTAGTTGATGAACGCTATCCATTGCCTACCTCCGGTTCATCCGAGCAGCTTTCTTTCGAAAAGGCTGCGCCACCGCTCCACGGACAGCCTGCAATCGGGCACTCAATCGGCTCTAGCCGAATCTCATCCGCAAAGAAGGTAATCCCAAATCGAGCATTCAAATAGCTCATCACATCTTTTTGAACGTACTTCTCTAGCTGCCGCTTGCGATAGCCTGCACAGTGGATCGGCGCGACTTCTAGGACTTTGGCACCCGCTTGAAATACCGAGGCTGCGATCGCATGAATCGGCGCATCCTTCCGCTTCTCTCTCCAGATATACAAATTCGCATAAGGCACCGGTGCCTCAGCTACCAACAGCGAAACTGTCTCCACCTGCCCGTCTTTAGATGCTGTGCCAGCAACCTGCTGCTGATATTGTAGCCGCCGCTGTTCGTTCAGTCGCTGGCGATTGCGATAGTAAGAGCGCTTGCTAGGACAGCGCTTGTCATTCCAACAGCCGTCTCTCTTTTCCCCATGCAGCTGCTGCGCATCAGCAGCACTCAACTGCGCACACTCCACGCATTTTTTAGAAACTCGGCGGGCCATATTTATAAAAGAGACTATAGGTCGGCAACGGATAAGGCTCGAATAGCCTGGACAAAAAGACCGACGAGCTATGTATGCACAGATCCTCGTGCGGCGATAACTGAATCCGCTCAAGTGCTAGAACGCTTGTACATTAGGCTTCATCATACCGCAATCTACCAAACTATATTTTTAGCCTGATTTTTGGTCTAATACATATAATAAACTATGTATTAGGATATGATAATCGGCAACCAAGAGCGGACTGTCAGTGCGTTCACCGCTTGTGTTTATTCAAATATCAGAAACGCTTTTATAGTGGCTGCTGGCCGATAACACCGCTTTTTACGATGGCTAAACCCGATCCAATTCCCAGATTCGTTGAAGTTAGCCCACCTGGGACGTCGATAGCACCTGCTGCGTCCGTGGCTGCGTCCGTAGCTGCGTCCGTAGCTGGGGCGGTGTCTGCGCTGTCGGACTGGGTAGATCAGTTTTTGAGCGATCGCGAAATCAGACCCAACACCAGAAGGATGTATGAGTGGCAGCTACGGCGCTTTCAGAGGTGGCTTCAGCACAAGCCTTGGCAGGAAGTAACAGAAAGTGACATAGCTGGCTATAAGAACTGCTTGGAGGCGAAGCCTACGAAGCATGGGCAGGGACTTAAGCCAGCGAGCATCAACCAGGCGCTAGCTTCTATTCGCAGCTTCTACGAGTGGCTCTATCATCGGCGCTACATCACCTTCAATCCAGCTCTGACGATTGAACTGGTCGTACTGAGTGAACCGAAACTGAAGAACCTACAAGCCTCAATAGTTCACGAGTTAGGTGAAGGACTCTCCTTGCACGGTCAGCTCAGTGTCAGAGATGCCGCGATTGTCTGGGTGCTTAAGCATGGGCTGAGCGCTGCTGAGGTGGGGACGCTGAATATCGACGACTACAGGCAGCGGGCGCTTCAAGTAGAGAGCACGAAAGGGGCCAGCGACGGCCTGGGGGCCCTTTCGCCAGACGCCTGCTGTGCAGTAGAAAGCTATTTGGAGTGGTGCTTGGAAGAGGGTCTAGATATGTCATCCAATAAGCCTTTGTTTAGAAGCCAGTCTAATCGTAACTACGGTGCACGGATGAGCTACCGTGCTATCTACAATCTAATAAAGGATTTAGCGACGATCGCCGGAGCTACAGCAAAGTCATCAGAACTGTAGAACCCACTTTCTTCGAGCGACCAAGATCGCTCGAAGAAAGGTCTGAAAATTCTAGAATTTTCAGACTCACGTGCTAAATAGTGAAAATTCTTAAGATTTTTAACCCGGCGTCCGCTAGTATATCTCTGCACGCTTTGATCTTTACGCCACAACAAAGATGCCACAACAAGTAATCTCAATCATGGCTAATAGCGGTGGAGTTGGAAAAACCACGCTAACGGTCAACCTTGCATATCAACTGGCTCTACAGGGAAAAACAGTCGCGATGCTTGGGTGCGACCCTAACGGCTCACTAACTTTATTTTGTGGGCTAGATGACCCACCGCCTGAAAAGACACTCGACTACGTACTGCGATCTGAGTTTAAGGGCGACTATCCGCTGGTACCGGTATGGCGCAATCAGATTGACGGGGTAGATGCCTGTCTAGGTGGGCTTCCACTTACGGCTACAACACAGCGTCTAGTCCTTGATAAGCGAGGCGCTTATTTGCTCGCAGATGCCTTGGAGGACTACCCACTTCCTCACGACGTGGTTTTGATTGACTGCCCTGGCACTATTGAGCAGCTGCACGTGGCCGCTCTGTCTGCTAGTACTAGTGTTCTTATTACACTCAAGCCGGAGGACAAAGATCTAGATGCAATGGCAAAGCTGTTGGAATGGATTAGCGCAACGCGCAGCGAGCTGCGACTAAAGCCAGCCCCTCGCGTTATGGGGGTCGTTCCTAATGGAGCCAAGAAAAGAGCCATGCATCGGGACAATTTGGGACTTTCTGGCATAGATGGTGTGATAGGGTTACCCGAGATCATGCGCCAGATGCAAATCCAGATGTTTCCGACTATTAAGGACGGCGCTTATATTGCTAACGCAGCAGCGGCTGGACTGCCCTTGGGGCTATATCGGCCTAACGATCCTAGCAATCGGGTGTATGAAAAGATTGCCACTGCAATTACTCAGGAGATAACTTAGCGATGGCTCGTAATAGCAAGCGTTCGATTGACACTATGTTTGGAGGTGCGATCGCCGCACAAGAAGGCGAAACCATCGCTCAACTCAAAGAGGAAATTGAGAATCTGAAGTCACGATCGGGGCAATCCCTTTTACTTCCTGTCTCGGAAATTCAGCCGCTACAGCTGCCAGGAAATCTAAAGCAGCCCAGACTCTACTTTGATCCAATTAAAATGGAGCGACTTAAAGAATCTATTCAGAAGCACGGCGTTCTAGAGCCAATCCTCGTCCGGCCTCGAAAAGAAGGCGGCTATGAAACGATTAGCGGTGAGCGCCGCTGGCGTAGCTGCTGCGAGTTGGGAAAAGAAACAGTCCCTGGGATTGTGAGAGAAATGTCAGACGAGACAGCGCTAGAAGCGGCGCTGATTGCACATTTACTGAATGAAGAAATAACCGCAATAGAGCAGACAGAAAGCATACTCAGCTTGATTTCTCTGCATCTAGATACGGCTATTGTTGACATTAAATCTGCACTCTACAAGGTCAATAACTCGCATATTAGAGGCAATGAAAATTCTAGAATTTTCACAGAAGAAGAGCTTTCTGCGGTTAACAATATACTCGGCGAATTTGGAATGAAGCTTTCTAGCTTTGTATCTAATCGCCTACCCATGCTGAACCTAGCGCCTGAAATTCTAGAAGCTGTCCGAGCCGGAAGGATATCGCCTACTAACGCCGTTCTTTTAAACCGTCAGAAGCCAGAGCTTCACAGCGAACTGGTTGAACAGGCAGAAGGCCTTACGAAGCAGGATGTCATGGTTTTAGTAAAAGAAATAGCAGAGGAACATGCAGGTGGAACAGCTCCACCTATAGTGCCGCTTTCAGATCGAGTTTTCGCTCGAATTAAGGCTATTCGGAGGAAGAAGTCGCTGTTGAGCTCTAGTAAGGCTCAAAAGAAGTTAGGTCAAATTGATCGGCTCCTTGAAGAGATAGAGCAGATGGGCCTATGAAAATTCTAGAATTTTCATAGGCTTACTTCTACCCAATCAGCTGATACCAAACGACTAGATTGCAACAAAGTAAGGTAGTACAAAAAAACTACTTATAGCCGAATTCAGTTCGCAGGCCGCTTGGAAATAATGGTGAAATAATGGTAGTCCAAAAGACCAGCCAGAAGTTCTGTACACTCTTTCCTTGTCGCCTTTTATGAGAATTTAGCAACCTCCTATTAACCTTAAGATCTGTATTTAGAAGTTCCATGTCTGATAATTTGACTTTTCTTTCTTCAGACAGCTACGAACGCCTTTTGTCTGGCCTAAAGAAGCGAATAAAAGCCGCAAACGTTCGCGCTGCTGTTTCGGTGAACGCCGAGCTGATTTCACTTTATTGGCAGATTGGCAAAGAAATCTTAGCGAAGCAAGAGGAAGAAGGGTGGGGTTCGAAGGTTATTGAGCGGCTATCTGTAGATCTGAAGCGGGAATTTCCGGGCACTGGCGGATTTTCCCATACGAATCTCAAATATATGAAGACCTTTGCAGAATCTTGGCCAGATTGGTCAATTGGTCAACAGCTGGTTGACCAAATTCCATGGAGCCACAACATGGTCATTCTTCAACAAATAAAAGGACTGGACGCTCGCCGCTGGTACATCCAAAAAACCATTGAGAATGGCTGGAGTCGGAATGTTTTGCTTTTACAAATCGAGAGCGAACTATACGAAAGACAAGGAGGTGCCTTGAGCAACTTTGAGCAGTCTTTGCCACCTTCTCAGTCAGATTTAGCACAGCAGCTCGTCAAAGATCCTTACAATCTAGAATTTTTCACCCTGCCGGAAAAAGCCGTCGAGCGGGACCTAGAAAAAGCGCTAGTAAGTCACATTCAAGAGTTTTTGCTAGAGCTAGGCGTTGGATTTGCCTTTGTGGGTAGTCAATACCGGCTAGAAGTAGGAGGCGAAGAGTTTTTTATTGATATGCTCTTCTACCATTTGCAGTTGCGTTGCTATGTGGTTGTGGATCTAAAGATGGGCGCGTTTAAACCTGAATACTCGGGCAAGATGAACTTTTACATTAACGCAGTAGACGATCTACTTCGCCATACAGACGATCAGCCTACTATCGGGATTATTTTGTGTAAATCAAAAAATAAAGCGATCGCAGAATACTCTCTTCGTCAAACAGAAGCGCCGCTGGCGATCGCAACTCATAAGCTTCCGCCGCCTTTAAAAAATAAGATGCCAAGCCCAGAAGCATTGGAAAAAGAGATGGACGTTGCCTTAGAGCGACTGAAAGAAGATCAGAAAAATCAGAAATAAAGCGAGTTAGAATCTAGCCTTTGATATGCTGAAAATTCTAGAATTTTCAAGTACCGAGACACCGTGTAACTGAATGTGGCGCATTTAGCGATCGCCACTGGGCAAGGAAAAATCTGAGCAGCTAGCGATAGGGCTATCCCACTTCTGCTGGTCGGTGCTAGCTGCGACCAATGCAATCTGCCCGCTGTCGCCGACTTCCCAGCTACTGGCTTCAACGAGGTTAGCCGGTTGCTCCGTCAGTTCTGCTGACGGTAAGACGACTCTGCTCGCAAACTCAGGAGACATCCGCATATCAACCCAGGGTTTATTTACTGCTAAGTGCTCGACCGGGTTTGGGGGGAGTCCGCCTCGTCCTGTTGCAATAAACGCACTGCGATCGCTACTCCCGCAGCCTTGAGCAACCTGCCCGCTAGGATCAAAAGCCGTAGCTGGAAGCTCCACTAAGCCAGAAGCCGGATCGACGCTAAAGTCGTCAATCTCGACCGTACCATCCACACCAAATTCAGAACTGGCCGTAATGTCATTTCCGGGGGTGAGCTGATCGCGAAACTGCAAACCAAAAATGCCTTGGGTTGTGATGCTAAGGTTGCCTCCTTTACCCTGAGAGGCATTGGCAATAATATCGCTATTTTCTAAGCCAATCAGTATCGGGGTGTCGATATTGATGTTGCCCCCATTGCCTGTGCCCCCTGCGGTGGCGCTAATCAAACTGCCGTGGCGTAGCAGTACAACGTCGCTTTGCAAAAATATAGTGCCGCCTTCTCCCGATTGGGCGATCGCACTCAACTTGCCCTGATTATCCAAAAAGACAGTACCCGCAGCAATTTGTAAATTTCCTGCCGTTCCTGGGCCATCGTTTCTAACGGTTATAGAAGCGCCATCGGCGATCCGCAGTGAGGGAGCGTTGAGGGTGAGCGATCCGGAATTACCGCTGGGAATTGCCGGTAAACCAAAGGCTGTTTGAGTGGCTAAATCAAGGATCACAGCGGCTGAAGCAATCCGGCTAGGCACAATAGAATTAGCTGCGCTACCTCGAATCTCTATAGACTCTGATGCGTTGATGACGACGTTCCCGGCTGCACCTGTAGCCAAGGTACTAGAACCGATAAATCCACTCTCTCGCAGCACCAATCTAGGCGTATTGATGATGATATCGTTGGCATCACCAGCGCCGATAGTAACCGAACCGATTGCGCTAGGCGAAAATATAATTGGACTATTGCCGGTTACTTCTATAAAGTCTCTAGCCTCAATCTTTATTTCTCCGGTACTGCCAAAGCCTGCTGTTGTAGAGGTCAGCGCACCCGCATCCAAAATTTCTAGACTGCCTGTCGAAAGTACAACGTTGCCAGCATTACCTGTGCTTGCAGCAGTGATGGTTCCAAAGGAAGTCAGACTTATTGGCCTACCGGGAGCTGCCCCCTGAATGACCGTCGAACCCTGAATATTGACCAACAGGTCACCACCGCGCGCTGGGCTAAAGGTCTGGTTTCGGAGTACAGCTCCATCTTGCAATAATAGCTGCGCGGCGGTAACGTTCACATCTCCTACTTGCCCAATGCCCAGATTCCCAACAATTATAAGACTGCCTATTTTCCCGTCGGGTGTATTGCCAGTTAGCCTGAGTGCGTCAACTGCACGGACTGTAATACCGTTTGTTGACTGCCCGCCCACATTTTCGAGCAGCAGTATAGAGCCTTCTGCTAAATCGATGTTTTCTCCATGCAGCTGAATCGACCCCTGAGTGCCCCTGGTATCTAGCAGAGACTGTTGCGCCAGACGAATATCATCAAACTGAGAGACTTTTGAGTAGTCCCAAATCACCGCTGGCTCTGTGAGGTCAAAGTTGACTTCGCCCTGGCTAACGCTGCCTAGCTCTAGATAGCCGCCATCAGTCGTTACGACTCCCCCCGAAACGCTCACCCCGCTACCAATCAGCGCGAGCGTTTTACCTGCCTCCACCTGTAGCCCCACAGGGGTATCGTTGCGAATGACAGGAAGATAGGAGGTAATTCGGTGTCCGGTTCCCTGCACGGTAATGGCACCCGAGGCTTGACCCATCTGCAACCCTGTCGGCGTGCTCACGGTTAACAAGGACTCTGTGCTGGCATCAGTACTAAAGGCCACACCGTCTTTGAACTGGATGCTGTTGGCAGTCGTCGCTACAAAAGATCCGCCAATATCTAAGCTAGCGTTCGGGCCAAACACAATACCCGACGGGTTGAGCAAGAACAGATTAGCTGGATTTTGTGTTTCTATTGCGCCGTCAACGTTAGAGACTCCGCCGCCTGTAACCCGCGAAAAAATGTTTTGAATGGTTGCAGCATTTTCGAAGACGGCAGAGCTGCCGGTGGGAATAGAGAACTGGCTAAAGCTATGAAAAAGATTACTGCCTGCCTCGCTTCCGCCTGCGATGCTATAGCTTGGGCCGCTGGTCACGCTGGTCGGGGTTGAAAGAGAGCCATCTGTCGTGATCTGGGCGATCGCACTTTCAACCGCCACAGTCATTCCGACTAGCAGGCTCAAACAGTGAATAATCCATCGCATACCTATTCAATATCTCTTGTCAAGACTCAGATAAGTATGCCCAAACCCAACTCAAGCCTGGGTGTGAACCTAGCCCTCTAAAGGGCGTGTGGAAAGATAGTTGTGATGAGATTCAACTGGCTTAGAGGCTTAACCAAATAGCCAGATGCACCAGATAACTTAGCTTTTATGCGACCCACAATATTTCTCTTTTGCCTGGTGGTAATAATGATTGGCGTTCTTTTAAGCAGAGGATTCTGACGCAGTAGCTTACAGAGCTGATAGCCGTTGAAGTTCGGAATTTTGACTTCCAAAAGAATCATATCGGGCCTGTGTTTTAACACCGCAACTAAGGCACTCGCCGGATCGTCAATAGCAATGGTTTCAAAATATTCTTGATCTAGCATCTGCCCAACAGCATCCAAAAATTCAGTATCTGTGTCGATGCACACTACCTTAAATTTTGCTGGCTGAGGGGCGAGGGTATGGGTGGAAAAGTGCAGGGCGGTGTCGGCTGCTGGCTCTTCACTAAATCCAACAGCGGTGAGGGGCTGAGGAGAATATGCGGCCAGTTCTGCTAAGTCTGAGCCTGGCACCAGAGTCTGTTTAGTCTGTAGAGGCTGCGGCTGGGGAGCGCTTCTCACACCAGCATCAAACGTATCAATACTCGACATATCAACATTCGCTATGTCAACGCTTGACGCATCAGGTAATACTTTGACCATCGCCCCGTTGCTCGATGGAGTAGCGTCTGCTAGCTCGAAGGCTGAAGCTTGAGAGAATTTGCTACTAGAAGGGCCAGGGATACGACTAGGTATCGCTGGCGGTGCGGCAGTAACTAGCTTGCCGTCCTCCATATGAATGATGCGATCGGCGATGTCTAAAATCCGGTTGTCGTGAGTGACGAGCAAAATGGTACAGCCCTGCTGCTTGACCAAATCGTGCATCAGATCAACAACGTCTCGCCCTGTTTTTTTGTCTAGAGAGGCGGTGGGTTCATCCGCAAGGACAAGCTTTGGTTGGCTAGCAAGGGCGCGGGCGATCGCAACTCGCTGCTTTTGCCCGCCCGATAACTTTTTAGGGTAATAGTCGATGCGATCGCCGAGTCCAACCTGCTGCAAGACCTCATCGGCTCGACTTTTTGCAACCCTGCGACTAATTTCTGGATGCATCTCCAAAGACATACACACGTTTTGCTGAGCCGTCATAAACGGCAGCAGGTTGTGCGCTTGAAAAATATATCCGATATGACGGCGTACCGCGACCAACTCGTCCTCGGAGGCACCGGCTAGGCTCTGGCCTAAACAGCTCAAAGCCCCGCTTTGGGCCGCTCGCAATCCGCCCAAGAGCGTTAGTAGAGTTGTTTTTCCCGATCCGGAAGGCCCTGTCATGATGACAATCTCGCCCGCGTTGATATCGAGATTGATGTCGAAAAGCACCTGCTTTTCTAAAGTGCCAGTGCCGTAAAAATGATTGAGGTTGCGAATGCTAATGACAGGTTCCATAGAACGGGTTAGATCCTCGTAAAGCATTTCTGCGGAACGTCACTTTCTGTTTTTAAGTTGTTCATGATACCCACGTTTATATTGTATCAAAATGAGCTAGAAAAATTATTTTGTTTTTCCAGATGATTTTTCGAGTTTGAGTAGATTAGGTCGAAATAGCAGGGCCAGCAAGATAGAATTTGTGACCTGTTTTGATAAGCTAAATTCAGTGATTTAGGAGACTGTTGTCAGTGAGTCATGCAGAATTAAAAGAAGATGAGATTTTAGGTCTTTGGCGAAGTGAAGATGAAACCGTCAAAATAGAAATTTATAAAGACGAAGCCTCGAATAGCCTTAGTGGAAAAATTGTCTGGGTAGAGATTGACGAAGAAGATCCGCCGCCAGCTTTTGACGTGCTCAACCCGGATCCTAGCCTGCGAGAGCAGCCTATTGTGGGCCTTCAATGCATCACCGGGCTGGTGTTTCACAATCGCAAAAAAGAGTGGAAAAATGGCCAGCTCTATCATCCTGAAGAAGGCAAGTCTTATCATTTGAAAGGTTGGTTAGATGACGACAAAATTTTGCACTTGCGCGCCTCGGTCGATTCGCTCAGTCTTTTGGGGCAAACCTTTAAGTGGTACGGCGCTTAAATAGCTTTTTACAATCATGATAGGGGCCGCGATAGGAGCCGTGATACGGGCTATGCTACGCCTCCAAGTAGGTTGGTAAAGGCTCTGCTTTGGGCTGTTCTGTGGGCAGCACGTCGGGAATGAGCCTTTCTACATAGCGCAGGGGGCGGTAGCGATAGCTGACCCATGATAAAAGGCCGTGTAAAACCCCTATCGCCATAAACAACAGCCCAATGCCTCGGCCTGGGCCTACCCCAATCAGCGGCCCCATCACGCCAGATAGCGGGCCGTTAACGGCCATTAAAGGCTCAAAAACATGGTCTGACAGTGGCCCAGCGATAATGTAGCCGCAGGGAACAGCCAGACCTGAGACGGCCTCATTAAAGCTAAAAACGCGACCTTGAAGATCGGCGGGTGTTTTGAGCTGAAAGATGACCTGCCCTGGCCCGTGAATAAAGGGAAGCGCTAGGGAATAGAGGAAAGTTGCGATCGCAAACAAAGGCACAGAAACCCTCAGCCCAGCCGCAAAAATAGACAGCCCCAGCAACAGGGTAAACACAAAGATCAAAGACGTTCGCCGCTTTTGATGACCGACTAAGGGCAGAAGACTGCTGCCGACAATCATCCCAATGCCACCAATAGAAAGCACGATGCCCAGCACCTTGGGTGTGGTGAACGAGAGCGCCAGCGGCGTCATCAAGACCAGAATCATCCCCTGCAAGACGTTTTTGCCACAGAAGAAACCGAGCAGACCCAGCAGCCCAGGGCGCTGCCGCAAAAAGATCCAAGCGCAGGTAAGCTCTGCCCAAAAGGTTTGCCAAGCGGCTTTTTTCCCAGAAGGTCCTGAGTCTGCAAGCTGCCTGGGAACTGGCGGAAAGCGGACGATACTTAATGTTGCTACAGCAACTAAAAACGTGGCAAAATCGATTGCCATGATCCCCTGAAGCTGAATCAAAGAAAGGAGAACGCCTCCGAGCACAGGGGCTATAAGGCTAGCTAGCCCAACGCTCATAGACATCAGTCCGCTGCCTTGAATGAGCTTGTCTTTGGGCAACAGCAGGCTGCTAGTCGCT
>Ga0209194_1001140_pt1 | contig 17523 bp, 21 predicted proteins | sample COGITO_mtgs_1004_FD_184787 | JGI IMG/M metagenome (GOLD analysis project Ga0209194, IMG submission 184787) | Pelagic marine microbial communities from North Sea - COGITO_mtgs_100413 (SPAdes) (version 2) | ecosystem: Environmental > Aquatic > Marine > Epipelagic ...
CAAAATGCTTTAACACAAGGTGCTACACAAGCAGAACTTCTTAAAATTCAAACAGACTTAGCTACAGCAGAAGCTAACTTAACAGCAGTTATGTTGGAAATAAAAGGAGAGTATAACTTCCCAAATAATTTAGATCAAGTAGATAATGCTATAAAAGCTTTCCAAGGTGGTGATGCATTAAAAGATATTCCAAATAATGCAAGAGCTAAAGAAATGGCTAAAGCTCAGGCTAATGTTGAAGTTCAAAATTGGATTATGGAAAATCAAGCATATAAAGCAACTACAGGACAGATTGAACAAATGATTATAGAACGTGCTAAAGAACTTTTAAAAGATCCTACTTTAATTAAAGATCAAACTAGATTATTTAAACCTGTAGAAGGTGATCAACAAACTAATATTTTAACTACAACAGGTACTATAGATGATGCATTAGGATCGTAGCCTATGGACTTTAGATCAGATACATTTCAAAGAGCTCATCAAGAATTATCTACTATGCAAAATTTAGATAAGAATACAGTTATGTCTTATCTTCAAAATAATAATATTAATCCTGAAGATTTTAAAAGAGCTAATAAAAATTATAAATCTTTTTTACAATCAGGTAAAACTATACAACCTGAAGGAACTCGCTTTGGTCGTATAGGTACACGATTATTTGGTGAAGTAGGAGAAGATGTAAGAGATATTGCATCTATGGTTGCACCTAAAACTGTAGAAGCTATAGGAGATTTTATTCCTGATCCTGTTAAAGATCATGTTAATAGAATGTTTGATCCTTATATGGGTGAAGGTTTAGGTTCAGAAGTATCACGAGCTGTAGCTGATATAGGTTCTTTTATTGTGCCTGGAACACAAGCATTAAAAGTTATAAAAGCAGGTAAAGCAGTAGCAGGTGTTAAAGGTGCAACAGGTATAGGTAAGAAAGCTTTTAAGAAAAGAAGAATAAATAGAAATATAGAACGAGGTGTAGCTACTGCAGCAGGTGTTACTGTTGCTGAAGATTCTGCAGATGAGAATACATATACTGCTATGTTAGATATAGCTGATTCTTTAGGAGGAGAAGGTCAGTCAGGTGTAACTAAATTTTTAAATAGATTTGCAGTTGATGAAAATGATAGTGAAGCTGTACAAAAATTAAATAGTTTTGCTCTTAACTTAGCTGCTGTTCCTATGTTTGCATCATTAGCTATATTAAAAAATCCTATGGATAGAGTTAAAGCTTTAAAAAAAATAGCAGATAAAGCTAAAAAAGCTAAAGAACAACAATTAGCAATAGATGTTATACCTACAACTTTGTTAGGTAAAGCTGCAGATAAAGTAGGTATACGTAATCTTTTATATAGAGGATTTGGTACAACAAGAGGTACAGATAGATTTACTAGAGATCGTATTATTCAACATGAAAATGCAGTAAAAAAAACTATGTCAGAAGTTGATGGTATTAGTCAAGATTTAACAAGAGCAATTAATAGAGCAACTACAACATTAAGTAAAGATGAATTAAGTCTTCTTGTTAATAAAGTATTAGATGGTGAACAAGCAGCATTAAGAACATTATTACAAGAAGCTCCTGATGTAGCACGTATAGCTAGACAAATGGTAAAAAATGTTAAAGATTCAAGAAGACCTTTATCAGGAAGAATGACAAATGTTAATTTAAGAGCTGCTTATGATCCTGATAAAAATAAAGTATGGTTAAATAGAACATATAGAATACATGATGATCCTTCTTTTTCAAGAGAAATAAAAGATATACCTACTGATGTACGTGCAGGTGTTGAAAAATATTTAAGAGATATAGGTGTACCTGAAGATAAAATGATTCCTGCTATAAAAGAATTATTAAAAAGAGGAAATTTATCTGAAAAAACTATAGGTGAATTTTTTAATCCTTTTAGAAAAACAGGATCTACTGGAATAGGTAGTTCAAGTAAAATTTATAGAGGAAGAACAGAGCTTGGAAATGTACCAGCTATTCGTGCATTATGGGGAGAAGTAAAAGATCCACATAAAAATTATTTTAATAGTATGGTAAAACTTTCAAAGATGGAAGCTGATGCTAGTTTATTAGATGATATGGCTAAGTATTTAAAAGCAAATAATTTAGCTAAAACTGCAGATCAAATAGAAAATAGATCAGGTCCTATTGTAGGAGACTTTGATGATTATGTACCACTAACAGTTACACAAGAAGGAGCAAAAAGAAATATAGGAAAAGAAGGTGAAGACTTTGCAACTGCAACTTTAAGAAATGTTTTTGGAAAAAGTGCTACTGAAGGTTATACACAACCTATTATAAAAAGATTAAAAGATAAAAAAGGTAAACCTTTATTAGATAAAAAAGGACAACAAAAAGTAGAAGTAATTAATAAAAAAATACCACCTTCAATATTAAATCCTTTAGAAGGTTTATATGTTAATCCAAATTATAAAAATTTTTTAAATGAAGGTACTGATGTTTTAGCTCCTACAAATATATTAATGCAAAATTGGATGCGATATAAAGTAGCAACTCAAACATCTAAAACAATTTATAATCCTGGTACACATGGTAGAAATACTATGGGTAATATGATATTAATGGTAGCTAATGGAATGAATCCTTTTAGATTAAAAGCAGATTCATTTAAAGCTGCTGCTGAAAAATTAACAGGTAAATCTAATGAAGAGTTAGGTAAAAGATTAGGTCGTTATCAAGAACTTAGTATTACAGAAAGTGGTGTTAAACAAGAACTTATAAGACGATCAGCTAAACAAGTATTTAATTTTGATTCAAAAACAGTAGCTGGAAAATTAACTAAAGCTATGAATGCTAAAGCAAATCCTTTAAAAGCTGCACAAAATTTATATCAAGTTGAAGATGACTTTTTTAAAATTATGCATTTTGAAAAAACTATAGATGATTTAAAAAAAGTATTTCCTAAAGGAACTCCTATAGAAGTTATAGAAGAAGAAGCAGCAAGACGTACAAGAGATCTTATGCCTAATTATAATTTAGTAGGTAGAACATTAAAACGAGCAAGATCATTACCTGTTGGAGACTTTATGTCATTTCCTTCTGAAATGGTACGTGTTTCAAAAAATATGACAAGAGATACATACAATGATATAACAGGTAGTACTGCAGCACGTTTAGGTATACGAAATAAAGAAGCTCAAAAAAAATTAAGAAACATGGGTTATAGAAGATTAGCAGGTATGACTGCTGCAGCTACTGCAGGTACTGAAGCTATGAATTTTAGTGCTAATCTATTAGGCATAACAGGTGAAGATCAAGATGCTATAGAAAGATTACAACCAACATGGGAACAAGGTACAGATAAAATATATTTAAGTGGTCTTAATAAAGATAGTAATAAACATTGGGGTATTGACTATATTAATATGGGACCAATAGATCCTTTTAGTTTTTTTAAAGCTCCTGTTATAATGTTAGCAGGAGAACTAGCAGATGTAGGAGATAGATATGCTAGAACAGGAAATCTTAAATGGTCAGAAGATTCTAATAGAAGATTAATATCAAGTATTAAACAAGTGGCAGGTCCTTTTGGTGGTGCATCTATGTCTACTGAAGCTCTTATGAAAGCATATAAAGTATTTGATAATGATAGATTAAATTGGAGACAACAAGTAGCAGAAGGAGCTTTTATTATAGGTAAAACTGTAATGCCAGGTGGTGTTAATACTTATTTAAAACAACAGAAGTATAGACAAAGTAGAAAAGAACGTAAAGGAATGTATAATTCAGATACAGGACAATATGAAGATAGAGGTGCTGTTTCAGATTATGACTATACAATACCTGAAGTAGAGATGGAAGGTTTATTATCAAACTTTAAATGGTTAGGATTAAGACCACAAAGATTAGATATAACTGCAGGATTACGTAGAAATATACTTCCTTTAACAAAAGATATGGATCAAACAACTGATCAAAAAAAGTTTATGACTAATCCTAATGCACCAAGAGATCCAGCACAAAGAAATAAAGAATTTATGGATGCTTATAAATCAGATCAAAGATATAGATTAAAAAAACAAAGAGAATTAAAAAAACTTGTTGATGCTTATGATAATCTTGGTTTAGATTATGAAGATATATTATCTGGTATTAGTCGAGAATATTTAAAAGATGTAGATTCTAAAGATATAATTACTAAAATGGATTTTGCAAGTAGAAATAAATTTTTACCTTCTTTTATACCACAAGGACAAATACCTGAAGCAGAAGTATATACAGGTGGACCACTACCTTATGATGCTGTAGGAGAACTATACGAAAGATTATTTAATTACAATTTAGTAGACGAGGATTAAACAATGCAAGATATAATGTTATGGAATGCTGTACTTACACTTGCTGTAGGTGCATTCTTATGGTGGATACGTAGTATTAATAATGATATAAATAAACTACGTGAAGATTTAAAAGATCATGCATTGTCTGATGCAAAGACTAGAGAGTTTATGGCTACTAATTATTCTACACGTAAAGAAGTGTTTAATGAAATGAATAAACTACTAGCAAGATTTGATAAGTTAGAAGAGAAATTAGATAGATGGATGGAAAAACAGTAGTAATATTTTTATTATTATTTTTATATGGAACTGAAGTAATGGCAAATATATATAATAATCCAGGTAATATTTTATTAGGTGAAAACTTTGCAGGAGAAACTGGAAAATATTATACAGGTAAAAAAACTGGATTAAGATATTCTATTTTTGATTCTCCAGAAATGGGTATTCGTGCATTGTATCAAGACATTAGATCAAAATTAAGAAGATCTGATGGTGATGTTGAAGATGCTATGTTAAGATATTTAGGTGGAGATAATGAAAAAGATAGTAAAGAAGATAGATATAAAAAAGCTTCAACACATAATAAAGATGTAAAAGGATATATTAAAAGAGTTAAAGAAGCTTATGAAGAAGAAGGTGAAGATGGCTTAGTTAAACAAATAATTAAAAATGAAAATAAAACTGAAGCTCAAAGATACTATTTAGATAATCCTCAATCTATCACTACTGGAAAAAAATTAGCTATTATGGATTTACCTTCAGGAACTTCTTTTGAAAATGCTGTTAAAGTATATCAACAAGGAGAGTATCCTAGAAAACATGGTGGTATGGTTATGCGTAACTATTACGACTATGAACCAAGGAGTATTTAATATGTCAGAATGTAAATGTAATAATCCAGATTGTACTGGAGAGATTTGTTTATGTATTGAACTTAACCAATGTGATTGTGATTGCCATGAAAAAGATACTGATACTGATTAGTGTTTGTTTTTTATTTACATTACAAACCTATGCACAAACTAATACAGTAACCTCTACCTCGTCTACTGTATCTGGTACTACATCTGTAGATAGAACTCCCTCTACAGCTAGTGCTCCATCTATTATGAATAGTAATCAAGATGTCTGTAGTTTTGCAGCTAGTGTTGCAATACAGTCACAGATACTAGGCATAGCAGGTGGTACTTCAGTACGTGATATGAACTGTGAAAGACTTAAACTATCCAGATCTTTATATAGAATGGGTATGAAGGTTGGTGCAGTTGCTTTACTATGTCAAGACGAAAGAGTCTTTCAAGCAATGGAAATGGCAGGTACACCTTGTCCATTCATGGGCAAAATTGGTATAGATGCTGCTAAAGAATGGGCTAATAACCCAGAGAAAAGACCTGACTATGATAAATGGGTAAAAGAAAATGCTGTTAAAGAAGAAGAAATTGTTACTGATGAAGGTGCTCTTGGTATCTTCTCTGTTATTCTTATGTTGCTCTTTATCTAATGCACAGATGTTGCCAGAAGGTGACACAGTTACACAAGAGATAGAGACTGAGCACTTAGGTGAAGGACATATAGATACAATAACAGAAACAACTACAACTGTTGAACACAAAACAACAGGTGATTTACTACATAAAGATACAGGTAGCGTAACCACTAGGTACGAGGGTGATATGGATCAAGATTGGGGAGGGATTGGTTCAGCTAGTATGCCAAATTGTAATGCATACTTTGGTACAGGTACATGTGGTAAAGGTACATCTAACTCACATACTACATTCGATCAGTATGTTAATATAAGTGAATTTCATATATCAGATGGTGGTGCTTTAGAATGGGAACTACAAATGCATCATTCACAAGCAAATACCACAGGATATTTTCAAACAAAAGGATACAATAATAATGTTCTACAATGGGACACAGGACAGATTACATTAGAAAATAATCAGACACCTACAACATACGCAGGAACGTATGATTTTGCAGGAGATTTAGATAAAGTATTTATAAGAGTAGGTGGATCTAAGAATTATTTCTTTGATAATGTAGAATACATAGTTAATTACAATCATATAACTACAGCAGTAGAAACATGGATAGAGATTGTTCAGCCTGGATTGATGGAAGATCAGATAACAGTAGAATTAATAGAGCAATATGATGTTGCTACACCAGAAGAACAATATCAAATGGATGAAATGATGGAAGAATTTGATATGGTTATGACCTTTGATATGCCTACTATGAACTATCCAATGGAAGAGATAGCTATAGAGATACCAATAGAAGTTGATACTATTGGTGTTATGATGGAAGAATATAATGAAGGTACTATATCATATGAAGAAGTTATAGTAGAGGTTCAGGAGATGGTACAAGAGATACAAGATATAGGTATGGAAGTTGATGTATCAATGCCTACACTAGAAGAAGTTAAAGAGGTTGCTATTGAACAACCAATAGAAGAACCAGTAGAAATAGAAACAATAGAAGCTGAACCTGTTATAGAAACTGTTGAAGTTATAGAGGAAGTTACTGAAGAGCCTGTTGAAATTGTAGAAGAAACTAACGAAGAACCTACAAAGGAGGTTGCTAATGTTTCTGAAGACAATAACATGGAAGAGATTAAAGAAGAAGCTAATGAAGAGACTGAACCACAAGAGAAGGAAGTTGCGAATAGCGATATGGAATCAGAAGAAGTGGATCAGAATGAGCCAAAGAAATTAGAAGTTACTAAACAACAACAAAAGAAACAAGATAAAGCTAATCAAGTATTAGATACAATACAATCACAATATGATCCTGTAGCACAACTAACAACCATAGCATTAGTTACTGCTCTTGGTCCTGATATACAACAGTATCAGCAACAAGATATAATGCAACAGATGCAATGGTATGAAGCAGAAGAAATATATAATGATGTAATAATGTCTGTTCCTCTAGGAGATTATATCTCTGTTAGATCTAACTTACAAATGGAAAGGATGATTCAGCAGCAATATGAGTGAAGTAGAATATCAAGGTATTAAAGTAAAAGGTGGTAGATTATTTTTAATTTTCCCATTACTAGGAACTTTAGCTGGTGCAGTATGGGCTGGCTTTGAAGGTTATGCTAGGTGGGTAGCTATGGAGGAAAAGATAAATGAATATGTGGCTCCTGATCTTTCTGGTTTTAATTTAAAATTAGAATTACTAGAAGAAAAAATAGATTCTTTAGAAAGTAATGTTACTATAGAAATGAGTGCATTAAAAGAACTGGTAGGTGCAGCACAAGATGATGCACGTACTATACGTACTGATATAAGGAATGATGTACATGAAGCACATGATCAGATAGCTAACGTGGATAAGAGATCAAGATCTACTGAACAAGATATAAGAACTTCTCTTAGACAAACAGAGACAGATCTTAGAACTATGATTGATCATGCAAGTGATAGGTTTGATTCTAAAAGAACAGCAATCGAGTCTGATGCTCAACGAAGAATAGAACTAATAGATAGTAAACTAACAGCATTAGAAACAAAGTTACGTGAGATGTTGCAAAGAGCTTTAGATAATCCTTTAGCAGGACAGTAATTAAAACCCACATTTTTTTATAAGTTCATTTACTTTCTTTTTACCTAGTATCTTTAGTGTGTCTACTATATTAGCATCTAATCCTTCAGGTGATATATCTATTTCTTTCTCACTCTTAGCACCTCTAATACGAGACAATAACTCTAATGCTTTGATAGCACTATTAGTATGACCATTAGCTTTAGCAAACTCATACTGCTTTTCTATTTCAGTTATAACATCTACTGAAGTCTCTAACGTATTCTCTAGTTCTTCAATACGTTCTTTAATCTCTCCATTTTGTAGATTTCTATAGCCTTGATTATAGGCAGACGAAGCAGCATATCCTGCAGTCTTTGCAGCTTCTGTTGCATTTCTATGCAGGATATAAGCCTGTGCGAACTTCTCTTGTTTATCATTTAAAGCCATGAGGTTATACTCAATAGTAAAACAATGATAGCTATTATAAAAGAATAATAGATAATATAAGCAATAACACTAGAGCTCTTCTCCTTTTTGTTGTTGCCATTGAAGATCGTTTTGATCTGGTGCAAAAAGTTCTGGATTGACATTTGGTTGTATTCTCCAATCATTATCTGTATCTGGTCTACGTTGTGTAGTGTCACAACCAGCATATGTAATCTTTACATCTTCAGGATTGTCTTTTTCAAAGTCAAGTATCTTATCATAGTAAGGACCTACTTGAGTTTGAAAGGTATATACTAACATCTGTTGACAAAAATCTGCACTTATATTTTTTTGGTAGGGTGCACTTTCAAATTTAGTGCAGTCGCCATGCAAACAAACAACAAGCATAGCGACTTGAAATAACTCAGGCATTATTCTGCTTGAGAAGAAGGTGGTGGTGTAGGCATAGGTAAGTTAGGTGTATCCTCTTGAGAGTAATACCATCCAGCAAGGACAACTATTCCTACAACTACTCCTGCAATTAAATATTTTTTCATTAGAATTTAAACTCCTGTTCAAAAAAGATAACTCCATCATCATCTATGTTAGTTTCAAACTGATTCATATCTTTACCAGTCTGTCTATTCCAACCTAGTTTAAATGTGTCACCATTCTTTTGTTTATATTTACTAAATAATCTTATATGACTTTTCTCATCTTCATCCATATCAAAGTAGTATCTATATCCTACAGACCAACCAGGAAGTGTACTTCTTACTTCTTCGTTAGCTTCAGCTTCTTTAGTAGAAGGTCCAAATATAGAACCTATTATAATAATACCTACGAGTATTGCTGCAATAATATACGCAATCTTCTTAGTCTTATTTGTGGTAGCTTCAGTCTTAATCTTCTTAGCCATGTTATTTCTCCTTGTAGAGTTTTAGCAGATGAGATTCTCTCCCATTCTGATTCGTTATTTAGAAACATGCTATGTTATTCTCCTTTTACGCATGTTCCTATTATACCTTCTTTTGTCGTAGAAGTCAAGTAAATTTTTAAATGTTTATAGTCTTCCCATACATGCTTTACTTTATTCAACCACCACTCATGGTCAAACAAAGATACATGTACATTCTCTCCTTTATATTTACCTGTAGTAAATGTTTTTAAAGCAGGTTCACCAGATACATTAATGAATACTGTTTTGTTAGACAGGCTACACATCTCTCTGATAATCCAATCTAAATCTTCTTCAGGTATATGCTCAAGTACATCAGTACATATTACTAAATCAGATTTTTTAGTAGGTAATTTATTATGCTCTGGTACACCTGGATCATATAAAAATAAATCTTCTACTCCCCACCATAGATGTAAAGGTTTATCAAAGTTAGGTATTTTCTTTTTACGATCCATATACTTATATTGTTCTTTGTAAGGATAACCTTTACCACATCCATAATCTAAAATAGATTTACAATTATTAAAATTTATAATGTCATAAATATCTATAGCAAAAGGTAGTAAACTTATACCTTGAAACTTAGCATCATCTTCATGCAAATGTTTATAAGCTTCTATTAGTTCTAAATATTTTTCAGAAGGTTTAGGTTTCTTAGGTACTACGTAATCATCCATTAAATGTTTCCTCAAAGGTTGGTTTTTTAGGTGACACATTCCATAGAGCAGTAACTAAAGTATCTTCACCAAATAAATTTAAATTCATTTCCATAGGTGGATCATTAAAAGTTCTTTCACAATCTTGTGCCATAGCTAATAACTCACCAGTAGTCCAGAAGTATTGCTCACCTACACCTACCTTAAAATATTTAGGTTTAGGTTCTTCATCTTCAGAACCAGTAGTTTCTTTCTTTTGTTCTTCAGTAGGTTCTTCCATACAAGAATCAAAACCAAAGAGATCAAAGTTTCTAAATCCCATAGTATGCATGATACCTAGAGCTCGCATAGCAGCACACGTACCACCTGTAATAAGAGTAGCTCCTTGAGGTATACCTATATCAGGATTAAGAGTAACAGAATTATTAACCATCTTTTTATTTTGTTCTGCAGGATCACGCAATGATTCTGTAAATGCGTGCCATCCATGTATCTCTGCACCTTTATCTATTAAGTATTCAGTAACAGAAGGATCAGTCATAGATGCTACAAAGAATTTAGTTTTCTTTTCTATCTTTTTAAATAATTCTTTTCTTACTATACCATGTGTACTTGTACCTGTAATAGGTCTAGGATCAAGGACAATACATGCCCAAGGTAGTATACCATTGTCTACAAGTTTAGGATAAGAATGTTTAACACATACAATTTTACTATCAGGATTGTTTCTTATATGTGTTTTTAATTTATTAATATTTAAATAAGGACCACCTGATACAAGAATAACATTACCATTATGTAAAGGAAACTTACCTAACCATGTATCAATAAGTTTTAAATTGTTTTTAATATTATCTCTAATAAAATCTTTAGGTACACAGTCTCTAGGATGTACAACTATAGGTACGTTTAATAATTTTTTAGGTAGATCAGCAAGTTTATTATCACTTAATACAACTACTAAATGTGTATGTCCACCACCACGTACTAAATCTTGTGAAGGTATTACCCATCTACGTACACCATCTTTTTTTCCTTTAGGTAAACTTTCTACAATTTTATTTGTACCATGATATTTTTCTGGTGCATTATTTTTATCTTCATCTTCTCTAAAATAATTATCTAATACAACAACAGGATTATGTTTTAAATTATCATAGTCACTCTTAGTAGTAGCTATACTATTACCACCACCTATTAAAACAAAGTCAGCATTTAAATCATCACAATCTTTTAGTATATCTTTAGAGTTACCTTTACCTAGTGCAAATGTAAAGACTTTCTTTTTCTCCATCATTTTTTTTCTAAACTCTTGGAGTCTTTTTATTACAGCAGACTTAGTATTGTGAGCTTTAAGATTAAACTCTTCATTATCTGTTTCAGTTGTACCATCTTCAAATAAATCAAACCCTCTATATAATAACTCATCTTGAGTTTCAAATGCAGCAAGAGCCATCTCAATAGCACGACCACCATTCCAAGTACCTACTTCTATAATAGATTTAGGTTTATACTCTCTTATAACATCAGCTAATTGTTTATATCTATTAGGTACTATATCTTGAGATACTGTATCTTCTGATAAAGCTACTAATCTATTACCTTTATCATCTCTAATAGCTAGGTTCTTTATGTTATCTACACCTTCAAAGTGAGCAATGTAATCATTGATCTGTGGAAGATCTTGTATCTTCATACCATGAGCTTTATAAATATTTAATAATCTTTCTATTAAGAAAGAGTCATGCCACTCTCTATATTGTAATAGCTCTCCTGAATTATAAGCACCACGTAAGTCACCAAGTAAATCAAGAGCAGGTCTTTTATTTAAATTAAAAGCTATGAAAGAAGTATCAATATAAAATGTTTTATCTGGATAATTTCTAACACCTCTATAAGCTACATCACAAGCTTCAGGTAACATAGCTAGTATATCATCAGGTACTAATCTTTTAGAAGCAAGAGAGTCAGCATCAATCCAGATCAACCATCCTGCATCTTTAGATTCTTCTGCTAATTCAAAAGCTTTTTCAGTTAATGCATATACTTTATGTGCCCATCTAAGAGAATCAAGATGCCAGTTATAAGGTATAGTATTATTTTCTGTACCATTATGTTCTTTGTTTACTTCAAAATAATTTTTATATTCTTCTACATCTTCTAAAGATTTTAAATCTACATCTTTAATAGAATAATTTTTAGGATCAAAGTCATGGTGATAAGCTGTAAACTTTATAGAAGGTTCCCAATTAGTTTTAATTGATTTAATTAAATGATTACCTACAGTATTATATATAGTTTCATTAAAAGATGTAACAAAATTTATCTTGGTCATATCATGTAGTCCCTATCCATATTAATTATACCCTTCATCTTTAACCAATCAGCATCACTACACCATTCAACTGCATACTTACCTTCTATTGCTCCTCTTGGTTTCCAATCTTTAAACCAAGGACCACCAGTAGTAAAGTGTACATTCTTTGCATCCATATCTTCTGGTGAATGACCATCTAACCAATTCCATTCTTCAGGTATTCTACCTATGTCTGCTTCTTTATCAGGCAACCAACCAAATCCATGTAACCATCTACCTGTTTGTGTATTAACTACTTCAGGAGTTAGTTGTTTATTTAAATCATTTTCACAATTAAACATCATAAGACTAGACCAGTTCTTTCTACGATAAGGTTGTTGTTCTTTACCATCCATCTTTGTAGTTTTTTCTGGTTCATATTTATGATGGACACAATATACAGGATAGTAATCCATATCACATAGATCAAATAATTCATTTATATCTGCACGTAAATACATATCTGAATCCATAAACAAAGCTTTACCCTGATACATATTTAAAGCAGGTACTAAAAATCTACTGAAACTAAACTCTGTAGAGAAAGGTCTACCATCTATAACATCATAAGGTTGACCATGTATTAACTCAGACTTACGTGTATACATACCTATGTGTTCTAATATATCTCTTCTTAATGGTACAATACGTATGTTCTTACCTGATATTCTTTCTATAGTAAACTTTAAAACTTCGTATGCTGTATCTTCTTTTGGATCGTATCCTATGTAAACTGTATTCATGTTATCTCCATGTTATGAGGGAGTGAAAGGAAATATAAAACACTCCCTCACTTTAAGTTAGTGTATTGATATTTCTTTTGGTCTTTGTTCTTCAGGTATGTTATGTGTTAAACTAACACCCAATACACCATCCTCAAACTCAGCATCTCCAACCTCTATATTCTCTGCAAGAGTAAAATTTTTAGAGAAAGATCTTCGTGCTATATTCTTATGAAGATAATCTCCATTAGAATTTTTAGAATTAGACTCACCTTTTATAGTTAAGGTGTTGTCTTTTAATTGTATACTTAACTCGTCTTTCTTAAAACCTGCAACTGCAAGTTCTATTTTGTAGTTACTTTCTCCTTCCTTTATAATATCATAAGGTGGATATTCGTTAGTTGTTAAGTTATTGTTGCTGTGTAGAGATACTAAATGATCCATCAAATGATCAAATCCTATAGCATATCTATTTATATTATGAAATACACTCATTGTTTATCCTTTCATTAAGCGATTAATAGAACCCATTATGGCATTCTATAGTGTAATTATGGCACAGTTTACAAAAAATGTCAAGAACTTTTTTTGAATCTACCTAGTCTATGAAACAATGCTTCTAACTGTTTCTTCTTTTCATTTGGTACAGCAAAATCATCTTGTGTTTTTAAAGTAAATAATATTAAATCTCTTATCAACTCTGCATCTACTGTTGAAAATACTGGTTTACTTTCTTTCATTATCTTTTCTCTTTCTTCGTCATTATAAAATGCCCACTCAGCTATTTGTTTACTTGTTCTAAAACAACCAATACAAACTTCATTCTCTAGTGTACATACACCAACACAAGGTGAACGAACTATATATCTACCAACTCACATACACCTGCAGTACATGCAAGTTCTTGTGATCCTTTCGTATTATCTTCTTTCTCAAAGTCTTGTAACTTATTCCAATCAATATCTGTAGGCATTTCTTTTGCTAACTTCTTATAAGTCTTCTCATCTATATCTTGATAAGGTGCTTGTTGATATGTATGATCAGAGAAAGGTAAGAAAGATACACCACTTAGGTAATCAAAGTTTTCCCAACACCACGCACCAACAGGAACCCATTCATCTTCCTTAACACTTATAGTTACAGAAGGTTTATGTTCACACCAATGTTTAGCATAACATTTCCAGATCTCTAATTGTTGAATAGCTGTCATGTCTGTTCTGCATACTGAACCTTTTGGAGCCATCATTGGAAAAGAAAATACAGTAGTATGTTCTGGTTTCATTACATCAGGTTCACTAGGTATACCAGATGCTTTCATAAACTCAGTCAATGGATCTTTGTTATCACCTCTTACTGTTCTAATGTAGTAAGGATTATGTCTAGCATGTATACCACTAGCACTATCAACTAACTGACTCACAGTACCTGAAGGTTTAACACAAGTAATAGCTGTTGATTGTGGTATGCCTAACTTGTAAGCTAAAGCTTTGTTAGTTTCTACTGCATGTTTCTTTAACACTTCTAATCTAGGTGCTAGTCCATCAATAGTATTTAACTCAATACAATCCATAATACCTGTAAGAGATACACCAAGTAATCTTTCTTCTTCTGTATTATTCTGCCATCTTTTTCTAAGATAACCAAAGTTTGTAAAGGTAGATTGTATTGTACCTAACATAGTAGCAAGCTTAACTTTCTTTGTTAGTGTAGTCATAGTATCTGTAGAACGACATACAACTTCAGTTAAGTTACAGAATTGATTAGGTCTTAATATAATTTCACTACAAGGATTAGTACCAAAATCCCAATCAGCATCTCGTCTACCATTCTCAGCAGCTTTCTTTTGAGCAGATGCTCTATTGAACATACCTCTCTCACCAGATTTACTTTCATATAATGATAGCCATTCTTTCATAAAGATACCTGGATCTGGTTTCTCTGTATAAGCTACAGAGTTATTAGCTAATGCTCTTTCTGGATTAGTAGTCCACCATTCACCTGTCTTAGCTGTACGTATTCTTTGATCAGATAAGTTAGATAAAGATATAAGAGCTGATCTACGTACACCACCTACAACTACAACCTCACCTGTCTTACATACAATGTCATGGCATTCCATAGAGGAAAGCTTTCTACCTTTAGCATTTTTAAATTTAAGAATAGTAAAGTCAAATAAATCTACAAGAGGTTGAGGTCCACTAGCTCTGCCACCAAAGGTTTTTAATCTTGCACCTGCAGGTCTAACTTTATTAACATTAATTTTAGGCACTCTACCTGTGTAGAGATAAGATATTAAATCTCTGAATCCTTTTGCCCATCCTTCTTTAGAATCAACAACAGATATAACATCTTCTGTATATTCAAACTCTACATCAGGAACAGTAGGTAACTTATCTGCATACTGTCTTTCAACAGAGAAGCCTACACCTGTACCATTCATAAGTATATATAGTACTTCATCAAATGCTCTTGGACTATCAATAGGAATATAAGAACAGTTATAACCTGCTACATTCTCTCTATCTAATGCTTTACCTGATGTCATCAAGGCTCTCATACTTGGCATAACTTGTAATGAAAGTATACCTTCTTCTAAATCTTCCCACTCTTTCTTTTTTATTACACCATCATAATTATTATCTATATGTTCTTTGAAGAAAGACACAAGTCTACTTACAGTTTCACTCCAACTTTCTCTTCTACCTTCTTCTTCTAACCATCTTGAATACCTAGACATATGTATAAATGATTGGTACTCAGTAGGTAAATAATTATTTCCTAGTAATGATGCCATCTATTTTTCCTTTCCATATTTCTTTTCTAATATTAACTCTGCATAGTGTATTACTTTTCTAATATCTTCTATGCCATTCTTTGTTTTATGTCGAGTTATATATTTTACCACATTACCCTCTAAGAAGTCAAGATTATTTTTAACAATATAATCTACAGGTTGTATAACACAATCTTTATAATGACTGCCACCTATTTGTTTATCACTAGGTTTACCATACTCATACTCATACGTACCTTTTTTTATAGCTTCTTCTTCAGCATCTCTTCTTTTCATATATGCTCTATAACTTTCTTGAGACCATCCTCTATCTTGTTCAGGATTTATCCAAGACTCTTCTGATTCTTTGTCTGACATATTTTATTTCCTTTGAGTTAATTACTTTAATTGCAAAACTTCTTGTATACTGTGCATCCATACCTGCACTCTCACAGATATACTCAAAGTTATCACATGTTACACCTACACTACAGAAGAACCAAGCACGAGCATGTTGTCTTTCAACACTTGTACGTGGTGATTCTACTTTAGTCTTTTCTTTTGTTGCATCTAACAATGCTTGAAATATAACAGATAAGAACAACATTCTTTCAGGACTGCTGTTCTCATGTTCCTTTATCTCTGTTATTATCTCAACGTATTCTTCATTCATTAGTCCTCTATTATTTCATCTCTAAATGTATCCTTTAACATAGACGCAGCTTCATCTGCTTCAGCAGCTAACTTTATTTGTTTGATAAACTCATCAACAATTTGTCCATGCTCTCCTATGCCAACAGGATGTTGTAAGTATATACGTGCATTAGTTATAGCTTTATCTCTTTGTGATTCAAACTCAGCTAGTGCTGTGTTGTACATTGCTTCCTTTACTGACATTTGTTTTCCTCCTTTCCTAATCTTTTTACTTTTGTTATAGTTCCTAAAGGTCCTTTATAAGAGAGTGTCCTTCTCTTACCACCTTTAACATATTTATTTTTATGAAATCCATACATATTTGTACGTGCTATTGCATTCAAAGTTCCTCTATTATAACCATTTTCATTTGCCCATTCACCTAAACAATCAACAACCATTCGTTTACCATCAAGATAAAATTCTGCTTTACCTTGATACTTAGGATTTTTTTTTCCTTGCACCCAAGGTTTTGGTACTCCTAATTGAGCTTCACTTATCTTTCTTTTATGTTCTTCTGTAAAAGGTTTATAACTCTCAATAGGTCTATAAAATTTACCACCTACATATGAATTATAAAATGCAGGTTCATCACTACCTTCTATAGTAGAAGTTAAAACATCCCATTTAATTTGATAGTATGCTTCATAGTATCGTAGACTTCTTTTATTTTTATACTCTGCAATTACTTCAAATGTAAAATGTTCTTTACCTATCTTTTCTATATCTGCATTTAAATATTTAGATGATCCTGTATATATTTCCCACTTATGTTTTTTCTTTTTCTTACCCATAGAAAAATATTGTTTACAACCTACATATTTTTTACGAGTCTGAGTATTAGTTATAAGATAAACAAACCCAAACTTATCTAGGTTAGGTACGAAAGGTTCTCCAGTATCATAACTAACCCAATGATTTACCATGTTGTAACCTCTTCTACATTAGGAGCTTTTTTAACTTTCGTAAGATACCTGTTTCCATTTGCATAATTGAATACACGTAACCCTTTACCTTCATTCGCATCACTCCAACAAGTACGCTTATGTTCACAATAGAAGCAACCAAAAGCGAGCTTACGA
>Ga0209194_1001147_pt1:0-12500 | contig 17428 bp, 23 predicted proteins | sample COGITO_mtgs_1004_FD_184787 | JGI IMG/M metagenome (GOLD analysis project Ga0209194, IMG submission 184787) | Pelagic marine microbial communities from North Sea - COGITO_mtgs_100413 (SPAdes) (version 2) | ecosystem: Environmental > Aquatic > Marine > Epipelagic ...
GAATCGAACCCCCATCATTAGCTTGGAAGGCTAAGGTTTTACCACTAAACTATGCCCGCATAAAACAATTATAGAATTATGCGGGTATAAAAAGCAATAAATGTATTATAAGTTTTCAAGTTTTAAATCTAAAAATTTAGCCAAATCCGCTGCTTGTTTTTCTAAATTAGAAATTGAATCAGGTTGTTGAACCGGTGTTAAAGGAATTTTACGTTCATCTTTTAAACATAAATAAATACTTCGTTGTGGGTTTAAACCCTCTGATATTTTTATTCCAATAGATTGAATACTTGCTAGTGGATAAGTTAGTAAAACTTCGCGATTTTTTCCAGGAAAACCTTTACGAACAATTTTAACAAGATTTTCAATTTTATTGTATTCATTATAGCCACTTCCAATATCCCATAATATTGTGGCACATATATAAATACTAAATGATAAGCTTAATGTTCCATAAAACATCATTACTAAACCTTGTGGAATAAAAACTAATTCTGTAGGATTAGCCATCGGTAAAAAATTAATTTTAAAATAGCTTGATAACCCTGCTAATAAAAAACTTAATCCCCCAATAGCTAAAAAGCCTCCCCAAAAGTAGTTGCTAAAACGTCGTGACCCTGTAATATTATCTTGACGAATCTGTTCTGACATTTTCTGAAATTTAATTAAAATCTTAAATTAGTTTAATTGATTTTAATCCTAAAAATAAGCCTGATGCTACTGCAAAAGAGAATCCTACTAATAAAATATAATCGATAACAACTGTCATAAAATCTTTTTGTTTTATAAAAATGAAGTTTATAAAAATTTTTCTGTATATTAGTATATATTATATAGTAATCTATATAAAAATTTTGGTTGGTAAAAATTTTCATTAAATTTTTAAATACCTTAGATTATTTAAACAATTTTACTATTAATTTCATTAAATTTTAAAATAAATTTATGGCTAATTTTATTAAACCTTATAATGATGATCCGTTTGTAGGACATTTAGCAACACCCATTACATCATCAGCAGTAACGCGTGCACTTTTAAAAAATTTACCAGCATATCGTTTTGGTTTAACTCCATTATTACGTGGTTTAGAAATTGGATTGGCACATGGTTACTTTTTAATGGGCCCTTTTGTTAAATTAGGACCGTTACGTAATTCTGAGATCGCTTTATTTGCCGGTTTTCTATCAACAATTGGATTAATTCTTATTTTAACATTAGGTTTAACAATCTATGGTGCTGCAGCTTTTAAACAGGAAAATGAACCAACCCAAACAACAGGAAATGAGTTACAAACGAAAAAAGCTTGGGACCAATTTAAAGGTGGGTTCTTCGTTGGTGCTTGTGGTAGTGCTGGATTTGCCTTAATTTGTCTTTCAAGTATCCCACAACTTTTATTATAAATTTAAACTTACTTTGCTATACTAAATTGATTAGACTATAATTAATTTAGTATAAAAAATTTTAAACTTATTTATTTCATACTCAAAATTATTATGAATTCTTTAAATAATACGCCAATTAATTTGCAAGAAGAGTACACTAAAACCGAAATAGAAAAAATCTTAAATATTCTAGATGAAGAATTAGTTGGCTTAGCTCCAGTTAAAGCGCGTATTCGTGAAATTGCCGCTTTATTATTAATTGATAAATTACGAAATAATTTAGGTATTACAGCTGGTAGTCCTGGTTTACATATGTCATTTACTGGCAGTCCTGGGACTGGTAAAACTGCTGTTGGATTAAAAATGGCGGATATTTTGTATCAATTAGGTTACGTTCAAAAAGGTCACTTATTAACAGTAACTCGAGATGACTTAGTTGGTCAGTATATTGGCCATACTGCTCCGAAAACAAAAGAAGTGTTAAAAAGAGCTATGGGTGGTGTTTTATTTATTGATGAAGCATACTACTTATATAAGCCTGATAATGAACGTGATTATGGTTCAGAAGCTATTGAAATTTTATTACAAGTAATGGAAAATCAACGTGATGACTTAGTCGTTATTTTAGCCGGCTATAAAGAACCAATGGATAAATTTTATGAATCAAATCCAGGGTTATCTTCACGAATAGCTAACCATATTGATTTTCCAGATTACACAGTGGACGAATTATTACAAATTTCAAAACTAATGTTAGAAGATCAACAATATCAATTAACCCCGGATGCTGAAGTTGCTTTTACGGAATATATTAAACGTCGAAAGCAAAACCCATTATTTGCTAATGCACGAAGTGTTAAAAATGCTTTAGACCGTGCTAGAATGCGTCAAGCAAATCGTATTTTTGATAGTCGTGGTCAAGTGTTAACTAAAAAAGAACTAGTTAATTTGGAAGCACAAGATATTTTACAAAGTACTCTTTTTAATTAAAATTTTATTAACCAAGAAAAAATTATATGAGCTTACTTGTTATAGGCGGTACTGGTACTTTAGGACGTCAAATAGTATTACAAGCTCTAACTAAAGGTTACCCAGTTAGATGTTTAGTACGAAATTTCCGTCGAGCTAATTTTCTAAAAGAGTGGGGAGCTGAATTAGTATATGGCGATTTGAGTATTCCGGAAACAATTCCTCCGTGTTTTCAAGGTATTACTGCTGTAATTGATGCGTCAGCAAGTCGACCATCTGATACCGACAATTTAAAAACAGTAGATTGGGATGGAAAATTAGCTTTAATTAAAGCAGCAAAAGCGGTAAATATTAAACGATTTATTTTTTGTTCAACCCAAAATTTAGAACAATTTTCAAATATTCCATTAATGGAAATGAAACAAGGAATTGAAATTGAGTTAAAAAAATCAAACATTCCTTATACAATTTTTCGTTTAAGTGGTTTTTATCAAGGCTTAATTGAGCAATATGCTATTCCAATTTTAGAAAATTTACCAATTTGGGTTACCAATGAAAATACTTGTGTCTCTTATATGGATACTCAAGATATAGCAAAGTTCTGTATTCGGTCATTACAACTTCCAAAAACAGTTAATGAAACGTTCTTTTTAGGTGGTCCTAAAGGTTGGGTTTCTTCAGAAATTATTAGCTTATGCGAACAATTAGCTGGTCAAACAGCAAAAGTTAAGCAAGTTCCAGTTTTTATTCTAAAATTAGTGAGCCAATTCTTTGGTTTCTTTGAATGGGGTCAAAATATAAGTGATCGTTTAGCTTTTGCAGAAATATTAAATGTTGAAAATAATTTTTCCAAATCGACGTCTGATTTATATGCAACATTTAAAATTGATTCTAGTGAAATTGTACAATTAGATGATTACTTCCTAGAATACTTTATTCGTTTATTAAAACGATTACGAGATATTAATTTTGAAGATGTTCAAAAACAGAAAAATTTAGTTATTTAGCACGTTTTAACAATATTAATTTTTATATTTGAGTTTCCTCAAATATAAAAGTTGCTATTTAAAAAAAGGTTAGTAAATATACAAATTAATTTTTTTTAGAATGAATTATACAAGCTTTATCATTAAAGTTCTCAAAAAACCTAAATATACTTTATGTGAACAAAAAATTCCTCTTACCGAAACTGTAGGAAAATTTTATCAATTTCGGAATAATTTATCTACGATTTGTAAAGTATCATTTTGGGGTCAGTCCGCTTATGAAAGTTTAAAGTACTATAAAACGAATGATTATTTATTGGTTGAAGGTTATTTATCATTAGAACCTTTTACATTTGAAAAACTTGATATCACTACTAATATTGAACTCTCGATTTTTAAAGTCTCACCATTTTCGTTAAAGACAGAACAAATAAAAAAATAATTTTTTGAATTAAATTATTCAGAATTATTATATTTTAGTATAATTAATATTATTAAAAACAGTCCCTAGGAAAAATTGCATGTTAACTTTAAAAATTTTAGTTTATACAACTGTAATATTTTTTGTTTCGTTATTTATTTTTGGTTTCCTTTCAAGTGATCCATCACGAAACCCAAATCGTAAAGATCTTGAATAGTTAAAAACAGGGAATCAATTGATTAAAAATTGATTCCCTTTTTTATAAAAATTTTATTTTATAAACTTAAATTCTTATTTAATTAAATGATGTCAATACTATCTTAAAATACTACTTATTTTAACAAAAAAATATTAATATAAAATATACCCCCAAGGGAATTCGAATCCCTGTCTGCTCCGTGAAAGGGAGCTGTCCTAGGCCTCTAGACGATGGGGGCGTATTATTTAAAAAATTATTCTAGTTTAAAACTAGAGAGCGGGCAACGCGATTCGAACGCGCGACATCAACCTTGGCAAGGTTGCGCTCTACCACTGAGCTATGCCCGCAGAGTTATTCTTATCAAATGCAAGACTCTAATAATAGAATACACCTTTCTCTTTCGTCTGTCAATAGTTTATTTATTTTAGAAATTATAGTTTAAACTATAATTTCTATAAATATTAAATTGACGCTGAAAGACCATCTGCAGCAGCAATTAAAATTACTAGTAACACCCAAACTTGGAAAAATCGGTCAAAGTTACTTTTAGAAGCTTCCCACTCACCTGGAGTTGCTAATGCTACAGGAACTGTTACAACTAAACCTAACGAAATTAAAACGAATACAGCTGTTAATAAAGTTATTATCATAGATATATTTAAAATTTTTTATATTGATGATCTAAAGATTGATATTATTATAAATTACCTTTTTTTAAGGCTAATAATACAATTACTACTGGACCTGATAACATAATAGCACCTGTTGCTATTAGTTGACCTATAACCTGCCAATTAATCATTTTTTAAATCCTTAATTTTTTAATTTTATTAAAAGTTCAAATAACAAAATAACGTATAATGTTACTTGTCATTTTACTTTAAAATTCATAAAGTAAAAATATTATTTTAAATAATATTTTATTTATTGTTTAATACAAAATTTTTTCTAAAAACTTTAATAATTCTATTATTTTATGTTAAAATAAATTGTGGGGTTGCTAACTCAATGGTAGAGTACTCGGCTTTTAACCGATTTGTTCTGGGTTCGAGTCCCAGGCAACCCAATTATTTATTAGTTTTATTAAGCGTAAAAAAATTTAGTTAATTAAAGTAAAAAAAATTATATTTATGTCTTATATATTTTTTATTCAGTTTTAAAACTGAATAAAAAATATATAAAAAGAAACGTTTAATCAATTGGACGCATTGATAATACCGGTTCATTTGCACGGTTGATTCCTTTTTCAAAACCAGCAGCAGCGGCACGAGCACGACCCGAATGCCACCAGTGCCCAATTAGGAAGAAGAAGCCTAAGAAGAAGTGTGAACAACATAACCATGAACGAGGTGATACATAGTTTACTGAATTAATTTCAGTAGCAACACCACCTACAGAATTTAATGATCCTAAAGGAGCATGAGTCATGTATTCTGCAGCACGACGTTCTTGCCATGGTTGGATATCATTTTTAATTTTATTAATATCTAAACCATTAGGACCACGTAAAGGTTCTACCCATGGAGCACGTAAATCCCAGAAACGCATAGTTTCACCACCGAAAATAATTTCTCCACTTGGTGAACGCATTAAGTATTTACCTAAACCAGTAGGACCTTGTGCAGATGATACATTAGCACCTAAACGTTGATCTCGTACTAAGAATGTAAATGCTTGAGATTGTGATGCTTCAGGACCTGTTGGACCGTATAATTCACTTGGATAAGCTGTATTATTGTACCATGCATATAAAGCAGCTGTGAAACCCATTAATGAGATAGCAGCTAAACTATATGAAAGATATGCTTCACCTGACCATACAAAAGCACGACGTGCCCATGCGAATGGTTTTGTGAAAATGTGCCATAAGCCACCAGTAATACATAAAACCCCTACCCAAATGTGACCACCAATAACATCTTCCATATTGTTTACAGAAACAACCCAGCCGTCACCACCGAAAGGCGAACGGAATACGTAACCAAAAATTACAATTGGGTTTAATGTTGGTGTTGTGATTAAACGAACATCACCACCACCTGGTGCCCATGTATCGTAAATTCCACCAAAATACATTGCTTTAGAAACTAATAATAAAGAACCTAAACCTAATAAACATAAATGAATACCTAAAATAGTAGTCATTTTATTTTTATCACGCCAATCGTAACCAAAGAATGGGAATGATTCTTCTAAAGTATCAGGACCTAATAATGAGTGGTAGATACCACCAAAGCCTAAAACAGCAGATGAAATTAAATGAATAACACCTACAGCAAAGTAAGGAACTGTTGAAGTAATCTCACCACCAGGAGCGATACCGTAACCTAATGTTGCTAAATGTTGGATTAAAATAAATCCTTGTTCATATGTTGGTTTTTCTGGTACGAAGTGTGATACTTCGAATAAAACCATTGCACCAGCCCAAAATACCATTAAGCCGGCATGTGCTACGTGTGCACCTAATAATTTACCTGAAACATTAATTAAACGTGCATTTCCACTCCACCAAGCAAAACCAGTTGACTCGATGTCGCGACCTGCAATACTACTATTAAAGGGCGTTTCCACGTGGTAATACCTCCTCAGGGAATACAAAGTTTTCATGTGGTTGATCTTGAGCAGCCATCCACGCACGAATACCTTCGTTTAATAAAATATTTTTTGTGTAGAATGTTTCGAATTCTGGATCTTCAGCAGCACGTAATTCTTGTGATACGAAATCGTATGCACGTAAATTTAATGCTAAACCTACGATACCAATAGCACTAGTCCATAAACCAGTTACAGGTACAAATAACATAAAGAAGTGTAACCAACGTTTGTTAGAAAATGCTACACCAAAAATTTGTGACCAGAAACGGTTTGCTGTAACCATTGAGTAAGTTTCTTCTGATTGTGTTGGTGTGAACGCACGGAATGTGTTCGCAGCATCACCATCTTCAAATAATGTATTTTCTACGGTTGCACCGTGAATAGCACATAATAAAGCACCACCTAAAATACCAGCAACACCCATCATATGGAATGGGTTTAATGTCCAGTTATGGAAACCTTGTAAGAATAATAAGAATCGGAAAATTGCAGCAACACCGAAACTTGGAGCGAAGAACCAACTAGCTTGACCTAATGGGTATAATAAGAATACTGAAACGAATACAGCAATTGGACCAGAGAATGCAATTGCGTTATAAGGTCTGATACCTACTAAACGAGCAATTTCAAATTGACGTAAACAGAAACCAATTAAACCGAATGCACCGTGTAAAGCAACAAATGTCCATAAACCACCGATTTGACACCAGCGAGTAAAATCACCTTGTGCTTCAGGACCCCATAATAATAATAATGAGTGACCCATACTGTTTGCAGGTGTAGATACTGCAGCAGTTAAGAAATTACAGCCTTCAAGATATGAAGTAGCTAAACCATGTGTATACCATGATGTAACAAATGTTGTACCTGTCATCCATCCACCTGTAGCTAAATATGCTGTAGGGAATAATAATAAACCTGACCAGCCTACAAAGACAAATCTATCTTTTTTTAACCAGTCATCAACTAGATCAAATAAACCACGTTCTTGGTTTTGTCCAATAGCAATGGTCATAGTTTTGAATCCTTAAATAAAATTGTTAAGTAAGTAAACTTTAATATTAATTTTTACTTTCGTCTTATCAGCTTATACTCATAATTATACTTTAATATATTAATAAATTTTATCTTAGTTAAAATTTTTATTTTAAACTTTCCTTTACTACTTATACTAAAAAATTTTGGTATCTTTGTATTTACCCAAATAAATCATTAAAACCGAATGATTTATTTGGGTTTTGAAATCGTTTAAGCAATATCATCCGTTTGAATATATAAGAAAAATAATGCCATACTAAAAGCTGGAAAAATTAAACCAACAATTGGAACTAAAATTGACGGTAAAAAAGCTGCTGCCATATTCATTTTATAATTTAAATTTTTATTTTAGCACAAAAAGATGTGCTAACGATTATTATTACTAATTGTATATGAAAATATGATATAATTAAAAATTATTGTAAAGATAAATCAAACTTTTCTGTAGTTTTATAGTAGAATTAATATTATTAAATTTAATATATTTAGCATTTTACATATATATATTAGAGGTTTTATTTATGGAAAGTTTATTAGTAGCTCGATTACCGGAAGCATACGCAGCGTTTAGTCCAATCGTTGATGTATTACCAATTGTTCCTGTTTTCTTTTTATTGTTAGCATTTGTTTGGCAAGCGGCAATTGGATTTAGATAATTTGAAAAGTACATTAAGAATTTAGGTTTATTTCAAACATTAAAATCTTTCATGTTAAATGTAAGAGTTGAAATAATTCAAAATTTAAAATTATAATATATTATATAATATTAAGAATTATAAATAAATGGTAGAACCTTTATTATCTGGAATCGTTTTAGGCATGATCACTGTTAGTGCTTTTGGATTGTTTGTAGCAGCTTTTTTACAATACAATCGTGGTAAACAACAGTTCGATTAATTAATCGTATCTAAATCCTACTCAAAAGTATTTAACTTATGAGAGGATTTAGAAAAATTAAAACAAAGTTTTTTCATTGAACTAATCTTTTTCAATTTTATATAATTCACGAACTTTATTTTATTATTAATTTAAAAATAAAATTTTTGACTAAATGATTTTAATTTTACTATTAAAAAAAATAGTAAAATTAAAAATTTAAATTATGTTAATGACACTTTACCACCTACAGCTTCAATTTGTTTTTTTGCATCTTCTGCAGCATCTTTTGAAACACCTTCTTGAACTTGTTTAGGTGCAGATTCTACTAAATCTTTTGCTTCTTTTAAGCCTAAACCAGTTAAACCACGAACGATTTTTAAGATTGCAATTTTCTTATCTGCAGGAACTTCATCTAACATAACATTAAATTCAGTTTTTTCTTCTACTTCTTCTGCTGCTGGTGCAGCAGCCATAACCATAGCAGCTCCACCTACACTAGCAGAGGCATCTACACCAAACGTTTCTTCAATTTGACTTACTAATTCTGATGCTTCTAATAAAGTTAATGTTTTTAAATCTTCAACAATTTGAGTAATTTTTTCTGACATAATATACCTTTAAATAATGTTTAATAATGAATTTTAGAATTTGCGAAATAACTAAAATTTTAGTTGAATCTTAAACTGATTCAAATACGGTTAAATCTAATTGAATAGATGGGCCCATAGTTGTACAAATAAATGCTTTTTTAAAGTATTTCCCTTTAACACCTGATGGACGGTTTTGTTCTATAGATTGATACAACGCTGTTAAATTTTCAGCTAATTGTACTTCGGTAAAACTCGCTTTTCCAAAGCTTACGTGTACAACACCAGCTTTATCGGCTTTATATTCAAATTTACCTTTTTTAAAATCAGCTAAAGTATCTGTTAGTGTTGTAGTTACTGTTCCAGATTTTGGTGATGGCATCAAACCTTTTGGTCCCAATACTCTACCTAATTTTGCTAATTTTGGCATCATATCTGGTGTTGCGATTAATAAGTCAAAATCAATTTGTCCTTGACTAATTTGCTCAATTAAATCATCTGTTCCAACTATATCAGCTCCAGCTGTTTGAGCTTCACTAATATTACCCGCATTTGTTAATACAGCTATTTTAATAGATTTACCAACACCATGTGGTAACGTTACTGTTGTTCTTAATTGTTGATCCGCATATTTTGGATCAATATTTAAGTTTGCATGTAACTCAACAGTTTCATCAAATTTTACTGTACCAGTTTCTTTTAAAATCTGAACTGCTTCATCAAGACTTGAAAAAATAATATTTTTTGTTTTTATTTGATTCTCTTGATGACGACGTGATACTTTTCGCATAAATATTTCCAATAAAATTATCAATTATAGATTAATCCGTAACTGAAATACCCATATTTCGGGCAGTTCCTTCAACGATTTTCATTGCACTACTAATTTTTGTAGTATTTAAATCAGGTAATTTAATGCTTGCAATTTCTTCTAATTGAGCTTTAGTAATTGAACCAACATTTATACGATTTGGTGTTGATGATCCTTTTTTAACTTTTGCCGCATTTGCTAATAACACAGATGCTGGTGGAGTTTTAAGAACAAATGTATAACTTCGATCTTCATATACTGATATTTCAACAGGAATAATTAATCCTATTTTATCATTTGTTTTTGCATTATATTCTTTGCAAAAAGCTGCGATATTAACACCGTGTTGACCTAGAGCAGGCCCTACTGGTGGAGCGGGCGTTGCTTTTGCTGCTGGTAACGCTAACTTAATTAATGCTGTTACTTTTTTAGCCATATAAACTTATTGCTTTTTAACTTTAACTTATAGTTTTAATAAACCTTTAACTTATTTTAAATTTAAAAATGAAGAAATAGGTTTGATATTTGTTTAAAGCTTAAATAATTTTAAAAATCTACTTAGGTAATTTTAAAATAGAAAAAAAATTAGTTACGGATTGCTTTTGATTACAAAATTCTATCAAAAAAATACAAACCTCTTATAATTAAGAGAAACGCGCCCTGAAGGACTTGAACCCTCGACATCTAATTTTGGAGACTAGCGTTCTACCAACTGAACTAAGGACGCGTATGATATACTTTAGTTAAAGTTAACTAAAAAAGCAATGTTTTAAAAGTTTATGTCGCACAATTACTTAGATAGTTTAAAATTATGTCAAATTTAACTGAAAATCGAGAACATTTGAGCATTGAAAAATATTTACCACATAATTACGTAGCAGAAAAAATTATTTTAAGTAGTTTATTAATTAGTTCAGAAACTATTGAACTTGTTTTTCGAAATGTTAAAGTTGAAACATTTTATTTCCAAAATCACCAAGAATTGTATAAAACAATTGTTGAAATGTATACCAATAAAATTCCAATTGATATTATTACATTAACAACATTTCTTCAAGACAATGGAAAACTGGAGAAAGTTGGGGGTATAAAATTTTTAATTGATTTAATTAATCATGTTCCAAATTTAATTTATTTAGAACAATATATTAATTTAGTTCATGATAAATTTTTACGGCGTCTAATTATTAAATTAGGGTATGAAATTATAAATTCAGCTTATATTACTAGTATTCCAATTGAGACAATTTTACAGGATTTAGAATTTCATGTTTTTAATTTAACAAATGAAATTAAAACTCAAAAATTATCTAGTAGCGCAGAATTATTCTCAAACATTTTTTTAGATTTAAAACAAAAGTCTATGAACCCTGCTTTAGCAGGTTTGAGTTCTGGGTTCTATGATTTAGATTCGTTTACCCAAGGGTTTCAAAAATCTGATTTGATTGTTATTGCAGGTCGACCATCGATGGGAAAGACAGCTTTAGCTTTAAATATTGGATTAAACGTTACTAAAAACCTAAATTTACCCGTTTTATTTTTCAGTCTTGAAATGTCAAAAGAACAATTAACTTATCGTTTATTAATCCATGAAACTAATATTAATAGTAGTCGTTTAAAAACAGGGAATTTATATAAAGATGATTGGTTTAACTTAAATACTTCAATTCAAGAACTTTCAGCATTACCACTTTTTATTGATGATACACCAAATCCTTCAATACACGATATTAAAGCCAAAATCAAAAAAATTATTTTTGAACATACCAAAATTGGTTTAATTGTTATAGATTATTTACAATTAATGCAAAATACCGTAGTTTTAACCTCTAATCGTACACAAGAATTATCACAAATTACCCGTTCCTTAAAAAATATAGCGCGTGAATTTCAAGTTCCAATCATTGCTTTATCTCAATTAAGTCGAAATGTAGAAAATCGAACAAATAAACGACCTATTTTATCTGATTTACGGGAAAGTGGCTCTATTGAGCAAGATGCTGATCTTGTATTAATGTTATATCGAGAAAGCTATTACTCTTCTTCCTCTGTTACTGACATTGAAAGTCAAACCAATACTGTTGAATTAATTATTGCAAAACACCGAAATGGTCCTATTGGAAGTATTGAACTTGATTTTGATGCAAAACGCACAAAATTTTTAAATCACAATGCTAGTAATTAAATGCCCAGAACCAGATTCGAACTGGTGACACGAGGATCTTCAATCCACTGCTCTACCAACTGAGCTATCCGGGCTTATGATATATTGTACGATAATTGAAATAAAATGACAAGAGGTTAATTTTAAAATTAACTGTTGATTATTTTATCGAAATTTAGTATGATATAAATTGGGTATAGTATTCAATAAAATTTTTCGCAAACTTACTTTGTCAGGATCGTAAGATAGCAGCATAAAGTTTAAACAAAAATTTGTATTATTACTATATCTAAAATCAACTATGCCAGATTGGAGTAGTTTTGATAAAAAGTTTTATATTATTAATTAAGAATTTCAGAACAAAGTCTATTATAATTAAATTATAAACTATTTTGACAAAAATATTAATTATGTTTTTTTTTTAAAAGCTGATACAATTAATAATGTAGTCAATCTTACTATTTTTAA
>Ga0209194_1001149_pt1 | contig 17414 bp, 14 predicted proteins | sample COGITO_mtgs_1004_FD_184787 | JGI IMG/M metagenome (GOLD analysis project Ga0209194, IMG submission 184787) | Pelagic marine microbial communities from North Sea - COGITO_mtgs_100413 (SPAdes) (version 2) | ecosystem: Environmental > Aquatic > Marine > Epipelagic ...
AGCAATTCGGCTTCGCCGTTACTTTCTGGCTTCAGAGGCGTGACTGCATAGCGGGACGTCAGAACGATATCTGCTTCCGGTCGTACAGCTTGCATCGCTGTTTTTACCTCCCGCACTTTTTCAGCATACATGCGATCCAAATTTTGGGTATCGTCACTTGGAACTGCTCGATATCCCATGTTGAATTGGCAATCTTTGGCGGTGATATTATCCGCCGTTCCACCAGAAATCGTACCAACGTGCCAGGTTGTGTAGGGCGGATCGAACATCCGTGCTAAAGGTTCCGGCTCTTTTGAGCGGTTAATCTCATTCTGCTCTGTTGCCCATTGGATAAGTCTTGCACCCTCATGAATAGCACTAACACCCTGATAATGAATTGAGGAATGAACCTCATAACCTACTACTTGAGTTGTAAAGCCAGAGCCACCTTTGTGGCCCGTGACTACTTTCATCATGGATGGCTCCCCAACAATTACGGCAGAACCTTTTGGAACTACACCTTGCATAGCTGCGATCATTGGCGGCGCACCAGTGCAACCAACTTCTTCGTCAAAACTAAGCGCCAATTGAAGTGGCCTCGACACACCGATGTAGTGCGCCTCGACCAATGCCCAAATTGCTAGGGCATCAAAACCCTTCATATCGCAGGTGCCACGGCCATAGTACCGCCCATCTTTTTCAACGACCTCCCAAGGATTCGTTTCCCAATTCTGGCCATCGATTGGCACAACATCAGTATGCCCTGACAAAACTATTGCCCCGGCGATTTCTGGTCCAACATGAGCAAATAGGGCAGCTTTATGAGGTTGATCTGGATCAGTCCAACGGTGTGCAGATATCCCATGCGAATGCAGGTAGCTCTCAACCCAATCTACCAGCGGCAGGTTGGTCTCACAGCTTACTGTTGGAAAGCTGACCAATTTACACATCAAATCAAACGGGCTTAAGCGATCAAGATTTTCATTTGCCATTTCAAAATCCATTCAAATAGGCTCGGAGTAATACAAAAATTATTCACATCAGGTAAGATTAATCTTACCGCGGCGATTACGTTACTTCAGGCCAGTTTCAGCTTCTATTGTATACTAGACGTAGAGGAGCGGTGGGCCTAGGAATTTGTTAGGTACTGTCAAATAAATGAGAAATTGCATCGGATTACTGGTGCAGGTTATATCTACGGGTGCTGTCAGCACTTATGAGAACTCGCATCGGATTGCTTGCGCAGCTTTAATCTATGCGCTCATTAGTTGGCGCCACTCAGTAAGAGCGGCGGTTCGATTGATCTTGAAATTGTCTCGTGAGTAGAAGTGGCGCTCCTGCAGCCACATACAGCCAACCTAACCCCACACGCAGCCTGTGTAGCGCCTGAAACAAACCAGGCCGTCTCAGCAGGTAAAAAGCATCACAGCCAGGCGGATGATCTCTGGGCGCGTTTTAAAGTACCTAAATGGGGAGTGTTTTGTCATACGGAGAGGCTAAGAAACAGCCCGCCCCATCTCAAGCTCGTTTTGTCTGACAGTGCCATCTGAACGGCTTTCACCCGCCTTGGAGCACCAAGAGTCTCCAAAAACCTCGTTCCCTACATTGAGTCTGCAAGGGGGTGGTAGCAGGCTGTCCACACACCATCGGACTGCTTTTCAAGACGCGGAGCTTCGCGGTCGCATTGGTCGCTGGCAAAGGCGCACCGCGCACGGAAAGCGCACCCTTCTGGTGGGTTCAGCGGGTCGGGCAATTCGGTTTCTCGACCCTCTGGCGCGGTCAACGGACGTCCGACCACTGGCGCACTGTCGGCCAGAAGCTTGGTATAGGGATGTTTGGGATGCGCAAAGACTTCATCCGCCGGGCCGAGCTCGACCACTGAGCCAAAATAAAGCACCGCGACCCGGTCGCTAACCGCCTCAACTACGGCAAGATCGTGGCTGATGAAAAGATAGGTCAGCCCGAACTGTTCTTTCAAATCGGCCAGCAGGTTCAGAACTTGCGCCTGCACAGACACATCCAACGCCGAAACGGGCTCATCGAGAATGAGGATGCGCGCATCCGCGGCCAGCGCGCGGGCAATGCCGACCCGCTGTGCTTGCCCGCCTGAAAACTCATGCGGATAACGATCCAAAAACTCCTCACGCAGGTTCACTGCGGCAAAGATCTCCCGAATGCGGCCCGCACGGGCCTTCGCGGGCATGTTGTGAAGGTGCTTCAGCGGCGCTTCCATGATCTGCTGGATCGTCTTGCGCGGGTTGAGGCTGCTGATCGGGTCCTGGAATACATACTGGATCTTGCGTCCGAACAGGGCCGGATGGGCATTGTCCAAAGGTTCGCCATTGATTTCGATCGTGCCAGAGCTAGGCGGCAGAAGACCAACCAGCATGCGTGCAAGAGTTGACTTGCCGCAGCCTGACTCGCCGACGATGCCAAGGGTTTCGCCTTCTTCAACCGTCAGGGACAAGGGCTGCACGGCACGTACTAGCGCCTTTGGTGGACCGAACAGGCGCTTGCCGACAGGAAAGACCTTGCCAAGGCTTGTCAGCTTGAGAGCAGTGGTCATTGGCATGCCTCCTGCGCGGCGGTTTCCGGGGCGATGCAGCGCACAAAGTTATCGGCGCCGTGCCGCACAAGCTCAATGTTCCCATGCCGACAGGTATCATTTGCCTTGTGGCAACGCTCTGCAAAGGCGCATCCCTCGGGCAGCTTGTCCACAACAGGCGGCAGCCCGGGAATGGCTGCAAGTTCACGGCGACCATGCCCTAATTCAGGCACACAGGCCATGAGGCGCGACGTATAGGGGTGGGCCGGGGCGTTCAGGATGGTTTTTGTCGGGCCTTCCTCGACGATCTGGCCCGCATACATCACCGCGACCCGTTCACAAAGTTGGGCAACCACGCCGAAATCATGGGTGATGAAGATGATGGCCAACCCACGCTCGCGTCGCAGGTCATCCAGCAGCGACAGGATTTGCGCCTGCACGGTCACATCCAGCGCCGTGGTCGGTTCATCAGCGATGATAACCTCGGGCTCGTTGGCCAGCGCCATGGCAATCCCCACGCGCTGCCGCATGCCGCCCGACATCTCGTGCGGGTAGCTGTCGACGCGCTGTTCCGGATTCGGGATACGCACCGATTTCAGCAGGTCTATGGCGTGGGCACGGGCCGCGGACTTGTCAATAGGGTGATGTGCCCGAGCCGCTTCGATCAGCTGATCGCCAACTGTGTACAGTGGGTGCAGCGTGGCCAGCGGATCCTGAAAGATATAGGCGATCCTGTCGCCCCTGAGCGATCGCAGTTTTTCATAGGGCGCGCCGACAAGGTCCTCGCCCTTGTAGTGCACCGCACCCCCAGTGATCACGCCGGGGGGCGAGGCCACGAGCCCCATGATGCTGAGCGCCGTGACGGATTTGCCGGAACCGCTTTCGCCGATAACTCCCAGGCATTCGCCTGGGTTCACCTGTAAGTCGACACCGCCGACCGCCTTGTAGACTCGATCTTTGACATGGAACTGGGTCTTCAATCCACGCAATGCCAACAAGGTATCGGGCTTAGCTTCCGGGGCCGCTTCGGTCCGCTTGACCATTGTTGTAGGCATCGGGCGCAACAAGGCGCCGGATTTCAGGCGCGGGTCCAACGCGTCGCGCACCCCGTCCCCCAGGAGGTTGATAGCCATGACGATGATCAGGATCATCGCGCCTGGCACGACCGAGGTGTGCGGATTGGTGATCAGCGCCGAGCGTGCCTCGCCCAGCATAGAGCCAAGATCGGCCTGCGGCGGTTGCGAGCCGAGCCCCAGAAAGCTGAGGCCGGCGGTCTCCAGGATCATCCAGCCGATAGTGGTCGACATGGCAATCACGATCACTGGGATCACGTTTGGAAGCAATTCAGTCAGGATAATGCGCGCATCTGTCATTCCTGACAGCCGTGCCGCGTCGACAAACTCCTTATGGGCGATCCCCACCGTGATCCCGCGAATGTTGCGGGCAAAGAAAGGGATGTTGACAGCAGCCACCGCGATAAGCGCATTCATCAGACCTGGGCCAAGTACGGCAACAATGGCCAACGCCAGCAGGATATAGGGGAATGCCATCAGCATATCGACACCTCGCATGATGACGTTGTCCGTTCGCCCGCCGTAAAAACCGGCGATGATGCCGATGGCCGCACCGAGGGTCGCGGCAACGATCGCGGCGGCGAAACCCACGGCCAGCGACAGGCGCGTGCCCCAGAGCAGGCGGCTGAGAAGATCGCGCCCAAGGTGGTCGGTGCCCAAGAGCGCGCTTTCGGAAAACGGCTTCTTGAAACGGTTGGGCGTGTCGGTCACATCAGGATCGGCCAGCGGCAGAAGCGGTGTGATGAGAGCAAGCAAAACGACCAGCCCCATCACGATCAACCCACCAAGCGCAAGCCGGTTGCGTGCCAGAAGCTTCAGGAAGGCCATCATGTCTTTATCCTCGGATCGAGCAGGCTTTGCGCGACATCGACGGCGATGTTGAACAGTACATAGCAGGCTGCGACAAAAACTACGCCGCCCTGCACCAACAAGATGTCGCGTTTAAGAATTGCGCCGACCAGCATGCGCCCGACACCGGGCCACTGAAACACCATCTCGATATAGACTGCCCCGGACAGAACGAACCCGGCCTGTACCCCTAGAACGGGAATGATGCTGACCATCGCGGCGCGCAGGGCATGACGCCAGATGACCGAGCGTTCATGCACGCCCTTGGCCCGCGCAGTACGGATGAAGTCCTGTCTCAGCACCTCAAGCATGGCAGAGCGAGAAAGCCGTGCGATGACACCGGTCGCCACTACGGCCAGCGCAAATGCGGGTAAGGTCAGATGGCTGATCAGAGCAGGCAGATCGCGCGCGCCATAGATGGGCCACATACCTGAGACCGGGAACCATCGCAGTTTCACCGCGAAGATGAGGATCATCATCATACCAAGGAAAAAAGAAGGAATGGAGATTCCCAAAAGAACCGCAAAAGTGATGGCCTTGTCGGCCAAACCGTATTGCCGAGCGGCGGATACGACGCCTGCGGCGATTCCAAGGATTGAACACAGGACAAACGCAGTGCCCGCAAGGATCAACGTCGCCCCGAAACGGTCTAGCACCTCGTCCAGAACCGCCCGGTTCAGTGAGAAACTGCGCCCGAAATCGCCCTGAAGCATGTTTCCGAGCCAGATGAAGTATCGCTGCACCATCGGCTTGTCCAAGCCGAGGTCGCGGTTGAGTTTTTCCACGTTTTCCGGGGTCGCGTAAGACCCGAGAATGGCCGTGGCAGGGTCACCGGGGATCATGGCCATGATGATGAAGACAATGATCGAAATTCCGAACAAGACCGGAATCGCGGAAATCAGTCTTTTCAGGATATAGCCTGCCATTGCCCTCTCCCGGAAATGTGCAGCCGCGCAAGGCGCGGCTGCACCAATCACTTTAGTTCTTGGTCACGTCATCCAGCAGCAGGAAGAACGACGGCTGGAGCGAGAAGTTCTCGACATGGTCGGATGTGACCGCATTCTGCTTCCAATTCGCGACGAAAACCCAAGGTGCGTCTTCCTGCACGATCACCTGCATCTCTTGATAAAGACGCGCGCGCTCTGCCTGATCAGTCGCCGCGCGGGCGGCTTCCAGCAGTTCGTCAACCTTCGGGTTGGAATAGTAGCCCGAGTTGAACCCGCCCTGATCCGGCCATGCATTCGTACGCAGGGCAAGGAACGGAAGCGTGTCCGGGTCGTTGGTCATCCACGCCATTTCGGCCATGTCTGCCTTGCCTTCGAGGCCCGGATTTACCTCGCCAAGGAAGGTGTTCCATTCATAGGTCTCGATGTTGACGGTCAGGCCAATAGCCTGAAGGTCGGCCTGGATAGCGGTACCCATCGCGATAGGATCGAGCATGCCCGACCCGCCTTCGGTGACATAGAAGGTAAGCTCGGCACCCTCTGCACCCGCTTCGGCAAGCAATTTGCGCGCCTTGTCAGGGTCGTAGGGGTATGGCTCTAGGCTTTCGTTGTAGGCCCAGGCGAACGCCGGCGGGGTCGGACCGGCAGCAACTGCCGCAGTACCTTCCAGAACGTCATTTACGATCGCTTCTTTGTTGATCGCATAATTTGCGGCCTGACGGACGCGGACATCAGCAAAGGGGCCTTCCTTGGCATTCAGGATCAGGAACCAGACGTGTGGCCCCGCCTGCTCGTGAACCGTGTAGGTCTCACCCTGGAATTCGCTCAGAGCAACTGGAGGAACCTCAACCATCAGGTCGATGCCGCCAGCCAGCATTTCCGCAGTGCGCGTATTGGCGTCGGTGATCGGGCGGAAGACAACGGCCTGCAATTCGGGTGCGCCGTCCCAATAGTCCGCGTTGGCCTCTATGACCACTGCTTCGTTCGACCGCCACTCCGCGAACTTGAATGCGCCTGTACCTGACGGGTTGCGGCCGAATTCTGCCCCATGCTGCTCAACCGCGACCGGTGACACGATCAGGCCCGTTGGATAGGCCAGGTTCGACAAGAACGGGGCATAGGGCGCGTTTAAAGTAAAACGGACGGTCATGTCGTCCACGACCTCAACGTTCTCGACTGCCGAGAAGAAGAACGATAGCGGGAACGGACCAGTGTTGTGGTAGGGATGATTTTCGTCAAGCATCCGGTCAAAGTTGAACTTGACCGCATCAGCGTTGAAGGCGCTGCCATCATGGAAAATCACACCGTCGCGCAGGTTGAATGTGTAAACCGTGCCGTCTTCGCTGATGTCCCATGATGTTGCCAGCGAAGGCTCAACTTCAAGCGTGCCGTCCTTATAGCGCACCAGACCGTCATAGACATTCATCAGAATGCGGAAGTCGTTGACGGCTGTGACGGCAGCCGGATCAAGCGCCTTCGGCTCGGCGATCTGCCCAACGATCAGAACGTCAGACGGGGTTTGTGCGGACGCCATAAGTGGCGAAAGGACAAGTGCCGTCGCTGCTCCGGCAGCGAGCATTGCCCTGCGGGTTAATTTCAACAGTGTCATGAGCGGTCCTCCCTGACTATTTATCATGATGAATTGCATTCAGGCAAATTATCATGATAAATTCAAGAAAAATGTGATAGGGTAGTTGAATGACCTTCTCGATTCTTACTTTCGACAAGAAAACAGGCACTTTTGCCGCCGCAGCAGCCACAGGAAGTCTTTGTGTGGGGGGGTGGGTCCTGCGGGGCGACATCGAATCGGGACTTGTGGCATCGCAGGGAACAGCGCCCAGCACATTCTGGCGGGATGACGTGTTACGGGCCATGCATCAAGGACAGTCGGCACAGGAGGCTGTTGAAGCGGTGACCAAAAGCGATCCGGGGCGCGGGCATCGCCAGTTGATCGCGCTTGACCGTCAGGCCCGCTCCCACGGATTCACCGGAGCCGATAGCGTTGCCTATGCGAACCACATCACGGAACCAGGGATAGCCATCGCAGGAAACATGCTGGAAAGGCCAGAGGTGCTGGAGGCCATGTTGTCTGCTGCCCCAGCAGATGACCAGCCTCCGGATGACCGAATGCTTCGTGTTTTGACTGCCGCTAAACAGGCGGGGGGCGACAGCCGTGGCCTGTCATCCGCTGCGCTTTTGATTCTTACACCGGACCGCCCGCCGTTGGATTTGCGCATTGATTATAGCGAAGATCCTATCTCCGAATTAAAGGATTTGCGGCACAAGGCCCGGCAATCCCCCTATTTCGATTGGTTGGCCGAGGTTCCGGTTCATTTGGACAAAACGCGCGCGCCGAAGTAAGCGCTGCAGCGTCAAAGCACCGACCATCCTTTCGCCTTTCCCGTCGCCCCTGCGCCCCGTCAGCCGCCTTTTATTCCGCAATGAAACGTCGCATCAGATGAGCTTCCTGCGTGCGCATAAGCTCCTCTGCGATCTGCATGTGCGAGATCATAACGTCGCGGGCTTTTTCTGGCTCTGCGTTGCGCAAAGCCTCAACAAGTTGCAACTGATGCTCACGTCCCTTGCGCCAAAGCTCGACATTTGGAGGATCATAAAGCCTGCGATAGAGAGTCAGGTCCGTCAGAATCCGCGCCATGAACCCAATGACAAACCCAAGCAATCGGTTCCCAGCGAAATCTGACAAGCGGGCGTGAAAAACAAGCGAGGCTATGTGCTGCTCTTTCTCTTCTTCCGCTGATTTTGCCGGTTCTGGGTGGCGCTCGGCCAGATCTTGCAACTCATTCAACTGCTCCATGCTGAGTTTCCCGGCAAGAGTCGCCGCAAGTTCAGGTTCAAGTGCTTTTCGCATTTGGTAAATGTCGGCGATCGACAGATCCTGAAAGTAAAAATAATTGGCTAACAGGGAGCGCGCGCGCTCGGCAGAAACCTCACCGACAATGCTGCCACCGCCGGGGCCAGTCTTGGTCTCGATCAGGCCCTGCGCCTCAAGAATGCGAAGCGCCTCTCGGACAGTGCCCTTGGACACACCGAACTGTTCAATCATCGCGCTTTCATTGGGCAGTTTGTCACCTGCTTTCAGATCACGTTCGACCACCCATTGCTTAATTTCATCGGCAACCCGAACCGGTCGGGATCGTTTTGGCTTGGTCGATGGTGTGCCACTGCCGTCCATTCTGCACCTCAAATTTTATCATGATAAAATCATAGACACCTCAAGCACCGATGTGTAGAGAATAATTTATCATGATAAATAAGGGGTCAATATGAACTGGGGGCAGCGCGCACAAGACCGGTTGTCGGATATCGCCAGATGCAGCGTTGATGGAGAAGGCGTTACGCGGTTTCCCTTTACGTCCCAGCACGAGGCCGCGCTGGATGCCATTCGCTCATGGATGTCACAGGCTGGTCTACAAGTTCACATGGACGCAGCCGGCACACTCATCGGTCGCAAGGACGGTCCTGAAGGCGCGCCAACCTTCCTGATCGGGTCTCACCAAGATTCTGTGAGGAATGGTGGTGGATACGACGGGATCATGGGCGTTGTCCTAGGGTGCCTCGCGCTTGAGAAACTTGCGGCAGACGGAAACGAACTGCCCTTTTCAGTCGAAATCCTCGCCTTTGCCGACGAAGAAGGCGTCCGTTTCCCCACCGCTCTGATGGGGCCACGCGCGTTGGCAGGCACGTTTGATCCCGCTGTACTGGCAATGACTGATAGCGATGGGGTGTCTTTGCGAAACGCGCTGGCAGGCTTTGGTGGCGATCCGGATCGCGTCGCAGCACTGGCACGCGACCCGGCAAAGACATTGGGTTATCTGGAAATCCATATCGAACAAGGCCCGGTTCTGGAGGCGCAGGATACCGCGCTCGGTATCGTCACAGGCATCTGCGGGATCGAGCGGAACACAGTCACATTCACCGGCGATACGGGGCATGCCGGGACAGTTCCGATGGATAGCCGCCGTGATGCTCTGGTGGCCGCCTCGGATTTTATTTCAGCCATCCATGACGCGGCGAAAAAGGTCACCGATCTTCGCGCGACCATTGGTGCATTGTCCTTGCATCCTAACGTAGTGAACGCGATCCCACGCGCGGTTGAGTTGACCTTGGAGATCCGGGCGCTGAATGACACCGTCCGCGACGATTTCGCAAGATTGGCACGATCCCTGGGCGATAGCATTTCGGACGGGCGTCGCGTAGGGTTTTCGATGGAACGTACCTATGAACAACCCGCCGTACAATGTAATGGCGATTTGATTGACGCCCTGTCGACCGCTACCGGCGCAATCTGCCCAACCGCGCCACGCCTGCCGTCCGGTGCCACACATGACGCATCGGCCATGGCAGACCTCTGTCCGATCTCGATGCTGTTTGTCCGCTGCGAAGACGGGGTTAGCCACAAACCAGAAGAATTCGCCGCGAGCGACGACATGGATGCTGCAATTCAATCTATTGCGGCTTTCCTTGTGGCTTTGGAAGTTTGAAGCAGACTGCGATATTTCTAAAACAAGCGCGTATCACAACACTCTGTTCCACGAACTTATGATACACGACCTTAATCCACACGACGTCTTGCTCAAAGCCCAGAGTTCTGGGGAGAAAATTGCTAAGTATCAGATAGCTGCGTATGATGAGTTTGAACGACAGGTCTGGTGTAGATTTCCGACATTTCCAAAAGACACCGCTGCAGGTGCGAGCGAATGCTGGAAGAGCGATAGCTCCATCAGCAAAAGTCCGGAAAGTCCGCGATGCAGTCCTTGGTCCCGCCTGCAGCGAATGTCTCAAGAGAGCTCAATATGACAGATGCTACAAAAGTATTGCACGTCTGTTATTCTAAAAACTTAACGTCCGTCGTTTAGATTCGTGAGGCCAAAAATTTGAAACCCCCAGTTTACAATATTAGCCCGGACGATTTCTGGCGGGACCCTTATCCAGACCTCAAGACGCTTCGTCAAAATGCCCCAATCGCTTTTGTACCTCAGCTAGGGGCTACTTTGATCACGCGCCGCGACGATATTTTTGATGTTGAAAAGAAGATCGAATATTTTTCGTCATACCAACCTGATGGACTTATGGTTCAGTTAATGGGCCACAACATGATGCGCAAAGATGGTCCAGACCATATGGCAGAGCGAAAGACCATCTTCCCAGCGGTTTCTCCTAAGACTGTCAAAAATGTCTGGAAGACGGAATTTGAAGGGTTCACAGATTCTATTCTGGAAAATGTCAAACCAGAGGGGCGCGGGGATTTAGTGAATATCGCTAGGCAAATTTGTGGGGATGCTCTTCGGGTGATGACGGGGCTACGAAATATGACTTGGCAGGAAATTGACCGCACCAGTCAGGGTATGATCGATGGCTGTGCAAACTACGCTGGCGACAAACAGATCGAAGCACGGTGTAATGACTGTACCGCTTCTATAGACCGACATATTGACGAGATGGCTGAGGTTTTACGCAATTGCCCTGATACATCACTCTTATCAGTGCAGCTTGCGGCTGGAATGTCGATGGAACAGATCAAGGCTAACATTAAACTTGCTATCTCCGGTGGCCAAAATGAACCGCGCGATGTGATTGCGGGGATAGTCTGGGCATTGCTCACACATCCAGATCAGTTAGCTCTAGTGCTCTCTGGCGAAGCGACATGGATGCAGGCATTTGAGGAATATACGCGCTGGCAATCTCCGATCGGGATGAGTCCACGGCAGATGGCAAGGGACTATGAATTGCATGGTGTGACATTGAAAACAAGCGATCGTATTTTCTTGATGTTCGGTTCTGGAAACCGCGATGAAGCAAACTTTGACCGTCCAGATTTTTTCGATGTGACACAAGATGCCTCCGCATCAATAGCTTTTGGGGCTGGTCCACATTTTTGCGCAGGCGCATGGGCGTCGCGATGTTTGATCTCAGAAGTTGTATTGCCGCGATTGTTCGACACTCTTCCAAATTTACGCCTGGACGGATCAACAGTAATTGGTGGTTGGGCATTCCGTGGGCCAACAACAACACCAGTCACTTGGGATGCCGAAGCTGTGTATTAGAGCATATAGAGAAGCCAAAAGGTTCATTTGCGGAGCCGCTTCAAGCAATAGAAACTGCTTAAACGCCCAAAATAGCAAGAAGTCCTCTTTCTGACAGCTTGCTCTCTTCAACCAGCTCAAGCGCCTTAATGCGTACAACTGGCGCAACACTGTAGGCGTCTTGATGTGTGCCGATGGTGCTGTCAGAATGTGAGAACTCGCATCAGATTGCTGGCGCAGCCTGAACCTATGCGCTCAATAGTTGGCGCCACTCAGTAAGAGCGGCGGTTCGATTGATCTTGAAATTGTCTCGTGAGTAGAATTGGCGTTCATTTAGCGCTGTACAATCAACCTAACCCCACACCTAATATGTTTAGCGCATTAAACGGATCTAAGTGGCACCAGCCAGCAAACAGCTGCGTAACCGCGTGCCAAAACAAACATGTTTGCAGCGCCGCGCAGGCGTGCGGGCGCGTTACAAAAATAGCGGGTATGGTCAACTAAAGGGGGGACAAAATCACAGCCAGGTGAATGATCTCTGGGCTTGTTTTAAAGCACCTGAATGGAGAGCATTTTGTCATACGGAGAGGATGTGAAGCCGCCCTGCCCTTCTCAAGTTAGTTTCTCCTGACGGTACCCTTAGCGTCCAACCCAGACATCATACGTCCATGTATGCGCCAGGACGCATGATGAACTAGTATCGTTTTAATTAAGAGATTGATGTATATTTTGTCACCCCAAGCCGTTACAACGTGCGAATACAGGTTTCCAAAAAATCTGCTTTGGCAGGACCCTACGAAATAGCTTTAACACTTTATGCAACAAGGTTAGAGCTACTATTCTACTTCGGAAATTCAGATATTTTTAATGTTTGGGGAGACCAATTTGACCATAAATAAAGAGCAAAAAACTGCTTTATTAACTGGCGCCAGTCGTGGAATAGGGCATGCAACGGTTAAACGATTTAATGCCGATGGGTGGCGCGTACTGACATGCTCAAGACAGGCATTCGATGAACGATGCCCTTTCCCCGGAGGGAAGGAAAACCACATTCAAGTTGATCTCAGCGATCCGAAACAAACCATAGCTGCGGCGGAAGAAATCAAATCCAAGCTGAATGGTAAATTGCACGCTTTGATCAATAATGCAGGTATATCACCAAAATTAGCTGATGCGGGGCGGATGAATACCCTCAATACGGACTTGCATGTTTGGGGACAGGTATTTCATGTTAATTTTTTTGCACCAGTGATCTTAGCCAGAGCCTTGAAGCACGAATTAGCTGCAACTAAAGCAGCGATCGTCAATGTAACTTCAATTGCTAGCAGCCGGGTGCATCCGTTCGCGGGAGCTGCCTATGCAACATCCAAAGCAGCACTAGCAGCACTTACGCGCGAAATGGCTCATGATTATGGGCCAATGGGAGTACGGGTAAATGCCATAGTCCCAGGAGAGATCGAGACTAATATCCTAAGTGAGGGAACAGATGAAATAGTTCAAAATCTTGCCTTGCGCCGCTTAGGCCAGCCGTATGAAATTGCTGACGCTATTCATTTTTTGTGTTCAGATGCCTCCAGCTATATCACAGGAACTGAAGTTCATATAAACGGCGGCCAACACATTTAGGGTAAAAAATTCAGCCTATGCCAAAAATCTGTTTCGAGGATTGCTTTTGTAGTCTCAAGACGACCAAACGATAAACTATTTAATAAGTGTTGTTACCCTTCACGCGCAGTTATTGCATCTAGCTCTCTGACGGATGCTGTCAGACGAATGAGAACTCACATCAGATTGCTAGCGCAGCCTAAATTTATGCGCTCAATAGTTGGCGCCACGCAGTAAGAGCGGCGGCACGGTTCCGCTTGAAATTGATGCGTGTGTAGATGTGGCGTTCCTGCAGCCACATACAGCCAACCTAACCCAACACCCAGCCTGTGTAGCGCCTGAAACAAACCAGGCCGTCTCAGCAGGTAAAAAGCATCACAGCCAGACGGATGATCTCTGGGCTTGTTTTGAAGTAGCGGAATGCGGGGGCATTCACGCACGGGATAAACCCGTCCGCCTGCTTCAACCGAGTTTAATCTGGCAGTTGCAAGCGGAGTGTTTACCAACGTTCGATAATTTTTTTGGTTATCTAAATACCGGTCCATGCGCCCATAGTGTGAGCGAATAGCGGACCCCACTTTGTACTGGTGCCACTTGATGCAATGTAAAACTAGGAAAGACACTTACACAGCCTTGGCCGCGGTTGGCAGATAGTATTTGGGCGCTTGGCATAATCTCGAGGTCACCTCCCTCATAAGAATCTGGCTCGCTGAGCTGTAGGACGAGTGTAAGCTTACGCTTGCGCGCCAAAATGCCTTCGCCAACGTCAGAATGCCACGCAAAGTGACCATTATCAGACGCGTCATATCTTGCTACCTGCGGGCTTTCAGCGAATTCGCGAAGATCAAAATCAAATTGATCAATATTGGAAATACGGATGATTTCAATCAACCGATCCATGACCCAGCCAAGTCCATCGACCTCATCAAGCCATACCAAACTTGCAGTCCGTAGTGCAGGGTTTCTTTTTTGCTGCACAAGCATAGCATTTTTGAAAGGTACTGCAGTTATAGCCGCAATGATCCTACCACATTCACCCGCACTAAATGCCTCTGGCTTGGAATAGAGAAGTTTAATTTCACACTCCTGTGTGTTTGTTGGCAAGAACCATTTTAATAAGGGGGCAACTTCAAGCGACCCTTAATATGGTTCAGCGCAGACATTGCGTTGCTCCAGCACCATCTCTTTGATTTTCGTGGATGACGTACGTGGGTTATAGCGCACCTGTACTATTTCTTTCCCCACCTCTTTCAGGTAGCCGGAAACATCCAGATTGTGGGAATTACACCCCCAATCTTCACCTATCACAAAAATATCTGCCCCCACTGCTTTGCATCCAGACACATATTCTAATGTGTGATACGGGCGTACAATATCAACACAGCTAAGCGCTTCTAACATCTCAACCCTCTGCTCTAATGGAATAATCGGTATGTTTGGCTTGTACTGGTTCACGACATCATCAGAGGCTACGCCAACTGCCAAAATATCGCCTAAAGATTTACAGTGGTTCAACAAGGCCAAATGGCCGACGTGAAGCAGGTCGAAAGTACCAACGGTATAGACAATCATTTTCGGTTTATCCTTTTACCCACCTGGCTTCGATGATAGCGATCCAGAACAGAGTCTTCTCGTGCGTACAGTTAGAAAATTATTCAGAAACAATTGCGTTGATATGTCTCCACACGCTCGGGCGTACGGAGTAGCTTAAAGTTTTGAAACCAAACGTTTCAAATGCACTACGAATGGAAATATAGATTGCCTGTCGATTTTTGACGAGCGGTCAGTTCTCTTAACCCAAAGGATGTCACATGACAATCAAAAACGGCGCCGCGCCAAAACCTTCGATACTGTCACACACCAAAGATCTACCAAACATTTGCTCACTCGCGGGATTGGGGTGTTCCTTGTTGGCAATATATTTTTTGATCATCGGGTTCTATCCTGCTGCGATGATTGGCATGATTTGGGCTGTTGGGTTTGATTGGGCGGATGGATTGATTGCCCGCCGTATGAAGGGACGCACAGGCGATGACCGTGCCTTCGGTGGCACGCTTGATCTATTAATAGATATCGTAAGTTACGGCATTACACCCGCTATTTTAATCCTAAGTTTTGGAGATTTCAGCCCATGGTTTTTGCCTGTTGTGTTTATCACCTTAGTTTCCGGTGTGATCCGTTTGAGCTATTTCAGCACATTCGGTTTGTCAGATGATGCAAAATACACAGGACTTGCGATTGACAATAACAGCATCAGCCTCGTTTTTATTGTAATGTTTGCAGATTATTTTGAACATTCCACATTCGCTATTATCCTTGCCTTAAGCGGACTATGCCTAGCAGCTTTGAACGTCTCGCAAATCAAGACGCCAAAACTTTCTGGAAACCCAATTAATGTTGTAGTTCTTGCCGTGTACACACTAATGATAACTTTATTTTATGCCTGGTCCATGCTGCGATGATAAGTGAAAAAACGCTTCAAAATTGAGGCCATTCTACTGGAGCAGCGGCAAGGCTTATCCTCGAGTTAATGCCTATGCAGCGACAAGCTGTGCAACAAAATTGCGCCAGAATGAAATTACAAGGCTAATACCAACGCTAAGGTGGGCTGGGCGCGGGGCCTGAGGATAGGGCGATGCGGTCCACGGGCCTGGGCAAGATGGTCTAGCAACCCCGAGCCAGCTTTCATGTATCCAAACATGGAGCATTTTGTAATCAGGAGTGTTTTGTCAGCAAGAGACGCTAAAACCCACCCTGCCCACTTCAACCAGGGTTAATCTGCCAATACCTACTTCAGCTTTCTGGAGGGTTCCATCGCGGTTGGAAGTAATGATGGCGGACACCTATAAAATACTGTTATATATATTTTTAATAATAAACGATGCAACGTAGCATGGGATGGTTAAGCTAAGCATCATAGCTTACAGAGAAAGAAATCTTAACAATTTTTTATTTGGAACATTTGTGTTATTCGTCATCCATAGCATACGATAATGTGTGTATTTTTTTAGATTGGAATAATTTTTTGGAACTTCCTAAATGGACGGCGCCTGCACTTCAAGGTGCAGCGGTAGGGGCTGTAACCTTAGCAATTGCAGGCTTTAACTGGGGAGGCTGGGTTACAGGTGGAACAGCCTCTAAAATGATCAAAGACGCTTCAAATACAGCAGTTGCAGCTGCACTGACACCACATTGCATTGCTCGCTCCGCCGCTGATCCAGAAGCCCCTAGAATCAGGGCCACATTGGATAAAGCTGGCACGTGGCAAAAGCGTGGTATTATTGAAAAGTCAGGATGGGCGACCCCAATAGGCACTGATAAGCCGTCTTGGGAATTAGCTGAAGCTTGCCTTAAAGAACTTCAAAAAGATACGTGAGAGTTTTTTCCAAATATCATTACATAAATCACCAGCGAGAGCTGGTGATTTTAACAAAAAGGTAGCTTTCCGCAGTGCTAATAGGTTCTGTCAAACGAATGAGAACTCGCATCGGATTGCTGGCGCAGCCTGAATCTATGCGCTCAATAATTGGCGCCACTCAGCAAAAGCGGCGGTTCGATTGAGCTTGAAATTGTCTCGTGAGTAGAAGTGGCGCTCCTGCAGCCTTTCACGGATAGCCTCACCCCACTCCCAGCCTGTGTGGCGCCTTAAACGAACCAGAGTGGCCTCAGCAGGCAAACAGCTGCGTAACCGCATGCCAAATCAAACCTGTTTGCATCGACGCGCAGACGTGCGGGCGCGTGGCGGAATTGAAGCGTGCATTCAAGATTGTAGGGGTAAAAGTAGGGGTAAATTAACTAGTCTTTAAGTTAAATGTTTTTAATCAAGCGCTTGTATGAGCGGAGTGGCGGTGCTGTCAGACGAATGAGAACTCGCATCAGATTGCTAGCGCAGCCTTAATCTATGCGCTCGGTAATTGGCGCCACTCAGTAAGAGCAGCGGCGCGGTTTAGTTTGAAGTTGAGGCGTGATTAGGGCGCTGTCAGACGAATGAGAACTCGCATCAGATTGCTCGTGCAGCCTGAATCTATGCGCTCAATAATTGGCGCCACTCAGTAAGAGCGGCGGTTCGATTGATCTTGAAATTGTCTCGTGAGTAGAAGTGGCGCTCCTGCAGCCCCACACGGCCGACCTAACCCCAAGCTCAGCCCTTGTGGCGCCTTCAGTGGACCACTACGGCCTCAACACGCAAATAGCCGCGTAACCGCATGCCAAAGCAACCATGTTTGCAGCGATGCGCAGGCGTGCGGACGCGTGGCGGAAATAGTAAAAGAACAATCAAAACTACTTTAAAATTAACACTAGATTAACAGTTTTAAATTCACTCATTATAAAAAAGACAACGTTGGAGAAAACAATGGCAATTCGGATGACTTAC
>Ga0209194_1001162_pt1 | contig 17334 bp, 14 predicted proteins | sample COGITO_mtgs_1004_FD_184787 | JGI IMG/M metagenome (GOLD analysis project Ga0209194, IMG submission 184787) | Pelagic marine microbial communities from North Sea - COGITO_mtgs_100413 (SPAdes) (version 2) | ecosystem: Environmental > Aquatic > Marine > Epipelagic ...
TACTGGCGACAACACGCTAGAAGGGAACGAAGAAGCCCTCCGTGCGTATGACTTAACAATCGAACTAGACCAACTACGATTCGCAAACCGAGTTGCAGGTCGTTTAGCCGATCAAAAGTCTGTTGTGAACTTCAGAGAAACCAGCCGAGATGCACTAGCTTACGCTATTGCTGATCGTATGGATCAGTTAGCGTTCTTAACGCTTTCTGGTGTTGCTTACACTTTAAAAACTAGCGGTGCGCTAAGAACTACAAGTTCTTCAGCCGGACATGAGTTAGCTGACCTTGAGTTTGCTAGTGATGTGTCTGCACCTACCACTAACCGTCACAGACGTTGGGATGCTACCAACGGATTGTCTGCCGGTGATGTAACTGCTCTAGTTGCTGCCGATACAATGCAATACAAATGTATTGTTGAGTTGAAAGCTTACGCTAAAGACAACTACATCCGTGGTCTTCGTGGAGCAGGTGGAGAAGAAGTTTTCCATATGTTTGTAACTCCTCAGCAAATGGCTAAGTTGAAACTTGATAGTGACTTCTTATCCAACGTTCGAAGCGCGGGTATCCGTGGGCCTAAGAACGAATTGTTTGCAGGGTCTTCTAGCGTATTAGTAGATGGTGTTGTAATACATGAGTATCGTCATGTTTTCAATACTGCTAATGCTACAACTGGAACCTCCTCAAATGCTGGAGCTGCGGGCTACAAATGGGGTGCTGATGCTGATGTTAATGGTGCACGAGCTCTATTTTGTGGTGCTCAAGCTCTTGCGATGGCGGATATTGGCCTTCCTGAAATTGTCGAAGATAACTTTGATTATGGTAACCAACAGGGTATCAGTATCGGTAAGATCTTCGGTCTTCGTAAACCAAAGTACAACAGTGATTACAACAGTTCCGTAGAGGATTTTGGTGTTATTGCTTTTGATACTGCCTACTAGGAGGACGTTTAGATGGCTACTACATTTACAGCCCCAGAAACATCGTCTAACTCTCTGTTCCAACCATTCCCTGATGGAATGATTGGCGTTAGAGAGACTACATGGGTAACTTCCGCAGCTTGGGTCTTGAACGATGTTGTTCAAATGGTCAAGGTGTTTGATGGTGAGCGCGTCTTAGATGTGCAAGTTCTTATGGAAACAGATGCTGATACTAATGGCTCACCAGCCATTGTTATTTCAGTCGGAGATGGAGACGATGCTGATCGTTATATTTCCGCAAGCACTATAGGCCAAGCAGGTGGTTTTGTTCGTCTTGGACAAGGTATTGATACCGCCGCTGAAGCCGCATCTATGCGACATACCTATACAGCTGACGACACTATTGATCTTAAAGTAACTACTGCACCCGCAACAGGTGTTGCTGCAGTAACTGTTACTATGAGAGTGATGATAGCTGGGTAAAAAAACTGTGACTCCCTCTTAATCGGGGGAGTCATTTTTAACTAAAGGAATAGTTATGAAAATTACTACAGATAAACACATAAGAATAGCTACTTTATTTGGAGCTGTTGTGTTATTCGAACCTGGAGAAACTAAGGAAGTATCTTCTGAGATAGGATTACTTGCTCTACAAGAAGGAGCAACAGAGGTTAAAGATACAGCTGAAAAAACAACTACAAGTTCTGTAATTGAAGTAGAGGATGTTGTAGAAGTTGCTGTAGAACCTGAAGAAACTACTGACAGATTTGAAAAACTAGTTGAAGTACTAGTTGAAATCAGAGATCAAGGTGATCCTGATAACTTTAAAGCAGATGGAACTCCCAGAGCTACTATCGTAAACAAAGCATTTGGAGAGGCGGTGTTAACCGACGAAAGAGAAGCTGCTTGGCAAGAAGCATTAAATTCACGTTGAGGTAAATCATGAGTGTTACTGCACAAAGCGTTGTAGACAGAGCCGAATTTATATTTCAAGATACTTCTAATATACGTTGGACTGCAGCAGAACTTATACTTTGGCTTAATGATGCACAAAGAGAGATTGCGTTATTTAAACCAGACGCTACCGCTACAAATACTACAATCACTTTAGCCACTGGAACTAAACAGTCTATCCCTGCGGGGGGAAATAGGTTGTTAAAAGTAATTAGAAACATGTCTGCAGCTTCTGGGGGCACTGGAAAAACTGCAATACGGTTAGTATCTCGTGATGCACTCGATACACAAGAACCTAATTGGCATGACCCAACAGTAGCCGGATACTCTAAGCATACTAATATAGTTAAGAACTATATGTACTCTGAAGAAGACCCTAGAAATTTTTATGTGTACCCAGGAGTAGCGGGTAGTGCTTACATAGAGCTAGTTTATTCTGCAAATCCAGCTACGATTGCGATTGACGCTAATCTAGGTGTACCCGACGTATTTGCAAACGCTGTTTTAGACTATGTGTTGTATCGGGGTTACATGAAAGAAACTGAAACAGCCAGCCAGCAACGTGCAGCTACCCACTATCAATTGTTTTTAGCGTCTGTTAATGGAAAGACTCAAATAGACGATATCACTTCACCTAACTTTACAGGCGCTGTACCAGCAGGGCCAGCTGTAATGGGACAAGTTTAAATGGCTACTACATATGAATCTTTACTGCCAGAAATACTTCCAATGGTACCGGGGTGTCCAGATGCTTTGGTTATTCAAAATATAAGATCAGCAGTAATTGAGCTGTGCGAAAGGGCTTCAGTCTATCAACATGAGCTAGACCCTATAAGTACTGTTTCAAGTGTGTATGAGTATGAGTTTGACGCACCGTTAAGCACTAGTGTACATAAAATTGTATGGGGGGTTCTAAGTGGAGACGCACTAGAACCTGTTTCTAGCGGTATGTTAGAACAACGAGTACCCGATTGGCGTAACCAAACAGGAACTCCTGAATATATTATTAAGAATAACCTAACTACATTTTGGATCGCACCAGTTCCCAGTGCTAGTGCAGCTAATAGTTTGATTATTCGAGTAGCATTAAAGCCTACTTATACTTCTGTATCGTGTGATGACACAGTTATGTCTGACTATAGAGACACTATAATAAACGGAACTGTTGGTAGACTACTAAGAATGCCATCAAAAGAATGGTCAGACGTTACTGCCGCCAGCGTGTATTATGGATTTTATAACGAAGGTGTTGTTGCTGCAGAGCAAAGAGCCCGCAGAGGAGATACACCAGCTGTTGGTAAAGTAGAATATGGTGGGTTAACTTCAAGTAAGAGGAGATACCAAAAGTATGCAGGAAGGCGACTGTCATTTTAAATATGAATCAGAAGAATGGAATTTACAAAAGGAGGAGCTTTTATATAAATGGTTAGGAGATGAACACGCTGTTATCTTTATTTTAACTATTGGTCAAATCACAGAAACCTGGGATGACTTAATAGACAAGGATAAACAGATATCTGATGACCATATTAACGAAGTATTTATGCACATGCTTACTAGCCTTCCACTAAATCCTTTTTTTGATAGATACAAGTTGCAGTTAATACCTGTACTTATAGTTGGAATAAATGCGTGGATGGATGCAAATAAGTTAGAAAAAAAATCTAAAAATGATAAAGTGTTTGCTTACGTACTAAGAGATTATATTCTAGAGATAACAAACATGGCGGTATATTTGCTTAAAGGTAGAGAAGCTATGAAAGAATATAGTCTAGAAATTCGTTCGTTCTTTACTAAACACGAACCGTTGGATATGTATTTGGAGAAATTAAAGTGAGTTTTGGCCCTTTTAAACCTAAAGCAAAAGAATACAAAGCTGGTCCAGAAGAGCAAATGCAGGCAGCTGTAGGGTTAGCTGACTATAGAAGGCAGGCTGAAATTTATGACCCTGTTAATAAAGAGTTTATGAAACAAGCTGGAAAGGATTATGCAACTACTTATAGAGGGAGAGGAGCAGCAGACGCATCTCAAACTTTAACGCCAGATCTAGGTAGCTATCAAAATGTTATAGGCAGAGGTGGTACTGGATTTGACGCGGGTGGCGACTATGGAAGCGCTTTATTAGGTCAAGGAACAGAAGCGAGTAAAGCAGCTTTAGCAGTAACTGCAGCATTAGAATCTGATGCGCTTAATAGCATTATAAATAAACAGGGTACTACTACTTCGGCTATTTCCCAAAGTGCGCAAATTGAACAGAGCAAGGCTTTATCAAGAGCTCGTGACAAACAAAAAGTACGTGATGCTTATGCAAGTGCTTTAGGAGAAATAGCGGGAGCCGGTATTTCACAAGGTATGCAAAACAGACAAGATACTGGTAAATTTTTTACTGCAGGCGGTACTGGAGATTTTTCTGGGCTAGATCGGTCTGGAGGAACTTTGACTAATAATCCTAATGCGGATTACGAATATTCAGGATTTAGTAGATTTACCGGGGGTTCACCACTATCCCGCGTATATAAAGCGAGGTAATTAGTATGTTTGGTCTTATTCCAACAAGTCTTATGACATCAGCTGTTGCATTAGCTAATACTAATACACAAGATGCAAATAACCAGTATGATTCGTCTTATCTAGATCAGTATATGAATGGTGATCCAGAGGGAACTCTTGCAGCTATTACTAGAGATGAATATTTAAAGAGACTAAATACTTCAGATAAGTTTGAAAGAGATGCGGTCAATAAGGCATTAACAGATACTAGTTTAATAGATGAAGCTAAAGAATCTGCTGCAAGAACTCCTCAGTTAACCAGAGATATTGTTCGTAGAAATCAGGAAAGGTTTGGGGTGTCACTTACTCCAGCTCAACAGCTAGCCCAGCAAAACAGAATTACTCAGTCTACTACTTTAGGTGGTATAGGTGCAGTTAACCAGGCTAGGTTAGATCAACAAGAACAGAATACAACTTCTCTAGGTAGATTATTAGCTGCGGCTAACAACAGTTATTCTCAATCTATGGGCTTATTAGGAAATGCTTCTGCAAGTGCAGCACAACGCAAAGCCGCATATGAATCAGCTAAAGCTCAAAGTAAAGCAAACTTAATTACCGGTATAGGTGGTTTAGTTTCTAAGTTTATTTAAAAGGTAAATAAAATGGCGGGATTTCTAAACGCATTTAATCAGGCTTACCGAAGTCCTGATGACCCACAAGAAGTAGACGCTAATGAGCAGAGACGCTATGCAAAAATGGCTCAAGAAGACCTATCAAACACTAAAGGTGTTAGATATGATTTTAATACGGAATCAATAGTAGGAGATATAAACAGCGCCAACGAGGTTGATAGAAGAAGATTGTTAATGGGAACTAAAGTACCAAGCGTTGCTGCAGATGGTTCTATAGTAGAGTTTGATGTGTCTAACGTAATGCAAGAAGAAGATGGCAGTTGGGTTGTTGGGCTAAAAAACCCACAGACCGGCGAAGATACCATTGTTACTGATACTTCTAATGCAGATCCTAATGGTAGAGTTACAAAATTTACAACTGAACAAATAAACAATGCTATTGCAAATAAATATAAGTCTTTAGCTACTTTAAGTGGTGGGCTTGACACTATAATAATTCAGCAAATAGGCGCCCGAGGTGTTACTTTAGCGGGCGATAACAGACAAAAACAAGTGCAACAAGCTACTGCTAAAGCTATAGAAGATGGAAATACGATTAATACGGCTATTGAAGTTGCAGAAAAACAAGGAGACGTCGACGCCACACGAGGAGCTATTGGAGCAACCCCCGGCCAGCTTAAAGACTATTTAAGAAATAGTATGACTCCTAATGCTAGCATGACTCCTGGTGCTGGAGATCAGTCGGCAAATAGTTTGTTCCCAGAACGAGAGGGTGTACAAGCACAACTACAACAACAAAGAGACGCAGGAACAGCGCCAGCTTCAACAACACTGTTAGAAGATAGCGAAGATGCTCTTAAGTTACCTATGATAGACAGCACCGATACTAGTGGAGGGGCTAAATTTTTAAGAGGACAGCGAGATCCTGAGGCCGCTAAAATTCCTCTTGATATAGGAAAGTACTCTCCAAACGTAATGAGGCCTGCTAAATTTAATGAAGACTTTCCTGAATTAGCAGGCACTAAGTATGTAGAGGGTCTTAGAATTGGAAAAGACGGCGTTAACGCGGCTAAAGGTGTTACTTATATTCGCGGTTTAGATAGAAATGGTGTGCCTGTTGACCTAGAAAAAAATTCTTTTGTAAAAGATAACTGGGACGTTATTGGTAGAAACGCTGATAGATTACAAGATCGAGATGCAAAATTAGGTCTTCCTCCTGGAACTACTTTACTTTCAATTCAATCTTTTGCAGATCAAAATCAACGAGGCGCAGAAGCTGCAGAAGAACAAATTTCTCTTTTTAGTACTAAAAATGACCCAAAAAAATTAGAACGAGATAGGCTACTAAATCCACAAACAGCAGTTGATCAAGCCGTACTTGCTGGAGCAAGTTTAGAAGATATAAATTCTTTAGCTACAAAAAATAAAACTAGGCAAAATTTAATTGATCCAACGAATTTTAATAGCTTAGAAAAAATTCAAAAAGATACTGGTAAAGTAACTACTGCAATAAGTGATAATGCAGCAGCTACAGTTTTAAATCCTGACGGGTCAGTAAACCAACAAGCAGCCGAAGATATAATTGATAAGGGAAGAAAGGTAGCAGAAGCTGGGGGCTACAATAGCCCTAAAGCTGTAGCTAGAACACCACGTAATTTTGCTAACGATATAAAAGTACAAAGGGCTTTAACTGCTGCTGCTATGGCGGCTTCTTTACAAACAGACTCTGATGGTACGGTTTCTTTTAATAGTACTCTTTATAACACTTTGTTTGATTCAAATTGGAATACCTATACAACAGGTGACCCTAATATTTCTCTTGATACTTTGTCGCTAATGCGATCACGTACTACGGGTGGTAAATCAGCGGCTGATCGATATAAAGATTATGTAACTAGCATAGATAATGCACTTGAAACAGTTGATGCTGAAATTGATAAGGGCAGAGGAGCTATCGGACAACTGCAGACAGTAGAAAAAAGGGGATTATTTGGCCTTATAACAAGAATAACCCAAGATAATGAAGTTCTATCGAAAGAAACTGTAAAAGCTATAGCAGACTTAGGGGTTTCTGCAGCTAAAGGGTTAGAGGAATTAACTAGACTAGATGAACTTATAGAAAGTGGAAACTATGATGGCTTTGTTGACCCAAGGCAGAGAGGGGCTATTAAAAGAGCTCAAGAACAAAAGGTTGTTCATATTCTTACTGCAGGTGCTCTTAGTAAAAGAACGGGTGGTTTAGCGGGTTGGGTAGCAACTTGGGGCGAAGCAGCTGGCGGCATTAATCCGTTTACAAACTTAGATAATTTTAAAGTTATTACTGGGCCAGATGGAAACATAACGGACGCAACGACGTTAGTTGTGGTTAATAGTCTTGGAGACGAAATAGGGGAAGCGATTAATCTTAAACAGTTGAAAAACGCTGTAAATACTGAAAATGCAGAACGAGTGTTAAGCGTACTACTTAAACGTCAACAAGCACAGCAACGTCAACGAACACAGCAAACTTAAGTTTAATGGCTACTAAACTAGACACAGATGTTCCAAAAGGTAATGCAGTACTAGGTGCATCTAATTTATATAGAAAACAACGAACTCCAGAAGGTGACCCTTTTAGTTTAATTAATGATCCTTCTGTACCTCAAGGGAATCCTTTTGGTCTTATAGATCCAGATTATGTATCTAAAGAGGAAGCAGCCCGAGATCCCTCTAAAGAAGCAAGCGTAGACATAGAAAAAGTAGAAGATGGGCTTGGAGAAACTTTTAGAAAAAGTGTTAAGTCCGGCGTTTTAGGAATTGAAACCGACATTAATAACTTTAATGCTTTAGTTGCTAGTATTAAAGGAGACGAACAAGGATTTGACAGATCTATAGAAGCGGCTGAAGTAGCACAAGCTCGATCTGCCTTAGCTTCAGAAGGAACTACTGATTTTAAAGAATTTGTCGAGGGGCCAAAAACATTTAAGACGGTTGCTAAACAAGCAACTCAAGCTATAGGACAAGCTTTACCTTATGCAGCAGGGTCTATTGCTGGTGGCATATACGGAGCAATTGCGGGTTCTTTAGGTAAAATGGGGCTTAATCTAGCGGGCAGAAGGTATTTAAAAAAGAAACTAAAAGATTTAGCCGAAAAGAAAATTAAGAAAAAAGCATTAACTCCAGACGAAGAAGACTTTTTAAAAGCGGGAGCAGCACTTACACGTAATGTTGCTAAAGGAACTAAAAGAGGAGCTATGGGGGGAGCCTTTGGGTTTAATTATCCATTGTTAGCGGGTTCTTCTTTTCAGGAGTTTGAAGAAGGTGGTCAGGAACTTAATGCTACAAGAGCTTGGCAAGCCCTAGGTATAGCTATACCACAAGCAGCTGCAGAAGTTACTGGCGAAGCTTTTATACTAAAAACGCTTGGTAAACTTGCATTAAAAGACGCTGCAAAAAGTGGTTCTTCTTTAGGAATAAAAAGACTTGCCGCAGATATTTCTAAGACTGCACTTAAAACAGGAGTTTCAGAAGCAGCTGTCGAAGTAACCCAAGAAGGTATAAGCGTAGCACAACGTTTTGCTATTGATGACAGTTACACTTTTGAGCAAGCGCAGTTACGAATAGGAGAAGCCGCATTTGGAGGATTTTTTGCAGGTAAGGCTATTGGTGGAGCAGGCGCTGTGCCAGCATCTATTTTTTCGCAAGCGCGTCAAATGCTTAGTAATAAACAAGAAGCATCAGCTGAAGCCAATGAAGCACGAACTACCTATGGTGCTTCTGATGCAAATTTATCTAGCCCAACAGCTGAGCCAGTAAAAGACATAGATGCTCAAATTAACGCTACTAAAAATCCAACTAATGCAAAAAACGTTACCTTTATACCAGAAAATAGCATTCCTAAATATAGAGCTACCAAAGGCACTACTCTTTCTAATCAAGATCTAGATCGTGCTAAAGAAACCGGAGAAACAGTAACTGTTGATGGGGGGTTCTTAGGATATGTAGCAGGACGGGGTTTTGTATTTACTCCAGATGCTGATGTAGTTACTAATCTACAAGATGCTAATGCTGACTCTGCTGCGGTTTTTGAAGAAACTTTAGCAACTAATCTTGATTACACAAACGTAAGACCTGATAACCCAGACCAAGTTATTAGTGTTAAGGATGCAAGTGGCAGTGTTGTATTTGAACAAGCTGTTGATACGGCAAATGACCCGGAAGGAGCAGAAAGAGCTTTGGAAGGAGCTAGAGAATTTGCAAATACCCTTCCAGATGCTGATGGTAATGTTGGCAATATTTCTCCAGAAGTATCTACTGTCGAAGAAGCTTTACGAACAAGAAAAGAACGTGTTGATGCGGAAGGCACTGTAACTCAGCCACAAGAAGACGACGTTACGGTGCGTAATATGGAAATTACTAGCGAACAGATAGCAGAGCTAGAAAATAGAGGGCTTCTTCCTCCAGAACAAGCTAGAGCTGTACAAGAAGCTTTGCAGATTAGTGGAACTGATGCACCGGCAACAACATCAAACGTTATTAATTTTAAATCGCGCCAGGCATTAGAAGAATTTTTAAATACTAAATCAGACCCTAATGACGTTAACCAAACAATAAGAGATCTTGTAGAAGTTAATGGGCTATCAGTAACTTTTGAACCTGACACCAAAGTAGATTCAGTTTATGCAGAACAGGCGGTAGCTTCAGGAGTGGCAACTCGTTCAGCAACTCCTACTGAACCTCAACTTAACCCAACAACATTAGAACGACTTGATGTACAAGAAATTTCTGGTAACAGAGTTATAGGAAACGCCAACGGCTATTCTTTTATAAATTATTTAGACCCCGCAGAAGGGATTAAAAGATCCCCAGATTTCGATGAAAGGTTTGATTCAACAGTTGCATTAATAGAAGATGAACAAGCTAGAAATAACATAATAGATAACAAACAGTACATTTCTGACTCTGTGCTTGATCAACTTGCAAACGAGCTAAACGCATTTCCAGGAGTTACCCCTGATCTAATATTTGTTGAAACTCCTGCCGGTGCTAGGTTATTTGTATTAAGGGATGCAGATACTTCTATAGATATTGAAAAACTTAATAATGCTGCTACACAGTCAGCCATAGATAAAACATTTAATACTAAACCAGAAACCGTAACTAAGATAAAAAGTCAGTCACCTTTTGAATTAGTCCATCGAGACAAAAACGGAAACGTAATAAAAAAACAAGTTTTGTCTATGGCTACTATATTAAATCTAGGGCGTGAAATTAATAGTAACGTAGAACAAAGGTTTGTCGGGGACTCTTCTTCAACTGGTGCACAACGCGCTAAGCTTAATTTTTATGCAGGCATTTCTTACTTAATAACACATGTTAATCAAAAGAAAGGTAAGTTTAGAGGCACTACTTATACTATAGATTATAAATCACCAACCAATAAATCACTAGATCAAGTTGTTACTGTTAAAGATGAAAGAGGCAATGTTACATCTACTAAACAAATTGATGGCAAATTTCCTCCCAATAAATCAATAGTATCTCTTAATACTAGTACAACCGGAACAGCGGGTGTTGGTGATATAAATAAATTACGAGCAATATTTAAGTATGATAACTCTACAAAAATATTTCCAGATGATAAAACATCAGGGCTTAAACTTTCAAACTTAGTTAGAATACCGGATGTAAATACTACAGCTACAGAATTTCAAGAAGAAGCAGCGGGTCAAGAATCTGAAACAGAAGCAGTTAATTTAGTTCCTGAATGGCTAAGCTTTAGACTATCCCAAAAAGTTAAGCCAGAAGAAACAATGGAAGTTAAAGAGGATACTAATTTAGATCAGCGAGAAGAATTGTATGTTCCATTTAGACCACCAGGAAAGAGACAGTCTTTAAAAAATCAATTAGACATTAAATATGCAACATCTAGTGTTTTAAATGGTTTTATTAAAAAACTAACTAATGTTTATAAACTAAACTCAGACCCAATAATACTTACTCTTGAAGATATAAAAAATCTTTTAGAGCAAAGTAAATTTGGAGGGCCAGATTTTTGGAGTGATACAAAACTATTTTCATTTCCTTCTAAGACAATACCTGAGATTCTGCAACAACGGGATGCAGTACAAAGTTTTATAAAAACTCTTACCGACCTAGCAGAAAGTATGGAAAAAGGAAACGTTAAAGGATCTACTATTAAAAGTAGGTATTTGGCTTCTCCTCTTATCGTTCTTAAAAGTGATGCTGCTTTAACTACTTCTGTACGCGACTTTGGCAAACTAACTAATGCACAACAACAAAACTTAATAGGAGAAGTTTCAGTAGCGCTTCATGAACACGGACACTTAATATTTGATCAACAATTTGACGAGCTACGACTACCTAAAAATAAAAATATAAAGATCAGACTGTGGAATGCTTTTAAAACAGCTAGGAACAATTTAAACGTACAAGGTCAAGGCGTAGGGCAATACAACCAACAAGATCAAAAAAAGGCTTTTGAAGAATGGTATGCAGATCAAGTAGCTGCGTATGTAAACAAATTAGTATTAGCAGAAGGATCTAAACGAAACAGCGATATAAATAAAGCCAAACCAAAAAATATAGTCGATAAGTATTTTAAAACTGTTGCTAGTATTTTTATGAAAGTGCAAAAAGCATTTGAATCTGGAGCTAATACTTTATACAAAAGATTTAAGTCTGATACTACTTTTGCAGAATATTTTGATGGAGTATTAAAAGCTAATCAACAAGCACAAAATGTAGACAGAGTAGCTAGTCAAGAGGCATCAACAACAGAAGACTATGTTGTAGATAATTACATAACTGATATAAAACTTACTGTTCCCCCATCGGCGGTTAAGAAACTTACAGCGGCGATTCGTAAAGTTTTATCTGTTGGAGGAGGTAGTTACTTACAAAAATTCTTAAAATTAGGCGGCCCAGTTACAACTTTTTATAGAAGTCTTGGGCCAGCTGGAGAAAAATTAGCTAATTTTTGGAATAAAAAATCACAAACAATAGGGCCTGAAGGGTATAACGATGTACGTGTTACAAAACGTAATGAGTTTTTAAATGAGCTAGAAAAAATAGTTGGTGTTCCTATTACTGAATGGGGTCAATATGAAGCATTGTTTGCCTTAGTAGAAGACGACACACAAAGTACAGACTCCTTGCCCCCTAAAGCTAAAAAAATCAGAGAGTTTCTAGAACAAACTGTTTACGATGATTACATTATAAACAAACAGACAGGTGAATCTTTTATACAAACTATAGAATATGACGTTGATCCTGTTACTGGAGAAAAAACAGAATCCGGTAGAAAACCTATGGGTAGATTAAAAAACTATTACCCAAGACTATTAAACATTGCTCAAATTTCTCAAAATCCTACTTTCTTTAAAGACTTAATACTTACAGAATTAACTAAGGCACGTGATAACGGCACCCTTGATAAAGTCTTAGATATAGACTTGGCACAAGCTACTGATGAGCAACTAAGAACAGAAGTAGATAAAATAGTAACTAAAATTGCTAACAAAGCGACAGTTCATGGAGCTGCACTTGAGCTAGGCAACGATAATATAGCAGACGTTGGTTTAGGAGCAGCATCTGAAAGAGTTCTAGAGTTTTTAACAACTGCTAAAATTAGAGAATATGAAAACGCAAAAGGTATCCCTAATGAGATACTTCATCCTCCGCAATACGCAATTCTTCCTTACCTAGCACAAGTTGTTAAAAAAGTAGAATTTGAAAGACGCGGTGGTGCTGCTACTCTGGATGCTCTTGTTGAAGAAATTGTTCAAGATAGACACCCTCAAGACTCTGAAAAAAGAGAAGCTTTACGAAATGAACTATATCAAACTTTTGATGGTTTGTTGGGTAGAGCAGGGGCTGATATATCTGAAGGATTTAAAACATTTAATAGTATTGCAACAGTGTGGACTGTTTTTACTACTTTATCTATGGCAACTTTTTCATCTTTTACAGACTTAGGTGCGATTGCTACTCGTAGTAAAGAGTTCGGTAATGTTAAAGATTTAATGCATGAATTAAAATCTACTATGAGTATTGAAGAATACAGGCAACTAGCTAAAGATCTTGGAGTAACTTCAAGCGAAGCTGTTGCTACGGCTTACCTGACTCCTGGAGATTTAGACTGGCAACAAAAGTGGGCATCATCAAGTTTAGATTGGTTTTTTAAAGCTACACTACTTACTCAGTATACTAATTTTACCAGAGAGCTAGCCGTAGGTATGGGCAAGCGTTTTGTTATAAACTCAGCTGCTAGAGATACCCAACGAAATACTAGGTATCTTGCAGAACTTGGACTGACTCGCGCTGAAGTAAAACAATGGCAGGCTGACGGTGAAAACTTTAATAGTGAAGTAGGTCAGAAAGTAGGCAGTGCTATTAGGCAATTTGCAGACGAAAGTATTATTAGACCAGATCCCGGTCAAAGACCTAACTGGGCAAATAGCCCATATTGGCAAATTGTGTTCTCTTTGAAGTCTTATTTTTATTCCTACGGAACTACTGTATTAGGTGGGATTGGGAGAGAATTTAAAAACAGATATGCGGAAGACGGGCACATAAACGGAGGAGCTGCATTACTGTTAATGGGTGCGGGAACCATGTTACCGTTGGCTATGATAGGGTTAGAAACTAGAGAATGGATTAAGTATTTAGGACAAATGGCGTTACCAGGGGTTGATGCAAGCAAAGAAGTGTTTAGATCAGATTTTATGTCGTGGCCCGAATATGTCAGCGATATTGCAAACCGAGCAGGTATTTATGGGCCGTGGACTATTGTGGAGAGTGCGTGGAGTGGTATGACTCATGGGGATAATCCATTAGTATCACAAATTCCTATTATCGACTTGGCTGACCAAGTACTATTTGAAGATAACCTTGCAAGGGCATTTCCTTTTATTAATAACTTGGGGGTTGAATTTTAATGGCTAGAAAGAAAGAAACGCCTATCCGTAAGACCACTAAAGGAAAAGGCGCTAATTATCGTAAAACAAAAGCTGGAGCTGGCATGACAGCGAAAGGCGTTAGAGCCTATCGTAAAGCAAATCCAGGTAGTAAACTAAAGACAGCGGTTACTGGAAAGGTTAAAAAAGGAAGCAAAGCAGCAAAACGACGTAAGTCATATTGCGCTAGATCCCTAGGTCAGCTTAAACGTAGCTCAGCTAAAACAAGAAATGACCCTAACTCTAGAATAAGACAGGCTAGAAGAAGGTGGAAATGTTAAGTAAGATGGTAATTACGAGGAAAAACTAATGGGATACTCTACAACAGTAAAGCTTGTCACAGGAGACAATCTACCGCAGCTTACATTTACGCTGAAAGATAGTAATACTGCGGCTTCTGGACAGACTTTAGACTCAAATGACTCTAGTACTTGGGCTCCGATAAGCCTAGCTAGTTCGACTGTTAAGGTTAGAATTAGGCAAATAGGTGAGACAGTTTTACTTGCAACGCTTACCGCTACCGTTACTGACGCTACAAATGGCGTATGCACTATAATTTTTCCTGACGGAACGCTTACAACAGCCGGTACTTTTGAAGCTGAAATAGAGGTTACTAATGCAAGCAGTCAGGTTTTAACTGTCTATGACTTAATTAAATTTAATGTACGAAGCGATTTTGACTAATGTCTAGTAACATAATTGTTACTCAGGTCGGCGCTAAAGCGCTCACTACGAGCGTAGATAGTAAAGTAATTGTTACTCAAGTCGATGCTAAAGCCATTACTACTAGTGCATTTGCTGAAATTTTAACCACTTATACAAACATACAAGCAGTAGACGTTAAGTTAGTAACCGCTATACTTGATAGATATTTTGATGATAGCTTTTCAATTACAGAAGCTACTGCTATTGCTTTTGCTAAAGCATTACCAGATTCAGTTACTATGGTTGAAGAATTAGCTGTAGCATTTTCAAAATCAATAGCAGATTCTCAATCTATATCTGAAACATTTACAAGGGTTGTAAGCTTTGTTAGGGCATTTACAGATGCTGCTTCAGTAGCTGATGCTCCTGCTATAGCACTAGCTAAAGTAGTACCCACAGATAGTTACTCTTTATCGGATTCCCCGGCTTTAGTGTATGCTAAAGTCTTAACAGATGCTTTTAGTTTAGATGACATAGTAACTGCTAAAGACACAGCAATGACTAAAACTAATGTTGCATCCGTATCAGACGCTCCTGCATTTGCAGTAGCTAAACCTTTTGGGCACTCCATTTCCCTTGGTGACAATTTTGTTTATACTATTGGAAGGAGTTCTCGTCTTAATGCTGGAACTTTTAACTCTTTTGCGCTTAATTCATAGGAGAATGTAGCAATGGTAAATGATCTTTTTAACCTCAAAGGCCGCGTTTCTATTGAATTAAACGGGCAAACTGTACAAAAAATAGACAACCTTGTTGTCACTGCAGGCAAAGTGTTTGTAGCAAGTCGTATGAAAGACGCGACTGCAACTGCAATGTCGCACATGGCAGTAGGTACTAATTCTACAGCTGCAGCAGCTGGTGATACTGCATTAGGTTCAGAATCTGCACGAGTAGCTTTAACAAGTACTACTGCTTCAACTAATACAGTTATATATGTAGCTACTTTTCCAGCAGGTACAGGTACTGCAGCATTAACAGAAGCAGGTATATTAAACGCTTCTTCTGGTGGGACTATGCTTTGCAGAACAGTTTTTACTGCGGTTAATAAAGGTTCCGCAGATTCTATGACTGTAACTTGGACTATAACAGTATCTTAGTTTAATGGGCATTAAATACAGCAATAATGCTAAAACTACATTAAGTTCTGGTATAAATGATAGTGTTACTAGTGCTGCGGTAGCGTCAGGAGCCGTATTTCCTGCTCTTTCAGGTGGGGATTATTTTTACGCTACTATTGAAACTGCTAACTTTGCTACTAAAGAAATAGTTAAAGTTACTGCAAGAAGTGGTGATACTTTAACCATAGTTAGAGCACAGGATAATACATCTGCAGCAGCATTTAGTAGTGGAGACTTTGTTGAGTTGCGGGTAACCGCCGCTGTACTTGAAGACGCTACTGAACCTACTACCGGTATTACTGCGGGTACAGTTATAGCCAGTAAAGCTATTATTACCGACTCTAATAAAGATATTACAGGTGGTAGGAATATTACTATATCAGGCGAGCTTGATGCTGGAAGCCTTGATATATCCGGTGATGCCGATATAGATGGCACGTTAGAAGCTGATGCCATGACTTTAAATGGTACGGCTATAACCGCTACAGCGACTCTATCTACAGGAATTAGTAACACCAATGTACCTGTATTTACTAGCGGTGTAGCAGACGATGACTTTTTAAGGGTTGCCGGAACGTCTATAGAAGGTAGATCAGCAAGTGAAGTATTATCTGATATAGGTGCGTCTGCTGCGGCTGGTTCTGGATCTATTGTTACTACTGGCGCATTGAACTCTGGAAGCATCACATCTGGTTTTGGAGCAATAGATAATGGCTCATCAGCTATTACAACCACTGGAGTTATTACTGGCGGTTCTTTGCTTGTTGGCGATGCTGGCACAATAGGGTCTGCTAGCGATACCGATGCAGTAGCCATAAGCAGTGCTGGTCAAGTATCATTTTCAGCGACTAACGCAATCAAGATACCAGTAGGCACAACAGCACAACGACCATCAAATGCCGCAGGGCTTATACGGTACAACAGTACGTTAGGTCAGTTTGAAGGCTACACTTCTGCATGGGGTGGTCTTGGAGGCGGTGCAACAGGCGGCGGTTCAGACCAAGTGTTTGTAGAAAACTCAGATGACGTAACAACTGACTACACTATAACCTCTGGCAAAAATGCTATGAGCGTTGGTCCAATAACGGTAGAATCTGGTGTAGTGGTAACGATTCCTAGCGGTAGCCGCTGGGTGGTTTTGTAGGTCTTTAATATGACAACTATTATAAATGCAGATACAAGCGGTGGGTTAAAACTTACTTCTGATACGTCAGGAGCTTTAGATATACAGTCAGCAGGAAGCACTAAACTTTCTATTGACTCCAGCGGCAACGTAGGTATTGGCGCGACTTCGCCATCTAAGCCTCTTCAAGTGAAACAGACTGCGGCTGGCTCAGGTTTAAGCCAAACAGATATTCGGGCAACTAGAGATGAATACGGCGCAGATTTTTCTGGTTATATAGACCAAGGTGTAGGTCACGGTGCTATTATATCTTCTGTAGATAATGGAACTGCAACAGAACGTGTGAGGATAACTAATGCTGGCAAAGTTGGTATAGGTACGACTTCGCCTGACGGTCGTTTGCACGTTCATACATCATCTGCTGGGACTGTAACGGCTG
>Ga0209194_1001167_pt1 | contig 17257 bp, 23 predicted proteins | sample COGITO_mtgs_1004_FD_184787 | JGI IMG/M metagenome (GOLD analysis project Ga0209194, IMG submission 184787) | Pelagic marine microbial communities from North Sea - COGITO_mtgs_100413 (SPAdes) (version 2) | ecosystem: Environmental > Aquatic > Marine > Epipelagic ...
GTACGGAGCAAAGAACACGTTTGCCTTCACACTTAAGCATACCCAAGAGATGCAAGCCAAGAGTAGTAGTTACGCACTTAACGTAGTTGACTATACTAACTTAAATAGAAACAAGAACTTACACTCTACTAAGAAGGTTATAGGTAATACTAAGCAGACATTTACTATCAATACAGATTATATAAGTGAGTACTATGTAGAGCAAATAGAAGAGCTACTACTATCTGAGTATGTATGGGCTTTAAATCCTTTAATAGACAATGAGTATGTGCCTGTAATGGTAACAGATAAGAAGGTAATTAAGAAAAACCACCTTAATGATAAGTTAATACAATACACAATCGCTTACGAAATAGCAAGTAACTATATAAACACAACACGTTAACCCCCCTAAACCATATAACTATGAATAAGAAAAATCCAAACGAACAAAAGAGTACCAACATTACTATCCGTATGAGAGCACAAGACAGAGCTAAACTAGAAGGTATAGCAAAGTTAAATGAGATATCTCTAGGCAATGTACTACGTCAATTAGTAGTTAAAGCTGACACAAAAGAAGTAATGTTAAAAGACTAATAACATAAACCCTTAATTTTTTCTCTATCTGTTGAATTGCCCCTGAAGATTATGCCTCTTTGGGGGTATTTCTTTTAATAGATATACTACTAAATATATACACTTTATTATATACACAAAAGTTAGTCTCTGAAATTTCTCTTTAAGCGTTCGCAGACCAAAAAATGTGTCGATTGATTCACTACTAAAACCTTGTCAGCTACTATAAACAGTATAACGAAACACCTCAGCCCAATATTAACACCTAAATATACCCACTTTAAATAGATAGCCTCTTATAGAGCTTATTATAGATTAATACATACCACCTAATACACTTTTACAAGGTTAATATCTACCAAAGTATAGAGCTGTTCTAAAGGTCAATACCCACTAAAGTATATACTATATAGATTAATTAGCTAGAGTCTCTTAAATGGCTTCCTACAGCCTTAAAAAGAGTGTTTTATAGATAACTATTCTCTAGTTAAATCTACTCTACTTAATTAGGACAAAAATTTAAACGAGGTTAATTCTTTTATAGGGAACTCGTCCAAAAAAGTGTCCGTTTTAATACTAACCCACACACCTGTCAGCTACTACTATCACTAGGTTGGTTAACTGATATACCCACTTAACCCACATCAAAAGCATACTATACCTATATAGCTTAATTAGTGGTACAAAATGCACCTGTTAATCTACTCAAATACACCTGATAGTATAGTTACCTAGAATAAATCTACATACTAAATACCCCTTACCTAAAACACCCCTTTAAGAAACGCTATGTAAGTTATTGATAGCCAATTAGTTAGCTATTTGCTGAGGTTAATTATAACGTCAATCTCTGTCAGCTACTATAAATAGGGAGGGTATCACGCACAACAATAATTTGTTTTTAAATAAAGACTAATACATAACATAAAATACAATGATTAAAAGAAAAGACCCTAAGGTAATTAAGAACACTAACGTAACTATCCGAATGGCTGAGGCAGATATGCAGAAACTACTACAGATAGTAGAATGCACTAAGCTAAGTAAAGGAAACGTAATTAGAGAGCTAATACATAAATCAAAGCCTTGTGTAGAGCTAAATAAAGACTAAAGATACAATACACTATATACCTTATCCAAGTTAGGTAGAATAGAATAAAATAAGCCTCCTTAGGTGGTAGTCAACTTGGAAATAGACTATTGCTTTTGGGGGTTTTTTAATACAATAATATGAACACGACAGAAGACAGGCCGCGACTTACAAATGAACAGATTAACGCTATACTAGGGGGTAATAGTACTACTGAAGTACCTACTATACTAGATGTAACTACAAGTGTAACTAGTCTAGACGCTCTAGTAAAATACAACCTTACAGAGAGCAACTTTAAAGGAGTAGTTGAGGTGTCTGAGGTAGAGAGTGAGTTAGTGATAGAAGTACCTGAAGGTAACACCTATATAGGGGAGTTTATGACTGACTTACCAAACAATGTAATGTTTAACAAAGTAACTACAGGCTCAGGTATGACTACCCTTGCCTTAACTAATGATGTAAAGTATGTGATTGCAGTACCCTATGTTAACTTACTACTTAATAAAGAGGTCTTTTGTGCCAACAATAGTATTGACGCTCTCTTTGTACACGCTAAAGGCCACAGAGAAGAGGATATATACAGCTATACAGGTAACAAAATTATGGTTACTTACGATAGTCTTCATAAGGTAACTAGCATACTTAAAGAGAATAGAGATATTAGTGAATGGAAGCTATTCATAGACGAATCACATACACTACTACAGAGCGCAGGTTATAGATACAAGGCGGTTAACTCAGTACTAAGAAATTACAAAGAGTATGGCCGTTATATATTTGGAACAGCTACCCCTGTATTAGACAAGTACAAGTTAACAGAGACTAAGCACATACAGAAATGTAGGCTACAATGGTCTAACTTAGAAGAGGTAATAGTAGAGCGTGTAGAGATTAAAGAAGACGACAGCCTAAATAACTCAGCAGCCACTATAATATATGACCACTACACCAACAAAAGAGAAGGCAACGCCCACATATTTGTCAATAGTGTAAAGCTAATAGTACAAATGTTTAAAGCGGTTAATAAGCTAGGTATCAAAACAACTGATGTAAGAGTGGTGTGTAGTAATGATGACTATAATACTAAAACACTAGGTAAAGAAGGTTTAGCAATAGGCACGGTAGATAGTGAACTTAGAGGTATTAACTTCTACACTAGTACAGCTTTTGAAGGTTGCGATATTAATGACGTAGATGGTAAGACTTATGTAGTAGTAGACGCTAATAGAGAGCACACAGCTATAGATATATATACCACACTACCACAGATAATAGGTAGAATAAGAGACACTAAGTATAAAAACCAATGTACACTAATAGTAGACCCTTCTAATAAGTACCTACTAGGAGCAGAAGAGTTTGAGATAAGTATAAGAAAGCATATAGCTACAGGCTTAGAGGCGGTAAAAAACTATAACACTAGTAGTCAAGGCTTTAAGGAGTTAATAAAGCAATCACTACTTAACTCTAACTACGTTATATACAATGACAAGACAGATACCTTAAGCTCAAACGAAAACGCACACCTCAGCGACTTAAATAACTTTGAGGCAAAGAGCAACCCCTTGTACGTAAAATCTAATGAAGCAGAAGACTTCTTAGGTAAGCACATTAACAACTCAATAGTTACCAACTATATAAAGAGTAATGTACTAGTAGATGAGCTATTATTTATTGTACCTAATAAGAACGGCAAGGCTGAGTCTCTAGAAAAGACACTAAAGAGCTTTTGTAAGCATTACACAGAGGCTAAGACTGATGCAGACGCTCAAGAAGTAGTGAGAAGATACACAGAGGCTTGTGAGTTTGTGGGTATAGCTAATAAGCTAGGAGTAGATAGAATTAAGGCTTTAGGATATAGAAAAAGACGCATAGTAGATGAGCTTAATTTTACAGACCCTTGTACTAGACACAATAGAGAGCTAAAACTACTTAACACCCTAAAACTTAAGGCAGGGCAATGGTACTCTAGTAAGGTGCTAAAGGCTAAAATTCAAAAGATATACAACCAACAAGGTATATATGCTAAGGCTAATATAGAGCACTTATCAGGTATCTATGATATGAAGCCTAAGAGAATGGTAGTAAAGAAGGCTAAGACAAGCGGTATAGTAATTACAGCAATCAAATTAAAAGTATAAATAATATAAACCATAAATACAGATAACTATGAAAGCAAGTGAACAAGAGAGATTAAACAGAGACTTAAAAGCCTTAAGGATATACCAAAGGCAACTATACTCAAGTGACTTAACAGATGCTGAGGTAGCAGACAGGATAGCGAGAGCTAAGGAGCTAATAAATATGACTAGGTAATGGAGGAGACACTAGAATATAAGCTATATAAACTAAGCGTGATACAGAAATACCTTACTGATAGTTACGGCCACAGAGATACACCTGCTTTTATCAGGTACAACCATACTAAGACTAAAGAAGACCTACAGAGGCTACTAGATGAGTACTTAGAGGATAGTGTGTTTCTAGGTGTAAACATATTAGATGATATACTAGATAAGATTGAGTACTTCTTAGACACCCTACAGGATAAAGACTCTTTAGCTCAATGTCAGTTCTTTTATGATATGATATACGACCTTAGAGAAGCTAAATGCGATAAACTACAGGCTAGTGATTGGCAGGTTAAAGCATTAAACCCCTTGCTTAACTCTTTGGGTATAGATACAGAGTAGTAACTTAATTAAATGAATACAGAGGGAGGCTTAACGGCCTCTCTTTTTTTTATACCTATCTGCTGAGGTGGTATAGTCTATTTAAAGCTATTTAGGAGCGTTCTAAGACACTATTATTAACTACATATCTATTATATCCACATTGAAGGTATATACTCTTATATAGCCTTATTTATAAGTCAGTTATTCACTTGGCAATCTACCTGCTTATTACCTGAAATTAGCTAACTACTTAGTATTCAGATAGTTCCTTTTAACCCTTATTTAGAATGAGTATAAACTAGCCTAAAGATACCAATTCTATGATATTGATAATCAGATAGTTAGAGTTTTACCCCTTGTTAACCCCCGTAAACACTAGGGTGCGTATAAGCTGAAAGTGTACTACAAGTCAAACTTGCGTTTGTTTTTAAATAGGAGGCGCACAACATTAGAGCGTCACAAAATTAACAATCAAATAACAACAGAAATGAAAACAGAGAAAAAAGAGAAAAGAAAAAAGTATCAGAGCGACTATTACAAGGCTAATAAAGAGAGAATACTAGCTCAACAACAGGAACGCTACCAAAACAACAGAGAAGAGGCAATAGAGAAGCAATTGGTTAGGCACAGAGCAAATAACCTTCATTGTACTATAGTGTATGTGATTCCAAACTATGACGGCTTAGGTAATGACTACGTAGGTATTAGCAAAAACCTCAACAACAGGTTAGCAAAACACAGAAGTCTAGGCAAATTAAATGTAGACAAGTGGGATATACTAGAGGTAGAATACGACAGAGCAAAAGCTAGAGAGTTAGAAAAGAGATTTCACACAGAAGGCTACCACGGAGGCCGTAAAACAAAGAAAATAACCAAATAGAGATAAAATAAAGTTAATAAACCCTTCTTAACTATACTAAACACAAATACAATGAATACAGAAGATATAATAGAACAAAGAGGGTGGACAATACAAGAGAAAACAGGCTTACTAGTCTACAATATAGGGAGATACCTTATTAAGATAGAGTTAACAGACTTCAACAAGAGCTTAGAAGAGCTAGGAGCTGAAGGCACTATAGACAGATTAGCCGATATAGTAAACAGCGCTCCATTGAGAAGAGCACACAATTAATAATAAACCACTAAATAACAAAACTATGAGTAAAGTAAGAGAAGTAAAAGAACAGTACAACTTAGATAACCTAAGCAATGACGTATACACAGGAGAACGTAGAATGATTCTAGAATTACTAGAGAACAACTACCCTAATTGGATATTTCAGGTAGCTAGTAACAGCGTAGCTTACGATAGTGGGGAGTATATAATAAAGGAAGACTTAGAAGATGTACTAATAAACCTACAAGACTTCGGAGTAACAGCTACTCTAGAGCAATTAATAGAAATCTTAAAAAACAAATAAACAATGATACTAACAATAACACTAGCCTCGGCTTTAACATTTGGAGCAATAAGAGAAGTAGCCTCGGCACATATTAAGACACAGGAGATAATGAAACTAAAGAAGGAGCTTAGGCGAAGAGAAGGACAGATAGACTTGCTACTAAATCAGAAAAGTATACTAACTAAGAAGGCATTAAAGCAATAAGATATGACAAAACAAGAACTAAATACAATGAGTCAACTACTAAAAGACTATCCTGACTACACATACATAGAGAGCACCAATAGCTTACGATATGATGACGGAACTGACAGAGTAGAAATAGAGTTAGACGGCTTAATAGCTAGAGCTTTTGAAATAGGAGCTCAGGGCTTAGTAGAAGAGGTAGTAGAATCAATAACAGAAACCCATAAATAACTAAAATAACTAAGATATGATGACAAAAGAAGATTACAGAGACGTAGGTTTAGGAGCACTAGTAGTAATGGTAGTAGCACTAATAACAGGAGTAATAATAGGCTATCTATTTTGTAGCTAATAACTAAAACAATGAGTAAGAGAACTAGGGTAAAAGTAAGAAGAGTCTTAAGAAAGTCTAAGGCTATGATTAATGAACTATCTAAAGGGGCAGGATATGCCCTTAGGAACTAAGCAACAATGGTATGACAAAGAAACAAGAAATACAAAGGCTACAACAACTATTAGACGTAGCACAAGGAGGTAATAAGAGAGACGTAGCAAGGAGAATAAACGAATTAAAACTAGAAATATACACTAACACAAATAACGAGATATGAGCCAATACTGCAAATGCCTTGGGGGCTTCGTAACAAGCTGTAACGCTGACGTAGGTTGCCCAAGTAAAGTAAAAGATAAAGAGAGTAATAACCAAAACACAGAGCCTATGGTATGACGAAACTGAGTAACGATAATTTAAAACGAATTAATAAACCCTTAAAAACTAAATATATAAATGAGATAATAAAATAAGATTATGAATACAGATAGAAATAATAAAGATAATAGGTATAGATTAACAGATAGTGAAGTAGCCTTGCTAATAGAGAGCAGAGCTAAGGCAGAAAAAAGCAGGGTACTAGTCATAGGAGATGTACACTTACCCTTCGAAAGAGCAGACTACCTGCAATTTTGTAAAGACACTTATAAGAAATACGATTGTAACAGAGTAGTATTTATAGGAGATATTATAGATAGCCACTTTGCGTCATTTCACGATACAGACCCTGACGGACTAGGTGGTGGAGCTGAATTAGAGTTATGTATTGAAAGAGTAAAGGATTGGTACAAGGCATTCCCTGAGGCTGAAATATGCGTTGGTAACCACGATGCAATCATAATGAGAAAAGCCTTCGCTAGTGGAGTTCCTAAAGTGTGGATAAAAGACTTTAATGACGTATTAGGTACACCGAATTGGCAATGGGTAACTGATACTTACATAGATGGCGTAAGATACGTACACGGGCACAAGAGTTCTAAGGCACGTACAGCAACTAAGAGAGATATGCAAAGCACCGTAACAGGTCACTATCATACAGACTTCTATATAGACTATAATTTTGGTATGAATCACAACACGTTTGCTATGGCTGTAGGGTGTGGAATTGATGACTCACAATACGCCTTTGCTTATGCTGCAGGAGGTAAAAAGAACGCTATAGGTTGCGGTGTAGTTCTAGACGGAGGTACACAGCCAATACTCGTGAGAATGAAACTAGAAGACAACTAATAACTAACAAGGGGAGTGTAAAAGCTCCCTTTATCTAAATACCAATACAATGAATAACGAGAATAAGATAAGAGAAGTAATAGAATCAAAATACGGAGAATACAAATGCCTATCTGACGGAGCTATAAGCTATAAGATTAACGGCAATACTAGAAGGCTGAGGTTTACGAAGCTATACGAAGAGCTTGTAGGGTACGGAGTTACAGCAAGCCCTGAAGACACTATAGAGGTGGTATTCAAGTACAGAGCCAATATATCTAGAGTAAATATTAACAACTAGGGAAAACATACCTCAGCTATACAGGTAACATCGATTACCTTTAAATTAAAGATAAATAGATATGAATAAGATACTAATAACACTAACAGCAATACTAACACTAGCCTCGTGCTCTACAGAAGACGTGTGTGGAACTATCACGGGCTTTGGAGCAAATGACTACGGGTACTATGTTTACTTAGACGGCTCAAGGGAGTATGTAACTCAAACAACTTGGGAACAGGCCTACGTAGGAGATGAGCTGTGCTTAGAGTCAGTATGGTAGAATAATTAACAATCAATATAAATAACAACTAAATAACAGATATGAATAAGATAATTTTAACAATAGCAATGGTAGCATTAACATTAGGAATTAATGCACAAGACCTAGCAACAGAGAGCGTATACAATGTAGATGTGACTATACCTTCAAGTATTAAGCAACCAAAAAAGCAAGTAATTAGAGTAATAGATACAGAGAGAAAAAACGTAGTAGAAGTACCTAATAAGACCGCTGAAGAGATTTATACTATGGTAGAAACGGCTATAGCTAAGCATTGGAACAACCCTGACGAAGTAATAGATGGTAAGTCTGAAGGTAGATACATAAAGATTAAAGGAGGAGCTACTAACGTACACTTTGGCTTTTTAGGAACTACTACGGCTTACTCCACTACGGTATCTTATATGATTCAGTTTAAAGATGGTAAGTTTATGTACACCATATCTTCTGTAACTAGAATACCCCCTTCTCAATATGAAGTAGGTGGTAATGTGACTACTGTATTTAAGACACACAAAAAGAACGGCAAGCCTATTAAGTTAGCTATTAACGACTTAAAGGCGTTTAACGAGATACATAACCTTTTTATAAACCAAATACTAGAGAGTGACCTTGAACAAGGGTTAGATTCGGAGTGGTAATAGTTGAATAGTAACTAATATAGAGGGTAGCCTAATAAGCTATCCTTTTTTTATACCTAGTGTTGAGGTAAAGCGCTATAAAACAAATACTTACCTATACAAATCTAACTACCTCAGCATATATACCTCAGCATATAATTTAAGGCTATTTTAAAGCGTTTTAAGACACTATCTCTAAACAATCAATACAATATACCATAATAGAAAAAAGCCCCTTAAAGAGGCTCTTAACGTTACTGAAAATATAAAACTAGGGGTTTGGCTTACCCCACACTAGCAGCGTCTTCTATGTTACGTGCTAATTCCTGTGAACTCGTAATATCTTTATCTACTACATACGTTCTAATTGGTCTTTGGTTAGCTCCTTCTATAGTGTCTGCTATAATATTAGCGTCAGTACTACCCTGCCCTATCACGTTATAGTTTGGAGGTTGAATAGCTCTACTTGTACCGCCTAAGCCACCAACACCTAAACCTGCTGTAGCTTGTTGCATTTCTTTCTTACTCTTAGCCATATTTTGCACCATCATTACAGACTGTGCAGCCATCATAGCTAAAGGTATAGCATTAAAAGGAAATCCTAGTTTAGCTGAGTTAGCCACACCTACACCAATAGAAGCAGATTGTTCAGCACTCTTAATAGCTGTACTCTGTATACCCTCTTGAGCCGAAGCCTTCAAGTTCATTACCATTACCTTCATTTTCATTAACATTTCTGCTAACATAAAACCTTGCTTAATCTTAAGTAAAGCCTGCCCTCTCTTGCTCTCTTCTCCACTAGCCTCTATAGCTAAGTCTAAACCGTCAGATATAAGTTGTTTTTTCATTTGTAACTCCGCAGTGTCTCTTTCAGCGTCTTCTAATCTCCTAGTCTCCTTTAGAGCATCTCTTTCATTGTCATAAAAAGCATTGATAGCTTTTACAGCTTCAGCCTTCTCTATGGTGTTCATCTTAAGTAAGTCTAACTCCCTTAAGTGCTTCTCTTGTGCATCGTTTAAAGCCACTTCGGGGTCTTCGTTTTCAATACCGAACTCTTTTAAGAAGTCTTTTAGTTTCTTAGCTTGAGCTTCATTATTCTTGTCTATTTGTTGGTCTCTCTGAACATCATAGATAGCGTTAATAGTCTTCTCAGCTTCTCTACGCTCTGTAGTAGTCATAGTAATACTCTCTAAGTCCTTTAAATGACGTTCTCTTCTACGTTGTATCTTCTCTAATTGAGTTTCATCTTCTGAGTCTTGTTCTAGCTTCTTTAGTTTAGCTAAGAACGCTTTTTTATTCTCTTTTTGCTTTTCTAACTCTTTTTGTTCGTCTTCAGTTAATACCTTGTTTTTGTTCTTGTTCTTTTCGATTATCTCTTCAATAACCTCCTCTTCAGTCTCTACTCTCTTAATTCCTAACTCGTCATATAGGGCGTCTTGTTCGCTTATTATTTCACTTTGAGCAGCTTGCTCTTTATTAAGGTCTCCTTGAGCGTCTTTAACGTTTTCTACTCCGTTTCTAAGTCTCTTATATGCACTCAAGTATTGGTTAGAGTTCTTTTTAAGACTTATCTCTGTTTGCTGAGCTGCTGCTTGCTCTAATAAGCTACCTTCTACTATAGTTAGATTGTACTTTTTAGCATTGTTGGCTATTTGCTCTCTCAGGTACTGCTCAGCCTCTAACTTATCTTCTAAGCTGTCAGCAACGTTTTCAGCCTGTTCTTGTATCTCCTTATCTTTACGAGCTAATATGATTTTATTAACTAAGTTGTCGTTAACCTTAGAAATAGCGTCAGATAATTGCTTATTAGTAGCTTTCTCTGTGTCTAAGTGTGCTAGGTAATCAGGATATTCCTTTTTTAGCTTTATTATAACCTGCCTTCTCTGTTCTTCTGAAGTATTAGTGTTTAGTAATTGAGCCTCTAGCTTAAAGAGTTCTGTCTGTTGGTCTTTTATACCTTGTATAGCGTCTTTTTGTGGAGATAAAAAGTTTATTATAGACGTAGTTGCCTGTATAAATCCTCTAGCGATTCTATTTATAGCACCTTCTCCGTCTTCTATAGATAAAAGGAAACCTTCCCACGCACTCGCTAGTTTAGTAGTATCTCCTGCTAGATTGTCTAGCTTAATTTCTGCCATCTTATTAGCAGCTCCTTCTGCGTCTAAAAAGGTTTGCTCTAGTCCTGCTATGTCTTTTTCCCCACTAGCCAAAGTTAAGAAAGTCTTACCTGCTACAACCCCTACCATATCAATAGCGGTTTTTAGAGGGTCTGCAGATTCATTTACTTTTTTCATACCATCAGCCAATGATATACCCTTCTTGTTAAGCATTATAAACGACTTAGCAAGTCCTGTTCCTGCTATAGAGCCCTTTAATCCCCTATCTGCTAAAACACCTAGTAAAGCTGTAGTCTTTTCGATTGACACACCTGTAGCCTTGCTTACAGGAGCTACTAACTTTAAAGATTCTCTTAAACTACTAAAACTTAATGCTGAGCTACTAGTACTCTTTGCCATTACGTCAACAATTCTCTGAGTATCTTGAGTCTTTAAGCCGAAAGATTTAACTAAACTACCACTAAATTCTGCCGCCTCTCCTAGTCCTACATCTAAAGACGCTGCTAGGTCTAAGATAGCTGCTGTAGAGTTCTTAATATCGTCTGTTTTAAAACCTAATTTTGCTAATTCAGTCTGAAGCTCCACAACTTGGGATGCTGTAAATGCTGTAGTACTACCTAACTCTTTTGCTAAGTCGCTTAGTTCTCCTATTTCTGACTTACTAGAGCCTGTTACCGCCTCTAAAGTAGATAGAGCCTTCTCAAATTGGCTACTCTTACTGATTATAGAGCCGAAAGCTCCTACTAAAGAGCCTATAGCTACTACGAATAAGCCCACGCCTGAGCTTATTAAAGCCGCTGCCATAGCTTTAATACCTCCTGTAGCTGCTCCTGCCGCACCTGTTACTCCTTTTAGCGCTCCTGACAAGCCTGTAGCTGCCGTTTTACCGCTGTTTAATTCTTTTGACGCATTACTACTCACGGAGATATGCACCTTTCTCACTTCTTTTGCCATTTTATTATATTTTAGATTATATTTTCTATCTTAAAAACAATGAATTGTCTTGCAAGTGGTCTAGTAATCAGATAGTTATAGTATAAAAAAAGAACACCCCTACTAGTTAAAGCAAGGGTATTGTAGTTAAGTGAAGATTATGGTACTGATATGTATTTTAGAGCTATATAGATGCGTTCTAAGAGACTATCTCTGAAGATATGATATAGTATATGAAAGAGGCTTATAAGAGCTTAGAGAGGCTTATTTGATATGTTAATAATTTACTCTAGAGCCTTTAAAAATTCTTGTCTTAGCTTGTCAGTATCTACTACCCTGCCCTTATTAATGTATAGTAAGAAACTAGACTCAGTCTTATGACCTGTTATACTCATTATTGATTGCATATTCATTTTGCCATAAAAATTAGTAGCGAATGACCTCCTGCCTATATGAGATGTAATTAGTTCGTGCTTAGGCTTACTCACTACTTTAGACTTAACACCTTCTCCTTTACGCCCTCTACCCTTTGATACTTCGCTTATATTAGCTAATCTACATACCTCTTTTATAAGTGTGTTATATTGGTGGTAATTGTACCTATCTGTCTGCTTTAATCTAGGAGGGAAGTTTACATTGTACTTATCTAAGATAGTTTGTACCTGTGGCAGTATTGGTATAGTGACGTTAACCCCCGTCTTTACTTGCTTAAGAGTAATTAATAGTTGAGGTCTATTTATATTGTCTCTAGTTAGATTAAGAAGTGATATACTACGCTGACCTATAAAGCAACTTATAACTAACCAATCTCTAGCTATATCTAAATCTTTGTCTTCTAACTCTAGGGCTATAATCTTATCTATATCTTCAAGGGTTAAGTATACGCCTTCTGTAGCGTGCTTCTTTACTCCCTTAGTCAAGTTTTTAACCTGATTGGATATAACTTCTCCCCTGCTTTCAGCGTAGAAGCATACCGCCTTAAGCCTCTCTAGATTAAACTTAATAGTACCCATAGGATAGCCCTTAGATACACCCCATTTAATAAAGTCTTCTTTGAATACACCGTCTACGTCAGATACTCTTATATCATTGCCTAAATACTCCTGATACCTCAGCATAAAAGAAGCGTTACCCCTGTAAGCTCTTATACTATTTGCAGATACATTAGGATTGCTCTCTAGTAGTAGCTTGTAGTAGTCTAATAAAGAGCCATTAGTAGCCCCCTCTGTAGGGTTTAGAACGCCTTTAAGCCACTTAGAAGTTACATTAGTATTCATAGTTACCTGAGACCTTATATAAGCCTCTAAAGAGTGCATATCACTCTGTATAATATCTAGGGCTTTGTTTTTATCCTGTATAGCTAACTTGTCTGCTTGTGTATCTCTAGAGGTTATCTTATACTTGAGTACCTGAGAGCCTTTGAGTCTATCCTTATCGATGTAAAGAGACGTTCTAGCCTTAGCGTCTATATTAAACTCCCTATATCTAACCCAAATAGGAGCAACTTGCTTAACTGACTGAGTAAAGAAGGTAATTGCCATAGTTTAGACCTTTAATAGTTCCACTAATAGCACATAGTTAATACACTCTACACCGTTAATAGTCTTAGTGCTTGTCTTCATAGCTCTCGCTAGTTTAACCTTATCGCTACTTGTCTCAATAGGTATACCGAAGTAATTGAATACAGCATCAGCCTGAGCATTAATCATTATAGTGTAAATAGCGTCAGACTCTTTATAGTCTTCTTGTACGATAAGCTCTATCTTCTCGAATATATCAGGAGCTCTATCCTTAATACGTTGAGCACTCTCGTTAAGACCTTGAGCAAAAGAAAATGTTGATACTAGTAATGCGATAGTTAATGTGATTGATTTCATAGTTATATAGATGTTAAAAAGTTAAGTTTTTCTTGAATTGGTTTAAGTGACTTTGTGCTTTTAATAACCTCCCCATTTAACCAAAGATTAAATTTAGTCATTAAAGACACCTCTATTAAGTCTCCTTGCGAGTTAGTGAACTCTAAGTCCTGCTCTTGTAATAATTGTCTTGTAAGTTTCATATTGAAAGTGATTTAATTAAGGAGGCATTATTACCCCCGTGCAAATATAAGGCTAATTATAATCTAGTCCAAATCTAGCCCGTGAGTATTGTATGTTATTGTATAACGTTATGAGTAGTTATATGAAGATGTATAAGAGCTAAAACCTCCACAGCTACTATAAAAGCTATGATTAAGGTAAATAAGCCCCGTAAGTGTATCTATAGTTACAAAGAGTAAAATAGGCTTTATAATAATAATTACATAGTACAGAGGTTTCTATAAGTGCCTTATTGTCAGTAGTTTACATATAGTCCTAAAATAATCTAGTCCGTAGACAGTCCAAAACTTAGTCCTTACTCTAGTAATTAAGCTATAAAGATAGTGTTAAAAAGCAATAAAATAATACTCATATATACGTTATTCACATTTAAAGGATAGTTAATGTTGAATACTCTCATAAATACGTAAGATTAAAAGAAGTACTACTCAGTACATTTACATTGTGAGCAATCTAGAACAACATACATTTATAACTAAAAAAGAGGTGGCATTACTTCTCAGGTGTTCTATAGGTACAATAGATAACCTAATGGCTCAGGGTAAGATACATTCATACGGGTACAATCGTAGGGTTATATTCAATAAGCAGGAGGTAATAGACGGCTTAATAAAACGATAGACTAGAGAATACATTAACTAAATACATATATATGACAGTAGAGAAATTTATAAGCGTAAAGCTAGAAGGTAAAAGCATAATACAGGTAACAACCGATATACTAAATCTAATGACAGGTAGTATAGAGCTATCAGGAGCAGGAGGTACTATAGGAGGTACACATAGAGACTTAGACTTAGAGGCAGATAGTGAACAAGAGCTAGATACCTTCTTAAGCCTATTAGCTAATAAAGGATATAGTATAAGCTAGTAACATACAAAGTAACCCTAGTAAGCCTCTTTAAGGTAGTAGTTAACTCTGACTTAGCTATTCTCTTTTAGGGGCTTTTCTATACCCTAAATTTAAAATTAATCAAGATGAGCCTGTAGCTATATAAACTCAGTAACCATAGTATCTAAGAGCTGATATACAGGTAATATGTTAAAATTAAATCAAGATGAGGCGGTGGCTACTATAAACACTAGGATTTTTGCCTTAAAATAGCCCTAAATTAAGCAATTAATCAAGATGAATTCAAGTTACTGATAGTCAGTTAGTTACAATTTAATCAAATGGTAGTTAAAAACTCGGTGGCTACTATAAAGACTATAGCTAAGGGTATATAGAAGGGTACTTAAAACTAATTTATTTCAAATCATTTCAAATGCCTAGTAATGAGATAGTTACAGGTGCTATATGCAAGACACTTTATTGTTTTATAAGTAGAGAAACTAATTAACATATACACAATGACTTACAGACAGATAAAGACAAGAAGCCCCTTCTACGTACAACTAGCAACAGCACAGCCTATAGTACAACTAGAGCTAAGAGTATGGCTAGGAGACGTAGCTACAGACAAGCCAACTAACGCAACCTATATATTAGATAAAGAGACTACTAACGGAGCTGCTACATTCGAGATAGCTGAACTAGTAAGAGACTATATTGAGCAGACGGGAGACTATACTGATGGTGCTGTATGGGTAGAAACCTCATTTAATGACTTCAATACTATAACAGCTCAGAACGTTACATACCTAGCTACAGAAGGCTATGACACTAGCCGAGAAGATATGAGCCACAGCAATAACTCTTGGATAACTGACTATGTAATGCTCCCTGAAGATACAGACGGCAGCTACAGATTAACAGGGGCTAAAGGGGAAATATCTAAGTTTCAAGTATTAGTCAATGCTGAGAATAACACAGATTGGAGCTATACTACTTACGATACACAAGGAGTAGCTTCTACCTTAAAGAGCTCTAACCTTATAACATATAGCGAAAACTTTAACCAATGGAATAGTAACGGCTTTAGTGTAGTGAGTAACGGAGTAACAGACATTAACGGAGGTACTGACGCTTATGAGCTAGAGGCTACTTCGTCAGGTACTTTTATTAGTAAAACCGTAGGGGTATTAGAGGCTACAACTCATACACAATCTATATACGTTAAGTATAGTGGAGCAGATGCTGAAATAGAGTTTAACAATAGTGAATTTAGCACAGGTAATGTATTTAATATCACTTCAAGTGGAGTAACCGCACAGACGCCTAGCGCAGACAGAAACGTAGAGAGCCTAGCTAACGATTGGTATAGAATAAGTGTATCGTTTACACCTTCATCTTTAACCCAATACGTGCCACCGTCTAGCGTTATAGTAGTAATAGAAGAGCCGTTAGAGAGCTTTTATGTATTTGGAGCACAACTAGAGGCTCAGACCTCAGCTACAGACTATATTAAGACTGAAGGGTTTATTATAGAAGGTATACAAGAGCCTGCGGGTAACATTCTAACTAGTTCGTCTAGTCAGGGGTTAATAAGAACTTTTAAAGTAGATGACAATGTAGGTAGAATAGAGCTTAACTTAAACGGTATAGATAAAACTATATATCACGATGTATTCGACTGTAATAAGTACAATAATGAGCAAGCAATTACCTTAGGAGTATCTTCTACTTACGCTAAGACCTCTAGACCTGTGATACTATCCTATGTTAACAAGCACGGAGCAAAGAATACATTTGCCTTTACCCTTAAGCATACTCAAGAGATGCAAGCCACTTCAAGTAACTACACACGTAACGTTATAGACTATACTAACTTAAATAGGAATAAGAACTTACACTCTACTAGGAAGGTAATAGGCGATACTAAGCAGACATTTACTATCAATACAGACTATATTAGTGAGTACTATGTAGAGCAAATAGAAGAGCTAGTACTATCTGAGTATGTATGGGCTTTAAATCCTTTAATAGATAACGAGTACGTGCCTGTAATGATAACTGACAAGAAGGTAACTAAGAAAAACCACCTAAATGATAAGCTAATTCAGTACACTATAAGCTATGAGATGGCTAGTAACTACATTAATTCAAATAGATAACCCTTTAAACTATACACAATGAACAAGAAGACACCAAACGAACAAAAGAGTACTAATATTACTATCCGTATGAGAGCACAAGACAGAGCTAAACTAGAAGGTATAGCTAAGTTAAATGAAATATCTCTAGGCAATGTACTACGTCAATTAGTAGTTAAAGCTGACACAAAAGAAGTAATGTTAAAAGACTAATAATATAAACCCTTAATTTTTTCTCTATCTGTTGAATTGCCCCTGAAGATTATGCCTCTGAAGGGGTTTTTCTTTTTATATACATACCTCAGCATTATACTAATATATAGAGCTATCCTAAAGGCTAATACCCACTAAAGTATATATAATGTAAGCTAATAGATTAAAGAGCCTTAGAGGGCTTCTTATGGCCTTAAAAAGAGTGTTTTATAGATAACTATTCTCTAGTTAAATCTACTCTACTTAATTAGGACAAAAATTTAAACGAGGTTAATTCT
>Ga0209194_1001180_pt1 | contig 17128 bp, 15 predicted proteins | sample COGITO_mtgs_1004_FD_184787 | JGI IMG/M metagenome (GOLD analysis project Ga0209194, IMG submission 184787) | Pelagic marine microbial communities from North Sea - COGITO_mtgs_100413 (SPAdes) (version 2) | ecosystem: Environmental > Aquatic > Marine > Epipelagic ...
GTAAACGTAACATCTTTAGAACCAGTTCGAACGACCAAAAATAAGATTATCACCCAAATAAACAGAATTTTGACCCCAGAAGTTAAATGGATAATTTCAGTAATTATTTGTCTGTTTCTTTACTATTTTTACATAAATCGTGCGACGTTAGGAATTGCGGTTAAACGTCAACCACCTTTTTGTCCGGTAGGTGAGAGATCTTCCTCGCCCGCGACCGTACCATTACATCTGAAAAGGCTGGTGTGAGAATAAGGGTAAGTAATGGAGACGATGGTGTGAGAGCTGGAGATCTATATCCATCCCACCAGTCGACGCGGAGGTTTGGCCGGATGACGAGACGATTAACAATGGGATATCTCCTAAGGTATATTCCGAACCGCTAATAAACGGTGTAAAAGTAGACACGACGGCATGCCGCTATAACGGTGCTAAGGTCGTAAGTACAAAAGATTTTGTTAGGTTTACTTGGAAATTTCGAGAAGAATAATTGCTCAATTTAAACTCAGAACGATCTTGTATTTTCATTTCTTTCATATTTTAGATTTATCATTAATGATAATTACTTGTTTATTTCTCTCCCATTATTTGTTTTATGCGAAAGTCAATCTTTAATAAATAAACAACTTCCACAAACTTATCCTTGATCATTGCTAAATTAGCTTTTGTTAATTGTGCTTCACTAGTCCGAAATAATAGTGCTTCGCATTCGTGCACGATCTAAAGTATTTTTTATACTACCGCATTTGCAAATAATGGTTCGTTCATACGTAATTCGATATATTCTAATAACGTTTGTTGCTTCTTCGGTTAACTGAGATTGCGGTTCTTCCAGCATTGCAGTACCAATTGTTAGAAGTTCATTCGATGAATAATCTGGAAAACGTACTTAATTCACAATTCAGGATGATAATTCTTAGTCATAAAATGTATCCCTTCTTTCTTTATAACCTAATAAAATTAAGACAAGATCATCACTTTGATTTTCATAACTTGTAATAAAATTTCAATTGCTTCTGATTCATAATCACCCTCATTATCAAGTTTATAAAGATAGTACGCTTCATCAATAAATAAAACACCACCCATTGCTTTTTTAATACCTCTTTTGTTTTTGCTGCTGTATGGCCAATATATTGCCCCACTAAATCATCACGTGTAATTGTTAATAGATGCCCTTTCCGAATATATTTCAATTTATATAAAATATCTGCCATTTTTAATGCCACAATTATCTTTCCAGTACCGGGACTTCCCGTAAATGACATATGTAAACCCGGATTACCAGCCAAAAGTCCAAGCTTCTTCCGCACAACGAATAATTCCGAACCATTCTAATAGCTACGTAAGACTAGTATAAATACTTAAAAATGAAATCTTCATGGTAATAGAATACATTGGTCTAAGTGTAAAATGTTACGATTTGTGTAAATATAGCAAAGAAATATACAAGTAATTACTGAAATTATCAATCGAACTTCTGGGGTCCAAATTCTAGTTATCTGGTTGACAATCCCATTTTGGATCTTTCGAATTAGTTTTAAAAATATTACGTTTATGATAATAGAGTCTACCCAAACTGGCCAAAATTATGACGGTAGTTATTGAAATTATATAATATACCACTGGTATTTATCTTTTAGAGATTCAATCTTACCCACTCAATTAAAAGATAGACCCTGTCTCTCTAACGATTAGTTGCTAGATGTGCGACAGATGTTCCTCTGAAGTAAATGCATTTTACTCTTGGATGTCTATGCCCCCATATGAGTGCGCTGTTATAGCTTAGATTTTAGGAGCACTTTGAACTTACCCGGGTCTTTCGAAGTCACCCGTTCTGTGACCCTGGAAAGGTCCATTCCCTCTTAAAATATTACAAAATATTTTTAGAAATCAAATTTAAAACAAAAACAAAAAAATGATCAGGGTACTAATCAGGATTTTGGATTATTGAAGTCTGAATTCTTAAATGTTGAATATAAATAGTTCTTCGAATTTATCTCAGATAGCATCTTATTTTCAAGCTTTAGGCTTTAATTATTACTAAAAAACCAGAGAAGAAAATAAGTCTCGTAAAGAATTAAATAATCAAAATAATTCAAAATAAGTATGAACTTAACTTTATTACTAACATATTTTACTGAATGAATACAAGTTCCTTTGCTACTTTCACGCTAATTATCTTTACGAGTTAATTAAAAAAGGCCTGTATTTCAACAAATCCCACGGAATTCTTGGCGAATTGATCTCTACTATGACCGTAGAAACCAGTCTACTGATAAAATACACAGCAAGATTTATCAATTCTTTTTTTCTCGTTCAAAAGCACCATTCAAGAAAAAATCTTTAAGTTGAGAAGAATTAAAAAGGTTTAGTTTTTAAAATTGGAAACCGCAAAAGTCAAAAATATTATCGATCTATCAAAAGACAATTTTTTGAGATTTGAATTAGAAATTAAAGGCATTTTATTTAATATTTATAAGTTTTAGAAAATTAAGTAAAAATTAAAGTTAAGTTTTACCTCCCATCAAATGAAATACACAATATTCACCTAACACATAATCATTTACATAGAAATAAAACAATTGTTGTATTTGAAATTATCGAGATTAAATCTTGGTGAATATGTTAGGTAGGGTTAGATATAGTAAAAAAGACTTAAAAATTTTTAAGCTACGAGAAAAGAGAAAATTAAGTTGTTAAAAAAAATACTTCTATGAGTATTTTTTTAATGCTAAAAGGTATTTTTTTTAATAACCGATGTGACTTTCATTGTGAAGGTTGAAATCATAAAAAGATTAACATTAAAATCAAATAGGAAAAATTTCAGATGGAAAATAAGAATAAAAAACAAACTAAAAATCAAAAAAGACAGTAATAGTTTGAGTTTGCCAAATTATGAACCTTTAAGAAATGAACTTTCTAGGATTTTAGAAATCAAAGATTAGCAAGAAAAAACAAGAGAAATATTAGACTCCAAAGAGGGTTTGCTTACGAAATGAAGAGCTTTTAAAGTCAAACGCCCAAATGAAGCAGCAATTGGACGAAGTTTTGAAGATTAAGAAGATTAAATAGAATCAAACAAAAACGATCGATCAATCGTTTATAGAGTTTCTCAGGCGGCTATTAACCAGATTACGTCATATATCTTCAAATCAAAATATAAGAATTCTTTGGAAAAGATTAAATATAAATTGGATAGGTAAGATAATTAATAATACCCACAATTTATATTTATTTATAGATTGTTACTTGGTTCTCTGCGCATAAGTCACGAACTCTCTCACAACCAATTGAAATTCTGTCAATCCAATAAAATACAATTTTTGCCAGGAAACGGTATCAAATAATTCACAGAAGCGGTTTCCACAAGCTGAGACCGTGCATAATGTCTCACAGATCGGATCACCTCGACAAGCTCGGCGAACAAGCCTCTTCACTATGAGCTGTTCGAGCTAGTTCTAAATAATCGTTGTTGCCGCATTCGTGACGATCAAAGTATTTTTTATATTACGATTTTGTAAATAATGGTTCTTTCATCCTAAATTATATTTTATTCAAAATATGAGGTCTAATTAACCTCCTGAAATTTCACAATAGTGATCCGTATAAGCAGCTCCATTCACACAAACCAACACGCTCAGACTCGTAGTCGCATTTACTATCATCCCCTTTGGAGGAGGAGTGTTTTTTCCTGGCAATAGCTTGTAAAAAATACTTTTAACGTATGCAAACATCATTTGGAGGAATTTTTGTACCGGATTAATGAATAGTTTACTTAGAGGCGATATATATAAATCCTCGGTACTTGAATTTCCGAACCATTGCAATACATTCCGTAAACCTACTATAAGAAACCCAAAAGTTAGAGCTCCAGTAGCAATAAAATACATTGGCGTAATTTCTAACGTCGCACGATTTATGTAAAAATAGTAAAGAAACAGACAAATAATTACTGAAATTATCCATTTAACTTCTGGGGTCAAAATTCTGTTTATTTGGGTGGTAATCTTATTTTCGGTCGTTCGAACTGGTTCTAAAGATGTTACGTTTACGGTAATAGAGTCTCCCCAAAGCCGACCTAAAATTATGATGGTAATTAGTAGGATTAGGCAATAATACCCCCGTTCTAGAGAGATTACTCCTGCCCAGTCAAGTTCGGCCAATGGGTTATCTCCTATAGAGATTCCTTTTGCCCAGTCAATGGAAGAAGATAGGGGTTCGGTCACTGTCCCCGTAGAGTTTAGACTTTCTCTCTTACTCTTTGCTGGTCCTCTGATGTCTCTGAATTGATAAAAGAAATTTTATTAGAGCTAAGTATACCATAAAGAGCAAACGATTGTAGGATAACTTGTAACTGTTTCAAGATGATCATTTTTATTTAGGTTGTTTACGGGGTCAATTGTTGTATTTATAGAGGTGATTTGTTCGAAATTTGTATTTTTTGTTTCCTGATTAATAAACCCTTTCGCTTGTAATTCCATTTTAATCGTTTTGAGAACATATTGATACTGAATCTTTTCGATAAATACAGCAATTGACCAAGGTTGTTTCCACTGACTAAAATCTCCCATAAGCTCATACTCATCACCATTCCAAACAAATCCAAAATCGGGTCCCTCTTTTTGAGGTAGACTAATTGATGCCCAACTTTCACGATACCATTTAATATCTAAAGCGATTAACGAATATTCTAAAATATTTAATTCTGTAAGACAGGTTTTAACTGAGCTTAAATGTGACATATGCTTTTAATTGAATAAATACAATTGAGTTGTTAGTTATTATTATAGTCATAATTCTAAAATTATTATAAATTTTTATTAGATTTAAATGTCTTTTCCACTAAGATTATAAATCTAAAAAATATAATTCTCATCGATTAGATTTTTCAAGGTTTATCTGCTATAAGGTTTAAAATAACTTTAAAATTAGAAAAAAAGTTATTTTAGTTGTAGATTTATAATGATTTGTTAGAACTATTCCATCTGATAAAACGGATCTGAGAAAAAAATAAATTAATTATGAGCGATAAATAACAATATTTAAGGTAAATATTATACAAAAGTAAGTTTCAATAAATATTTTACTATTTTTTAATAAATTTTAATCATGATTACTCTTAATTTTCTATAAATTTAAAAATTATCAATTATAATAGAGCATTATATTGAAAAATCGATCAAAAAATCTAGTGTGATACTCTCTGTAAACAACTGTGCTTTAACAAACAAGTTTTGGTTGTTCCGTTTTTAAACTTTATCGTAAAATTATAAAAAAGAAAATTTAGTAGTTCTATCTTAATTAATAAAAATTTTAATGCTAATAATTCACTTATGATTAATCTCATTTCAACTTTACTTATTATATTTATTTTGATTCGTATACCAAATAGTACTACTTTGGAAAATTTTGGAAATCTATCTCAATCCGGAAATTTTGGGCAAGAGTTAGGGAGTCCCAAGACAACGAGAAAAAATTTAGATATTGTTATTGGTAGTCTTGTTCTTGTACTTTTTATTTCTGTTTCTTTAATACAGAGTGGTTCATTTACCCAGCTTATGTGATAAAATTATGATATATTTACTATAACGGATTTTGATAAAAAATGGACTAGTTCTATCGAAAATCCAGTAAAAGAACTTAAGCTTCATCGCAATGTTTTTATTTTTTTAGATCAAGTACAATGATTTTGGTTCTAAAAAAATAATCGAAAAAATTAGGCAAAAAATAAATTTAGATGCTATAAATTATTTTGATACAATACACGATATTAATATCGTGTATTATTGTTTTGTGTTTACACAACGTTCTACTTAAATTTACCGAGCCTAGAACTATCATTTGTGAGATTGCCCAAAAAGTACTAAACTATGAAACTATTATTAGCAAAAGCAAATACTCAGCGTATAAGGAAGGTGGCGCAATTTATAAATAAATAATCTACAATATTGACCCTTTACGACGCGAAAACTAGAAAAAACACTATTTTTAAGAACTAAAGAATTGATCTTGAAACTTCTGAAAGACACATCGACTAGTACTTAGAATTGCTTAAACAACCAAAAGTTTAGAAAAGAGGGGTATGTCGTTATATAGAAAAGATCGAGATAGATATTTGGAATTATTAAAATATCAAGTACAATTGTCTGATCAAAGATATTGGGAAAATAGAAAAAACTATTTTTCTGTTATGAATAATTTAATTACCGAAAAACTTACTGCTGAAGATTTCATTGTGAGTTTCGGTGTCTCTGGGAAAAAGATGCAGATAGATTTACGGCAAATTGTGAACCTAATATAGCGCAAAAGGGTTTGGTAAGTAGATGGACAAAATATTTTCTGATTGTGAAGTTTTTGAACCCGAAGCTCAGAAAAATGAACAATATGGTGAAAAATGGTTAAAAGATTCAGTTAGTAATGTTTTAATACAAATTCAAAAAGAATCAATTCGAATGGGAACGCTATTAGCCCGTAATTTTAATAAATTATCATAATACAATTAAAATTCAGAAATTAATTGTATTACGAGAAATATTTATCTTTCGTCTTCACTACTAAAACCCGTTATTTTCGCTCTATTTTAGTTATAGGTAGGTTGTTAATTAAAACTAATATATTTTCATTCTAGGCGATTTTAGAGCCGTTTCAGAGTATATTTGATTATCTGATTCCTTGATTAATCTAAATGGAAATATCTAATTAATTTCTACATTATGATTGTAAAAATAGGGTAAACTCTAAACTTCAGGAAATTATTTGTAAATAATTTATATTTTTCTAAGTTCTATATTACAATTTTAATTAAACTATGATTTATTTACAAATTTAACTTCAAATGCAAATTAATAAAAAATATTTTACGTTCGTGTTAGCTCAAAAAGCAAGAATCAAATTCTTTTATTAAGTCTCAAAAAGACCAATTAATTCAAAACGGAATTCAAGCAGAAAATATTCGAATCGAAGTTGGGTCGGGAGCCAATGAAATTAAAAACCGCTGTCTTTCAAAAGTTAATGGAAGAAGAATTAAAACCAAATGACTTTTAATGTTACTAAAATCGATCGGTGTAGTACAAATACCCTTGAGTTTTTAAAACTACAAGATATTCTTTTCAAACAAAATATTCTTTTCGTTGCTTTGGATTTACCGACTTCAGTTGATTTAGTACTAATAAACTTATAGCTACACTCTTTCTGGGATTGCTGAATTTGAAAACAACCGACGCAAAGACGACAAAAGCAAGAAATCCGAGTTGCCCAGCAAGAAGGCAAATATCAGCCGAAAACTCTGATCTAAAACTTTGATTAACAAAGTCAAAGATTTGAAAGCGAATTCCAATTTATCTGTGACTGAAATTTCTCGAGTCATAGAAATCAGTCGACCCACCATTTATAAAGTTTTAAAAGAGCATTTAGGTTACGTATCAAATCGATTAGTTAAGAACAATAGATAATAGTCAAAACACAATCAAAGGATCTTATTGCTTTTATTTCGTGTACAAAAAATATTTCTTACTATATCTAGGAGATAATAAATGAACAAAATTAATTTACTTTTCAATCCAAAATCTAGAGGATTATATTTCTTTCAATATTCCAGGTCCAGATAATAGAAAATCCATTGCAAAATATTTATTTGAGAAGTTCGATTTTAATTCCACTTTTGCAAAAGGTCAAAATGAACAGCAAAATCTTGGTTTTATTTATCGAGAAACCAACCGTTTCTTTCAGACAATTGGAATATGATCCATCAGCGAGCTTCTTCGATTTCTCTTGTGTTAGACCCCAATTCGTATAATCATTTACGCAAAGGGCATGGACAAAAAACGCGCAAAATTACCACCCACCAGCGAACGCCCTCCTTAGATGATCCTTTTAGATCTAAAAGATAGCGCTCTCGCGTCTGGGCCAATAGTCCTCGCCTACGCATTTGCAATCGTACCCAATTATTTACTTCATCTCTTGGGGTGAATCGTTTGATCTGTCCTGATCCCACTTATGATGTACCCACAATTCAAATACCCATATCCCGTTTAATCGAGTGAGAACCGCTCTTTGAAGCAAATACCATTGTATATCTTTATATAATCCCAATAAGTATTGCTATAATTTTGGTGGGTTTGGGTACATTATACTAACGTGCGTACAATTTTTAAAACCAATTCGAAAGGTCTAAAATGGGATTCACAATCAGATAAGTAGAATTTGGACTCCAGAAGTTCGATTGATAATTTTATTAATTCGTGTATATTTTTTTGACTATAGTTACACAAATCTCAACATGTTACACTTGGGCCAATGTATTATATTGCTAATGGATGCACTTTTCACCTAATATTACTCGGTATATTCAATGGTTGGAATTACAAGTACGCATCATATTACTCTAAGTCTATTTCTATTCATCCGTCTGTACAAAAATTACTAAAAAATATGCTGATTCGTCGTATGTACTTTCAGGAAAATTTTTACCTGTAAAGAGATGATTCTAATATGTCTGTCGTTAACTTTCTTGTGTTGTATACAGTGGTTAAATAGCAGTAACATTTTTTAGCGATTAAGTGATAACAATTTACCGAGACCTCATATTTTGAAAATGGAATACAATCATTTGAGAAAAATTGAATTATTTAAAATTATTTATTCAAATGTTTTAGTATTTATAGACAAAATAACATTTTGATGATTTATTTTTACTAATGATTCGTTTTTAGATTTTATCCTCATATGAAATAATAAATCTAATTCTTTCAAGGTTAAAGCTAGCGTAAGATCAATTTAATTTCACACAAATTCCTAATATCAAATCAATTATTATTATGATAGGGAAATTATTTGTTTTAACACTAAATAATCATTTTTTAAATATATTCTGATTTAGTATTTTGTTGTCGCTTTTAAGTTTAATAAATTGAATAATTTTCTACTATTTAGTATTATTAATTTATAGGGTCGATGCCCGAGTGGTTAAAGGGGGCGGATTGTAAATCCGCTGGTTTGGCCTACGTTGGTTCAAATCCAACTCGACCCATAATTTTTATTTATTTAGTTTTATATAAACTTATTATTAAAATGAAGAGTACTCGCTTTTTTTCTATTTTTAATCAATCATATTTATAATACGAATTTAAATTAGACTTTTGAATCGTTAAATATAGATATAGTGTTAATTCTTCAAATATAGACGTATTTATAGTATCCATGTTTTATCAAATTAATTAGAATTTATATTAAAGAGGAGTACTATGTTTGAACGATTTACTGACCAAGCAATACGTCTTGTTATGCTTTCGCAGGAAGAATCCCGTAGAATGGGACATAATTTTGTTGGGACAGAGCAAATTTTATTAGGGATTATATCAGAACCAAATGGTCTCGCCGGAATTACAATACGGAATATTAAAAACGGTAAAGTGCGTTCGAGTAAGATTATGATTACATTAAGTGATGCTCGTAAAGATGTTGAACGTCTCGTTGGTCGTGGTTCAGGTTATGTTGCTGTTGAAATTCCATTTACCCCTCGTGGAAAAAATGTTTTAGAGCAAGCAATTGATGAGTCACGTCGATTGGGTCATAGTTATGTGAGTACTGAACATATTCTTTTGGCTTTACTGTGTGAACGCCAAAGTTTGGCCGTAAAATTACTAAAAGAGTACGGGGTACGCATTCCGACTTTAATAAACAACTTGATGCGGGAAATGAAAATCAATAGACCAAGTGGTAAAGCAGGAAACTGGGAAACTTGGGAGTCGTATATTCAAGGGATTCAAGGGCATAATTCGTCAAACAACCTCTCCAATGGAATGAGTAAAGCCCTTACTTCTTATTGTACAAATTTAAGTGCCGACGCAAAAAAGGGAAATCTTGATCCAGTTATTGGTAGAGATACCGAGATTCAGAGAGTAATTCAAATTTTGTCACGTCGTCGTAAAAATAATCCTGTACTTGTAGGTGAACCAGGGGTTGGGAAAACAGCGATTGCCGAAGGTTTAGCACTTTCAATTTTACGAAAACAAGTTTCACTCGGTTTATTATCAAAAAAGGTAATCAGTTTAGATCTCAGTTTATTAATTGCAGGAACAAAATATCGTGGTGAATTTGAACAGCGGTTAAAGGATATTATTAAAGAAATTCAAATTACAAGAGCATATATTTTATTGATTGATGAAGTTCATACTTTAGTTGGTGCAGGTGCTGCAGAAGGTGCAATTGATGCAGCCAATATCCTTAAGCCACCTTTAGCGCGTGGTGAATTACAATGTATTGGTGCTACTACATCTGCAGAATACCGAAAATATATTGAGCGTGATCCCGCTTTAGAGAGACGTTTTCAACCAGTTCAAATTGCTGAACCCACAATTTTAGTTACTCAAGAAATTTTACAGGGTTTACGTGAGATTTATGAAAAACATCACCGAGTGATCCTTACGAAAGAGGCTCTAATTGGTGCCGCATCATTAGCGGCACAATATATTGCCGATCGATTTTTACCCGATAAAGCGATTGATTTAATTGATGAAGCATCAGCTCGTGTACGTTTCTGTTATGATTTTAATCCACCAGAATTATTAGATTTACTCGAGAAATTAAAATCGGTTCATCATATTGAAAAATTGGCGCGAAAAGATAAACATTCCGAAATAATGGCGAGGTGTATATGCACAGAAATTGATATCCGCCTACGTTTAGGAGAAGCCGTAGCTGGCTTATGTTCTATATTAATAGAAAGCAATAAGGAGCAACAAGCACATATTCTTTATTGGCGTTTTAGATTTGTTATTCAAATTCCGAAAGTAATATTAAGACGTCATGATCGTGTTGTTATGTTTTTACCGGATCAAAATATAATGAAACAAAAACTTGCAGCATCAAGACATATTTGTACCGTATTTACATCTTTTAGACCATATCTAGTGCGCAAATGTAAATTTAAAAATATACAGGCACAACTAATAAAATTAGGCCGAATTTTCGAATTTCCTTTCTTCTATTCTACTAACATTAGAAAAAATGAACTTAACCTGAAATATGTACATAGATTTTTATATTCTTTCACAGGAGTGAAAGGGATAAATAAAAGTGGCCAGCTCGATTTTCGAAAAATCATGAGTCGAAAATATATGAGAGCATCTTTTTTCCTAGATGTAGAACAAATCCTTTCATCGCTAGAATCTTCGGAAGAGTCTCTCGATTTTATTTTTGACGGTAAAAATCCGATGAAACCAAAACAAACAAATCCCTTTATTTTTGAAGCAGATATTGCTAATGTCGTATCATCGTGGACAGATATTCCCATTTCAAAAGTAACAAAAAATGAGTCAAAAAATTTATTAGAAATTGAAGAACGATTACTTAAACGAGTAATTGGTCAAAACAATGCTGTAGTTGCAATTTCAAAAGCGATACGACGGGCGCGTGTGGGTTTGCGTAACCCTAATCGCCCAATTGCCAGTTTCTTATTTTGTGGGCCAACAGGTGTTGGAAAAACAGAAGTTACAAAAGCTTTAGCAGCCGATTTTTTTGGTTCAGAAAATATAATGGTTAGACTAGATATGTCTGAATATATGGAACGTCATACTACGTCGAAGTTAATCGGTTCACCACCAGGTTATGTTGGATATTCCGAAGGTGGTCAACTAACCGAAGCGGTCCGTAGAAAAGCCTATACAGTTATTTTATTGGATGAGGTTGAAAAAGCACACCCAGATGTTTTTAATTTATTACTTCAAGTTTTAGAAGATGGGCGATTAACTGATTCAAAAGGTCGCACAATTGACTTTAAAAATACGATTCTCATTATGACATCAAATTTAGGAGCGGCAGCAATTCAAGAATTTCTTGGAACTACATCTAGTGAGTCGAATAATAATTTAACTTCGGAACATTCCTCACGTCTTATTGACGATATTTTTACTTGGGAAAATGCTAGTGAGGAATTTACGAAACTTTTAACTATCCTAGGGTTTTGTTTGTCAGACAACAATAACCGTTCAAAAGGGGGAATATGGGAGGAGGAATTTAATAAAAATTCGAATGTTAAATTGTATGAAAATTTATCAGAAAATAATTCCAGTGACCTGGATCTAGATGATAGTTCAAATGATCCGATTAAAAATTTAGTTAATATGGAACTAAAAAAATTTTTCCGTCCGGAATTTCTAAATCGCCTTGATGAAATTATTATTTTTAAACCGTTAGATAAAGAAACAATTGCCACAATTGCTGACAATATGATAGAAAAACTAATTGATAGATTATCGGAAAAAGAGTATTTTTTATCGGTTCCTAATGATGTACGTCGAAAATTAGTTGATGAAGGGTTTGATCCAATATATGGCGCACGTCCATTACGACGGGTAATCACACGACGTTTAGAAGATAATCTTTCAAAAGCAATCTTAGACAACGATTTGGACCCGGGAAGTTCCCTGTATGTAGGACTTAATAGCAAAAGACAATACTTAGTACTAGTAGATCCCATTAATACGAAAGTGTCCAAAAAATTTGAAGACTAAACATAATGAATTCAAAAAATGATAAATTATTCACTTAAATTCATTTCTGAATTAACTTAATATTCTGAGATACAAGGATTATTTTATTATTTATCAAAAATATAGCAAATTATAAATTACTATTTAACAACATTAAAATAATATCAAACAGTCTATCCTTAGAGGGTAATATTTAAATTAAATATATACAGAGTCGGGTGGTATAATTTTTAAAATTTATTAGTGCACAGTTTATTTGGGATTTCACTAATAATAACAATACTATATTGGTTCAGTTTAGTAATTCCGAAATTTGGTTTTTTCCAAAATTCGTATTATTAATTTAATTTTCATAAATTTTATTATTTTAGGATTTTTACAACACGTGGCTTATTTTCCTCTAAGTAATTTATATGACTCATTATTATTTTTAATATGGTATCTATCAACAATTCAAATTTTCGGAGAGTATAAAACGAATAGTAAAATTATTAGCTTTAATTTATCCTATTTGTCTTCTATTGATCAGTTTTCCGACATTAATTTTACCAATTGAAATGTATAAAAATTAACCTTGTTAGTTTAAAAATTATAATTAAATTAATTAATATTACATCTAAGTATGATGTTCTTAGTATCAACGTTTATTCTGGGCTGTTATTTTCACTTTATTTTTGTTAATTATATATATAGCCAATTGGTCAAAAACAAATGAAATTGATAATTAGTAAATACTAACGACTAATGTTAACTCTTTACCACAACACAATATTAATTTATTAAATAAGCTTAATTGTTGAGTCTCAGATTTCCATTTTTAACAATAAGTTATTTCCGTGGTTGGGGAGCAAATAAAGCATGGGGATCGTATTGGAGTTGGTATCTGAAAGAAACACGGGCGTTAATTACTGAATTATATTTGCTAGTTATTTACCGATTAACAAAAAATAACATGGCTGGTACGTTTTTATTATTTGGATATATTATTTCGGAGTCAATTTTTTAAGTAAAGGTTTATATAGTTATGGTCGGATTTTATAAATATTAATTTTTGTTAATTTTTAACTAAAAATTATTATTGGATTGATCATCATCGTATATTAATTAAAGATCAATCCAACTTCCATCGTTAAAATTTTGGGCACTATTCTAATGTTAATTTTTTAATAAATCATATATTATGATTTTTAAAATTTTATATTAAATTCAATCAATATGTTAAAGAACAATCAAATGCCCATCATTCCATATTCTCTAAATTTGATTATTTTTAGATACGTGTGATGAAAACGTATCTATAAAAATACAAAGATTTTAAATTTATTTGTTAATACACAACGTAAAATTTTACCTTGTCGCGTTAAGGGGGTTATCTAATAAAGTAAAGTAATTAAACTCAAGGGTTTTTAGAATTATGCCGTTTGCAATTCCAATCAAGCAATTAATAAACGATTTCAAATTTTATTTGAAATTCTGTTATTATCGTAAATGTTTTATTACTTTCAATATAGTTGAAACAAAAAGGGTTATGTCACAAGTAATCAGATCTGTTTTAGAGGTGGAATTTCCATCGGGTAAACTCCCCGAGTTTATAACAATTACGTAAAATCGGGTAATTTACAATTGTTTGTGAAGTTCACCAATTATTAGGTGATAACCGGGTACGTGCGGTTTCAATGAGTTTAACAGATGTTTATAACGTAGTATTGAGTTTTAGATACCGGTGCACCTATTAAGGTGCAGTTGGAACACAAACACTAGAAAGACTTTTAATGTTTTAGGTCAATCTGTTGATAAACGAGCTGAGTGAAACTTTACCGATTCATCGTAGTGTCCCAGCATTTACTGAATTAGAGAAAACTATCAGTTTTTCAAGTATTAAAGTTATTGATTTATTTAGACCATACCGGCGTGGGGGTAAATTGCTTATCGGTAGTGTAAAATTGTTTGAATTATGCGAACTGTTAGATAGAATCTTTTGTGTCTAACAAGAATTTCGAAGAGAAAAATCATGTATTATTATAAATAAATTATCTCTCAAATAATGATCAAATAAGATGGCTTGATTTTTATTTTAATATGTTGTTGTAAGATTTTATAAAGTACTCTGAGTTGATTAACAAACGTTATTTTCTGAAAATCCTATGTAATAGTCCTTACTCTATTTAAATGATAGTCAGAACTTAATAACTGAATTGTTATCTAATTTTAAAAACAATAGAGATTTAAAATTATTACTCGAACTTTTAATTTATAGCAATAAAAATTTATCTAAATGTTAAGTATTCAGTTTATATAACTTAATTACTCAAGGTTAATGGAAGTTAAGTAAAGGATATGAATCTATGATGACCGGAAATACCAATCAATGGATGAGTCTATCTTGAACACGAAGAATCTTAGATAATAAATTTTAAGGGAGATTAAATAAGATACTGCGAAGTACTTATATCCTTCGTTTAAAACAAAACCAGCTTAAGTATATTGTTCCCATCTAAGTTAGCGGAACATTAAAAATTAGAATATAGTACCATTGACGAATCTATGAGATGAAAGACTTTTGGAGAAGCGTGTAAATGATATTCTAACGTCCAAAAAGGTTAAAATTATAAACATTGAGTCGAATAAGCAAAATAGCGTGGATGAAGTAGATTGGACGATAGTTCAAGAACGTATTACTAGACAACAAAGAGACTTTATAAAGTAGTAAGTTGGAAACACGTAGTTCAAGTATTACAATTATTTGAAATTATTTTTACACTAGTTATTACACCCTATATTTCCCGTAGTCAGTTGTCTAATTCTAATTAGAATAACTCAGAATTGGCAATCTCATTTTTAAAATATTATAACAATTTTGTACTTTCTATATATAATAGATGACAGTTGTTCTAATACTGATCTTTATCAAATAAATTTGTTGCTAATCTACAAGCATAAAATTAGTTTATATCATTCGAATAAATGGATAACGCATTTTGATTAATGAAACTTATAACTCTCTAGATTTTTGATAGATAAAATAAAATCTAGTTGATAAAAATGAAAAGTCTCTTAGGATTATTTGGAAATAAAAAATTCAAATGATTAAAGAGTAAGAAATTATGTTAAAATTATAACCAAAAGTAAAATACTATGAATCGGGTAAAACGAAATGATAATTTTATTGATAAGACATTTACAATTGTTGCTGATATTTTATTAAAAACATTTCCTGCTAGTAAACAAGAAAAACAAGCATTTTTTTATTACCGTGATGGGATGTCAGCGCAAGCAGATGGGGAATACGCAGAAGCCCTAGAAAATTATTACGAAGCATTACAATTAGAAGAAGATCCATATGATCGAAGTTATATACTTTATAACATTGGACTAATTTACTCAAATAATGGTGAATATACCCTAGCATTAGAATATTACCATCAAGCGTTAGAATTAAATTCTAATCTTCCCCAAGCATTAAATAATGTAGCTGTAATTTATCATTACCAAGGAATTAAAGTAACGGAGAAACAAAATCCACAATTAGCAACAAATTTATTTGACAAAACTGCTGAATATTGGCAGCAAGTTATTCGATTAGCCCCAAACAATTATATCGAACCACAAAATTGGTTCCCAATATGAGGTAAAAAAATTTAATAGATTTTTCGCTGATAATTCCATATATTATCTTCTGTTATTTAGAATTTGATTTTCTCTCAAAAATAATATTTGATTTTAATAATAGATTTTTCACCATCTCTTTTTGTTCTATTTTCCATGGCAACAATTCGATATGCAGGTTTTCTTTTTCTTCCACAACGCTTTAAACGTAATTTTAACATTCTTAATTTAACAATTATTTCTCTAAGAATTTTATAATATTTATCTAATGAAGGTTTTCGATATAATTATAATTAGTTGAATGCCTTTAAAAGTTAATAATAGACTTTATAATAATGTAAAAGCAAATAAAAGTAATAAGATATAATCAACGAAAACAGTCATAAAATAATAAATTTAATATATGAGCGAGTAACAACAGTATATGTAAATAATTAGTATCGATCTATTATAGTTGATAAAATTTAGATTTACAGAAAATAAGATGATTTTCATGCAATTTTTTTGTTATAAAAATTAATTTATTAATTTTATACTAATTATTGAAAAGATTTCTATTCATAATTATTTATTCGCTTTCAAAATTTAATTACGATAAGAATTTATTTTTTTCTGATATTCATTTTTATTAACGATAATAATTATAACAAATACGTAAAGATAAAGAATTAAATTATATTTTCCGAAAAAATTCATTTAATTTCAAAGAACAAACAATCAAATCAAAAAGATTTCTCTGAAAAGAATTATCTATATAGGTGTGTCCACTGATAATCAAAATTTTCAATTATATTATGAATCAAATTTATCTTTTTTAAATACTTATAAGCCAATTTTGAGATTTTTCTTTTTTATAACTAAAGCTATTATTCATGATGAATAGTTCTAGCGAAGTTGAAATTTGTCTTGTCTCCCATGGAAACTAAAACAATAATAAGCGACTGCATTTTCCCTCATAAAACAATAGATGTTTCAGATTGAGAGAAAGATAATTTTTATCATGGATAGACATATATAACAGTCTAAATATT
>Ga0209194_1001182_pt1 | contig 17115 bp, 9 predicted proteins | sample COGITO_mtgs_1004_FD_184787 | JGI IMG/M metagenome (GOLD analysis project Ga0209194, IMG submission 184787) | Pelagic marine microbial communities from North Sea - COGITO_mtgs_100413 (SPAdes) (version 2) | ecosystem: Environmental > Aquatic > Marine > Epipelagic ...
CCGCTCCTACATTCTCATCACCTAGCTGAGACAGCTCATTTGTCACCTCAGCCACAGACCGACTAGCATTAACCGTCTTCAACCGAGACCGCTGCTCATAATAGTCAAGCAAAGGATCAACCCTCGCCTGGTATTGCTCCAGCCGCTGCCGAATAGCATTCACGCTGCCATCAGGGTTCGGCCCAGTCATCAGCCGATTCATTAGTACCCCTGTTGTGGCCTTCAGATAAATCACCTCAGCCGCCGACTGCCCAAACCCAGACCAAAACTCATCGAATAACTGAGCTTGAGAGAGCGATCGCGGAAACCCATATAAAATCCAACCTTCCAACATCACATCCGGCTGCTCAAACCGCCGTCGCATCAGCTTCATAACCAGCGCATCCGGCACCAGCTCCCCTAACTCAACAGAAGATTTCATCTCCTCACCCAACTCGGAGCCCTTAGCAATCTCCGCTCGTATCAGCTCCCCCACAGAAACATAAGGAATACGCCAGCGCTCAGAGAGAGCCATTGCCTGCGTTTCGGCCCCCGCGCCCGGAGGCCCCAAGAGAATAATCTGTTTAGAATCCATAGGGTTAACCGCTAACAAGCGCCCTCGTATAAAAATTGCAAACAGGTCATACCTGCATAAAAACAGTATCTTTCATACGATCACCCAACTGGCGTTTTTAGGTAAATCCTTCAACTTTATTTGCCATTCCAGCGCACAAAGTTAAAACAGGCTAACTCTCATGACGAGACTCATTAGAATTTTATTAAGTCTAGCTATGATACAAATAGACTCGTATTAGACAAAAGCAAAAGTTTTGACCAAGTTCGCTTTTATAAATTTAAAAACTATCAACACTAGCTTCTCCATGCTTTGTTCTTCAGTTCTCTAGACCTACAATTAATAAGAATGAAGAACAATCGATTTTATATCCATGAAGACCATTACGAAGACAATAAAATATGCGGCTATTGGTTTAGGCAGCGCCGTAGCCTTACTAGCCATTTGGGGGCTCATTGAGCCGCGTCTTTTAGACACAAGAAATGAAGTTGCCGAGATCCCTAACCTACCAGCCGACTGGGAAGGGAAGAAGATAGGTCTGCTTTCAGACTTTCAAATCGGCATGTGGGCAGGTAATCCTGGCACTGCTAGCCGTAGCGTTGAAGAAATGATTGACGCCAACCCCGCCGCCGTATTGATTAGCGGCGACTTCATCTACCATGCTGAACCTGCTCCTAAAGCCCAAATTCAGCAGGCAGTAAGCATTGTCAAACCTCTAGCTGACGCAGGTATCCCTACTTATGCAGTTTTGGGCAACCACGACTACGGCATGAGCAGCAAAAAAGCCGAGCCAGCAACACAGCTAGCCGGTAGCTTAGAATCTGAGCTAAAAGCAGCTGGCATTACCGTACTCAACAATGAATCCGTCGCCATGCAAATACCAGACAGCGATCAGCCGCTATATTTAGCCGCCGTTGATTCGCTCTGGGCAGATCAGGACAACGTAAAAGCAGCCCTAGCTGATATCCCACAAGGCAGCCCCAGGGTTGCACTAATGCACAACCCGGACGACTTCGAGCTTTTTCCTGAAAATACAGCCCCGTTAGCTATGGCTGGTCATACTCACGGCGGGCAAATACGCCTGCCTAACTCTCCTCAATGGTCTTGGCTAAGGTTCACTCAAGGCGACAAAGTTTACGCCGACGGCTGGGCAAGAGGCTATGGCAAACCTGGCAATAATCTCTACGTTAACGTTGGCATTGGAATGAGTATTATTCCTATCCGCATATTTTGCCCACCAGAAATGACCCTTTTCACTCTTGAGAGCTAGGGTCTAGCTGCACCAACAGCTGTTCTATTCAATGATCAAATAAATTTATGACAAGCGTCTTAAACTATTGATTTAAGGCGCTTGTTTCTTTGGTTTGGAGAAACAACAATTAGCGGTGAAGAAATCATTGTGTCCTAGTAAGTAGATACTAAACATTAACAAGCAGAAGCCGATCAGCTTGATGAACGCGCGTAAGGTTAAGTGTCTAGGTAGCATTTGTGGCAACCTGCTTTTCCTTTAAGAGCTTAGCGGTGGGGACGTCGATTTAAAGTGCTGCTAAAGCTGTCCTGCTCTGGCACGAAGGCGATAAGGTGAACAGTACGATTGAGCAACTGCCATACCCTACACCGTCGTTTTTGCGGATATCACGCTTTTCGAAGGACTATAAAGGAAAGTCATCTACGCTAAGCTGTAAAACGATTAGCGAGTGAAATCAGCCGCTCTGTCTCTTCCTTTTTATCTCCTCTTTTTCCCTCTATGGTAAGCCGCTCCGCAGATCTTAATAACCAGCTCGAATCCGCTCAGGGCGATCGCGCCGAGATCACCCAAGAGGTGCTTCCTACACAGACAATAACGACGCTGACGAACTGCGATCGCGAGCCTATTCGCATCCCTGGAAAGATCCAGCCTCACGGCATTTTGGTGGTGCTAGCGCCGACGACACTAGAGATTTTACAAGTCAGTGCGAACGTCGAATCTGGGCTAGCGATGCTTCCCAGCGATCTATTGGGACAGCCCTTGAGCAAGCTAGTCGGAATAGATCAGGCCCAGATGGTTCAGCAAGCCATCCTCCCCACTGAAGAGTCTAGCGGTGGCTTGCATCCACTGTTGCTAAGGCTGCCGTCTCAGTCTACGGATGCTCAAGCGGACTGGCATGGCCTCATACATACTGCCAGTCATGCCGCCAGTCATGCTGACAGTGAAACCGTTATTTTAGAGCTTATTCCTCGTCAGCCAGATAGCGGTTTATCCAATAGCGGTCTGTCAGAAAGACTCGATTCGATTGCTTCAAATTCAGCAGCTCTATACGAGCGGCTGTATCGGGGGGTGAGTCAGTTTCAGCAGGCAAATAGCCCAGAAGCCGTTGCCAGCATTGTGGTCAAAACGGTGCAGGCCATCACCGGGCTCAATCGAGTGATGGTCTACAAACTGGATCATGACTACAGCGGCGCAGTGATTGCTGAGGCTATTCGTGAGCCTGAGCCCATAGAAGAAAACTTTTTAGGGCTGCGGTTTCCCGCGACTGACATTCCAGCTCAGGCTCGTCAGCTCTATTTGCAAAACTGGCTGCGGCTGATTCCTGATGTCAGCTATGAGCCCGTAGCGCTGATTCCCGAACGCCACCCTCACACTCAGCGCCCGACGGATTTAGGGGCGGCAGAACTGAGAAGTGTTTCGCCGATGCATGTGGAATATCTTCAAAACATGGGCGTCAGGGCCTCGATGTCAATTTCTCTGATTGTCGAAGGTCGGCTGTGGGGACTGATTGCTTGCCACCACCCTGAACCTAGATATATTGACTACGAAATGCGCAAAGCATGTGAGATTTTAGGGCAGCTTACCTCAGTTGAGCTGTTTCATCAGCAGACGCTGCTTGAGAAGCAGTATCAGGCGCAGGTTCGTGCTATTCAGCAGCAAATTCGTCAAACTATCTCACAGCTACAGCCTGCCCATGCGATTGAGTCGGTTTTGATTCAGTATCGGCGGGAGCTGCTGACGCTGGTACAGGCGAGCGGTGCGGTGATTGCTCTAGGAAGTCAGATGACGCTAATCGGCAAGACACCACCGGAAAGTCGTATCCAGCCTATGCTCGAATGGCTGATTGAACAGAATCGAGATATTTACCAAACCCAGGCGTTGTCTCAGGTTTTTGAACCTGCGCATCAAGATAAGGACTGTGCCAGCGGTCTGCTAGCGATTTCAATATTTTTGCCCGAAGCCTCGTACCATATTCTCTGGTTTCGGCCTGAACAAAGACAGTCAGTGCAGTGGGCGGGTAATCCGAACAAGCCTGTGACTACCGCAGCTGATGGCAGTCTGTATCTTACGCCGCGCCAGTCCTTTGAGCGCTGGCAGGAAATGGTCTATGAGCAGTCGTTGCCCTGGCAACCCACAGAGATCGCAGCAGCTCAAGATCTGCGGGCTACTCTGCTGCTGAGCGCTTTGGAATTTTCTCGTTCAGCGCTGCGAGAATCGGCTAAGAAGGCGCAGGTGGCCAACCAGGCAAAAAGCCAGTTTTTGGCCAAAATGAGCCATGAGCTAAGAACGCCGCTCAACGCTATTTTGGGCTTTACTCAGCTCATTCACTATCACGAAACGCTCTCTAGCGAGCAGCGCGATCGCCTGGATATTATCAACCGCAGCGGCGAGCATTTACTCTCTTTGATCAATGATGTCCTGGAGACTTCGCGAATCGAGGCCGGACAGATCAGACTCAACGAAAGCTGCTTCGATCTCTATCGGTTTATAGCTTCTGTGCGCGATATGCTGACGCTGCGGGCCGTCAAAAAAGGGCTCTTGCTCAAACTAGAACAGACTGAGTCACTGCCCCAATACGTGTGGGGCGATGAGGGCAAGCTGCGGCAAATCATTATCAACCTGGTGGGCAACGCGATTAAGTTCACCGCGCAAGGGGAGGTCGTGCTGAGGGTATCTTCAGCCGCTGCCACCCAACCGCATGTCCGGGTTCAGTTTGAGATTGTCGATACGGGGCCAGGGATTGCGCCTGAAAACTTCGAGGCAATTTTCGAGCCTTTCCATCAGACGAAAACCGGGCGAAATGCCTATGAAGGGAGCGGCTTGGGCCTTTCGATCAGTCGGCAGAATGCGAGGCTGATGGAAGGGGATATCGAAGTGCGATCGCAGCTTCAGCAGGGCTCTACCTTTATCTGCCATGTCCAGCTTGGCGTAATGACGGCGGCTGATCTTAGACCCAACACGCTCAGTCGAAAGGTAGTAGCGCTCGCTTCTGAGCAGCCTGACTATCGAATTTTGGTAGTAGAAGATGTGGCCGAAAATCGTCAGCTTTTGGTTTCTTTGCTAACGACGGTAGGGTTTGATGTCCGTGCGGCCGAGAATGGTATGCAGGCGGTAGCACTTTGGCGCGAGTGGCAGCCTCACTGCATCTGGATGGATTTGTACATGCCCGGCATGGATGGCTACGAAGCTACGAAGCAAATTCGAGCTGCACAAACTGCCCAGCTATCTGGTGAAGCGTCCAAGCAGGACACCGTTATTATTGCGCTTAGCGCTTCCGTGCTCGATCACATGCTAGATGAGGTGATGGAAGTAGGATTTGACGACTATGTGTGTAAGCCATTTCAGATCGATGAGATTTTTAATAAAATTCGCCAGCATCTCGGGGTGAAGTATCAGTATGCAGACGAGTTCGCTGCGCTTGAAAATGCGGGCTCGGGGGCAAAAGAGGGGAGCGCTGCGATTGAATCTTGGCAAGCAGAGAGAATAGCAACCGTTCAAGCGCAGCTAAAGAGCCAGCCGGTCGCCTGGCAGCAAGATTTCGTTAAAGCGGTGCTGGGTGCTCGCGAGCGTAACATTGAGGCGCTGATCGATCAGCTACCCGATGAACAGCAGGCGCTAGCTGATTTGCTTCAGAGCTGCGTGCGTCAGCTAAAGTTTGATGTACTTAATCAGCTGGTTCAGCCATTGATCCAGTAATGATCTAAAGGATGACTCAATTTATCGGGTCAAGCGATCGCCCATAGTGATGACCGATATGCCAGCTCAGCCCCTTGCAGAAAAAGGCGATATTCTCATCGTTGATGACCGTCCGGAAAATCTCCAGCTTTTATTTGACGCCCTGAGTCAGCAGGGCTACGAGCTACGCCGGGTGCTGAGCGGTCAGCAGGCTCTGCAAGTTGCCCAGTTTGACCCTCCCGATCTAATTCTGTTGGATATCAGAATGCCGGAGATGGATGGCTACGAAGTCTGTCGTCGGCTGAAGGATCAGCCCAAAACTCAGGATATTCCGGTTATTTTCCTCAGCGCGCTAGATGAATCGCTCGATAAGGTAAAGGCTTTTGATGTGGGCGGCGCAGACTACGTTACTAAACCTTTTCAGATTGCTGAAGTGCTCGCCAGGGTGAAGCATCAAATTAGGCTACAGCAGCTATTGGAAGAGAATGCGCATCAGAAACAGCAGCTTGAAGAGCGATCGCAGCGGCTAGAAGCAACAAATGATGAACTGGCGCTATTTACCTCGTCAGCCTCTCACGATTTGCGATCGCCCTTGCGTGGCCTGCAGGGACTTTCTCGAGCCCTGCTAGAAGATTGTGGCCCTCAGCTAGATCAGCTAGGTACCACCTACTTACAGCGGATTGAAGCAACTGCGATCGCGATGAATCAGCTCCTAGATGACTTGCTCGCCTACAGCCGCATAGACCGGATCGAGTTTTTGATGAAAACCGTTTCGCTAGATGACATCGTCAAGTCAGCCATCAAATCGCTGACCACGACAATTCAAGAGAAGCAAGCTGCTATTGAGGTTCAGCCAAATTTACCCCAGGTGATAGGCTACGCTCCTGTGTTAGAGCAAGTCGCTAATAATTTGTTGGACAATGCACTAAAGTATGTTGCGCTAGGCGATCGCCCAACCGTCAAAATCGGCGCTTTCCTCACCGAGCCCGAGCCAATAGAGTCAAATACAACAGATCCAAATGCAATACAAAAAACTCAAATCTGTTTATTTTTTCAGGACAATGGCATCGGCATTTCGTCTGAGGACCAAGCTAGAATTTTTCAGCCTTTCAATCGGCTGCACGGTGTAGAATCGTATCCCGGTTCTGGCTTTGGTTTGGCCATTGTTCAGCGCGGCATCACCCGACTAGGCGGCACCTGCGGCGTCGAATCTTCCCCTCAGCAGGGCAGTCGCTTTTGGATACAGCTACCGGCTTATCTGCCGTCTGCCCCAAAAGGCTAAGGTCTGTGTCTCACACGTAAGTATTCAGGTCATAGTCTAGGGAATTAAAGAAGGCGTATTGGTTGACGGATGATGTAGTACCGTCAGAGCTTGTTGAAAGAATGCCAAAGCAGAATGCCCCTGCCGCCGACCAGTTTGAACCACAGAGAGTAAATCAGCGGTTTGAGCAAAGCGCATCATAGACCGAGAGCCCCCCGAAATCTTACGCTTAGTCACCGCTAGGCGAATCAGCCGTTCAGCCAGGTTGTTGTCATGTGTGATATCGGGATAGTCAAGAAAATAACACCACTGTCTGTTCTTTTGCTGAAGTGAGTTCAGCAGCGTCTAGGCGGTGCCACTCACTTTACCTTGCCATCGCTTGAGCGCAGAATTCAGCCGCTTTTTGAACGTGCTGGCCCAAGCGTGGTAAGCCTTCATGTTCTGGGTTTCTCGCCACTGACGGTGCTGGCGAAAAACCTCATGGATTTGTTTCAAAAAGGCCTTAGCCATTTTTTAATTATCGCCAACGGCTTTGAGCAATAGCCGTTTGAAGTGCCGCCTTAGGTGTGCCAAACACTTCTGCTGCGCGGTCACGTCATAGCCGTTATAGACACTAAAATCATCTGAGCTGAGTACGCCGTCAAAGGATTCACCAAGCATGGCTTTAAGCTCATCGCGCGAGCGGGTATCTACGGCATGAAACCAACAGAACATTTTAGCCCCTGCGACCCATAACCACTCTTTTACGCCCTGAACTATCCAAGGGGTTTCATCCACTTGAACATGGGTTTGGGCTCTCGCCCACTGCAGGCGATCGCGTCAATGAGTGCAGATCGCGCTTTCCGGAAGCCGTCCTCTACGAGCAAGACAGCGCTAACGGCCTCATCCGCCAGCATATAGCGCTGAAGTGGATGAGCTACAGCAGCGAGTTCCACCCTATGAACCGCAACCGGTGCTAGACGCCTTCGCCGCCGCCTTATCGTCAGAGTCAACTTGAGAAATCGCAGCGGCGATTACCTTACCCACTGTCCGCCGCCCCACCGAAATCCTCAAGTCAGCCGAGTTTAAGCAAGCAGGGTCATACCAGCTAGCGTTTAGCGGCCAGCCCAAACAGCGAGATAACGAAGGTGCGACTGCCTCCCGATTTGCTGCTTGGTGAGGTCGCACCGGCTATCAGGCTCGAATGCGAACAGGGTCAAGGACTATCTGTTGCGTCATCCTGATATTGCGAAGCGGTTAGAGAAATACGACAAAACCTATGGCTATCAGCAGAACCGAGGCAAAGGCGACCCCGGCAAGACGGTAAAATGGCCTGCGAGGTGCCTCCTATGCGTGGCAGTTTCTAACAGCCAATGGCTACCGCTCTGTGTCCGTGAGATCGCTACAGCGGTTAAAGAGGAATGAAGCGGTCTCTACTGATACGAGGTGTGGTGACTGCTTTGTTGTCAAACCTAAGCGTAATGGAGTGCGATCGCTGCTTTTTGTTGAGATGCTAGAATGACAAATTGGCGAACTAGCCAAGTCTGCTGAACTGTTCAACGCTGAAAACAGAAAGTGTAAATAGTTTTTCATAGTGTAAGTAGTTGAAAGGAAAGATGTTTGCTAGTGTTTGCCGTTGTTTCAATAATTCTGTAAAGCGTAAAAGATAATATTTTGTGTAGTACTTTAAGTTAAAACCCCTAATGCAAGGGATCTATAAGGATTTCAAAGTTGTTTCTTTTTGCAAAAATAGAAGGGTATAGCAGAAATACAGCAAACAAAAAAACGTAAAAAGCAACAGAATCGTGAAAGTAACGATATCAAACTGTATATAGTTATTGGGTATCACGCTATTTGACCGTACGTAACAGGTTATTTGACCGCAGAGAGGGTGAAGTGGTTGCTGTGTGGTGTTATTGGGAAACGTTCAAAGCCGCAAAGAGCTGAGATCCGGACATTCGGGCTAAAAGTTAACGAAGCCAAAGCGCTTATACAGCGAGGTTTTCAGGAGAAAAGACAAATAGCGTGATACCTGATTGACTGACAAAAGATGTGGTGAAGCGGGTGAACTGCTCACCACATCTTTTGTCAGTCAATCAGGGGCTGGCATAGCGAAACCAGGGAAAGTATCTTATTATTTTACAGAATAATTGGCCTACCTACTTAATTGCCTATCGCTATGAACGCAAGAGCTTGCTGATCACCGCTAACCAACCTTTCAGTCAGTGGCACAACATCTTTGCTGACGACATGATGACCGTTGCTGCGGTTGACCGTCTGGTGCATCATGCACTGATTGCCGAGATTCATTCTGAAAGCTTTCGTCAGCAGGCGGCGGCTGAACGAGGGCAAGAAAAAATGTTGGCGTAGCCTCTCCTGCGGAGAATCGCGAAAGAGCAGCAGAATGCCGCCGACCGATCATAGTTGTCGCGCCGATCATAATTGTCGTTTCTAATTTCGTTCTCAGATTATGAGTACTATTCAGATCATCCGTTGCCTAAATAATTGTCGCGGCCCGACGTTGCTAGGTTCTTCCGAGCTTTTGGTGAAGCTGGAAATCGGCAATTGCCAGAGGCTTTAATAGTCTGAGACAGGTGTGATAAATCGCTTGGCGAGCAGGTCTAAACTAGCTCTGCCGTACATCTGTCGCTTGAGCATCTTCAGTTTATTGTTTAATCCTTCCACTGGGCCATTACTCACCTCTAGCATCATGCTAGCTTTGACCGCCGCATAGTCATCTAACAGTCCCTTCGCAAAGGTTTTCAAGGGCTTAATAGAAGAGGCTAACGTTTTCAACAGCCAGTCATCAAACTTATCTGATTGTCGCTGTCTCAACAGTTGCAGGAAGTCATCAGCAATCGTGACAATGCTGGCTAAGTCAGGGTGTTGCTGAGTCATTTGTTCTAATATTTCAGTTTCTTCTATCTCTCTATTCTCGGGTCGTAAGGTCACTAAGAAAGCAGCTTGTTTCGGGGTGAAAGGCGGTGATTGGGGGTCACTCACCTGAGGCAAAGAATGCGTCACGCGAATACGAGTAGGTGGTAAGCCTTGTGCTTGACGAAGCCCTTTAATATATCGCTGAACAGTTCGCATAGAACCTTCATAGCCTTCCTGTTGCAGCAGTTTTACCAGCACACCCGGCTCTCGAATGTCCGTATTCCACCAACCTAAAAGCTGCTGTTTATAGGGGTCGAGGATGCCGCTGCCGAAAGTGCGAAAGTGCACGGGGACATCTGGAAAGTTGGGTGCCGCTAGATAGCGCTCCACTGTGCGGGTGCTCACGCTCACTTCTTGAGCAATGGCAACATGTGTCCACATTTGTGCTCGTAATTCTCTCATGGTCTGCTGTAGCTGCACTCGCCGCTGCTGATTTTCCAAGATGGTCTGTCGGGCGGGTGCAGTGGCTGTCGGCTGCGGGACTGCAACGACTGTGGCTTCCGGCTGCGCACTCACTATGGCGTGATGCTGCGCTTGCTCAGTTAATTTGAGTTCGGCTCGATAGCCGCTCAATGCCTGCTCTAAGTAATCGCTCAAATTCTTGACCAAGTGAAAGCGGTCGGCCACCTGTATGGCGGCGGGGGCGGCTGTGTCCATCGCACTTTTGTAAGTCTTAGAACGGTCGCGAGAGAGCACTTCGATGCCAGGGTGAGCTTGTAGCCATTCAATCAGCGTTTCTGCCTTACGGTCGGCGAGCAGCGCGATGGGTTGATGCGTTTCTAAATCGACTAGGATGGTGCCGTAGTTGTGGCCTTTGCGAAAAGCAAAGTCATCTACCCCTAGCATTTTGGGGGTCTCAAACGTCGGCAGTGGCAGATGTTGCAGATGATTTAGCAGGGTACTGCCGCAGATCGCATAGCCGAGGCGATCGCCTAATCGTGCACCCGCTGCACCTCCAAGAGCTAGGCCAATTGACTGTAATCGCTGTATAAACCGTATGGTCTTTCTCGCCCAGGGAGCCGCTACTTCAGGCAGACGTTCGGTAAAGATGCGGCGGCGACACTCAGCATTCGGGCAGAAAAACTTACACACTTGAAGGACGAGCCTGAGCCTGAAATGCACGCAGGGCAGGTCTGCTAGCGTTCGTTCATAGCGGCTATGGATGCGTTGAGTCAGACCACTGCACAGCGGGCAAGGGACTATCGTTTGGGTAGAGGAAAGGCTCAGCGTTAGGCGGTTACCGCCTTCTATTGCATACCTATCTAAACGAAGCAGACCAGCACCGGGCAGCAGAGACTGAAGAAATTCCATCGGGAGATCACCGGAAGGGGCGATCTACAGTTTCCTATCTACTTTCCGGCTTCACCAAAAGCTCGGAAGAACCCGTTGCTATTGACATCTGACAATCTCTAGATTTCAACAGGAATTGGCTGCTTTGGAGAATGCGATACCGCCACCTATTGCTGCACAGTTGGCTTGACTGCTAATCGACTGCATCGTCTATGCAGCTACTTCAGACTGCTAGAAAATAGACACCTACACTCAAACGATTATGCACTCCCGCTAGCGGTGGTAGACCGGTTGTATCAGGATGCGTAAAAAACCGATAACAGATGTATTGCGCCCGGCCAGCTTCAATTCGCCATACGCACTGACTCCCTCTCGCGACACAATCCGCTGGCAGTACATCCGCTTCGTACACTTCGACCGTGCGGTCTACCAGCTCTACCTTGACTATTTGTGGGCGGCGGCCTGTCGCGCCTTTTCCTCGTTTGCTTTTGCTTTTCCCTGTATGCCTCTCTACGCTGTAATCCTCTGTAAATTTGGGTGCCTTCGACCCTTTTCTCTCAGCATCTGACGCTAACAGTTGTTTGAGCTTCGCGTTCTCTACTTCTAGGGCTTTAATCTCCTCTGACTGTGCCTCAAGACGTTGCTCCTGTCCTTCTAGGCGCTTGCTAAGTTGCGCGATTAGCTCTATCACCTCATCTGGAGCCATTTATCTCAATTCTAGGCCACTATTATCGGGGATGTGAAATCTATCATACAGCTTCCCGATAATCACCCCTGCTTGGGAACTAGACAGCTACGTCTGCTAGTGGGCGATCGCTATACATCCTTAGCAGAGTGCTGCTTTGCTAAGGCCTGATGACTCAGAGCGCGAGCCAGGAGTCGCAGCGTGATCGCAAGTAGGGAAGCAGTCCTCTCTCATATCAGTGCAATGGTGAAGCCCATTGAAAGCGATCGCCATTGGCGATCGCGGCCTCTCTCCTCATCTGCCGTTAGTCCTTGGCAAAGTGCCATCATCGTCGGTTGTGTTGTTGCTGATAGTGTAACTAGATAGTGTAATTAGTTGAAGCAGGCTAGATCGACGTTGCTTATGAAGACGGCAGCGTCACCTGTGAAGCCACATATGATCTCCCCCGTCCGCAGAGCGACAGGATGGCTGCTGTATCGCACCGGACGCTCTGAAGTATGCGGTACGGTACAGTGCGCTTGCTTCAGAGCTGCCTTAGGTGGCGCAGTAGTGGTGATAGAGGTCTTCTTAAGCTCCTGAAAGTGTAATTAGTTATAGCGATCTACTTAAACCATCGTTGTTTAGCGATAGACACGTTGCCGAGAGAGGGTTTGAGTCCTTGCAAAGGTTGTTTCAACAGGACAAGAGCGCAGTGTAAGTAGATAGTATAATTAGTTGAGGCGAACTTGCAGTGATGAAAATAAACAACATGTATATTGTTGATTGCGTTAAAAGAAAAAATGATAAACAGCTTTAAGCGCTGCTAAAACAATTAGGTAAAAGGCTGTAAATGTTGACATAAAAGAATTTCAGAGCTTATAAAGCTTCTCATAACAGGCGATCGCACAAGTAATAACAGAATAAATAAAAAATAAGCAACAAAAAAATAGGAGAGAAAAAGCAACAATAACAGGAAGTGCAACAGAAAACATGGGGGATAGCATACTGTATATGTTGTCGGGTGCCAAATTGCATGACCGTATGTGCCAAGATAGATGGCCACAAGTCTAAAGCCATTGATTTGCATGGATTACAGCCATTAGTCAGGCATTTCTGATAGTAGTCAACACAAAGTTTAATAATTAAAGAGTTATTGCACAGCAATGGTTTCAGGGGATGGGTCAAATAATGTGGCACAGGAAATGTGCCACATTATTTGACCGGATATAGTATTGAGCTTGTAGCTCTGAAGCGCTTTAGTAGCAGGTGCTAGAGTGCTTGGTCGAGAATTTTCCATCTAAGTCGTAGAGGACAAATACCGTGGCACGAGGAGAAGCGAAAAAAGTTAAAGCTGCCTCCTCGGAGCAGAGCAGCGGCTTGGATATCGTTGTGCCGATAGAACCGCTAGCGCCTGAAGAGCAGCACCGTCTAGAAGTCCTACAGCGGTTGCAGAGCTATCAGAATAGAGCTGCCTACAGCGTTGAACAAGAAAGAGCAGCCACAGAACTGGGCCTGAGCGCCCGTAGTTTGCGCCGTCTGCAACGCCAATATCGAAAAGCAGGCATCTCTGGAATCAAGCGACAGAGACGTTCAGATCAGGAACACTTCAGAGTAAGCGAGTACTGGCAGAGCTATATCCTCAAAGCGTACCGCGAAGGCAATCGAGGCCAGCGCCAAACGAGTCGAGCGCAAGTAGCGAAGTTAGTCGAGAGCCACGCGGCAGAGATAGGAGAAAGCAGATACCCTAGCCGCCGCAGCGTGTATCGCATCCTTGCGGCCGAGATCCAACAGTTAGAGCAAAAGCAAAAGAGTCGTAGTATCGGCTGGCAAGGGGAGTTGCTAAAGCTGCGGACGAAGGAAGGCATTGAACTAGACGTTAAATACAGCAATCAAGTGTGGCAATGCGATCACACTCGGGCCGACATTATGGTGGTTGATGGCCAGGGCAGTCCGATCGGCTGTCCCACCTTAACAACGGTCATTGACACCTACTCCCGGTGTATTGTCGGCATCCATCTTGGTATGAGCTACCCCAGCGCCGCCGTCACCTGCCTAGCGCTGCGTCATGCCATCCTGCCGAAGCAGTATAGCCATCAGTATGAACCGAACAATCTATGGGAGAGCTATGGCGTCCCGCAGTACCTTTACACCGACGCAGGCAGCGACTTCACCTCATCGCACATCGATCAAGTCGCCAATAGCATCGGCATCGTTCTGTGTCTACGCCGCCGCCCATCAGATGGCGGTATCGTAGAACGGCCCTTCGGCACGATCAACACTGAATTCTTCTCCACGCTCCCTGGCTACACCACGCGGCGACTGAAACCGCATAAAAACGCCGTCGAAGCAGATGCTCGTCTGACACTAGAGCAGCTAGAAGGGTTACTCGTCCGCTATATCGTTGATAACTACAATCAGCAGCCGGATGCTCGCACCGGCAAAGAAAGTCGAATGAGTCGTTGGTGCTCCGGCCTAACAGCCACCGCACGTGCCTTAGAAGAGAGAGAACTCGACCTACTGCTAATGCGCCAAGACCGCCGTCGTGTCTATCAAGGTGGCTATATTCGATTCGCCAACCTTCTGTACAAAGGCGAATACCTAGAAGGCTACGTCGGCCAACAAGTTGTCTTGCGCTATAACCCGCAAGACATCACCAGCCTGTACATTTATCGAAACCAAGGAGACCGAGACGTTTTCCTGACCCGCGCCCATGCGCAGAATCTAGAAACCGAACGATTGTCACTTCCCGAAGCCAAAGCAATCAGCCGTCGCCTGCGCCAAGCCTGCCAAGAGATTACGAACGAGTCAGTGCTGTCAGAGGTGAGAGATCGCACCCAGTTTGTAGAGGAGTTGCTGTCAGCCGATCGCCAACCGAACTCCCAGGAGAAAGACTATGACTTGACGGATAGCGAAGAGCCGCTAGAGCCACCTGCTGAGCGTCGCCCGCTGCCATCTATCCGTGTGTATGACTACGAACAGCTACGCCAAGAGCACGGTTTTATCTAAACAAACAGAGGCATCTAGTATGACCAAGCAACGTTCATCAGCCGCCGCATCGCTAGACTCAACCGATATTAACGAACGGATTCGACAGCTAGGTAGACGTCGCATTCTAGAGCTGCCACAGATGCTAGATTTTCATCTGTGGCTAGATGGTAAACGTCTAGCGAGACAGTCCTGTCGTGTGGTCGGTGAGTCACGGACGGGCAAGACGATTAGCTGCGACACTTACTACTTGAGATGCAAAGTCACCCAGATTCCAGGCGAAGCACCTCATATTCCCGTATTGTACTGGCACTGCCCTGAGAGCCTTTCAGTCAGTCGGTTGTTCACTGGCTTACTAGAACTGACTCACTACCAAGCCACTAGAGGCCGCATTCCTGAACTGCGCGAGCGAGTGTATCAGGTACTCGGCAGTTGCCAAGTAGAGATGATTATTCTTGATGAGGCCCAAAGAGTGAGCGCTCAGGCGCTATCGGAAATCAGAGACATTTCCGATATCTTAGAGATAGCGGTGGTGCTAGTGGGAACCGATCGCCTAAACACAGTGATTCAGCGTGACGACCAAGTAAAATACCGCTTCCTTTCTGCCTATCGTTTCTCACATCTTGGCTCTGAAGATTTACGAGAGATGACTGCTCTGTGGGAAGAACACATACTGCAATTGCCCGAACCCTCTAATCTAGCCAACGAAAAAGCCCAGAGCTTGCTGTCTCAGGCGACGCGAGGCTACATCGGTGTCCTCGACCAGATTCTATGTGAAGCGGCGATTCGGACGCTACAGATGGGGAAGCCGCGTATTACGTTACCGACGCTTAGACAGGTGGTCAAAGAATGTTCTCTCATCACCCGGTAGAAGGCTCATCAACCTCTCCTCTACAGCCTTGGCTATTCCAAGTACAGCCATATCCAGAAGAAAGCTTTGGACACTTTCTGGGCCGATTTCGCCGTGCTAACCATCTGAGTAGCGCTCATCTATCGGCCATGCTGAAGCAAAAACCGTATGCCGTGTCCTATTGGGAGACCCCGTCTCGCCGCCGTCAGCCGGATGCCGCCACACTACAACACCTATCGCAACTAACAGGTGTCGCAGCAAAGCGATTCAAATCAATGCGATCGTCACCTGGTACACAGCTCCACAAGCCGACGCGATTGTGTCCTGATTGCTATACAGCAGTTCCCTGCCACAAAGTGAGCTGGCAGGTCGAGAATCGACCCCGCTGCAAGATACATCAGCAGTGTCTCTTAGGAGCCTGTCTACGCTGCGGTAGCGCCTTTCGACTGCCTAGCTACTGGCAGAGAGGCGAGTGCGACCATTGCCACCTTCCGTTTCAAGCGATGCGAACCCACCGAAGAGCTTAGAAGGTTAGTTTGAGAGTCTGACAACCCAGCTAATTTCTCTGCCGGTTGTCGGTTCGTGAGTGTCTCTAAACCGTTGTTTGATTTGCTTAAGCTGCTGCTCTTGTTCTTGAATGTGGTTAGGGTAATCCCACTGTCCGCGTGTCAGCTTACGAAAGATAAGAGCTTGCTCGTGTTCGAGCTGAGAGATATCTAAGGCCGCACAGGCTTCAATGAATGTCGGCTGGAGCGTTTCAATCTGATTATCTAGTTCAGCGCGTTGAAGCCGTAGCGCCACCATTTGATTGATGACTTCGTTGTGTTTAGTGGTATTCATGTTCATAGCAATTCTAGAGAGGGCGATCGCAGACAATGATAAGGAAAGTTTCCGCAGAAAGTCCTTATTGATGAGATCGCTACCGTTTGCTCTACATCTGTTGCTTCTCACAACTATTTATACTATGCTATATTAAAGTGTAAATAGTTGTGGCATCAGTAGTTAAGAAGGTAGTAAAAGTTAGGGCATGCAACGACTAGAACGCAACAAGAAGAGGAGCGACTACAGTGCGGCAGTGCGGCTGGTGATGTTTCCTAAAGCGATCGCCTCATTGGTAGAGTACCTGCTCGCCTACGCCAGCATTTTATAGCTCTGCCAAGGCGATCACTCTACAGCGGTGAGTCATCTTGCCTGCCCGCTGTAGAGTGATCGCTTGTTTTGTCTATGTGATGTCGCGATCGCCACTGTCAGTGAAGAGAGAGCCATGGTTAGTGTTGTCTGCTTCAGCGCACCGTGGCAGCGGCTAAGAGCTGTCATGATAGCAATGGTTTTATAGTGTGCCTTAGAGCATCTAAAAGGACGAACAGACAGTGATCTTGCCCCTTCTTGGAATCATTACTTGGTCTGGGATGGGACGTACAGCATAGATAGCTGATTGTGTCTGACAGTGTAAGTAGATAGTGTAATGAGTTAAGTTCAGCTTTGTATAGTGTAATAAGTAGATAGTCGTTGTCAATCTGTTGTTTCCGGCCTAGAGTCGTTATATAGCAGTTGTTTTGGATAATTCTGTTGTATTTCTCTTAATAGTGTAAATAGATAGAATAAGTAGTTGTAGATAGTATTGTAAGCGCTTTCTTTGAGTAATTATTCCAGCAGAGATCACCATATGATA